>VMHT01169228.1_pt1 | contig 39672 bp, 41 predicted proteins | sample 4693611 | NCBI WGS metagenome assembly VMHT01 (sample SAMN12280063, study PRJNA550983) | marine metagenome | isolation source: seawater sampled from same location over 5 years 0.02-0.2 micron viral filtrate | place: USA: collected off the coast of southern California halfway between the port... ...
GATCAAACGGAACGACGTTCAAGCAGTCCGGGGTGTACTGCGGGTCGGGTTCCGCCAAGGCTCGCTTCTCTTGGAAGCCCTTGATGGGTGCCGGGATGGGGGTCATGTCCATCTTCATGTTTAGGACAGCCTAATCACATAACCCCAGACAGATTCACCGATGCCGGTGAGCGTAAAGCAAGTCGTATCACTACCCGATCCTGAGTTGGTATGGGTCACCCTAACACATTCAGCGTCTGTAACTCTTTCGTTGTCACTGCTCGATGTTGTTCCCCAGCAACAAACCAAATATGTTCCAGAAGGAGCATTTACAAGGCTCTTGTTGCTGTCGCCATCAATACCCAAATCGTCGAAACTGACAGTAAAAGATGTTCCAGACACATTTGATTTACATACAACCGCACGGACCCCGCCGATTGGGTAGTCAGAATCACTGTTACCAATGCTATCTGTTGAAGCCACCCCACTGATTTGGGACAAAACAGTCACCAGCAACTCATCTTTACGGACAAGCGAATCGTCTTGCAGAGTACGACCAGTCTGCGTAACAGCAGCGTCGTACATCTCGGCATCGCCGGTGTAATCGACATTGAAGCCTGCATCCGCCACACTATTTTTAGCAACCACCAAAGCCTTCATCGAAGAAGTAACACTCTGGTTGCCTACAAGTTTGAGTTGTCCACGCTGATTGCCGACTGCATCGCCTTGAACATGCAGTTTGATGTGATTTGCGTCCAACTGGTTGGAGTGGGCACCTGAGTCCGTGTTGTTAGGCGTTGTTCCTGAACGTATTACTGCAAACGAAGTAGGAATCGCATGGTCTGGGGTTGACCCCAAAATAAGTTTCTCAACGCTTCGGACTGAATCGTCTTCAACTTTGAGGATTGTTGTTGAGCCGCCGGGCTTCTTAATGTCCAACGCAGTGTCCGCGTTGTCGCTCATCGTCAGCGTCACATTGGTGTCCGCAGTGCTGCTGTCGTTGCTCGGCGTAAGAACAATGTTGCCGTAGTCATCTACCTTGACAACTTCACTGCTGCTTCGGCTAATGGTAACTGTGCCGTCTGCACTGCTGGTGCCACTGTGAACGCCGACAAAAATGTTCATGCCATCGTAGAAGGACGGGATGTTTCTGAAGTCAGTGGTGACGTTGTCGTGAACCGTGACGGTTGTAGCCGTGCCTGAACCGTCTGCCCCAAACGTCATGGTGGCACCGTCTTTGACGTGCAGGGTAGATCCATTGCCCATGCCGTAGGTGTCGCCAGATCGTGCGTCACCTGACTCCAACATGGCAAAGGTGTAGTCATCGTTTTCTGCGGTGATATGACCGTTACGAGTGCCACTTCCTGATTGAGGGGTAAACGATGCAACCTGTGCCTTCAGAGCGGAGAACGTCGAAGACCCGTCACCAAAGTAAAGAATCGGCCCCTTAGAGTTGCCGGTCGCAACTGCTGGCTCACCTGCTGCCAAGACAACTGATGTAGCAATGCCTGACCAGTCATTCTCGGTGCCACGACGTACTTGAATTCTTGATGCCATTAGGAGCCACCTGTCACAAAGAGATCCCACGGTGAGGTGGGCGGAACGACGCTGGTTGACACATCACCTGTAGCGATATACACGTTGTTGTTGTGTTTGACCAACGAGTGCTTGCTGTAAGAATTACTGGCGGAGTAGGAACCCTTCCAAGTAATCGCTTGCCCTGCTGGATCTGCTGGGGCTTGACCGGACACGGTGTACCCGCCGGCCTGTGAGGAGAAGCCACTGTATTGGTACTGCGGAAGCAAAGCCCCGTAGTCCATCTGCAACAGGCCATCCTGCTCGGCCACCCGCATGTAGAGCGGGCCTACGTCAATCTCTGCGAGCCTTTGGTTCAGACCCTCGTCTTCGTAGCCTTGAGCAAATGCCCGGCAGTACGCCGTCAGAAGGGACTCGCACCACGTCGGGACATCGATGACCGACGTGTCCCCCGACGAGGTTGTGTACGTCGGGAAGGAGTAGAGATAAGTAATTCGGATGAAGTCCGTGTCTGCGGATGTCACGGTTGGGTAGATTTGGAGTTGCCATTTGGGGGCACTTTGTCCATTCACCGATCCGGGGTAGTGGTAGACCGCAACGTAGTAAGCGTTGTTGCTGCCCACCGTTGACCGGCGGTAGAGGTTGAGACGATCAGGAGTTGTCAGATCGACTGTGTTGTTAAGTTCATCCGACATGCGGACTGAAATCAACGTATCAAAGTCATCTGGCAAATCAAGCACAGAAGCGTCAGCCGTAGCCTGCACCACAGCATCATGCTTCTCGCGGAACCGCCAACGGCGTGAGAATAGATAACGACCTGCGTCGTTGATGATGTCAATAATTCGCTGGTCTGCGGAAACCCCGTGCGTGCTGTCGAAGGAAGGGTCGCCACCAATAGCCAAGCGAACCTGTTCTTTGAGGTTCTTCAGTTGCATAAGAAATCAACGAGGGGGCTTTCGCCCCCCCGGTGAGAGAGAGTAAATCAGGCTCGGTTGATTGCGAACCCGTTGAAGAGGACAGGGAACAATGATCCGGCAGCCCCGGCATCGGTCTTGGCGACCATACTAAGGCCAACCAATGCGTTATCCGCATCAGCACTAGAGGCAATCAAACAACCGACGTTGCTGATAAGGTCCATTGTTAGACCCATACCTTTGGTGACGTTGACTGTATCGCCGTCAAGAACGGCATCTACAACCCCGGACAAGCAAACCTTGCCAAGATTACCAGAGGTGATGTCTTCAAGAAGAATCCCGTAGATTCCGGCAGAGTTGTTTGCTTCAGTTGCACTGATGTCAGCAAAATTTACAAAGCCAGAAGTGAGACCAGCATCGGTGTCGTTGTCGGTTGCCGCAGCGTTTGCAAAGTCGAGGACAACAACCTCACCCTTGGTTACGGTGCCGGCGGTGCCGTTTTTCAAAGTAACAACGTACTGGTCGAATTGAACGCCCCGTGGTGGAGCAATAGGAGTAAGTTTAAAACTCATTTGTATGTTTCCTTACGCAATTGCGACTGGAGCCACGATACCTTGACGTTGGCGAGAACCACAGAAGAGGTTGTACCAAGTGTCGGTAGGCTGGACATAGGTGAATGGCTGATTCGGGTGACGCATCACTTCATGCTTGACCATGTAGCGGTTGGCGTGGAAGAAGCCGTGGAGGTAGTTAAAGTTAACAAAGTAGTAACGGGCACCCTTGTTAACCGTGTCATCTGCTGTTTCAGCATCTGCACCATCGGGGGTTGCACCCTTCTGGCCGGCATTCGTGTCGGCCACGCTGGCTCCAACATCTGCGTCGTAAATCTTGGCAGTGTCGAGTTCAGAGCAGTACATCAACTCAATACCGGAATAGGTAGGAGAGTTGTACTGAGGGTCTTGAGCCGAGATCAAAGTGTCATTAGAAGCACGAAGCAATCGCTTGTACTGGTTAATACCTTCGCGTGAGCAAAGAATGATCTGTCGGTTCAGGTTGTTATCCTCAAAATACTGTGCTTGGGTGCTTGGCGGGACGTATTGCAAACGCAAGAACATCTCATCAAACGCTCCGAACAAGTCGAAGATACTTGTGGAACCATCAGCCAACGCAGAAGCGTTGTAGTGACCCGAGAACCCTGCGGCCTTTGATTGGACACCTGAGTTAACTGCAGCACTCTTGTTGTAGAAGACAACCTCGTTGGTCCAACGCAACTCAGTGGTTGGGTCAACGCCCATCACATTTCCGGTGTAACCAAGAGGCCGACCGCCACGGAAGCGACCAGTAACAGAAGTGGCATCAACGCACTTTTCTGTAATGAACGAAGGAATGGATGAAGGCAACTTGCCGTTGGCCCCTTCCATTTCAGTAGCGTTGCCGAAGGTTGGTCGGAACAAGTCAGTTTCCATACCGTTGAGCATGGAGGTCATCATTCGCTGTTCTTTGATTCGCTTCAGACGCTTGTAGACACCCTTTTGACCTTCGCCAGACAGACCTTCACCGAAGTTCAATTCGACTTCAGAGTCAGTGAATGACAGGTGGTCAATAGAGAACCGCCAGTGCTGGGTGATCGTGTCGGTCACTTGTGGGTTGGACCAAGAGAACACTTCGTTTGGCTGGTAGTGCTGGTAGGTGGAGTTTTCGTCGAACATGACGACATCACGAATCTCGGTGCCGCCTTGAATGGTTTTGTCATCTGCTTTGTCTTTGAGAAGACGAGAGAAGACGTAAGTGTTCTTCACTGCTTCATTCACGACATCCTGAGCCGAAGTCATATACGACGGCCCGGTTGAGTTCATGAAGTCAACGAAGGTTTGGACTGGCGAAGCCATAAGTCAAATCCCTTTTTTTAGGAGTACATAGCCTTTGCCTCTTCAGGACTCTTGCCGCCCATGATTGCGTCGAGGATGGCATCCTCCTTCTGTGCCGTAGACATTGCCTTTTTAGGCGTTGGCTTGGCGGCAGAAGTACGGATTGGTGACGGCTGTGCTTTGACTGGCTGCTGTACTTTGTCCTGTTTCATTTTGGACAAGTCAGGTTCACCATACAAATCGCAACACGCCACAAACATCATCTGTTCAACCGATTCAAAGCGGCCCGGATGCTGTTCGGCTAGGGCTTGCATTGAGTTAGTAATTTTGTCTCGCTCCAACTGTTTATCAGACCACACGGCCTGCATGTTGTTTTCAGCACGAGACAATTCCGATTGGATTGCCATGTTTTGAACCTGCGACATCTGGCTTTGCATTTGCTCGGCCATTTCACGCAGTGGCTTGGCAGCGTCTTCTCCGTACTTTGCTTCAACAGAAAGAAAGGGGTCTTCTGCGGAGTCATCTATAACAGACTCTTCCTTCGGTTCCTCTTTGCCTTCTTCCAAAGCCTTGAGCCTAGATCCAAATGAATCGACTTCCGCTTGCCTCTTGGCAGCATTGTCGGCCCACTCGGTAAGCCCTTGCACGTCAGATTCCTTCATCTCTGCGATAACTGAATCTGGAACGCCATCACGTTTCAAAACACTAACGGCTTTCTCCACAGCCTCGCTGTCAACCACTGGGGCTGGCGGCTCCTCTGTAGAGACTTCCGCTGCAACCGGCTCGGTACTTACCAAACGGTCAAGAACAGCATCGTCCGACTCGGTCGGGTTCGATGTCTCTACCGCTTGAGAAGTAGCCTCCTCAGATACAGTGGACTCAGATACGGGTTCAACGGTTTTGTTGTCCATTTCCATGGACTACATCGTACCATTTACTCTTTTGTGTAGCCGTGCCTAGACATGATCTCTTTCTCATGATTTTGAGATGTGATAATTGGCTTGCCTTGCTTGTTAAGGTCACAGCCGTCTAGATTTCTTGGCAGGGTCGAGGACGTGTACGGGTACTGGTGAACCTTGCGAGCGATGCCGGCTTCGTCCAACTGGAACGACGCGACCCGCTGCATCTCGACACTGTTGCGAACAATCCAGTCGCCAATCTTTGGGGCTGTCCCCATCGGAAAGTCCAACTCGATTTCGGCACCTTCTTTGGTCTTAAACAGGTAAATCATGCTCCGGTCCTAGCCACTACGCTTTTTAGGGCGGCTGCAATCTGCTGGTCATTGCCGGATTGCCCGCCCACTGGATTTTCGCTGGGACTGAGTTGTGATACGCCACCACCACCGCTGCCAGCAGGGCCAATCATACCTTGCTGCATGGCTGCGGCAGCCTTTTCAAGGTCAATAATCGACCCGAGGCTTGGGATATTCATGGTTTGACCCAGCATTCCCATCACGGTGGGCCAATCCACCCACGGGGCTTGAGCAAACAATGGGGCGATATTGCCGATCAGTTGGACAACTTCAATGGCCCGTCGCTGAAGAACCACCTCAGAGGTGCGTTCCATTGAGTACGGGTCAATCGTCATCAAGAGATCGTCGTAATCCCCGTCAACATCTCCACCAGTAAAGATGGGGTCAATCTCACCCAACTCCATCATGGCTTCTCGGCCAAGCGGCAAGACAATCGTGTTGTCGTGGAACAGGTACCAAAGCACTGTGTGCAATGAATCCTTCACACCTTCTGAGAATTGACGCTGTATGTGGGCCAGACGAACGGTCGCACCCGATTCTGCCACCGCAACTGCTGTTGCTGTCGCATCACCGGAAAGGTTACCACGCTGGGCATCGTTGATGCCCGACTGTCTATCCAGTTTATCTGTTAGCAGGTTCTGGTATTGAACGTGCTGGGCAGTAATCCCACCCAACTCCATCGGCATAACACGTTGCGTATCCAAACCTTCGACTGGGATGACAAAGCGGTCTGGCATCTCTTTGATGTCAGTTGCCAACTTCTTGTTCTTTGCGTCTACCAGATAGATTCGCTTATAAGACTGCCCATTACTCACCAGTTGCCGAAGCGATCCGTTGATCTCTTGGGTCAGTTGGTTGGTGGCAGTCAGGGGACTGAGGGGGTACGGGTCGCCGGGAACAGTGTAAACACCGAGAAGGGTGTAAGGGCCAGTGCGTGGTCCGTAGTAGGGCTGGGGTTTTCGGATGTATCCGACATAGGGGTCATCCTCATCGGACGTGGGACCAGCAACAGCAAGCGTGTAGAGCATGCCGTGGTGCTTCCCATCACTTTCGGCATCGGACCCAGTATTTGGACACCAGATTTCGTAAATGGCGACCTCGTCACGGTACTTACTGCCTTCTCGATAACTGCTTTTCCCCTCGTAGTCATTCATGCCCGCGTTCTCAGCGAGATCCTGAATGGCCTCCATGTCGTAGGTGTCATCACCCTCGGCTGCATCAATCAACTCTTCACGCATCATGGAGTACGAGTGACCCATAAATCGTGATTCAGTCCAGTGACCAGCCTTGGGGTCCATAAAGAAATGCTCTGGAGCAATCCGATAGACCCGTGGCAGGCTCTTTATAGCCTCGTCTGCGGGCCGCTGACCCGGAACAGGTTCACTTACAGTCATCAAAACACCCCACCCGAACATCATGTCCATGGCGGAACGGTGCAATGTCTCTCTAAACTGGGTATCGCTGATCCATCGATTCATTGCCAACTGGATCTTTGCCACAGTCTCGCCCTGCAAGGCTGGCCGGCGGCTGTCGATCTTGACGGCAGGGTTGTCATACACGATCTTTGGAAGGACCAAAGAGATGTATTCGTAAGCGTGGTTGTCCACATCGGGACGTACTTCGTGTTGGTAAGAGTGATCGTAATCCGTGCCCGCGTACCGCTTAATCATGTCCTTCATTGAGACCATGTGGCGGTTGCGGAAGTCGATTGCGTTCTCTACTTCCAGAAATAGATTGTCTGCACTCTTATCAATCATTAATCATCTGACGCTGCAAGTACGCTTCAAGGGCAATATCGACCTCTTGATCCGCCTGCCGCTGCTCCTCTTGGGCTACTTGCAGTTTGTGAACCTGCTCCACTGGACCCTCGTCCCGTGCAACAAAGTCCTTGAGAATAGGCCACGCTTTAACTGGGTCTTCTTTAATAGCCTGATGTATCAAAGCCACCATTTCGTCGGCACGAGTCACACCATCCGCTACTTCTTCAGACAGAACTGACCGTAAACGGGACATGAGGCCGACAGCCCCTTTGGATCTACCAGAGGGGTTGCCGCTCACGCCGGGGACAAACCGTCCCTGTTGATCTCTTGAGGGCTTTACGTCAGACATTGGTTTTCAATAACCGCCCATGCGACGGCGAACCGTCTTCTTTTTCTTCATTGCTGGCTTGGCCTTGCGTGCTTTGCCGGCTGCGGGTTTGCCCATTTTGCCTGTCATTTTTTTTCTGTTGGAATGTTGCATTGTGTGCCCCTTTCGCCCCTACATCGGGCTGGCTAGTTATGCTATTACGATGACCACAGATAAATATACCGCGACCACCAATGATGGCGTACGCACTCGATCAGGCAAAGCCTCAGTCTGCGTCAGAATTGATATTGAAGACTACAGACGCTTGCGAACGCTTGCTGAAAAGAACAACCCCATACTGCCACCAGCGACAGTATCGGCAGTTGCCTCAAGAATCCTTAGCCTCGCCATCAAGGACTTTGGGGCAATCGGAGCAGACTCCAATTTTGCCCAAAATCAGGCTTCTGAGGAAGGCGAGGACTGTTCGTCCGATCCACGCACCAGCGAGGAAAGAACAGAGGATGACGAGTGTTGACGCAATCGCGTCAGAGAACGGTAACGAAGACATTTCTTGAACTCCTGAAGGTCTAGACCCAGTATCAACAGGGCCACTAATACTGTACCCACGATCAACCAGATCGTGTAGGTGTTGCTGAGTGTATGTGCGAGCAGAGTATTCAACAGAACTAGCCCTGCTCCGGTCAAAAGAGGTATCCAACCCTTGCTGCCCTGCGATATGAACAGCAGAAGTGCCCCCGAGAGCATGCACAGTGCCCCCGCCCACCGAAACGGACTGAGACTGTCCAGTATTAGGGCGTTCTGAGGGTTCGGCGGTGTAGCCGCCGGCAGATCGAAAGGGAGTTTGAAGCCCCCTTGGGTTTGACATCCGCTTACAAGCAGTAATATCGTGATGTAGGCACGCTGAAGGGACATTTAGGCTTTCTTGGTCTTGCCGCCGCAATTCCAACGCTTGCGAGCCGCACAAATACGCTTTTTTGGTGTTTTGGAGCAGTTGATACCGTGCATTTTCATCTGACCAGCAGACCTTGCGCAGTAAGACTTCTTCCGTTTGCCCCCTCCGGGCTGCGGAGCCTTCAATTTGGACCCTGTAGCACGGTTGTACTTGGCTCTACCCTTCGCAGTAAGACCTGCACCACGGCTGGCAGGTCTTTTTTCACCACGTTTGACGGATAGGGATACTTGCTTACGCTTTCTTGCGGCTGCCACGTCGAAGTCCTCTTTTTGCCGGCGTTTTTTTGCCAGTGGTCTTCATCATTTTGTTGTACCTAGCACGGCACTTACCTTGTTTCACTTCTTCTTCTTCTTCTTCAGGGCCGCTAGTTTCTTTTTCAGTGCGGAACGACGAACATCACCGACTGTGGTTTTTTTAGCGGGCTTCTTTGTTTTGGTTTTCATCATTTTGCCTGATGCAACTTTTCTCTTCTTGAACTTTTGCAAGACATCTTTGGGCATTTTTTCTTGTTTAGCCATTACGCTTTCCTTTTCTTAGCCGACTTTGCTGCTGGCTTTGTATGTCCGTAACCTTTTTTCTTCAAAGCCAAATGCTCTGCGTGGGTATTTGCCATACGACCACGGCCAGACTTTGGATACATCATGTGCTTTTTAAACTTCTTCGGTGCTTTCATCACTTTTTCCTTCTCTTGACGGACACGCGGGCTGGACCCGTCTTACGTTTGGCGGCAGACTTTGCTCCGCTTGATTTGCACTGAGCCTTTGTTGGTCGGCAGTACGGATAAGGTCGTCCCTTGTCCTTTTTACCGCTACGACCACACTTTTTGCCGGTTTTGCAATCAACCCAGCCGGTTCCCTTGTTCCGATTGAACCATGTACGAAGGTTATCACTACTTCCGCTTTTTCTTTTTGCCATAGTTGGCTGCACCTTTCTTTCGGCACTGCACAAGTCGCCCAGAGGCGTAGGCAGAAGGCCAAACTTTGGCTGTTCGCTTCACTTTGTGGTAGCAGGCATCTTTCTTAGGCACGACCTTTTCTCCGATTCTGGGTCCGACTTACGACTCGCAAGTTAGATCGCTTGTTTGTACCGCCTTTGGACAATGGCCGGCGATGGTCAACCTCACGTTTATCGCCTTTTTTGAGTCCTAAACGCCGTCTTGCGGTGTTTCGGGCCGCTCGATTGCGTTTTGCAGCCGGCGACGAATGGTCACGTTTGTATTCCTTCTTGTAATTACGACGAGCGGGCACGGGAACCTCTAATTGCAAGTAATCCAAGCAGCGGTAGCGATGTAGGTGTAGGTATCACGCTAAACTCTGTATACAAAGGAGCGTTAACATGATCGCTATGCAACGATTTAGTTACGTCGATGAACCGGGAGCCAGTGAAACTGAAGGGATGTACCTCTTCAAAGACCTCGATGACGCTTACTTGGGGCTGGCTAAGACTGTTGATGGACAATATGTCGCCATCTATTCCAAGGAAAAGATCATCAACCTGCTCAAATTTCGGGACGGACTCAATAGTGTCGAGGCTTCTAGGGTCTTCCACAACGACATCGAGAGCCAGAACTCCGGCCCCGGAACCCCCTTGATCCTCAATGATTGCTGCGACTTTGTCTGACAGGCTGAAAGCCATATCGAGGGCTTCTTTTCCAGCCACCGCAGACACCACAGCAAGAGCAAGCGACAGACGGTGACATTTCACCTTTAGTGCCTCCAGACTGCTGTTGCAGTCCTCCAGAGACTTCTTCTCTTCTTTCTGTCTACGCTCGCACTCCGGGCAGGACATTAAATCACCCCTGCTGGTCCGTCAGAGGCGATGTCACCCGAAATGTCGAGTGAAATTTCGCCTTGAGTATCGTTGTTATGGTTGCCAACAATGCCAAAAGCGGGGGCAAAGGATTTGTAAGAGTGAGTGTCTGGAAGATTAGAGGCAAGACCGTACTTGTGTGAGAGGTATCCGCTAGTCCTCTGTAGGTCTTTATCATTTAAAGTACCCACAGCAATAAAGGCTTCGGCAAGATCCATGTCCGTGTCAAGTCCACCCGTGGAACTTGAACCAATATTAAAGTTGGCGTTATTGTCCATGTCACCATCGTTGACTTTTGAGCCATTATCGGTTGTGAACGCCGAACCGTCGTACTCTGAACCCAATGTGCTTGATACTCTGCGTCCGACAATCGTGTGAAAAGATGAGTTAACAACATTACTCTGCTGAACATTGTTGGTTGTGCCGCCTGACGTTTGCGGCCTAAAAGTTAGATCGGTGGTTGCGTTGGTTGAAAGAAACACGTTCAGACCTTCAGTGCCGTTATCGGCCTTCGACATAAAAAACTGCGTGCCGACAGATGAAAAACTCGCAACCATCGCAATATAGAAGTCACCTGTACCGGGTTCAAAGTCGCCACCAAGGTCCGCGTTCAGCATGTTGTCGCCGCCTTTATGGTCCTTGTCGAACCGCACGACCGGCAACGAGTTCAACTCATTGGTTTGATACGAAGGCTTTGCAGAGGCGGTGCTTTGTGTGAGCGTGTTACCTTGACCAGATGAGTCAACCCACGACGCAACAGCATCACCGTCAGACAGCCCGGTAATCGCGTCCGCTTTGTACCAACCAGAAAGGGTCGCAGATTGATTGGATGGGGTCCACTTACTCATTCGTGTACGACGAACACGTCGCCTACGGAAGCGGTGTTAGCGTTTGTAGTCACAACACGGAGAAGAGGCATTAGTGCAAAAGTAAATGCAGCGGTGCCAGAAGTCATATCCCCTTGATTCTTTTTGACTAGTGACGTAAAGGTGGTGCCTCCATCAGGACTGCCTTGCAAGTCCATAGTCAACGCTGTGGCTGTGATCTTGAACATAACTACAGCCGTCAAAGACTTAGGTTGGTTGTCAAAATCAACAAGATGAACTGAACTGGTGGTATCTGTGGTTTGCCCGGAGGCAACGTGTGCGGTTTTCATTTCTTGGACTCCAACTGAATAATCCGGGCTTCGTGATTGTCTAGTCTTTCATCGAGCCTTTCGACAATTCGTTCCAAACGCTGGAGCGAGTTTGTCAACTGACCCAATGTAGCAGTAATTCTTGCGACGAACCAAACGCCGCAAACCAGTAAGGCTAGTCCCTCTATCAGGACAAGTATGTCAATAGTCAGAGTCATCATCCCACTCCGGTTTGGGTACCGCAATAATCGGCATATTGATTGGACCCCGGCCCGATGTACCAATGACTATCGAGTGAACGGCTTCGGGGTCGATTGAACCAATGTCTTCCAAGATGTGTTGAATTCTTGTTCGACAGTAAATGGGGACTACTGGCTCTCCCGGTCTACCCCCGTAACCGACAATCGCTTGATCCAGTATACTCGGAGTGAGGAACTGGGCATCTGGGTTTTCATCCCTGATGAGTGTTCTAAGAGACTGAGCCATGGCTTAGTTTACATCGTGACTGGGTACGCAGGTTACCGACGTGACTCCACTGGAGATCAACCTGCTGCGGGCGGACCTCCTCATTGAACACGGTCAACGAACTAAGTCGTTGGATATGACCCTAGCCAACGCCGGAGTAATCCGCCCTCTTGACTTGCAGCAGGGACCGCGTCGTTCACGGTGAAATGGTGAAAGCAAGCCTCTACCTGAAGCGACAACTGACGGGTGCAATAGAGCAAGGGGTCATACCTTTGCTCTAACCTCAAGGTGCAATTTTCAGGGACGCAGCAACTCCCGAAGGTCAGCCGGCATGTCATTCCAGTATTTGGTGAGGATGTCGATATCCGTGATGTAAATCTTCTTGCCTTCTTTGTTGCGAACATACTTGCCATGATGGTGCCTCCAATACGACACCCAGCAGGATTTACGAAGAACCAAGTAGAGTTTTACTTTCCACCGACCCGCAACTTTTTGTTTTTTCGCTTTTGTGCAGTGAATCCATGCTTCGCTGACTACTTCGTCATCAGCCCACTTGGGATACCAGTTACGCATACGCGACTGCGGTAAATAGTCCTTGGTGATGTAGCCAATCAAATCTTCAGGGTGGATGTCGCCAACTACGCCTTCAAAGCGTTCTGGGGTGTGGAGTGAGTCCCAACCGGACTTATTCCTCTTCTTCTTCTTCGACATCTTCTTCGTCCGGTAGATTTGCCCAAATCGTGTCTTGCTTTACATCCTCTAGAACGCCAGTGATCGTATACCGATCTATGTCGAACTCTAACGCATAACGCGATACCACCTGTATCAGAACTTGTCTCAACTTTTCTGCTGCCGTAATCATGTGTCCCACCCAAGCATGTTGCCGTACGTCCCCGGTGCGAACTCACTAGAGTCCTCAAGGAACGCTGGAAATTCATTCATCAACATGACTGCACCAGCAGCCGCAATCACACGGTCACCGTGGGCAAGTTTGGAACCAGTGGACTGGTCTGCAACCTCCGGTGATTCAATGCCGCCATCCCGCGTCAGCACATACTCGCTGGCTTCTTCCAGAGTCTTGTTGCAGGGACAGATGAACTCACCTTGCAACAGTGATCGTTGGAAGTTGGAGAACAGCAAACGCTTGCTGGCTCTGGTTGATGTCCAACCCAAGGTGTGACCTTCCTTGTCATGGTCTTGACCAACAGCACGCATGCGGTACAGCATCGGGTACTCCAGTCGCCACAGGTCAGAACCCATGCTTCCACCGGGACCGTTGTTCTCCCAGCCAATCAATGCAGACCCGTAGCGACCCTTGAACGGACCACGACCAGCCATCGACATCATCTCAGCCAACTCAAAAGGTGTCACATGAGGGTCAACAAACATCGCTGCCAACTTGCCTGTGTCTACATTGACTACAGCCACTGCTGAGTTGTTACGGCCTAACCCATAGGATGGGTCAGCAAACATGACGTAGTGAGGAAGGGACTTGTTACCAGCAGCCTCCCAGACAAACCATCTTCCGTCTGTGTAGTCTTCCCAGCGTTGATACTGCTCGTTCCATTCGCAACGACGTGGATCGAACCCATGCTCACGCATGTGCTGCCCCAATGCCGGCCTGTTGAAGAACGTCTGACCAGAGCCAACGTGGTCAATCAGGATGTTCTGGGCTACGTCCAGAGGGTCAGCACGACGCTCTACCTCGCGGTCAAACCATGGTGACCACCAGTACCAGCGATTTACGGTACCTGTTACCGATCCGTCTTTATCGCATCGCCACTCCCTACCCCTTCCCTTCTCAGGGTGGTCCCAGTAGCCAAGGGTTATGACCTCCGGCGAGCCTGAAGCCATCCCTTGCATACGGAGTTTGGAGAAGTGGGTCTGAGGGCCAAGGGGGGTCGAGATTGCAATCCGACACGCAGTCGTATCTGCCGCTGATTGCCAAGCCGATTCCGCTTTTTCAAATGCTGCATATTCGTCAAAGACGATGAAGCGGGTTCTGCCACCACGGCCAACGTGACCAGTGGACGCTTGCCCGAATATCGTACTACCGTTCATCGGGTTCACGATTGACAAGTGACGTGAGCAGTCACCACCCTCACTGAAGCGAGCAGGGTCAATACCACTCAGCCACTCAGGGCACCGTTGCAGCAAATACCGGATCTTCCACATGACAGTACTAGGGTCACCCTTACGGTCCACCAGATCCTCTACACGGCTTACCACGATCATCTGGGACTCTGGGGTGAACAGAAGCGACCAAGCCATTAGAGCGGCTCCTAGCCACGAACAGCCCATGTCCCGAGACTTGTCCAGTAACACATCGCTTCCGTTGTCAATGCCACTGACTAGCCTTTGTAGGGTTGTTACCTGAATGGGATATAGGGCAAACGGATAGTGCGGGGTTGTTACTGTTAACGATTCGCGTGCTGGCCGGGATCTGCCCCCCGCCCCCCCCGTCGCTGCCACCTCGCCCGACCTATCAACATTGACCCCCACTGATCTAGTCCGTCCATCTTCCCCGACCTCCCGCAGCCGGTATGTCCATCCATGTGCTGCCACCCAGTAGGGAAGACTCCTTGCACACCGTGCCCGCTCTGTCTCTGGAGCCACCGCTCCGTCCCGCACAGCCTCTCGGAGGGCCAGCCTCCACCGTGACAACTCAGCCACGTCAGAAGGAACGGACAGGCCACCGCCGCAGTCCAGCCTCCCTCCGGCCCATTCCAGCGGAGCGACCGCCGGTTCCCTGCTCATACCAGTATTGCTCGCCATTCCTTCTACATCGTCCATCTTCATAACTCCCTGCTTTGGCAGCACTTCAGGCCACCTCTCAAAATTAATTCAAGAAAACTCCAAACTTTCCCGAAAAATGACTTGCAAGACTGGTGAACACTTGGCATAGTTCACTCATCGCAGTTGAGCGACGCCTTCTTTGACATCCGAATACTTCGCTGACCTCAGTGGTCCCCTCCACTGGTGCCATCCAGATCCGAGCAGAACAGCCGGTTGGAGAGTCAGCAAGAACACCACCACTCAAATTCAGGTGGTGACCGGGACACCGGTCGCCATCTCTTCTGACAACGCTGCACATCGCAGCAGTCTACTTCATTCCAACTCACAGGAATCTCACCATGAACCAATTCGCCAAAGACGAAGCCGCAGCAATCAAAGCCATCACCATGCTGATCAAGCACGAAGCAGAACACGACTTCGCGGGGCACCTTGACTGCGAGAAGATCAACATCAACAAGTGCAAAAGCACAGTGGGCGACGGTTGGGACGGCACTCTCCTGATCACCAACATCTCAATGGAAAGGCAATGGATCGGCATCGACCGCGTTGACATCTTGGACATCGAGGATGGCGGCAAACTCGAAACGCAATTCAACAACGTGGCTTTCGCCTTCAAATGCCAAGCACGACTGCTTGAAGTCTGCGGTCATCTGGCTGTCAAAATCAGCCACGCCTGAACCCTCCCATCACAGCCTTCCATCGGGTGCCCTGCGGGGCATCCATTGGTCTGCTCTGACCCACTAACTAGTCACACTACTCACGGAGAAAACTCATGACTGACCAATTCGCGTACAACGCAATCAACGTTGAAGCACAACTCAAATACCGCCGCATCAATTCCAACACCGTCTTCAAAAGTGTGGAGGACTTCAAGGAGTCTCGCTGCACGGAGGTTATGGAGATCATTAGGACCGTCAAGTCGCTCTGGGATTGCGAACTAGTTGTCAATGACCATGGCGACTACGGCCTTTCGATCATCCTTGGCGGCGTTGGCTGGAAAGACCGTGGGGTCAAGACCCTCATGAACCGGCTCGGCACCATCAACAATCGGTGGGAACGCTGGGATCGGAAGCATGGGCAGTCTCACCTTCGATGCTGCACGGCTGGCGAAGAAGGCAGCGTCTGCATCGACCTCGCTTGGATGTGAACCACAGTCCTCAATCGGGTGCCCTGCGGGGCATCCATTTGCCGACTCTGGCTTATCAACTCACCTCAACTCACAGGAGATTCCACTATGTCTGATTACACCTTTTACTCTGACCCCGGACACGCTTGGCTTGCCGTCCCGCTCCAAGAATTTATTGATTCAGGTGCTGAAGTATCCTCGTTCTCTCATGTCTGCACCAAGCGGGACATGGCCTTCCTCGAAGAAGACATTGACGCTTATCGCTTCATGAAAGCCAAAGGCTTGATCGGTGAGGATGGTGCAATGCACCTTGGGGCCGAGATCAAAGAATCTCACTCCAACTCACCCAGTTGGATTCGCCGCTTGCCAAGCATCGGCACCGTCACCGAAACCGTCTCGCTGCGACACTGATCCACTGCACCCCATCACCCCCAAATTATTCTGGGGGTATTGGCTTGCACTGCTAGTCAGACTTGCTACATTACTCACTTATCAACTGGGCCACGTTGGCCCCCAACCTTTAGGAACCTCACCATGTCTCACGAAATCACCTCTACTGATAACGCCGTCTTCGCCAAAACTGCTGCATGGCACGGCCTTGGCACTGTCCTTCCCGAACACACCACCGCACAGGATGCATTCAAGCGTGTGATGGATTGGGATGTCGAATCACAAACTCTGCTCCGCAAGACTGCCGAAGGCAAGATCGTCGAGTGCGATCACAACGCCGTCGTTCGCAAAGACAACGACGCAGTGCTGGGCTATGTCAGCCCCTCCTACAAGACGTTCAACAACCGCGAGTTTGCTGGGTTTGTCGAGCAGGCATGTGGCAAGACCAAGTTTGTTGAGTCAGCCCTGACCATGCGTGGTGGCAAACTCGTCGCCATGCTGGTGGATCTCGGTCGCACCGAGATCGAGGCACGCGGCACCACTGATGCACTGCACCAGTACGGCATGTTCTCCACCTCCCACGACGGCTCCCAAGGCTTGCGTCTGTGTGCCACCAACGTCCGGGTCGTTTGCAAGAACACCTTCGACGCTGCCAACGCTTCGGGTAGGCAAGCCAGCCTGCGTCACACCGCCACCATCGACCAGCGTGCTGCTGCCGATGCGGCTGACTTCTTCGCCGGCACCATGGAAGCCCACAACGTCTTCGCCGTGAAGGCTGAGGCACTTGCCAACGTCGAGTTGTCACAGGGCGATTTGGAGTTGTTCCTCACCAACCTCTACAACCGTCAGATCGGCAAGGTCATCATCGACCCCAAGACCAAAGGCGAAAAGAAGTCTGCGTCGATGGCGATGGACACCATCAGCCAGTGGATGTCGCTCGCTCAGGGCCGCACTGCCAATGGCATGGAGCGTTCCGCATGGGCCGCGTTCAACGCTGTGACCGAGTGGGCTGACCACCACCGCACCGTACGCGGCGAGTCTGAGGACTCCACCAACCGCACCTTCTCCCGCCTGCTGGGCACCGGCAATGACCTGAAGGGCAAGGTCTGGAACACCACCTGCTCGTCCTTCCTGCCCAAGAAGAAGGAGGCCGTCCTCGTCGGCTGACCCCCGCACGACTTCCCACCTGTCCCCTCTACGGAGGGGGCGGACTGGGCAGCCCTGCTGCTTATCTACTCACCCTAACTCACAGGAGATTCAACCATGGAACCCGATTACACCAAGTGGACACTGATCCACAGCACCCAACGACTTCTCAACCCATCCGAGAACGAAGTGCATTGCCACTCGGAAATCACAGACATGCAACAGTCGCTGCTCGAACTGGGGAAACGTAAGCGTCAAATCCAGATTGACCGCATGGCACTGCACCGCAAAGAGGAAGCCGACATCGACAGGCAATCCCAAGCCATCGACAAGAAGATGCGGGCCAAGTGGAACAAGGCACGCCTTTCAAAATTCTATGGCGGCCAAACTGTGATCGCTCGCCAGCGAGGGCTTGCGGCAAGAGGTGTCCCCGACTGCCCAATGCACGAAGGCTTTGTAGCCAATGTCGAGGGCGTGCGTGAAGGCGTGGAGGGCAAAGTCCTCAAGACGGTGTGTGGCCCACGCAACCAAGGCGTGTGGGTGCAATTCCCAGAAGAGTCCGGCATGGCTTGCCGACCTGCTGACTGCTTCTTCTATTGCCTTGAAAACATCGAGTGCAACCAAGCCCTCGAACCTGCCTTTGGCGGCTGGACAGGCCACCGCTTGGCAACTCTCAGCGACATTCGGTTGCTCGCCCATGAGATCGTGAAGAAGCCAGCCAGTTGGTTTGGTGCAGTCCTCAAAGGTGAATGTCATATCGAAGACTTCATGAAATCCTGATCCACAGTCAGACACCAGCCCCCCTGCGGGGGGGCGACTGACCGACTCTGGTCTATCTACTCACCCCAACTCACAAGGGAATCTCAAATGACCAAGCCAAAATTCACGGGCGACCAGCCCAGCGTCGAACTCACCAAACGGTTCGGGCACAAGCGTGTCCGGGTGTACCGGAACCTGAACAACGGGATGCTGTCAGTCAAGGATCACAGTCCAGACAGCCCCACCTACGGGAAGGTCATCGCCTACAGCAACAAGGTGCTTATCAGATCGGCTGACTTCAAAGTCAGCAAGGCTGGTCACAACCGCGTGTTGAAAGAAGGCCGTAAGAATGTTCACGCCTACATTGAAGGCATCCTGTCCGACATCGACCCCCACAGCCTGCGTGGCCCGACTGCTCATGTGTCGTACCGCACCGAGAAGGCTTGGGGTCCACACTTCAGAGAGGTTAGCCTCACCACCCCGCAGTCACCATTTGGCAGAAAAGCGATGTACTCAGTATGGGCCTACTTAACAACTGGTGCCCAGACAGTCATCGAACCAATGTGGCGAAAACAAACCACCCACTCATAAGGAACTATCATCATGTCCGATTCAAACTGGCCCAAATGCGTATCGCTGGGCAAGCCCTACATCAAAGTCATCCTCCGGTTCTGGACACCCGAAAGTGGCATCCGTGAACAGGAAACTTTTATCCATCCAAGGCAGCCGCAAAAGTCCAAGGCCGTGATGGATCAAGCCGAGAATGACTTCTCCGTTCACTGCTTCGCCTTCAACTGCGAGGCCGCACTGATGACCGAAACAATCGATGGGCACATCAAAGTCATCGCCCACCACACCGACTTCGATTGGGACAGCCAAGTGCTGCCCGAAGACGCAATCGAGTGACGCTCACCCCTACCCCAAACGGCATTCTCAGCCGTACTTTCACAAGGAATCTCACATGCTTACCACACTTCTTCTATCGTTCGGACTTGCTGCCGATTTCAAATTGACTGACTTGGAATGTGCCATCTGGCAGGTTGAGTCAGGCAAGAAACTCACGGGCGACAAACCAATCCTTGGTGACTGGTGCCCACGTCGCAAGAAGTTTATGTCACGAGGCCCGCTTCAAATATCTGAGGATTATCACACAGACTCAGGTGTCAAGTTTCCATACCACATGGTTGATGACTTGGAGCATGCAGTGCTGACCATGCGTGGCTTCATGAAGCGTTACGCCCGCGAAGATCGCAAGCCTGCCGGCATGTCTTGGAACGAGATGAAAGCCCGCATGCACAACGGTGGCCCGCGTGGTCACTGGCGTATCGAAGCAACTCAGCAACATTGGGAAAAAACCCAAAAGGCTCTTGCAGACTGTAACTAGCCTTGCTACATTTCAAATCCACCCCAACGCTTGGCGGCGGCACTCCCCGCTGCCGTCAGGCTTTGCCCAACAGGGCGACAACTCAACAACTTTCGCACCCCTCGCCAGTCTGGACGTTCCTGCTGGCGGGGGGCTTTCACTCACGGAGAATCAAATGTCTGAACTCACCCAACCTGATGCCCAGTCGGTCATCAGCGACCACTTCCAACACGTCACCATGGCAAGGCTTCGGCACGGGGCCAGCGTGGTCAGCATCAGCCGCCTTTACCACGACCCACAAACCCTGTGGATCAAGATCGCTTCGCGTGTTGTAGCGTGCATGGTGCAGGTCGCAGCCACCGCCAAAATGACCAAGCCGAACATTCTAATTCCTACTGACCTTCTGGAACACCAAGATCCTGTTACTGCAACCATGAATGCACAGGTGGCGTTCGCAGTCAGTGATTTCTTTTACCACCAATGCGATAGCGATGTCAAAAGCACCACTTGGACTGATGCGTTTAACGCCATCAACCAAGAATGCGAGGACTGGGGGTACGAGCGTATGAAACTTCCCGGCTTTTACGAGCAAGATGGTGTGACTTTGAAAGACCGAGGCACGCCTTATGATTCCCGACGATCAAGATTTATGGAGAACATCTAATGAAACCCTCACTCACTAAAGCACGCATCAAACTGCTGCTCAACATGGTTCGCAAAGAGATCGCACGGGAAGAACTGGAAGTCGCAAAGCGACGTGTAGACCAGATCGAATCCATGTCGCGTGGCAGGCCAGTCCAGTACACGCCAGCACTGCGTGACCTGAAGGCCACCTACATCTGGCTTGAGAACCAACTTGGCAAGCGTTCGGGTTACATCCAATGACGATGTGGGAGAACGAGGATGACCGGGGCCGCGAACGTGCGGCCTTCGGTTTCATCCAAGAAAAGACTGGTGCCACGTTGGTGAAGTTGCCAAAGACTTACACCGTTGACTTCGCTGCACTCCGTGACAACAAGGTTGTCTCGTTTGGCGAATACAAATACCGCAACATGGTTTGGGGTGATTACAAAACAATCGTCCTGAGTCTCAAGAAGTTTCTTGCGGCAACGCAACTGTACGAAACGACTGCTTGGCGAACGTACTTCTATGTCGAAGACAAGAACGGCGATATCAGATACGTTGACATAACAACCTCGTCAAGATTGAACGGGGCACCGAGAACAGTCAGCATCGGCGGACGCACCAAACTCACACGGGACTTCAACGACATTGAACCTGTGTGCCACATTCCGATCAATCAATTTTCAAAGTTAGGGGTAAACGATGGAACAAGTAACGATCAATGACGGGTTCACGCTTGAGCGTGGAGATGGCTTTGTCACATACAACCTGAACCGAAAAGCCAAGCAAACCGTACTGGGCAAGCATTTGAAGGATCACCTGAAGTGGTACCCCAAGGCCCGTGCCCAAGGCAATCGCAAGTTTAAGCAGGTGGATCAATTCGACCGTGAGGTCTGGGGCCACCGCATGTGGGTTCCCCGAACTGAAACAAGAACTGAAGAACAGTTTGGTTTAACGATTCAGCAAAGCCTTGACGGTCTTGCCAACAACGTCGGCGGATACAACGTGTGCATCCGGTGCCGGCCAGAGGGCTTGCAAGAAGACATGGCAAGAGCAGGCGACATTGGCATCGACACTTTTTCTGGCACCATTGAACTTGGGGCCAACCGTGTCAACTACCCGACCGTCATCCATGAGTTATCTCATCTGCTTTGTTACCCGCACGCGAACCATGGCAACGCTTTTGGTGCTGCATATCTTTTGACTTTGCGAAGTTATGGGTTTCCAACCAAAAGCCTGAGCCGTACAATGGGACGCAACAGTCTTTGCTACTGGGCAATTAATCAAGACACAAATGATCGCCTCCGTAAAGCCCTTGACGTGGGCAAGGAAGTGATCCCCTGACGTGAGTTGAGCGGTTGTTCCGCTTGGTTCCTAGTGAGTGCCCGGAGGGGGGGTTTCCTCCCCTTCGGGTTTTTTATACTCCACAAGGATGTACGTTGCGGCCTGCTCTCCATCTTCGCACCAACGCTTTCGGGCGTTCAACCCTGCAACGATTGAATCGTCTGTCAACAAGCCTGAGTCAACAAGACCATCGAGTGTGGTCTTCAGCATGTTGTCGATGTCTGGTCTACGCAGGTGCGGGGTGCCGTGCATGGCTTTCCTGTTCTTGGTGGTCATTCGCATGGCAAACGTGATGTCCATCTCGCAGTGCCCTTCAATCACAAGGTTGGGACACTGGTCCAGAACAGCAGCCTTGATGGCTTTCCTGTAAGAAGCAGACTTTCCTTTGGGAACGTAAACCTGAACTCGATTACCAAGCCTTCTGGCTCTAGGCCGTGGCTGGGGGGCAGCCTGCTCAGGCACGATAATTTTAATCTCGATCACACAAACACACTAACACAACGAAGGAGTTGACAATGAGGTGGGACAAAAAGACTGGATGGTATGCATCGTTTGACGAACTGACGCAACTTTGCACGACCTTTCCCAGCATTAACATTTCGCAGCAACTTGTGCGAATGGACGGGTGGCTCCGGGCTAACCCACGCAAGCGGTACAAGAACTGGGAGCGATTCGTACACAACTGGCTGTCCCGCGAGGAGCCGCCAACCGAGCAGGTGGTGTTGAGCAAGACAGCCAACGCTGCGTTAGATGAGATGATTCAGTTGGCCGAGAAGCATGAGACTGGATATAAGCGTGACGATTGTGCTGCTGCATTGGCTTTGATGTTTGTAGCACAAGGCTCACTGCCAGATGCTGTCAGTAAAGAAGAAGATTTTTACAATGAAGTCAAGCGTTGCTGGTGGGAGTATGTGTATTATCACGACCACTACAGACGATTTGGAACGAAACGCTCGCTCCAGTCTTTCCTTACTTGGGACAAATGGAAGGGACCACATGAGTCAACCGACTTCGCAACCCACTGAACTTACCGCAGGAATGCTGCACGACCTACCGGAAACGGTGTACCGGCAGCATGCCGGCATCAACTTTTCTACGTTGAAAGCCATCGCACAGTCACCTCTGCATTACCAGCATCAACTCACTGCAAAGCACACCCCCACCGCCAGCATGCGTTTGGGAACCGCCGTTCACAGCATTGTGTTGACACCCGATGCCTTTGATCTGGACGTGGCAGTTGCCCCATCCGTCAACCGGCGTACAAAAGCAGGCAAAGAAGAGATTGCTGAGTTTGAGCGTGCCAACGCAGGCAAGGTGGTAATCACCAAAGATGAGTTTGACACAGCCCAGTGTGTAGCAGACTCAGTTACTAAGTGTCCGCACGCCAGCAACGTGTTGGCGGCAGCACCACAACGAGAGCAAATGGCTCTCTGGAACTGGGGCGAAGACGGTGCCTTGTGCAAGGGCAAGATTGATGCTCATGGCAAAGGCTTGCTGGTGGACCTGAAGACCAGTGCAGACGTGAACCTAAACACGGTGCGTCATCGCCTGTCTTCGTTCCACTACGACGCTCAGATGGCGTTCTACGCCGCAGGACTCAAAGCCTGTGGCAACCCTGTCGAACAAGTAATTATGGTTTTCGTTGAGAACACTGCCCCGTACGGAGTTACGGTGGTCGAGGTGTCTCAAGAATGGATTGAACTCGCAACTAGGAGGTGCGAACTATGGCTCAAGAAAGTTTTGGATTGTACGATGGAGGACAAATGGGATCGGGGACCGGGGGGGATCGTTCTGATGGAACCGCCCGCTTGGATGAAGCCCTCTTGAAGGCCCAAGCAGAAGTCGGCGGCGTAGCCAAAGACGGACGCAACAGCCACCAAAAGTACGACTACGTTTCTGCGGAACAGCAACTTGCTCACGCCGGCCCCGTGCTTCGGCGTAACGGCTTGGTGTTTTCGCAAACCACAATCACAATTATCAACAGCGGAACTGAACACCTTGTTATGGATGCTCTGTATCAACTCAGCCATCCTAACAGTGGGCAGACCCGTACGTTCAATAAGCAGTTGCCAATTGCTGGACGTGGTGATCTAAGCAAGGCTGCCTTGGCGGCACAGACCACTCTTCTTAACTACGCACTTCGTGACCTGCTCCTGATCCCTCGGGGTGAGCAGTTTGAAGTGGACAGCCTTCCACCAGAGGCGAGTACGGTGCCCAATAAGGCGGCGGGACTGGATGTACCACCGGCACCGGCTCGTCCTCTGGCGGACATGATCCGGGCTTTTGAAACCTACGCGGTTGCCGGCGGAGAAGATGGCTGGGCGGAACGAGTGCAGAAATTCTACGGGGTCGCATCGTTAAAAGACCTCAATGCCCAGCAAGCCACGCAGGTTTGGGGTAGACTCACACAACAGGGCAAGATAAAGGAGGCCCAAGATGGCGAATGACAAACCCACTTACGAAAAGTTTGAAGAAGGCGGTAAAGGCGTTTACTGCCGCTTCTACAAGAATGAAAAAGCCGGTCAAGAGAGACAGCCAGTAGGCTCAGTCTTCTTCACAATGAACGGCAAGACCTACCGTGCTGGACTCTGGAAAGACGAGCCGTCGGAGGATGGCAAGAAGTTTGCGGACTACTCTGGACGCATCGAAGTCAAGGTCGAGAAAGAAGACTCCTCGTCAAGTCAGGCAGCGGCTCCCTCCACTGCTGCCAATGACGATATCCCGTTCTAATCCACCCTAGAACTGGATTCCCTCCTGCCCCCCTCGGCTGCCCAGCGAGGGGGGTTTTTTAATCCGCGAATGGACTCAGACCTTTGCCGTCTCGTTCACGAGCATGGTCGATTGCTTTGCGTTGGATTGACTCAACCATCTTTGGATCTTCTGTTGAATCCATGTACCCCGTGCCGTGCTTTCTCAGGTAGGCGATCTCCTCTGATGTCAGCGTGGGCACCAAAGTTGGTATCGGTTTGCCGTCAAGTACATCATCGTACTGAATCGAAACCTCAGTCATAGGTTTGCCGTCTGGTCCCTCAATGCGGCCCAAGAACCCCTCACCCTTGGGTGTTCCATCTACACGGGTGCCGAAGTCATTTTTTTTTTCGTCGGTTTGACCACGCTGCTCTTTCAACACAGCCCCGTACAAACGGAGTGCTTCGTTGCGAACAACACGGCCAGCCCTGACCAACTCCAACTCGTCCTTGCGTGAACCATCATGTTCAGCAGTGTCTTGGATGGCTCGCACCTGCTTGAGTCCCTGCTTGATCTTGCGGTTCGCAGACTCGAAGCCACCGGGGGCATGGATAATCAAAGCCAACTCAAGGTAGTTGGGATCACGCTTCTCGATCTCTTCCATCTTCGGCACGTCACCGGCTTCAGCCGCACTGTTGTAAGCAACGTAGACCTTCTGTGTGTCGGCTCGCAACTCACGATAGACCGTGTCCCGATCACGTTCAGTCACCGTTCCGACAAAGGTGCGAAGCCACGGAACATCCTCACGCGAGGTGCCCATGATCTCCATTGCCTCTTCGTCTGTAACTGCTTCGGCCAATCGTGAAAGCCTGCCAACGGTTCGTCCAATGTCACCAGAGAAGGCTGAGTAGACATGGCGGAACACCTCGGGTTCTTGGTCAATGAACCCCGGCTCGTACTGGTCACCACCAGTAACCTCGTTCATAAACGCAGCCAAGTCTTTCCACATATCAGGCGTGGTATCAAATCCCTGTTGTGATCGCGGACCTTGGTACCCGAAACTTTGGTTTGCGTAGATACGATTGCCTGCAAAGTTGCGGTTCAGTGCTAAGTCGGCAAGAGGTTTGACCGGCGTAGGAACTGCGGATGAAGCAAAGTTGGCCGTAACGCCGGAACCCGAGATTGGGTTGAACGTGTCCAAACCAGTCATGGCAAACCTGCTAAGTCCATCTTTGAGTGACATTGTGCCGTTTGCCACCTCGGCTGTTGTAGTACCCACGTTGTAAATCATGTGGAAGCCGTAGGGAAGCGGAACCTTCATGTAATCGCCACCCGATCCGGGGATCATAAAGATGGCGTGGGATCGCTTCTCCCACTCAGGAATCAAGTCGTATCCCATCAGGCCAGTGTCCGGATCTTCTTCATCCACGGCTGCGTTCCAGTAAGTAGCAAGAACACCCATGCCAGAAAGGCCGGCAACTATTCGCTTGCCGTTCTTTGATGTGATCGTGCTTTCAACCAGACGAGCGGAACCTTGCAGACCAGCGTTGGAATACAAGTAAAGCATATTCAAGGCACCGCCCCAAGTGCCCTTACGGCTGAAGTCAACCGTAACGTCACGGGCACGGAGTGCTGCCTGCTCCTTGGTCATGCCACCATCTCTACTCACAACGTAAGTTGACAAACGTGAAACATTCTCAAGGGCTTGACCAACGTCCAGAATCCAACCAAAGGCTTTCTTCCAACCGGATCGCGTAACCCTGCCGCCGTTCTTCAAAGCCCGCCTTGCCTTACGCATATCGTCAGCAATGGCATCCAAGTCAAGTCGTGAGTAGCCAGCCTGACGGCCACCCTCACTTATCATCTCTTGGTACTCGGATTCAAGTGGGCCGGCCTTGCCGAACTCGTGACCAAGAGTGGTCTTCAGTGCATCACCTAACTTACGAAGGGTGGCAAGACCTTTGCCCTGCTCGGCTGACTGAGCAAGCACAGCGGTCTGAGCATCACGAACAATGTTTCGCAGCATGAACTCAGGAGCAAACTGCGTAATCATGAACCGCATTCCGCTGATGACCGTGTTGCTTGCACGCAGAATGGTGTCGGCAGCACTGTTCCCGGCGTTGGTTGACTTGTTAAGGACTGCCACCAACTCTGGACTTGCGACTTCGATGTAGACAGTGTCACCTGCCTTCTTTTGTTTGCCGTTGATTCGCATGTCCCTTTCCAAGTGGACAGTCTGCACTTCTGGCCGGCTGGCGTAGCCTTCCACGCCCTCTGGCTTATCAGCAACTACATTGAAAAGACTAGGTTCGTTAAGTGCAATCGCTCCACGAAGCAAACGATTGGCCGTGCGGTTCTTATAGATTCGGGCAAGGACATCACCACGCCGCATCAAAGCATTGGCTAGAACGTCAGGGGCACGTCCTGCTCTACCTTTGGCTTTCCGCATACCCGTGCCGCCCTTGCCCATTTCGGTACCCTTGGGTCCGGGCATGACTGCATCCATCTCGCGGCGTGTCTCAGCCTCGATGGGATCGGAGATACCCTGCAACGGGACGTAGTGGTTGTACGTCTTGCCAAGAGTAATCTCTTCGTCCAATGTGATAAGCCCAGACTCCTGAAGCAGAGACAGGTTTTCCAACTGGATGTTCTGAAGCATGCCGGCCAACTCTTGGAAAGCCATGGAGCGTGGGTCAGCAGCAATGTTGGCAATGATTGCGTCAGCCTCTGCGTTGGTCATGCCCGAACCACCGTCAGCCATGTCAGGGTTGACCTTGGCAATTTGAGCGTTACGTTCCTTGGCATGCAATGCGTATGCGTACTCTTCCAACTCAGAGTCTGAGATGTCGTTCTCCGCCATCAACTGAGCGAAGGGCTGGATGGTGTCATCGCGGTAGTCTTGGATACCCTGCTGGATTTTGGCATCTTGCAAACGGACACCACTGTAGAAATCACGGTCTTCACGCAACTTGCCACGGGATTTCAACTCGTCGCGTGCATGGCGAAGATCAACAAACCTGTCAATTAGGCCACGTTGCACTCGGGTGCTAAGATCATCGACAAACTCCATGTCGCCTTGGTTGCCACGAATGGAGGCACGGATGTTGTTTGCCTGTTGTGTTCTAATCGGTTTATCGCCATGGTTTCGCACCTCGGCGGGGCCAAAGGCTGCTTCTCCCGGCATGGCACTACGCACCCCACCTACTTCTGCCACGTTTACAGAAAGCCCGCCGTAACTTGTAAAGTGGAGACCAATACCCAACCCCTGCTTGGCTTCAATTGGCAAGTCATGGGTGTCGTAGAAAGGAACCTTCACACCTTCTTGGTTGACCAAGAAGTGTTTGTCATCCGCCAGCATGTGCGGGGCTTGATTTTGCAAAAGGCCAACAGACTCTTTACTTCTTTGCCGGAAGTCCGACAGCAGCATTTGCACACTTCCGCTTTGGGAGGTCTGGAAGTTGCGTTGCCCGTACGCCATATCCAACTTGCTCCCAACAGGGAATGAGTCTGGGTCAGTCGAAGAAACAACTTTGCCGTCTGGTGAGACTCGTACTTCCAAGATGCGTGAGCCATCGGTATGTAGGGCAGTCTGTCCAAAGGCCATGGCTTCTGAACCAATGCTCTCGCTCACCACACCCGGACCAATGTTGACATTCTCAGCAATAGTTTCCAGTGCCCCAGAGAATGGTACGAACTCAGGATCGCCTTGTGATTCCTGCAAGTAGAAGACCGCGTCGTTTCTCTTTGTAACATCACCAATGACTTGGAAACCCAAAGACATATAAACGCCGTCAGTGCCTTGGAAAGAATGACCAACTGGCTTTCCGCCACCTCTCAGAATTGGCTTGAGCAAAGGTGTTCTTGTGTTGGGATCAAGCAAGTCTGATATCGGGTGGTGCGTACCGCCGAACTCTTGGTGCTGGTTTTTCTTAGACAACTCTCTGAGTGGAGTTGATGTATTACCGCTACTGCCAAACACGCCTTCAACAGTTTGGTCAAAGAGTGAAGCCATTTGGATGATCTGATCTTTGGTAAGCCAGTTGCGACCGTCTTTGCCAAATGCCAACTCGTGTTGGACCACGCTAGACATATCTTGGTGTAGTGCAACACCAGTGGGAGCGACAATTAACGGGAAGATATTTCTGTTACCTCCCGCAAAGTTGCTGGCGATAGCAATGTTGGTTGCGGCATAAGTCCCCGGTCCCGCTGCACCATGAGCGGACGTAATCATCTTTTTACCATCTACCAATCTGCCGCCATGAAAGAAAGCAATCGGGTTGCCGCGTTCATCAGTTAGGTCTATACCAGAGTCCTCTACAAACTCACGGGCCGCTGCCGGAAATCTTTCAAGATCAATATATTTTGTGTTAGTGTTTCTTGGATAGCCTGTTTCGTTTCTGAGATTTCCACCATCGTAAAAGTGATTTGGGACATTGTCACGGTCTACTGACAGGCTGGCACGAAGGTCAAAGTTTTTAGCAGGGTCTTTCTCTGCTACACGGAATGAGTTGTCAATATCTTTAACCAGCCGGCGGGCCGCTCCGAGTGACCCCATGCCCTCTACCAATGAACGGGACTTCCATCCCTCTGGAGTAGCCTCCGGGTTTGCTGCTTCCCATTCAGTCAACGCAGCGTCTACCGCATCAGTGTCAACACCAACCGCCTGCAATTCAGCACGCATGGATCGTTGTTCACCTGTTGTCAACTGACGTGACCTGCCAGACAAAAGGCTTGCAATGTCATCGCCACGGAACACTTCCGATGCTTCGATTGGAGACTCAGCGATTGCCTTCACACCGCGAGTTGGCTTCTTGCCTTTCGCCGCCGCCTTGGCTTGCTGCTGGCGTGAAGCACTGACCCGACCACTGGTGGTCCGTGAGACAACCCAGATAGCAGCCTGTGCCTCTGCGGGGTCCATACCTGTTTTCTCAGCAATCTTGCGAACAAGAATGGTGCTGGCTAAGAACTCGCCTACGTTGGACATCCGCTTGTTGAAGATCCCGTAGGCACGGGCCATAAGAGTGTCACCAACGACTTGGCTCAGATCGCCGTTCAACGCCTTTTGGAACGCAGTGACCTTAAGACCACTCAACTGCATTTCTTGTTCAGTAGCAGCCGTCAGGGCACGAACAGTGTTGTTCATGTCAGCACCAAGTCCACCATGACGTTCGACCGACTCACGAATTTGCGTTGGGGTAAGGGACCGACCAGAGTCCTTCCAGTCTTTGATGACACCAAGTCCAACAATTACTGACTTCTCAACTGACTTGCTAGGGCTGGTCGCCGCTAACACACCGGCCAAACGCCAAGGTTCAATCTCCATACCCTGAGCCGCTTTGTCAATCGTCAGGCTGGCGGCTTGGTACCACTTCGCCATTGGCCTGCCCATCTCGGCAGCCTTTGTCAAGTGATTCACAGACGGGAAAGCCCTCAGATGGTCACGAATGCTTTCGGCGGTGGCTCGCCGGCCAACCTTGCCAATTTCATCATCCGTGAGGTACGCCACGTTGCGGCCAAGAACATCACGAGCAAGGACACGCTTGCCGTCACTGACCCTTCTGCTGGCACGCAGGCTATGGCTGTCCTCCGCCTCTTTGCCCTCTTCCACTGGAAGGTCAAGTGCCATTGCTTCAGGCGATGGGATAAACACTTTTTGCTCTGCGAAAGGACGCTCTTCGTACGGAACGAAATCGACCTCACTCGCTGTTGGGATGCTGCCGTCTTCACGACGCAAGTGTCCTCCGAAATGCATGAAGGCATTCTGCATGCGTGTCTCTGCAATCAAAGCAGGCAATGCACCCTCGGTGTACATCTGTGAGTGCTGAACAACTGCGTTCTCTTCACCAACCATGCCGAAGGACGATCCTTCTTTGGCGTGACCAAAGATATCGTGAACGACACGGAACACGTCGTTGTGTGTCAACTCATACTCGCCACCACCGTCAGTTGGGACAGTGATGCCTGTTCTTTCCATCAATGGGTGGTCGCCCAAGAAGTCGCCACCATCCTCTTGGATTGTTGGGTAGAAGACCAAAGTCTTTTCGTCAGCAACTTGGTCACGCATCTTCTTAGAGGGCGACCGTTGATCTGGCGAGCCTTTGACTGGTGGCTGGTACGGCTCCATACCTTCCTGCGAGTGGGCAACAAAGTTGTATCCACTTTCAAGAAGCAGATTGAACTGAGCCATGTTCTCACCCTTGAACTTGTTATAGGCTCGGACTACTTGTTCATCGTATGGCTTATGCTCTACGGATTCCAACTCGTCGGCAAGCCGGCGGTGCAACTCTGAATCCACCTCAGTAACTGCTGTGTTCAGACTTGGCAACCCAACACCTTTGGCGTAGTCGTTTGCAAGGCTACGCAACCCAGTGTTTTCACCATTGCTAACGCCACGGCTAAACCGTAAGTCAATTTCAGACTCGCCACGAGAACGCCGCCCATGGTGACGCTTGCGTTGCCTCTGAATCTGACGCTGTTCTGGTGTTGATGCAGTAGGGCTTAAGTGGTCTGCAATGTCCTGAACCATCTGGTCAATCTCAGAAATGGTCCCAGCCTCTGATTTAAGGCGGCGGTTCAACTCTTCTAATGGTGAGACAGTGTCTTCAGAGCCAGCACCCTTGACAACCTCTTGGGCCTCTTGGTCGGTAGCAGGCTTCACAACCTCTTTGCCACCTTCAACTGTACCAACGTGTGCAGTCGAGAAAGGCAAGCCTTCCATCTGGGCCTGCATCGCACCAATGTAAATCTGAGCATCACGGCCAAGCACTCCGTACTGAGCAAGCCGTCTACGGAACCAGTCAGCAACACGTTGAGGTGTAGACGCATCTGGGTTCAGGTCAGAATGCAAACCAACTCTTCGAGCAAGTGTGGCATTTGTGTCTGCCGTCATTTCAGCCCGAAGGCCATCAACGGCTTGGCGAACAGCAGTGGCCTCTTCTGTTCTGCCCTCTTGCTCAAGTTGTTCGATTGTGCGGGTAATGTCTTGGGCAACATCCCTGCCGCCATCGTCTTTCATATCCTGAATCAGCGAATCCATAAACTCGCTGTCCGTAGGCTCACCGTAAATTTTAGACAGTGCTTCTCTGAGATCATGTTCTTGATCTCTATTCATCCACTGGCCCGTCATGCCGCTTTCGGTAATTGAAGCCATCAACGCACGGTGCAACTCAGGATTGTCACGTTTAAGGTGGTGGTCAAACTCATGGAACATGATGTCAATCCATGTTCTTTCGACCTGCTTTTGAGAATCGAGCATGATGACATCGACTGCCTTGTCTCTCATCAGACCTTCGTTAACTAGGCTTACCTGTTCACCATCAGCGTTTGTGCCCTGCATGAACACAACCTTCTTGCCAAGTTTACGACCCGCCTCAACAACAGATTTCTGCTCTTGCGTCAAATCAGATTCTGAGACTTCCGTAACTGTAACCCCCGTACCTTTCTCTTTTTCTACCTGCCGTTGTGCTTCAATAAGGTTTGTTGTTTGCTGTGCGACGGATTGTTCTGTCCCGCTGACACGAATCGATTCGGGGGCTTGAAAGTTTGGGTTGCCTTCTGCAAAAAAGTCTGCCGCGTCTGCTGGTGCCAAGACTTGCTCACCGTTCATGTAAGCATCTTTTTGTGCCCCGTCCAGATGAATCACTCCCAACCCGCCACCCATAGATGCTCTGCGAGACTGAAACTCGTGGACGGTATTAAGGTCAACACTTTCTTGGTCAAAAGCCATGACGCTAACAATGTTTCCTTCAGCGTCAACCAAAGCAACAGCACCATTAGATTGACCAGTGGTAATCGAGTTAGACCCAACAAAGTTTCCAACAAACGCACCAAGCGTGCCATTGTCGGACGCGGCGGTAATTTGTGCTTCACTTACCGTGTTGGGATCAAACAGAACATAACTTTCGCCAACAGGCACAAGTCCTTTGCCTTCAGTCTGGTCTGGTGTAAGCGTGTCCAACTGGGCTTGAGTCAAAAGTGCAGCGGCCTGTGCCCCGCTTTCTACAAGCCTCATTTGACCAGCGGCAACGGCTCCAGCGTTGGCATCCATGCCGGCGGTATTTGTAGGTGCGTCAAACCCAATGCCAATTCCAGAAGATCCGCCGTCAGCAGCGTTTGCTACAGCGGTAGCAAGCATGCCAATCCGCTTGTGTTGCTCTACCATTTTGTTGAGTTGCTGCTGATCTCGTTGGTATTGCGATGCACCGGACGTTACACCAAACGGACCCATTGCAATCATGCCGGACAAGGCCACGTTTTGGGCTTCAATGAGGTTAAACCCCTCGCCGGAGTCAAAGCCCAAAATGTCACCGCCAACCAAGTCATCCATCATTGTCTGAAGCAACTCGGTGCCACCCTCGGAAGTTGGTGCAACAACCAATCCGTGGGCCATAGTTTCAGCAAGCCGCCGTCGTGACGCAAGTCGCGTAGCACGTTCAACAGTGTTTGTGCCTGCGTACCTGCTCAGAGCCTTGGACAATCCACTTTCGACACCCGCAGTTGCAGCATTCCCTTTAAGTCGCTTCATTACGCCTGCAACCGGCAAGAAGTCAACGCCACCTTTTGCAAGTCCAACTCCAACAACTTTTGCGGTGTTGAACTCTTCATCTGAACCAGCCATTGTCATGGCAGACTCTTGCGTGGTACGAGTAGAGCCAACTACAGCACCACCGATTGACCCTGAAGTTTTAGCAACAAGACCTCGTCCAGCACCAGCCTTTGCCAACTGCATCGCTGTCTGTTTTTTAGCAAGATCAACTGCGGCTTTACCGGCTAATTTTTTTCCTGCTGTACCAACAACGCCTGCACCAGTCATAACCATGAGAATGTCAATGGAACCAGCACCAAGCGTATAAAGAGCCGCTTCTCCAGCAGTGCCCTTTTGCAACTCTTCATCTTCTTCTAAAACCATGGACCGCCTGCGTGTGGGGTCCAACAATTGCGGAAGCATTTGGAACGACCGAGCGATTGCAAAGTCATCCATCTGTTCTTGGCTGCCGTCTTCTTCGGCAAGACCAGAGAACACGTTGTACATATTCCTGACGCTTCCAAGAGTTTCACGGAGGCCAGTGGTAAAAGCGTTTGCATCACGACGTGACGCTCCAGTCAGAGTGAAGAACCCTGCGGTGCCTTGACCAAAGAAATCTTCATTGCCGCCAAAGGCTGCGTATCGCAACACTTCCATACCGTCAGCCGAGTTGGGGCTGTGCCCACCCTCATTCAACAGGGATTGCAAATACTCAACGTGGGTCGCAGAAATAATGCCACCCGTAGCCTCCATTTGCTGGTCTACTTGGCGTGCATACTCATTGTCTTCCGCCAGACGTGCAGTGTGGGCACGACGAAGAATCTCAATGGCGGTAAGTTTGCCGTCAGACAGGCGGCGTGACTCCATGTTGCCTTGGTGTGGACCCTCAAGCAGAAACTGCAATTCACCCCGACCGGCAAGTCGTGATTCAAAAGGATCTTCTGGCTCGTCAATCGTTCCTGTTACTTTAGTTGCCTCAGGACGGTCTTTGACTGCGTCTACAGATGACTTGTCTCTAGACTCCTGCGACTTAACAAGAGTGTCGATACCTTTCGGCTCAACGCCCATTTCAGTGAGGTTACGACGCAACTCTTCACGTTCTTTTTCATCCAGAGATGCGATGTTGGGCAACTCAATTGACTCACCCTTTGTGGGGTCAGCCATTTCAAGAGTAGATGCACCGATGTCATACAGGCGACCATTTGTACCAACTTGGTACTTCGGCTTTTTGGGGGTGGTCAAACCCTCGGTCAAAGTTTTATCTTCTTTGCCTTCGGGATCAATGCCGCCGGTAATCGGGTCAATGCTCATTAAAGATCCAATCCTGTGAGTCTTGAAACTGCTTCAGCACTTGGGCTTACTGGTTGTGTGCCGACACTATCATTACCTGCGGGGGGCTGACTTACTACCCCTGACTGATTTCCGGGTGCCGCCGGCGTAGGTGCGGGCTGTGCCACAGCCTTCAACGCAGGGAAAAGTGCTTGCAACTGTCCAGTGGCATCAGCGTTAACAGCCTCAATCAAATACGGCATGTCTGATTGTGTTGCAAAAATTCTGCCAGTGAACCGCATAGACGCTTGGTTCAATGATGAAATTACTTGATCCTGAGTTGGGGCTTTGCCGTCATTACTAACAGGGGGCATCGATTCAAGCAGTGGAATAATCGAACCCGAGATGCTAGTGGCCGGACCACCTTGGTTTAACACAGTGGCTGTTGCAACTCCCAGATAAGACCGCGAGTCGTATGTTTCGTCAGTGTTAGGGACAGAGTATCTGCCGACTATTGCCATGTTGCGACGGCGAGCGGAAGCATCCTCTGAAAGAGCAGCCTGTTGTTGCACCAACGCATCGAACTCGGACTGTCTAGACGGATCTACAAACTTACCACTGACTGGGTTTCTCATGCCTTCATACTGTTTGATACGAGTCTCGATGTCCCGCAACTCGTCTTCGCGTGTGTGAACGCGACGTGCCTCTTGTGCTGATCCGTGACGAATCTTTTGCTGGTGGGCAGCCTGAATTTCTTCTGGCGACCTGTTTGCATTCGTCCCAGACCTACCTGTGGTCTTAACTTTTGACATAAGGAGATCACGGGCGTAGGCTTGTGCGTTTGGGTAGTCCATGCCCATGACTGCCTCTTCAATGCCTTGGATTTGCACTTGAGTGAAACCGGCAGCCCGAAGACCTTTCACAATCTTCATCTTGCCTTCTAACTCTTCACGTTGGGTACGCAGGCGTTCGGTTGCATCACGACGAATTTGATTGCGGCTTGCAACAATTGCAGTTGCTTTCTCAGGAGTAATCGGAATATAGAGGGCTTCTTTTCCGGGTTCCTGCTGCATGGCATAGAGGTAGTCGCCACGTCGCACAATGTCCATAGACTCCATGCCACTTGGGTTGTCGTTGTGCAACGCCTCGACTGCCGCAGCAGAACTGGTGTTGGACAGCGGGTTAGCAGATCGGTTGTCAGTTTGACTAAGTAGATTCTCCATTTGACCAATGGTTTCAACCATGTCTGGAGTTACGGGCTTTTGAATTTGTGACATTACAGTTTGCCTCCAACACCAATTTTACTGCCGGTATATTGCTTTGACGGATCTGCCTTGGTGTCCAACTTGCTACCTACACCTTTGGCAATAGACTCAGACACGGTCGGTGCTTTCTCTCCACCAAAGATTGCTTCTTCAAAGCCATCCATGCTGCCGGCGAACAGTTTGAGCCTCTTGGAAAAGGTTTCTGCACGACGGTCACGCTGTTCCTTTAACTCAGCGTCGTATTTTTCTTTAGCCTCGTCAACTGCTACCTGTGCTGTGTCGATTCGCTTTTGCTTACGCTCTTGGAATCCCTTGAAGCCAGACTGAAAGCCCTTAACCAAGGACGCTGTCTGCAAGTCCAAGCCTTCGGTGTCAAGACCCATGGCAATGTTTGCAAGGCCACTAAAGGTCTGAGCCTTGTTCTCTTCTTTTGCTTTTTGCTCTTCGGCCTGTTTGAGAACTTGTGCCGCCATATCAACTGCTGCGTCGTAGTTAAATGCCATGTCTAATCCTTACGCTGGTACCGCTGCTTGTCCGGCTTGGAACGCACCGCCCATGCCGCCCCCCATGCCGCCGAAGTAGTTACTGAGTCCTGCGGAGAAGCCGCCGCCAAAGCCGCCTCCGCCCATCATGCTGCCAAAGCCGCCGGCAACACCACCAGTCAAAGCACCAATTCCCATGCCAATGACTTGCTGACCAAGAGCCGCACGGCCAAGTCCCTCTTGCAACTGTGCCCCTGCAATCATTTCGTCCATGCCGACCATCTTATTGATATAGGTGCCCATCTGTTGTTGGTATGAACCAACACCCTGTGCGGCCAAGTTGCCAAACGCACCGATGCCTTGTTGCATAAGGTCAAGTCGGGCAGTCTCTGCATCCTGACGCAAGCCTTGCATCCGCTGGGCATAAGACTCGTAGCCACCAAGGTAGGTGTTCATGCGTGCAGTCTCAAGACCAGTGGTCTGAGAAATTGCATTCTGGTCAAACTGACCAAGCGTCTGACCCGCCATATTTAACTGACTTGCCAGTTGGGCACCGTATTGCTCTCGCATTGCTGCTTGCCGTAGGGCACCTTGCGTTTCCGCCGCAGACACTTGAGCCTGACCAGTTGTCGTACCACCAACGCCACCGAAGGCAGCGGACTGTTGTGCCCTTGCAGCCTCAGTAGCGGATTGCTGGGCGAGTAATTCAAGCGAAGCATCCCGTCCCGTCGCCAACTCGTCGTATGCTCGGTCGAAATACCCCGACATCGAGTCTCTAGCAGATGACAAATCAGAACGAAGTTGCGTAAGAACGCCCGAGAACTGGTTATCAACTTCACTGAGATACCTCGATCTGTCAACTTCCATGTCTTGATACAAGCCCATCATGACCCCACGGGCCTCGTCCCCTAGAGCGTCATACTCTCCACGCATCTCGGTGCCCAAACCGCGATACATACCAAGCATTTCGTTGGCAAAGTCTGAGTATCGACCATAGGAACCACCCATCATTTGGCTGTATGCGTCGTAATGTTGTCCGGTGCCTCCGAACATATCATCTAAGAAACCCATGGTTAACTCCTACTCTTGATGTTGCGGTGTGGGCCTACCGGAACAACACCAATACTAATTTGTTCTACGATGAATGGTCGGGATGTGCTTTTGATTCCGACAGAAATCGCACCATCACGGATGCGGCAACGCTTGACCTCATTGCGTCCGGGGTACAGAACACCAGACAGCGTTGTCTCGGTTCGGTCAATCGGGGCCGTGTCATTGGTTTCAACCGTTTCAAGGAACGTGCCGCTTGCAGTGACGAAACTGTTGTAGGTTGCGTTGAACGGTGGCGTTGAATCACCATCACCTGCGGCAAATCCAAACAGATCAAGTGAGTTTGCTGAGTAAGGTTCAAAACCAGTTACACCGTTATCGTCAGCATTATTCTTAGATTGAATCCGCCACTCGCCTGTAGTGGCTGTCACATTAGATGTGGTAATAGCAGTTGCAGTGTGGTGGTTGATGCTGGAGCCAATTGGGTATGCCGTAACGTAGAAGGGTGTGCCGGCTGAGTCAGCCGTCAGTTGCACCTTCGATGAACCGCCAGACCCTGTCTTTACAGCCGTCACAGCCGCAAACAGGCTATCTGACGAGCCGTTCCACGCTGAAACAATGGCATCAACTGTGGTTTCGACCGTTGGAGTAGATGGCAAAGTGACGGTCAGGGTCTGGGTAGTGCTTGTCCCGCTGGTCATCTTGATGGTGTATTGGTCGCTCTGAGCCAACGTGCCGGACGGGGTCAGTGTCACCACCTGAGCGACAGCACTAAGGACTTCGTAGGCAATCTGATTCTTGCCACCTTCTGGGCTGCTTTGCTCGTAGATACGACTGTTTGGAGACACACGGGTGTTGGCAACTTGATATGTGCCCTCCACCTTCTGTGCAAACCCACCGAAGCAGTGCAAGTCTGGGAAGAACGCTTCTGTGATTCCACCGCCGTCAATTGCAAAATCAGAGAAAGATGACTGGTCATGGGTGCCGCCATCAAAAGTTGGACGGGACACGCTGCTTACGTCGATCTTGTTGATCTGCCTGCTGGCAGCACACTCATTCGCAGTGTCTCCAGAACGGATGACTACCTGCGGCCTGTCGAGACTGGTCTTTGCGGCATTACCAACATCGGGGTCATTAATGTCAAGGTCAACTTCGACTGCTCGCAACTCAACTCTGTTCTTGTTGGGCAGAGTGATTGGACCCGTAAAGTAAAAAGACGTAATCTTCCGAAGTGCTGCCGATGCGGCTGGCAAGCCATCAGTGCTGCCGGCAACCCCTTCAAAAAACTCACCGTCATACGAAATGTTCTTACCTCGTGCAAAGGTGCTGATTTTGCCACCAGTCGAACCAAAAAAGGTGCGTGGAGCATCACGGTCGCCAAACAGGCGGGTGTTGCAACTAGACATTGCTCCACGGAAGTCGTTGGAGTAGAACGCCTGACCCCACCAAGACTGAGTCATGATGTCGTAGTAGTAGTTAATAGACGCAATCTCTGGATCGTCATCAGCCAACCAAATCCAAAGACCATTCATGTCATAGTCGTAAGTGACCATGGGTTCTTTGTCTTTGAAGTCAGTCTGTGCAAAGAAGTTGCCCAAGGCTGCGTCAGACAGGCTGGCACGCTCATCGACGTTGAACTGGTTGGGGGCAATCCCGTACACACCGTTGTGGTTCAGGATGTAGATTTCTTTACTTGGCCCATACGCAAAAGACCTCTGGCTGGCACAACCGATGGATCGAGACAGTGATCGCACCTGTGCCTGACCAAACAACGGGTCTTGTGTAAAGAACTGCACACTGCTGGTGCAGCCAAACAACAGCCCACCCTCACCAAACGGAGCAGCAAACAGGATGTTGTCGCCAAGGGTGCCGTAAGAGTTTGTTGCAGTCGTATCGCTAGAGGTAAACCCAAAGATTGCGTTTTGATCGCCAGACGCATACTTCCAATTCAAGATTGAATCAGTTGTAGATACGCCACTGATGATGTAATTGGTAGGCGTGGTAATAAACCCAGTTGCCACCAATCGTGAACCCCACTTGGTCAAGTGACCAAAGTTGTCGGGCGGCAGTCCATCTTGACCAGCCTGCACACCACCAGTAAGGTTCCGCTCCCGGTAGTCGTACATGATGTAACGACCATTGAGGCTGTCTGAACCTCGCGTGCCACCTGTCTCGGCCTGCAACTTTAGGTTTACCCACGCCGTCGTAAATGTTGCATTCCTACTACTGGCGTGTTCACTAGGCAACGCTAGACCAGTCCGCTTCTTACCAATTAGGTAGAAGTCGTTAAAAAACTGCACCCCTTCGACAAGAGTGTCCGGGTCAAACGGTCGGTCATCTAATTGGACTCTGTCGGTAGTCGTATTGTGGTAATGGTTTTCGTCGCTGTCAGGCGAGCCGTCTTGTTGCAGTACAGTCGCAAGGTCTGCGTACGGCGTAATCATCCCAACTGCCTGCTGGCCGTTACCAATAAAGGTGTCGCCAGAATCGCAGACATAAACCCTACCGTCGTACACCACTATCATCACGTCCTTGATGACGTTGTTGGTGTCGTAGACCGTGGCTGCACCCATAAACTGAATCTTCAGACGGGTGTCTGTAGTTGTCTCGTTGTAACTCGATGTGCCGAACGTCGATGCTCCCCCTTGGTTCTTCAGCACTGCGGGAATGTCAAAGACTTTGTATTCAGCCGGCCTCGTACCCAAACGAAGACGATCCTCAAACCGATCAAACGGAACGACGTTCAAGCAGTCCGGGGTGTACTGCGGGTCGGGTTCCGCCAAGGCTCGCTTCTCTTGGAAGCCCTTGATGGGTGCCGGGATGGGGGTCATGTCCATCTTCATGTTTA
>VMHT01055868.1_pt1 | contig 39671 bp, 44 predicted proteins | sample 4693611 | NCBI WGS metagenome assembly VMHT01 (sample SAMN12280063, study PRJNA550983) | marine metagenome | isolation source: seawater sampled from same location over 5 years 0.02-0.2 micron viral filtrate | place: USA: collected off the coast of southern California halfway between the port... ...
TCTATATGGCTTTTGCAGACACCCGTGAAGCGGCTTTCTGGCTTGACTCCAGCAGTAACGACAATGATGTTCAGCACGTTCATCTAGATCACAACGATACCGTCAGTGATTCACCTACGGACAATCATGCAACGATGAATCCAGAAGCCGTAGCCGAAGGCCAAGCCCAATCTACACTTTCTGAGGGTAATTTAAAGGTTGATTTAGGCACACCCAGTACAAAGGTCGCTCACACATACGGCACAATTGCTGTCCCTGCATCAGGCAAATATTTCTTTGAGGGAACATTCAGTAATGTATCCGGCGGCCCCAGAATCGGAATATCTGTTGTGCGAACAAGTGCAAACCAATCCAGATATGTTTATGTTAGTGACGGTAATAAAATCGTAAATACTACTGGTTCATCTTATGGTGCATCCTATGCGGCAGGTGATGTCATTGGAGTAGCCGTCAACGTCGATGATAATGAAATAACATTTTTTAAGAATGGATCTAGCCAAGGAGCGTTTACCATTGACCTGACGTTATCTACTGGTGGCTCTAGCTCTGATTATTTTCCGTTTATTACAAATGGATCAGGAAGCTCAACCTCAGTTGTTGAGTTTAATTTTGGAGCAAGCGGTTTTGCTCACACACCGCCCGATGGTTTTGTCGCACTCAGCACAACCAACCTGCCAAACCCACCGATTGACAACGGGGCGGGCGAAGAGGCCAGTGACCATTTTAACACGGTGTTGACTACATCGACAGGTTCTACATTAAGTGTTGATGTAGGGTTTGCGGCTGATTGGTTATGGACTAAGGCAAGAAATTTTGCTCGTAGCAACGAATTACACGACACAGTGCGTGGCGACAATAAGCGATTGAAATCCGATGCCACAACTGCGGAAGAATCTTATTCTAATTATCTTACATTCGACTCTGATGGTGCTGATTTAGGAACGAATCATAACCTTGGTTATCACGCAGATGGCACAACTACTGGCGTAGTGTGGGCGTGGAAAGCGGGAACCAGTTTCTCAAATGATGCGAGTGCGACAGGTGTAGGCACGATAGATTCGACAGGTACTGTAAACACAAAAGCTGGCTTCAGTATCATATCTTATACTGGCACTGGTTCTAACGGCACTGTGGCCCACGGGCTTGGGGCTGTCCCCGAATGGATAATTTTTCGTGACAGAGATAACGTCAATGATTGGATAGTTTACCATGTTGGGTTAGGAAACACTCATGGAATTAAACTAAATGAAGCTCAAGCGTCGTTTGATGAAGCAACGCTCTTTAATGACACAACGCCAACGTCTAGTGTGTTTAGTTTGGGAACTGCCAATATAGCAAATAACACAGCGGCGACTATTGCGTACTGCTTTGCACCAAAAGAGGGATATTCAAAGTTTGGTTCATATGAAGATAATTATGTTAGCGATTACGATATTGATTCTCCATTCGTATACACAGGATTCAGACCCGCATTTCTTATCATAAAAGGAACAAGTGCTGGGCGTGAATGGGTCATCTATGACAACAAACGCACACCTGATGATGGGGTTTATCTCAGGGCAAACACAAGTGCGGCTGAACAAACAGATGCAACAAACCATGATATTTCGTTTTTAAGTAACGGCTTTAAGATTCGTGGTGGTTCCGGTGATATAAACACAACCAATGAATCGTATATTTATATGGCATTCGCCGATCAACCGTTTAAATTTGCCAACGGAGGCATAGAATAATGTGGGTTCATGCAGGGAAAGTAATTAGAGTCGGAAGAACGTGGACCTCTGTCGATGGCATCAAGCATCCTTACAATTGGAACAACTGGACAGAGGAAGAGAAGAAGGCGGCAGGGCTGGTAAATGACACCTCTTTAGACCCGAAACCGTATGACAATCGCTTCTATTGGGGGTGGAATGCCGACAAAACCTCGCTCATCGAAAAAAACATCGCAGATGTCAACGAGGTTGACGACGATGGAAAACCGATCCTCGACGATGACGGAAACCAAGTCGTCACCCTTGGACTCAAATCAGTTGCTATTGCAAGAACAAAAGAAACAGCGGGAACAAGATTATCAAAATTTGACTGGATGGTCATTCGCAAGACGGAGGCGGGAACGGCGATACCGGATACCGTTGGAAATTACAGAACGGCTGTCCGCGATAAATGCAAAGCTATCGAAGATGCAATAACAGCGTGCGATACGTTGGCAAAGTTCATGGCTTTGTACGATGTGCCTATGAAAGATGGTAAGCCGACGGGCAATGCACCAATCCACGATTGGCCTGATGAAATCTGATGCCTTTAACGAAGCTTGCTTTTAGACCAGGAATCCAGAAAGAGGTTACCTCGTACTCTAACGAGGGAGGCTGGAACGACTGCGACAAAGTCAGGTTTCGTGCAGGGTTTGCTGAAAAAATAGGTGGTTGGCAGAAATTTTCAACAAGCTCGTACCTTGGCACAGCCAGAGCACTACACGCTTTTGTTGCACTAGATAAGAGTCGTTATCTAGGTGTTGGCACAAACAAAAAGTATTACGTTCACGAAGGTGGTACTTTTTATGATATTACGCCAATTCGTTTAGCGACATCAGCGGGAGACGCAACCTTTGCCGCTTCTAACGGATCGTCAACAATCACTGTGACTGAAAACGGTCACGGTGCGATTGCTGGTGACTTTGTATCTTTTACCGGTGCTGCAAGTCTTGGTGGCAACATCACGGCAAGTGTTCTCAATCAAGAGTACGAAATCCAAAGTGTTGCTGATCAAAACTCTTATACAATTATTGCAAGAGTAGCGGAAACCACAATTCAATCGCTGACTGATGACGGTTCTATTAACAGAACGCCTGTTACAGCTAATTCTTCTGATACAGGCAATGGTGGAGGTTCTGTTGCCGCTGAGTATCAGATCAACACAGGTCTTGATACCAGTGTGCAAGGCAATGGTTGGGGCGCAGGAACCTGGGGCCGTGGCACTTGGAACAGCAACGCAGATGTGGTTGGTTCAAACCAGGCATTCTCTATTCTTCGTATCTGGACACACGACAACTTTGGCGAAGACCTGATTATTAATGTCCGTGATGGCGACATCTTTTACTGGGATGCCAGTGGAGGAACAGGTGCTCGCGCAGCAAAACTATCTTTACGCAGTAACGCGGACGCAGGAACTCCTACAGTTGCTAAGAAAGTTATTGTTTCTGATGTAGACCGACATGTTATTTGTTTTGGTTGCGACGCTGTAGGTGCAATCGGTACACAAGATCCGCTGTTGATACGATTCAGCAGTCAGGAAGATCCGACAACTTGGATACCATCAGCAACCAATACCGCCGGTGATCTACGCATAGGCTCTGGGTCAGAGATTGTAACTGCCGTCGAAACCAGACAGCAGATACTGGTGATTACCGACGTGTCTGTTCACAGTATGCAGTTCCTTGGACCACCGTTCACCTTTGGTGTGCAGATGATTTCTGAAAACACCACCATTCGCAGCCCACAAGCCGCTGTTGCTGTAGACGACACAGTGTTTTGGATGGGTGTGCAAGAGTTTTATGTGTACAACGGATCGGTCAAAAAGCTGCCATGCTCTGTGAAAGATCATGTGTTTAGTGATTTCAACAGTGATCAAGCTGAGAAAGTGGTTGCTGGGGTCAACTCTAGTTTTGGTGAGATATGGTGGTTCTATCCATCAGCAAGTTCTACCGAAAACGACAAATACGTTATCTATAACTATGAACAACAGATTTGGTATATCGGCAGTCTGACACGCACAGCTTGGCTGGATCGTGGCATCAATAATTTTCCGATTGCAGCACACTCTGACAATTATCTGTATGAACATGAGTTTGGTTTTGACGATGGAAGCACTAACACAGCTTTGTCCGCGCACATTGAATCAAGTCAAATGGACATACAGGATGGCGACGGGTTCTTGTTCATACGACGCATCTTGCCTGACTTGACGTTCAGAACCTCTACAGGCTCTGGTAGCGACAACCCAGCAGCCAACTTTATATTGAAAGCGCGTAATTTCCCCGGCACAAATTATGGTGATCCTGAAACTGGCGGTGTTACGCAAACATCAACCAGCCCAATTGAGCAGTTTACCGATCAGGTGCATGTGCGATTGCGTGGACGGTCGTTTGCTTTACGGGTAGAAAGCACGGCAGAGGGTGTTGGTTGGCGGTTAGGTAGTCCGCGTGTTGATATTAGACCGGACGGCAAACGATGAGTCGTCGATTAGCCAGACCGTTTTTTCCTGTGCCACCACAGGACTATGACCGTAGTTACTTTACAGAGGTTATCCGAGCGTTTTCTGTGTTCTTGCAACAAGTGCAGAATCCAGGTGATGCACGGCACACGGAACTAACGTTAACAAACATACAAACGCACGATCAGGGATTAGAGGTTGGTGCTTTGTTTAATGTAGATGGCTTTGTTAAGATAGCGCAAAGTCATAATCCGCACGTTGCTGGCAACTCCGCAACTGGCGCAGTCGGTACAGTTAGTGTCACTACATAGGAGCGGGTATTGAGCTTTCTCAAAAAAATAGCACCTATTGCTGGCGCAATAATAGGAGCACAATTTGGTAATCCTGCGCTTGGCTCTGCACTTGGTGGTGGTATTGGTTCTTTATTAGCTGGAGCCGACTTAGAAGATGCACTTAAGACAGCAGCCATTGCAGGTATTGGTGGTGCCGCATTAAAAGGCACGGGTGCAGAAGCAGCAGCGGGTGCAGAAGCAACATCTAGTGTGGCAGCAAGTGCTCCTTCAGCCGCCACGGTTGATGCACTAGCAAAGTCTAAGGCTGCTGGTGCTGGGATCATGGAACTTATTAAAGAAAATCCTCTTACATCTCTTACACTTGGGACCTCGGCCCTGGGTATTCTTGCTAGTGAGGAAGAAGAAGAAAGAGAGCTAACCGAGTTAGAAAAACGACAATATGAGACAGGTGAAAGGGTCCCGGACTACGTTGGTAACCCAGACCTAGTTTCACGTTTTGACTATGAAAATTTAGCAAGAATGTTTCAAGAGGGCGGTTACATAGAAGGACCTGGGACAGGGCGCAGTGATAGTATTGATGCCGGTATCTTTCAAAATGGCATGAAAGTCCAGGAGGCAAGACTGTCGGACGGTGAGTTTGTAATGACAGAAAAAGCTGTTCGTGGTTTAGGTCAAGGCGACCGAGCTAAGGGTGCCGCGAAAATGTACGAAATAATGCAAAAATATGAAAGGATGGCCTGATGGCAGAAGTAGTAGAAACCCGTCGCCTAGACCTTTTACCTGAGTACCAGGAAAAGTTTTTAAAAGACCTGCTTGCAACAACACAGGCAAGAGCGGGTGAGCCAACTTTTATACCAGATCGTCAAGTAGCTTCCCTCAGTGATGCACAAAAAGCGGCCATACAACTTGGAATATCAGGGGTTGGGTCATTTTTGCCAATGCTACAAGCGGGTGAGCAAACATTAGGAGCAGGTGCGGGTGCGATACAACAAGGTATTGGCACAGCACTCAGTGGTGCTCCGCTACTGTTGGGAACTACTGGAGCATATGACCCACAATCTGCTCAAGCTTTTATGAACCCGTTTACAGAGCAGGTAATTCGACAAACAGAACGCGATATTCAAAGACAAGGTGACATAGAAAGGCAACGTATTGGAGCAGGGGCTGTTCGAGCAGGGGCTTTTGGTGGATCAAGACAGGCAGTTGCTGACCAGGAACTACAACGTAATCTTTCTGACCAGATGGCACGAACCAGTGCACAACTTCGCTCGGCAGGATTTCAGCAAGCGCAAGCGCAAGCGCAAAATGCTTTTCAAAATCAGATGGCTAGGCAACAGTCTGCCGCACAGTTGTTTGGGCAACTTGGACAGGGTATCGGAAGCCTTGGCACTGGGCTAACCAGGGCAGGGGTATCTCAAGCAGCCTTGGGTGAGGCAGCACAAACAGGTCAACAACGTGATATTAATGCTTTATTGAACTTAGGTGGCCTAGAGCAACAACAAGCACAAACGGAAGCACAAGCACAAAGACAAACAGAACTAGAGAGACAGTTTGAGCCGTTCCAACGAATAAGTTTCATGTCTGATGTGTTCCGAGGAGTGCCTTCTCAAAGTCAAACAATAGCTCAACAAACAGCACCTAGCCCATCTATTGTTTCGCAGCTTGGTGGTATCGGGGTAGGTATCGGAGGACTCGCACAAGCAGGTCTTTTTGATAAAATCTTTGGGCTATCAGGACAAAAATAATGAAAGTAGAAGATCGTAAAATGTTTCGCCGTAAAGATGCCCGTAACAAGTTACGGCAGCTTGGTGGCATTATGACTTCTAGCCCTGACTTAATGCAAAGCGTTCAAAAATTTAGTCGTGGTGGAGTAGCACAGGCACAGCAACAACTTCCAAACCAACTTCCAAACTTGCTTAGTCGTGCTCCCATGGGCATAGACCCAAGGGCTGCTTTGATCGCTCAAGAAGACGCTTTGCGTGCGGCTCCTTTTGGTGGAGAAATTAGTCCAGAGTTGGACCGAGCGTTAAGTATGCCTAGAACAGGAACAGGTGTAGCAGATGCAGATGCAGAATCACAGCAACTGTTCAACCAACTAAGAAAATCTTTGGGTGATAGATTTATTGAAAATTTACCTAAATCAGATAACAGCCTTCCTGATGCCCCTGTAATAACTGAAACATCTTTACTAGTTGAGCCAGTGGAAACCGGAAAAGATATTGTAGATTACGCAAAAAAACTAAAAGACAGTAAAGCAGCTTCAAAAGATGTACAAGATAGGATTTTTGAAATGTTGGCTGTTAAAGAGCCAGATGAAAAATTAAGCCTGGAAGATCGTTTTAAAAAAATGAAAGAAGTTAGAAAGAACGTTCTTGGAGATAATACAGAAGCGGAAAAATCAATTGACGGCTTTAATCTAGCCATGCTTGGCTTTGCCATAGCAGCCGGTGACAGCCCAAATGCTCTGACCAATATTGCAAAGGGTGCTGCAGCCGGTGCTCAACAAATGCAAGCAACTGCTGAACGCAGACGTGCTCGTGCAGAACGGATACAAGAAGCAGACTTTCAACAAGCGGTGCAGGATGAAAGACTTGCGGAACAATACGAACGTGAAGAGCGTCGTTTTAGAGAAGGCAAAGCACTTACCTGGGCTACTACGGTGTACTCAGATGCACGACAAGATGAAAGATTTATTCAGCAAGCAGCCATCACACAAGCACAGTTAAAAACTAAACTTGCTCAAGAAATACGCATAGCAAACACCAAAGAAATTAACGAAGAGCGCAGATTTAAAGCCGAGAACGAAACTAAACTACTTACATCAGTTATTAAAGGACTAGAAAGCGGCGAAGTTGCTTCGATAGCCACTGCTAATTTATTAGCACGAGGAATCAAACCAACTGACCCTAACTTCTTTTCGAGCTTGGTACCTGAAATTGAAGGTCTTATTCAAAATCCAGATATAATCAGAGCAATTCAACTAGGGCAAAAAGGCAAATCACTTGATCCTGGAAAAGAAAGGGGTGCTTATATTGCTGACGCTATTGCGAAACTAAGTGCGAAAGACATACGAGAAATTGCGAGTCAGTTTGATAAAGACACGATGACGCAAGATCAATTAATTAAATATTTTGGAGATGCTTATGACAAAGCACAAGGTAATGTTCCTGCGCTTCAAGCTGCTCCAGGGACAGGGATTGTTCTTAACCCTGATGACTTTACCGTTGTGGAATAATCTTCATGGCAACATACAAACTTCAAGGTCCAGACGGAAAAGTCTATCAACTTGAAGGACCAGAGGGTGCTTCAAAAGAACAACTTGTACAAGTTCTTCAATCAAAACTAACAAAACAACCATCCGCTGACCCCGAACCTGAGACAGAATCTGAAGGTTTATTCCAAGAAATTGGTGAGGGTCTTTTATCTGGCAGTTCAAAAGCTGTGCAAGGTCTGGTAGAGACCGGCACCTTACTATACGACTTAGCTGCTGACGATGACATAACATCAGATGTTTCACAAAGATTTGACGATTTTAGAGCTTCTCTTGGACTCGATCCTGTTGGTCTTCCTGGTGAGATAGCAGAAATTGTCACGCAATTTGTGGTTCCAGGTGGTCTTGCTGTTAAAGCCGTGGGCAAAGGTGTCAAAGTGGCGGACAAAGTTTTGTCACCAAAAGATGTTGCGTTACTCCCTGCCCAAATAGCTGTTGATCCAATAGGGACTGTTGTTAAGAGGACAGCGGCCCTCTCTCCTAAACTTAGGGGGCAAGATATTCTAGGAACAAAACTTGGAAAACAAAGAGAGGCTTTTCGTAAAGGGTTAAGTCCACAAGATTTGTCAAAACCACAAAAATTTGCTCTGGGTGCAGCCACCTTGGGTGCAGTTGCTGGTGCCGATGTTATGGTTGCAACGGATGATGTTACAACTATCGGTGATTTTTTTGAGGGCGGACCGACACAGACGAGTCGTGAAATAGGGCTTTCAGGTCGTGAAGAGACTCTTCGTAGAATAGGCAACAAATTAAAAATTGGTGTAGAAACAGGGGGTATCGTTGCTGCAACACCACCAGTGTTAGGTGCTGCAGGGGCAACTTTGGGGTTTGTTGGAGACAAAGCAGCAGGAGTTGTTGCACCAGTTTTATCTCCAGTAGCACGCGCAGTACGTGAATCTACTATTCCCAAACAAGTTGCTGATTATTTAGCTGATATTGAAGAAAGACGTATTCTTAACTCACCTACAGAACCATTAAAAAATATTAAGAACCCTTTTACTGGAGAAGATATACGGATCCCTATTCTTGGGGGTAATCTTGGAGAAGAAACCTTAGCTAATTTTTTATCTATCTTTCGTTCTCGTGGTTACTTACCAGAGGACGTTTCGCTTCAACGTTTGTTAATTGCTGCCGAAGGCGAAGCCAGTATAAGAAACGCCAAAGCAGTGTTGGCTGATTTTCAAAACAACTTAGTGTCTGTGATAGAAGAACAAAGGAAGTTAGATCCTAACGGAGTAGATACTGATCTTATTAAACTGCAATACTTTAATAATATTGAGGCTGCTTTAACTGCGACCAAAACTGAAGACCTGAACAACGCGCTTGCAGAACTGCCAAAAGAGATAAGGTCAGATGTTCGTAAAATGGCTAACCAACTTGATAGCGCACAATCTGCTATTTTAAACAGTGATTATTTTAAAAACTTAACCAGAGTTGTGGGTGTTGATCCACAAACGGGAGCAGTTATTAATGCACAATCTGCTGAAGATTTACAAAAAACAATACGCAGTAACTTAAATGGGTTCTTGCGCCGCAGATTTGAAATATTCGAGAACGAAAACTACAAACCTAGTGATCAAGTTCGTGCAGAGGCTATTGATGGGTTCTTGCTTGATAACGATTCTCTTTTAGCGTATTTAACGAAAGGATATAACGCTGAAGCACCAGGACCTGAAACACTTAGAAAATTTGGGTTGATAGAGGAAAATTTACCTGATGGTGGTATAGGACTTGCTCTTAGACCATTAGTTGATGACGATGCTCTTAGAGCAAGAGCATCGTTAGGCACCGATCAATTTTTAAGATTTCATCAAATAAAAAACCGGGAGGCTCTTTCTAAAAGGACTGAAATAGCCAGGAACCGGTTAAACCCAGCCCTCTTTTTAAGAAAAGGGGGCTTACCAGAGTATCAAAGAAAGTTGCTTGGTGAATTTTTAGATGTTGATGAAGCTTTTCTTGGGACAGTTGCTGACATCTCTGAGTTTAAAGCGGTTGATGCTTTTTACGGCAGGATACGAAACCAAATTGACACTAATCCTGGTCTGAGACGTTTATTCCACGACACTCGCATAAAAGTTTCTCCAAATGCTAGTCCAGAGCAAGAAGCAAGTTTTATAAAACAAGCCAGGGACAAAAACCTTGCGTTAACACAACAGGGGTTCAAGGTTCTTGACGGTGAAATCATACAATCTGGAACAGACAAAGGTTTATTAGAAAACACAGTGAGTCCAGCACTCTCAAGCTATGGATCATTGCAAGGGTTTGCTGTTCCTGAAGCAGTATTTAATTATTTAAGCAGACCTTTGAAACAAGATGGGGTTACTGCAGCTTTATTTGCAGCTTTAAACACAGGTATTCGAGCTAAATCAACCGTTCAATACTCAAAAACTGTTTTGTCCCCAATTACCCAAATACGAAATGTTACATCTGCCTCTTTGTTTGCACTAATGCAGGGAAATGTTGGACGTGGCGCAAACTTGGCAGAGTCCTTTGACTTAGTGCTAAAAAACTTTGCTGCATCTCCAGAACCCGAAGTGTTGAAAGAACTAACGGAGCTTCAACGGCTCGGGGTTTTAGGATCCCAGGCAGAGCTTCGAGAAATCCAAGACCTGATTCGTCAAGGTGCAGGAGTTAAGGAACTAGAATCCGAAATATTTGTTGAGGGTCTCAAACGTGTACCTAGCTATTCAGAAAAAGTTAATAGAAGCAAGTTTTCTAGATTAGTTTCTGCAACAAAGAAACCTATTAAATCAGTCTTAAAAACAGCAGAGACTGCGTATGCAGGAGGCGATGATCTTTGGAAAATATACAACTTTAAGTTTGAACAACAGAAGCTAGTCAATGCTTTTAGAGGCGTAAGCCCAGAGGACATATATCAAACAATAAAAGGGCAACCAGCACCTCAAGGGGCGATTATTGATGTAGACCGATTAATAACAGAAGAAGCGGCGGACATCGTTCGTAATACTGTACCAAATTACAATATGGTACCCGAAGTCATCAAGGGGCTTCGCAAGGTCCCGCTTATCGGAAACTTTATTTCTTTCCCTGCTGAAATTATAAGGACAGGGACAAATACAATTAATCGTGGCATTAAAGAACTGGCCTCTACAAACCCAGAGCTACAAAAGACAGGGTTAAGGCGATTAACTGGTGCAATATTTACGGCTGGTGTATTGCCACCAGCTTTACAAAATTTAGCGGTATCACTTACAGGTATAGCAAAAGAAGAACTTGAAGCCTACAAAAAATCAGGTCTTGCCCCACCTTGGCAAAAAGAAGCACGCTTGATACCAACAGGCAGAGATGAAAATGGTCTTCCGTTATTTATTAACTACAGCTTTGCTAACCCTTATGAGTTAGTTGAGTCTATGGGTATATCAGCCTTGAACGCTTATGACGAAGCAGAGGCTAGAGGACAGGACTACACTAAGGCCGTAAGTAACGCCATGTTAGCTCCGATAGCAAAGTTCTTTGAACCTTTTTTCGGTGAATCTATTGTTTATGCAAGATTTGCTGATGCCTTTCTTCGTGATGGTAAAACAGAAACAGGTGCTAAGGTTTACGCAACGGAGGATTCTGATGGTGATAAAAATTATCGTCGTTTCCTACATATCATGGATGCGTTTTTGCCTAACTTTGTGCCCATTTCAACAAACTTAGGGGAACCACAAGTAAAACGATTTGCTAGATCGTTTATTAACTCTAGCGGTCTTTTTGATGAAACAGTGTCTGAGAAAGATAAATTAGGAATCGAAAGACAAATTGTTGGTGAGTTGTTACGAGGCATAACAGGATTAACTGAAGAAGCGATAAACGTGGAACGCGGACTTGAGTTTGTGGGACTTGAGTACAAATCAGCTGACACAAGTGCTTCTTCGATCTTTAACAGGGTAGGGACAGACAAAAACCTGGCAAACCCCGATGCAATTTATGATGCTTTTGTTTCAGCAAACGAAGCCAAATATCGGGTTGATACCCGGTTAAAACTAATCTTGGAAGAACTCAATAAGCTTGGTGTAAGTAAAAATCAAATTAGATCGGGTTTAGAAAAGAAGGTAGGGTCGGACAATTTATCTCAAATTATGCGTGGTAAATTTGAGCCATTTGAAATTTCATCAACTATTGAAGAGGTTATGCGTGACAACAAAACCTGGCCTTTAGTCCCTAAAGCCAGAATCAGAGCTTATATTAAAGCACAGAGACGCGTACCTTTAAAGCAAGAAGATGTGCAAAAAGATGTTACAGAAGAAACAAAACCACAGGCTGCTGCACCACCTGCCCCAAGAACTCCTGTAGCTACAGCAGGGATAAATATACCCGATGTTCAACCACCTACAGGTCCGGTATCACAGACATCTCCTATACTGATACCGGACCCAACAACCAGAGCGTTAGCAGAGCAACTGGAGGCAAGACGTGGATAAACAACGGCTTTTTACGCAACTTCGGTTGCATGAGGGTGTGGAGCACATGCCCTATAAATGTAGTGCTGGATTTTTAACAATCGGAGTGGGTCGTAACATCGAGGAACGTGGATTGTCCGACGATGAGATCGACTACATACTTAACAACGATGTCAACATCGCCACTGACGAACTGGTCAAAACCTTTGATTGGTATCCTGATCTTGATGAAGTGCGTCAACGTGTCGTGGTAGATATGGTGTTTAATCTCGGATTGCCGCGTTTCAAGCAATTTCAAAAAATGATCCAGGCCCTAGACGATGGGGACTACAAAGAGGCATCAATCCAGATGATGGACAGCCGTTGGGCATCTCAAGTAGGACAGCGTTCAGAGCGTTTGCGAGACATGATGGAAAGCGGCGAGGATTCATCAGACTTTTAACCAACCTCGCCCCAGTTATTTCCTAACTCCTGATCTACGCTGCTTGGCACACGAAGATCAACACAAGTTTCCATAATCTCTTTGATCCTCGATGCTTGATCCTCGGTGCTAATACTAAAACACAGTTCATCGTGCACAGTCAGCAAAGGCACTAAACCCTCTTTATAACAATCAACCATAGCTTTCTTTGTTTGGTCTGCTGCAGAGCCTTGTATAAGTTTGTTAAGAGCTTTATATGTAAATGCTCTGCGTATACCAGGACCATACTCTTTGATAGCTTCTTCGTGTTTTAGTGGCTTGTTGTAACCAAAGCTATTTGGTTCCCACATATCAAACCTACACTTTCTACCCAATAGTGTTCGTATTTGTCCATGTCTAGCTGCCTTTGAAGCAACCATATCTGCCAAACCTTTAACAAAGGGAACTTTATCGTGGTAAGAGTTTAATAAAGCTTTCGCCTCTTCTTTAGTTATATCAAGCGTATTTGCTAGTTTGCCCTGGCCCATGCCATACATGATCCCAAGATTGACAGTCTTTGCTTGCTTCCTGGTAATGCTTGCCATGTCAGCGACCATTTGATGAAAGTCCACCTCAGAGTCATGGTAAGCACTGACGATGCTCTCTACAGATGGATTTGGGTTGTGGTCCGAAAGAAGAGAGCAATAGTGAACCAATAGTCTTGGTTCCTGGCTTGAATAGTCAAAAGACCCCCACTGATCTCCCTCTTCTGGAATAAACAAACCACGAATCATCTGTTTGATCTCTGGATCCCTTGCAGGTATCTGCTGTAGGTTTGGATTACTTGAACTAAACCGCCCTGTCACAGTGCCACCGTCATCCGACCGCAACTGATTAAATTCACAATGTATTCGGCTGTTGTGCTCGTATCTTAAAATAGAGTCAATAAATGTGCTGCTGGCCTTGTTTAGCTCTCTGATTCTAAGGATCTTGTGAGCCACCTCGTGTGTACAAGCTTGTAAGAATGCTTTTGTTATTGATGGCTGCCCTGATTTTTCTGTAGTTGTGTACGGTATTTGATAGTAATCAAGCACAGATGCAACACTTGTCGCTACCCAGGGTTCTACCAAAATACCTGTGTCCTTTTTAACACTAGCAAGCAGTTCTTTCTCTCTTTTTTGTAGTATGCTTTTCGTTTGTTCGGCCCTGTTTAAGTCAACGCGCACTCCCTTTTCTCGCATGTCAAGAAGCAGTGGCGTTAGAGAGGTCTCTAATTCAAAAATATGAGTTAGCTCTTTCTTGTTTAGCTCTGCCTTTAATATGTTCCACAAAGAAAACGTAAGACTTGCATCTTGCTCTGCGTATGTACCGACATATTTAGCAGGGAGCTTCCATAGTTCTGCCTTTGCGTCGATACCCCAACTAGAGGCAGCGGCACGCAACATCTTTTCGCTTTTTACTGAGCCAACATAGTCGTAACCAAGCGCATTTAACGAGTATGAAAACCTGTTTTCATCTAACAACGGCGCAGCAATCATGGTATCTACAATTTTTCCAGCTACAGTGATGCCCTCATGCCGCAACCAACCCAGGTCATACGTTGCATTGTGAAAGACTTTTGTAATGTATGGTGTATCAAGTTGTTTTTGCAGCCATTTAAACACTATGCTGGGAGCTAGATTACCACCACCTTCGTGTCTAACAGGAAAATACCCTGTGTAATCCCCTGTAGAAACAGCAACACCAACCACATACCCGTCACCACGAACCCAACCAGGCCCTAAAGTTCTTAGGTTCGGGTCTTTTGTTTCTAGGTCTATGGCTATGGTGTCAACGTGTGTTAGGTCTGGAAAGCTTTGTGGAGCGCACCAATCAACCTCTATCTGATCTAACTCTTGTCTTTCAATCCAGTTAATTGTACTTGTGTCTTTAGTCATCAATAGAATCCAATAGCTCTTTTATCTGTTCAAGAGTTCCAGGCCAAACATATATGGGAGTGTCTTCCCCGACATAAGCCCCTTGAACGTTATGTTCAAAGTATTCCAATGCCTCTTCTGAAGTCATACCGTCACGACCCATTAAAATATGAAACATTTTTGATGCGTCATATACGATGATGTACCCTTCTTTACCCCAAAGTTCGGTAAATCCTATGATTGCGTCGTCAAACCCATTTGCCGTCTGTGTCATGTTTCGCTTCTCAATATTTTTGTTCTGAAAAATCCATCATGCTCTGGATGCATTACATGAAAATACCTTGCATAGTAAGCACGGTGATTATTACTGATCTTAAATGAATCACCTTTAGTTTCTATATCTGTGTGCCAGCGTATACGTTCAAAAATTGCATTAACGCTATAGTTCCTTCGCCCTGCGTTGATAGCTTGGAAAGTGTATTTTCTAAATAGATCCCAAACGTGTGGATTCTTTTTATGCCATATCCACCACTGATGTTTGAGAGACTTTGAAGTAGTTTCATCTGTCATAGCTCATACCTATACTTTGTTTCACTGTCTACGATATGCAGATTTTGTTTTGTTCGAGTGACCGCTGTGTAAAAAACGCGGTGTTCATCATCAGGAGATTGCTGCAAGGTTTTATGTGGCATGTAACCCATGTCCGTTAGCAAAACCACATTGTCATCTTCTCCTCCTTTCATGCGATGTATAGTGCTCAAAGCTATATCAGGAGTCTTTTTTATACCTTTCTTTCTTCGTTTGATGGCAGCAATGTAGTCTCTGTCTTCTCGTGATAAATTAATCACGTCCTCTGCCGAGACCTCTTTCTTAACCATCAACCCGTGATTCTTTCTAAGTTCTTCAAAAGAAACACGCTTACTACTGTCCTCTATTTCTAGTGTTTTTGCAGATCCCCAGGCAACAGAAGCATGGTTACCCCTCTTTGGACAGTTGATATACAAACTTTTTGCTTGCTCTATGGTTATAGACCCGTTTTTCTGTAACTCTTCCCACACTTCCATGCTGTTAAGTTGCGAGATATCAAAACTTAGATGCCCGTTTTTTAAAAACAAAACACCGTCTCTTCTTAAATTATCTGCAAGTTCGTTAAGTTGCTTGGAGGTCCGTGACATAACAGTCCACGAACCTTGATCCATGTCTATTTCATCAAGACTCATGTGATAGTTGATTGATCCTTCGTGCGCAGTGGACTGCCAATCTTTAGGCTGACGAACAGAAATGCGTTTAGCTAAGGTAGCAGCTAACCCGTGAACTGCCTGTGGCACTCGATACGACTGCTCTAGAACCTGGATGTTAGTGCATGCTTTTAACATCTTGGTTACGTCAACTCCGGTGTATCTAAAAATAGCTTGGTCATCGTCACCTGCGTACCACACACGTTTAGCTCGTTGCTTCAACACTTCAACCTGTTGCCATTGCAGCGGGGTGAGGTCTTGTGCTTCGTCTATAATTAACACATCGATAGCAGGGCCAGTGCCCTGCTTGACCATGAGATCAATCATGTCTGTAAAGTCGTATTTACCTAGCTCTTCCTTGTAAGACGCATACACTTTGTTTAATTTTTCTAACAAAGGCCACCGTATGTTGTAGTCTCCAAAATCGTTGTACTCACGCTCCAAAGATACACACCGCATTTTAGCTCTGTGTATTAGCGTCAGGTATTTGTTACCCTCTTTGGCAGATAGCTGCATGATTCCGTCAGCATCGTAGACATCCCTGTTATCAAACGACATCCCCATTTGAGCACCAATCTGTTTAAGATCGTAGACACTAACAATCTCTTCTTTGCGTAGCCCCAGAAACCTAAAGCCCATTGAGTGAAGGGTTCTAAAATACGGAGTATCTTTTTCCGTTAAGTTAAAGTTAGCACTGACCCGCTCCCTTGCTTCGTGTATGGCCTTTCTTGAAAAAGAGCAAAAAGCAATCCTGTCAGGTGTAGTGCCCCTGTCTAACTCTTGTTGAATGATGTTCATCAAGGTATATGTTTTGCCACACCCAGGTGGTCCAAAAATTAATTGCTCACTCATGGTTCATTTTTTCCATCCATTGCTCTATCTCCTTTGTCTTCCATCGTATGGACCTTCCAATCTTGTACGGTGGGGGCAGCTTTTCATTGCGCACCCAGCGGTATACCGTTGACCGGCTCACATTTAACAGGTCACATAGATCAGACACATTTAACAAACCGTGTAGATACACAGTCTTATGTCTGTGCGTAGGTTCTAAGGTCTTAAAATGGTGCATGCTGCACATCTCCTTCGGGTAATTTAACCTCTAGTTCTTTGACTTCTCTGATCCACCAAACTCGGGTCCCGGTCCACTTTCCAGCCTCGTTCTTGTATTTGTAGATCGCGTTACAATCTTCGTTGTCGTTCATTTGTTTCAAGCGTTCTTGCATCTGAGGTCTGCTAAGTTTTGTAAACCCACGTTGTTTCAAGAACTCCTGCAAGCCTTTTATCTTGAAGTATGTTTTACCGTCCTCTGTCCAGGGTTTACCTAGCTCCAGTTCCTCTGGGGACATTGCTCTAATCCTGGACGTGCAATACATTTCAACTAACTCTTTAAACTGACCACCTGTAGTCAGTTCTTCTGCAACTTCTATCGTTGCTGCGTTAACCATCATTTCGTTAACCATAGGTTGCCACTCGCTTGCTTTCAGCAAAGGAGGCATGTAATTAAGTTGCTCCATACATGCTTCTTGAAACTGTAAAGGGATCTGTAGTTGTTTGGTGGTTAGCTCCAGACGTTTCCCGTCTACGTCAAGAAAGTACAAACGTGGCTCTGATAGTAAAATAGTAAGTCCACCTATATTTGGCATGGTGTCATCTCTTTGCCCCACACCATACGGTCTGGTCTTGCACAAAGATTTGTTACAGTGAGAGCACATTGGTTCTTCTTTACACTGATACCCGTACTCTTTTTTATCTAACTGAGCCTGGGTCTGCACAATCTCAGCTGCCGGTAGCGGTGGTGTACAGTGCTTTTGATTAACTTCCTCCAGGTGCTTCTTCCAATCTTCTGGATACTTTTTTCTAAGATATGTGCCGACATTGAACATCACTTTATTGCGCGTTCCTTCTGGAATACCGTTGCTTAAAAATAATTGAAGACACGGAGGTGCATCTGAAAAAAGCTCCCGTTGAGTGCCAAAGTCAATCTTCTCTAAATCACCAAGAGATACTGTTTTCTTGTCAACAAGGTCAAGGAAATACTCTAGGTCTAACGCATCACTGGTTCCGTTGATTGCGTAGCGCGTGGTTTGGTCTGCAGCAAAATACGGAAGATTGATAAAGTTACCGACATCGCCTCGCTCCACAAGAATCTGGTCCTGTTTTGGAAAGATCTCACAGCCTGAGTAACCAATTGCTGCAGCAATCTCGATTAAATATTCACGAACATCTACAGCCAGGTACCAATCATCAAGAAACAAAAACAAATGCGCACCGCCAGACTTTGATCGACACAGCACTACGGGTATGTTGTGCTCTTGTATCTTGTCCGCCAGCGCACGATGGTCCATTGGGTATGTATCAATGTCGATAGCCCCAAACTTGCATTTGTTGTCGCTACGAATAGGAATTTGCCCAACACCTGTTTCACCTTTCAGGTGCTGGGCAACAAGGTCTTCCGTGATTGGCTCTCGGACAACGAAACTTTTTGCTTCTGTTTTACCGTTGCGTCGAGTGTTCCCTATCTGTGTCTGCCCATGTGCTACGTCCGAACCAGCGAACGCAGCCATGAATCTTTTTGTAATAGACATAAATTAGAAAGCGTCAACACTGTCTTTGTTTGTGTTGTCGAGGTCTTCAGCCACCGCTTTTGCCTCTCCAGATTGAATGGACTTTCTAAATGCTATAGCAGCATCCAATGTTTCTTTGTCTTCAACAAAGCCATCGTGTTTGACAGCCCAGTTAAACCAGGTACCCATGTCATTTGACTCTTCTACAGAGGTCAAATGCCATTTAGTCCCGAACAACGGCGGACGAACAAGCTCGCCGGTCTTTGGATGCTTCATGTGCAGCATTGTTAGTTGTGTCTTCCAACGCTTAGAAACCTTCAAACCAGAAGACTTCATGTCCACAATGCCAAATCCAGGTACACCAGAGTCATCCATGACCAAACAATAATGTTGGTCTGACTTTACTAGCTCGTTGCCATCAGGCAGGGTTTCTGTTGATCCTGTCCTGACCGCCTTTGCAATGTCTGGGTCGTCTTTGGACATTTCACCTAAGAATCCACCGCCACTAGCTCTGGGCACGAACTTGAGATATTTAGTCTCTTGGTAACAGGGTATCACCGTGATACCTGACTCACCTTCCCACTTTTGTCCGGTGACTGTGTTGAAGATGTCCCCGTTTGAGGCACCTTCTATATATGCGGGATCACGTTTACTAAGTTGTGGCGACAACGCCTGTAGTAAACGCACAAACGGTATTTGTAACTCGCTTGTGTCGTAATCCAGGCCCTCGCCCTCGTGTGACGAAAATACATCTAACACATCCGCAGGTAGGTTAGACTCTTTATTAGTTACTGCTTTGCTCATTGTTACTTCCTCTTTATCTCTGCAGTTTTTGCAACATACGCCCCGAACATATCTAGATCAATCGGCAAGCCCTTTTCCACGCGCTCTTTTACAAACGCTTTCAAAGTCATCGCATGAATATGCGTTTTGCTTTCTGGATGGAACCCTTGTTTTTCTAGGTCTAGCATCATGTCCCTTGCTTTTGTGTCCTCGTCTTTACCGAAGGACAGGATCACATCGTTTTTAATGATGTCATCCAAACCGTTGTCACGAAGCCATTGATATGCCTCGTCTCTACGATCTTTGGGGATTGAAGCAGAAACAAACGGTTTAATGGTTACGGACACCTCGTCCACATCTATACGAGTCATCCCCATTTCGCCCATCAGATCAGGAATACCCTCTGTCTGAATCTTGTGCTTCTGCTGCTTAATTGCTTTTACAGCGGCTTCTGCTTGCTCAAGATCTTTGTTTAAGGTCTCAAGCTGTCGAACGAGATGCGACAGACTTTTACTCGAAGTCGAATCGACATCTGTCAGCTGGTTAGCAGCGTCCAGTATTTCTTCAAACAACATAGTTTCACTCATACAAGTACATCCTCTTCAGGTTAAGTTAGTATTGACTACCGTGACACAGTTTGTTACGTTGTGACACGAAATGCAACATTAACTGAGGAGAATATGCCTGTCAACTATTATTTTAAAACGACCCCATACGACCATCAGCTAAAGGCTTTGGACCAAAGCTTGAACCGAGACAGCTTTGCTTTCTTTATGGAAATGGGAACCGGTAAGTCGAAGCTGTTAATCGACACTATCGCCAATCGGGAAGACCTTTCTTTTATGGCTGTGCTGGCACCAAAGGGTGTCTATCAAAACTGGGTGGTCAAAGAAATACCAGAGCATCTGCCAGAGAACAGACCGTATCGTGTAATCCAGTGGAGAGCGCAACCAAACAAAGAGCAAAAGGAAGAGATGAGGTCTGTGGTTGAGCCGTTTGAGGGCCTGACCATTTGGGTGATGAACGTCGAAGCCATGTCTACGTCAAAAGGATCACAAGCTCTGTTGTGGCTGGCAAAACGCTTTGGCGAAAAAGGTATGATTGCCCTGGACGAGTCCACCACAATCAAGAATGCAAAAGCAAAACGGACGAAGAATATTGTAAAAGCAGCACATATGTTTGCCTGTCGTCGCATCCTGACCGGCAGTCCAGTTACACAATCACCTTTGGACCTGTTTTCACAGTGTGAGTTTCTTGGCCCTCGGTTCTTGGGCTACGACAGTTACTATGCTTTTCAAATCAGGTACGCAATCTTACAAAGACGCAACGTGGGTAGTCATCAGTTCTCACAAGTTGTCGGCTATCGGCACATGGAAGAGTTATCTGAAAAGCTAGATCGGTTTAGCTATCGTGTATTAAAGAAAGATTGTCTAGACCTGCCAGAAAAAACATACATTGCTCGACAGGTCACACTAACTGATGAACAACGTAGAGCATACTGGGAAATAAAGAATGAAGCCTTGACTGTGTTGAACAACGAGCTTGTATCAGTCAACAGCATAATGACGCAAATGATTCGGCTGCAGCAAGTGTTATCCGGTCACATCAAGACTGACAACGACAATACGGTGTCTTTACCAAACAACCGGATCAAGGCTGTGCTTGAGGTCTTGGACGAGACCAGTGGCGGTGTGATTATTTGGTCTAGGTTTAGACACGATATCCAAGAAATACAAAAAGAAATAAGCAAAAAGTTTGGTGAAGAGTCTGTTGTTTCTTACTACGGAGACACAACAGACGACGAACGAAAACAGGCTGTGCAGTTATTTCAAGACCCTAGTTCAAGTGTACGGTTTTTTGTTGGCAACCCACAGACAGCAGGGTTTGGTCTGACGCTCACCGAAGCCAATACCGTGATCTACTATGCGAACGATTTTAACCTTGGCACCAGGATGCAGTCAGAAGACCGTTGTCACCGTATTGGACAAAAGAACCCCGTGACATACATCGACTTGTTGACCCCAAATACAATCGACGAACGTATCGTCAAAACGTTACTTAAGAAAATAGATATTAGCGCAAAAGTTTTAGGCGAGGAGGCCCGTGAATGGTTACAACTAACCCCAAAGTAGAAAGGTGTTTACAAGTTATTAAACAGTACAAGTTTGGCAACAACACATACGAAAAAGCACTTCAAGAAATGCATTATCTTTCAGGGCTGTCGCCGTTTGTCTGCGATGCTTTCCTTAGTTACATAAAAAAGGATAATATAGTCGAGTTCCCTACCGGCGGCAGAAAGTTAGATGGCTAAACAAAAACGCGACCCTACTGGAATCACTGGTCAAGGACTTGGTAGTTCTTTCAGTGAGTTCTTTCGGGGGCAAGGCGATGATGACAGCTACATCGAGCAACTGGGTAGAGGACTAACTAAAGTTCCCGGAAAGGCGCAAGAGTTTCTGTCACAGGATATCGGGGACATTGCTGAAGATGTCACGGACTTTGGGGTTGCTTTTGGACAAGAGGTTGCCAAACAAGCCAAAGAAAATCCATTAAAGTTTGTTGCTGAAACATTCACTCCGTATGGTTACGCTGTCTCTGCAAAAGAGACCAGGGATCTGTTAGAACAAGCAGATGCTCTGCGTGCACAAGGTCAAGTTGAACAAGCAGAGGGGCTTGAGGCACTGTCTACAGTTGCTCTGTTAGACCTAATTCCTGGCGGCCGGTTGTTCAGGAAGGCAGGAAATAGACTTGAGATTGCAGACGACATTCCTGACCAAAATAGAAATAATTTCCCTATACCAGATCGCGGATCCAGTTTTAAACCAACTAAAGAGCCATTTATACCAAAAGGCAAAATCGGTATAGACCAGCTTGAAAGCGGAATCATTGATAAACAACCCAAAAATCTAAAGGAGGCGGCTAGAAAGGCCGGTATTGCCTCGATTGTGACAGGTAAAAAGGGACAAAAGCAGATTGATCCTGAGTTGTTTAGAGAAAACATAAGGTCGTTTGACACTACAGGCGACCTTGTAGTCACGTCAAAGCCAATTAACAGAGGAACCCCAGAACATCCAAATATTGGCGGAGAAGACCCTGAAGGAACAGCCAAAAACGGTAATGCCGGTGTTGTGTCTTTCTTTAAAAGACCACCCAGTGGTGCTGCAGCCGAAGCCGATAACCTCGGTCCAAGAAGATCGGTTATACAAAATCTTATTGGACCTAGTCTAACCCAATACATAAATTCAGTTAGAGGAACAACTGCAGAGGCGCACGAGTACAATGCAAATTTTGATGCACCAATCGTCACAGAGATCCCGCCTGCCCCTATAGATGAATTGGTTGAAACCGAATTAGAGCGTTTAAAAACAAGCAACTTTGGTTTGAGCGAACAGTACGAAAATGTTGTCGGTAAGCTCCTTAACGATGAGTTGTTTAAGAAAGAGCTTAAAAACGCGATTGGAACAAGAAGGTTTAAAGACTTTAATAAAAAAATCGCCGCAGTAAGCACAGCTTCAATAAATCCAGCTGTGCTTATTCCATCTGACGTTACTGACAACTTTAATAGGCGAATAGTTGAATCGTTTGATGTTACAAATCCAGAGGGAATTGGCCCATCAACTGCATCAAGAGGAGACCCATTAGGACATATAAATGTAACCTTATTTAGTCGTCTTGGCATGAGTCCCGATGACATGGGCCGTTTAATGGCTTATGCAGAACAAGAGGGACTAGATACCGTTTCAAAATCGTTAACAGACCAAATGAATTTTGTTCGGGCTATCTTAGAATCAGTGGAAAGAAATCAAAACTTACCTTTAGATCAACAAGACATGGCAGAAACATTATCGGTATACAACGAACTAAGAGATGCTTCTAGAGATTTGATTCCGGAATATACGGCAAGTGATCTTATTGAATTAGTCGATAAGGCCAAAGAAAAATTTAAAAAACAAAAATTAGAGGTAAAAGACATTGCTCTTTCCTTAGCGAGATACACCAACAATTTTGTGTTTGACAAAAATCTTACGTCTTCATTACGCCGAGACACTTCTTCCCCTGTGACTCCAATCCAGGCTTTGTTAGGATCAGAAGAGTTATATACAGGACCAGGCCAAGGGTTTAGTTTTCGTAGAACGGGTAAAAAGCAGCTACACAACGATTACAGACCTGGAGTGATCAGTTCGGGTTCTAATCAAAGGCTTTTTTATAACGAAAACTTTGATGACGAGATAAATGCTGCGGTAGATGATGATGGTTTTGACATCAAGGGACGAGCAGATACTGACAAGCACAGTGAAGAGTTTCTTAGACCACTAGATCCTTATGTTGAAAAACACCACGGCGGATTTAGTCGAGTTACCGATAATTTTGTACTGACAAATACTGGTGGCAGGTTTTTTACTGAAGATGATGTTGGTAAGGACCTAGAGTTTGAACAAAGCTTACTGCCAAGGGAGTTTATTTTAAATTCAAGTGGTGATGTTGATACAAGTTACATGGGAGATGTTGGACCGCAGGGAAGTGTTTTAAGAGCCAGGCATAGTTTGGAATATCAACCCGACCCACGCGGACAAGCAAAGTATGGCAGCCAACCTGAGTACGACCAAGCCAAAGTATTATTAACAGCGGATATACCTGTACGTTTTCCAGCTACAACCTTTAAACAAAAAAGAGAAAATCTAGAAGCGTTGCAAAAAATTGCTGAAAACAAGGACGTGTTGATAAACAATCAAAATCCTACGATTAAAAATATGAAAAATAGACTGCACGTCGAAATCATACCCAAAGCTTATCGACTCGTGACATTTGGCAAAAGAGGGACAAAAGAAAAAGCAACCAATATATCCACGTTTCAAGAAGCAAATGTACCTCTTAATGTTGGACTAGATAATGGCAACATACCTCAACAATTAGTCACACAAAGATCAGATGTAGAAAATCTTGGAGGGGAACTGTTTGATGGTCCCACTGATCTTTACAAGGAGCTATCAGGAGGCAACATCAACAGCCAATACACAAGAGATATTAAGACTCTTTCTAAGGGCTTGGCTAAGTTTACAAAAGATTTAAAGAAACCTGTGGAAGAGCTAACTGAAACAGAGGTTGATAACTTACATCAACAGTATTTTGATGATCTTGAGCTTTTCAATGCGTTTAAACGTGCAAATAAGCATGTTGCCAACACAACTTTACTAACAACACAGCCCAGTGGGTCACCAAGGTTATCGGCTTCAGAAGAGACGAAAGTGCTCAATGAATCTGCGGTCAGATACTTTATGGACGAACGTATCTTGCAAAGAGGACCTAACCAAGTACAAAGAGATCTTTTAGGTGACACCACCCCTGAAATTATTCAAAAAGCCGAAGCTGAAGATCTTTTGCTTAGTAAAGATACTAAACAAGCTGCTGATTTTAATGAGGCTTTTGATACGGTCCAGGCAAAGCGGCAAACAAGAGACGGAACAGTTCAAGAATTTGCAAGACTAAAAGAACCAAATCCAGGAGAGTCTTACTCTCCCGATCTTTTTGGGTACATAGCGGCTAGTGATGCCCCAGAAATTTTTAGTAGATACAACGAATATCTTGGTCTCTCTGCGGGTGTTAACGAAATTTTTCCAGGATATGTGTACGGTTCAGCCCTTACGCAACAAAAACAAATTAAGGCTGCGGTGCTTGATGCAGTTAGGACCACAGACTCACAAGCAATTAGCTCTCCCGGAGCATTCAGAGTACAACTACCGGAGTTTAATCCAAACTTACCTGCCGATGAGGTTATTAATCCACAATACAAATACATGTCGGCTGGAGCGGGCTTTTTTAATAATCCACGTTTAATGGTTAAGTCGTCAGCTGGAAAAGAGCAGCATTATCCACAGGTTTATCCAGACATGCATCGTAATCATGTTTCAGTTGTAAAAGACCTAAACGCTGACTTACCCTGGGCGGAAAAAGGTGAAGTGCCAGAGGGTAAACCACGTTTTTACGCTGAGATATTACCAACCGGTAATATTCCAGACAGGGGCAAGAAGACACCAGACAAAAACGAAACAATTATGTTAAGGATTAGACCAGTGATTCGTTGGGATAAAGAGGCTGGCGACTACTTTAAAACAGAGCCGTTACCTTTTAGAGATGGTGGCTTGGTCAGCTTGCCCAAGATGGCTCCTGGTCTGGAGCCTTTGCTCAGAAAGTATCGTAGAGAAGGCACTCTCTCACACTTTATTTAAATCAAATGTGCTAGTGCCATTCGTATTGGCACCGTAGAATTGCGCAGCTTCAGCAATAAACGGTAGTTCTATCAAGCAGCGAGTGCGGTTCGCTGAGTCCATGCCCGCAAAGGCTTTATGACATGCAGCCAGGGCATCCCTTAATGCGTCGTGCCTAGTATCAGTGATGCCGATCTCAAACAACTTTTGAGATAACTCGTTGCCAGCAAAAACATTTGTTAGCGGCTTTGCTCCATTCATCATTTATTTTCCTTTATTTTTGTGCGTTCGTGTTCCCTGGCACGCTGCCCAACTAATTTTGCAAAGTTTGTTAGTTCGGTTTCGTTGGCTAAATACCCACGTCCACCAATGCGACACACACCTTCGATATGTTTGATGCCAGCTTGCAAGGCCAGTTCTTTGATTAGATTAGACATGACCGATTCCAAAGATTTAGCCCTAACATTTACAGGACCAGGCTTTTGACTAAACAGTAACTAGGAAACCTCCGAAGGATAGTTACTGCCAGCATCTCTGGCTTTCAACAGGAGGTCAGCCCTGTTAAGGGAGATACTTAGCAGCTTACTTAGTGAGTTAGGTAAGCTGCTAATAGGAGCGGTCCCAACCTTGCCCAATTTAAGACATTTGTTTCTCTACGTCCCTTACCGGGGCATACTGTTCTGGAAACAAATCAAAGTGATATTTTTTAATAACTTCTGCAGCCTGTCTAGTGATTGACCTGTTCTGCTTCTGTGCGCACTCCTTGAGCAATGCGTATTCGCCCAGGGGCACTGCAACGTTTCGATATCTGCCTTCACGCGCCATATTACTCGTCTGCCTTATGAAAAGTTGTTGGTTCTGTAGGCATTATACCCTCAAACTCATCATAAATATACAAATATTGAACACCGTGCTTCTCACCAAACTCTTCTCTGGTTAAATTTTCACAATCTTCCTGCAGTTGTTCTTGCAGATTGGTGTACGCTTTTTTAACTTCGCCCATTTTTCTTTAGTTCCTTGTAGATAGAAAAAAATATTGCTGCGTTAGCAGCAATGATTACAAAACCAGTAATTGACATGATCAAGTAATACGTTTGCGACTCAAATATTGTCATCTATTGGCTCTCCAACATCATCTTGTGTGTAACCAGAAAACATTTCTGGCTTGTACTTCTTTTTTAGCTCTTGCAGCGTCCACTCGTAGCAGTGATCACAAACATAACCAACCGGAAACGGAATGCCTTGCGCATCTTCCATTACATAAAGGTCGTCGTGTAAGTGACCGTTGGCACACGGGGACTCTTTGAAATTAATCATGGCATAATGTACGCATGAGGCGGTGGTGGCTCATCTTGGGGAACACCTCCACACTCGTACTCTGGTGCATATTTGGATCCCTCAAACAATTCATCAACTGTCCAATCACCAAAGTCTTGACCAAACTTGAATGTCTTATTTAACAACTCAACAAGTTGTCGTTTGTGTGTGATGTCGTACTCGGTGATCTTCATGTCGTCATGCGGACCTTTGACCTTGATCAGATATTTTCTCAAAGAAGGTTTGCTGCTAAAAAACAACACTTCATGCGTGTCGTGATTTAGCACTCTAAAAACTGTATTCATTTAATGTGTCTCCTGCGCAACGTATTGCGGTTCAGTTGATTTAAGAGGCTGTGCGATGGTTGCTGTGTAGGTGTCTTCTTTCTCAAGAAGTTCACTGTAGTTTTTTTCCGCCTCTGCATACGTGTCGCACGTTAAATAATGATCTGTAAAATCCTCAATATCTATCTTCTTTGTCCATACGACTAAAAACATCAGTGCATGCTCCTCGTTTCTGATTCTTCTTCATCATCTTCATCATCCCCCCAGCCACAAAACCTGTGGTTGACGTCATGTAAATTAAGGTAGCCAATGACTCGATATAGCTTTTCTCTGTCTGTAAACGTGTCGCTATCAACATGAACCATAACCTCGGTTGCGACTTCTGCTCCCTCCTTATAAAATTTTTCGTAAGCCGGTACGCACATTAACCTGACAATAAATTCATCGTCGTCATTAGCCCAACAAAACATTACCTTAATCGGGTTCTTCTCTACTGGTTCATCAGTCCATACATCATGCTCCCCCAGGATGGCGGATAGTCCACCCATAACTTGCATCATGTCTGCAATCGATTTGTTAAGATCGTTTTGCATTTCTTGTTTAACCTCATCTTTGAGGGTTAGCTTTTTTGGTTTCACTAATCCATTCTCCTTTCCATATCAATGCCGAGGTTCTCTGTGTAGAGAACCTCGTAACCTTTACCCTCGCACCTTGCGCATCGATCAATGATCAATTCATCAACCGAATCCATGCCATGACCACCACAGTTGTCGCACTCCGCCTCGACATATACCGTGTCTTGGCGAAGCACAATCCGAAGTTGCTCAAACTGCAATATTGTTTTCATAGCGCATCGTACTCCTGCGGGTTTGTTGGCTCCCGAGTAGTGTAATACTCAAACGCACGGCCCTCGACAGCATCAAAGATTTTTGAACCAACTCCGCCACATACAAACTCTTGGCATCTGGCGATGCCGTCTTGGTCAAAGTCACTGAGTTTGTTCAAGGACTCTACCTCAACAGTTTTCAAGTGCCAGTAGTTCGGCTCGTGCGGATAGTTGCGCTCGTAGAACCATTGACACCGGACTTGATAGTAGTTGTCCTCGTCCCCTGCATCTGGGTCACCGTAGTATTGCTCGTTAGAGGTGTAATGACCTTCATTAATCAAAGCCTTGCCTCCAAGCTTCTGATCTCGTCGTCAATATACATACGAACGAACTTCAGACCCAACAGCGTTGTTTGTCTGCTGAACTCCTGTGCGAACTGCTTAGACACTTCTTGCGCAGCGTGTCTCTCAGCAATTTTCGTGGCGTGATACGCCACCTCTTCTTTTGCCTTGGCTATCACTGCGCGTTTCTCTTCCACAGATTGCGGATCCTTTGCAGCCTGTTGTATTGTTTCAATAATACGTCGGCTTGCATTTTCCTCCTGCCATGCCTTGCGGATTATGTGCGCGTATGAGTTAACACACCCCGTCGCAGCAACAATATCTTTTAGCGTTGCTTTTGGGTTTTCGTTTAAGAAAGCGATGATTTTCTGCTTTCTCTTGCCGAACCTGATTCTTTTCGCCATTTTATGCTCCTTTGTTGAATCATTTGGTTTCGATCTAGTTAGACCGACAATGCGCTCCGCAGAACGCATTGGCAGGTAACTACCTGTGACTGAACTGACCAAGACAGAAGACCAAATCACCGTTTGGCAATGTGCCCCGAATTAATTTATACGCCGGTGTGTCTCCCTCTCTTGGGCAATACTCGTCAAGAAGGCGATAGGCCATCTCTCTTGCTTGCTTATTAAAGTCCATTTCGTAATCCATACTCTCTACGATGGCATCCCACCCCTTTGCAAAGACCTTGATCCTTGAACCTCGGTGCGTGGTCGGGGCTAGGTATTTAGCTACGATTGCTTTCATTACATTTCCTCCCAGCTAATAAGTTGAACACTTTTACTGTTTTCTTCTTGGATTTCCTGGTGGGTTTTACCAACCATCCACTTGGGTTGGTTGGGAGATTGTCTGAGCCGTATCCAATCATCGGGGCATACATACGAATGGTATCTTCGGACAAAGACCTGCTTTCGGCTGCCCTTGTAAAGATCGTATGACTTTCTTGTAAAGACAGAATTTTGATTTCTGTGGAAAAACAAAGTCGATGTCCATTCGGTAGCGTACAAAACTCTTTGTACTGTTGATGCTGTTCTGCCAATTCCTCCCGAGTAAAGAACGTACCTAGTCGGCTCTCGGTAAATGTGTTCTTGCCTCTTGTCCATGTGCTGTTCTTCATCCCACATTGTAAATATCTCCTAGTTTTTACGTCTGTCCATTGTAAACAACTTTTAAACAAAGTCAAGTTTACATATAACACTAATTTTTTCAAAAAAAGTTTTTTGTTTTTTCCTGACAATTTGACGTTACAAACGTTACAACGTTACAAACGCTCTGTAGGTCAATAAATACAGTCATCTTTTTGGAACACCCTGGTTACGTTTGTTACACTTTTTATGAGGCATACTGACTCGTTTTTGATTTTGCCTGTTAATTAAGTTAATTTTCGTCACAGAACTGTTATAGGGATTTGTGCCAATGGTCGATAGAGTCGTTAAAAGAATTGAAGAAGAGACAGACCGTAATCTAACGAACAGGCAAAAAACATTTGCTCGATTGATCGTTGATGGCGTGTATACAAACACTGAATGCGCAAAACGTGCTGGTTTCTCAGCACAGACCGCAAGGATCAAAGCGTCCTGTCTTTTGAACGGTCGAGACTTTCCACACGTTGTTGAATACATCAAAGAGCTACGCCATGAACGTGAACAAAAATATGGGGTTACGTTGATCGGGCAACTGCAACGGCTGTCTGAGTTATCCAAATCTGCTGAAGAAGCGGAGCAGTTTTCAGCAGCAATCAACGCAGAAAAAATTAGGTCTGCCCTTGGTGGGTTGACTATTGACAGGCGCGAAAACATTAACCGATTAGATGACATGAGCAGGGCCGACATTCTGGCTAGATTGGCCGATCTTCAAAAGAAGTATCCGCACGCGTTTATTGAGGGAGAGTTTAAAGATGTCACGGGGTCCAGAAGCGAACTTTTGGAATGCGATCAAAAACAAACTTCCGACAAACTGTAAACACTGGCGGGTTGAAAACCGCAACGGTAATGGGTTTCCAGACGTATATGCCGTTTTGGATGGTTTTTGTTTTTGGTTAGAACTAAAAGTAACAAAGGCTAACAAGGTTTCCTTGTCCCCTTTGCAAATCTCTTGGCATACCTCGCATGCGATCTCCGGTGGTGTTTCTTTCATCTTAGCCAAGCACCTCGGATCGGGTGATGTATTTTTGTTCGAGGGCCAAGATGCGATAGCCGTGGCACGAAACGGTTTGAAGCATGAACCTTTGTACCGTGGCACGGTGTCCGGTGCGCTCCAGACGATTGCGCACTGCGCAGCAGTGCGCCTTTCTCCAGCCCCCAGGCAGCAGCACCAGCAAAAAATTGCGCGTTGTTGATTGCGCACTGCACAGCAGTGCGCACCAGCCGGGAACCAGGCAGCAGCAACCTGAAAAAATTGCGCCTCGGTGATTGCGCATCGCTGCGCGATGCGCAGCAGCCGGGTAGCTGCGGCAGCAGCAACAAAAAAAGGGCGACGCTTTCGCGCCGCCCTCCTTCGAGGTCGGTCGGGGTTACCACCAACAAGAGTAGATGACCTTGTTTCCTTGTTCGAGTTCAGCCTTTGCCCATTCAATGAAGGCAATGTCTTGGTCTTTGTATTCCTCTTCGGACTCGTCTTGGAACTGATGCCCGTAGAAAAAACCGCCTTGACTCCTCGGCATCTGGTTGGTTTGCATCTTTCGTTCGAGTTCAGCAATGTCCACCACATCGAGTTCAAGCTGTCCGCAGTTAAGCTCGACAGCAGATAGGCTAGTTTTTTCGACGAACTTTTGTTCCATGAATTCCTGCAGTTTGGCGTGTTTACGCCAAACGAATTGATGCTCGTGTCCCTCTGCGTTTTCTTCTTCTTCGCGTTCCCGCGCCCAAGCGTATTGATCGAGTCCCATGACTGTCTCCTATTTTTATTAAACGTGGCAAAAGCACCACGGTCAAAGTGTCTCATAACTTGTTCACTTTAAACAATAATACTATAGTCTAATTGCGCTTCGACGATTGCGTCTTGCTTCGCAAGACGCACGGAACCAGGCAGCAGCTTCGGATTGCGTTTCGACGATTGCGGTTCGCTGCGCGAACCGCACTAGCTGTCCAGGCGGCTGACATAAAAAAAGGGCGGCCCGAAGACCGCCCATGAGGGAAAGATTATTGTGCAAAAGGAATATGCTTTCTAAGCTGCACATCTTCTATCAACAATTGTTGGTCTCTTGGATGCTCTTCTTTCAGCCTTTCCATGGCGTGCTGATATGCTTCTGCGGCTGACTTGATGCCGTAAAGGGTGAAGCAATCATAGTCTACCCACTCGTTGCCGACGCGTGTCTGCAGGTTAAAAGTTGCGCTCTCGTTCCATTCGATACGGACACGATATCCATTGTTCCAGGTTCTCCAGTATTTCATTTGGCTGCCTCCGCAGTTTTTTGAGTTTGAAGAAACTCAATAGCTTTTTTTAGAACATTCGGAACGTTTTCACTGTCTCGAAACTTTGCTACAAACTTTGAGTAATAGTGCCCATCGGGACTTATTTTGTTAGAGGTATAAAAGAGTTTACTCAACTCCCCAAACTTTGGACTCCATGTAAACTTATGGTCTTCATGTTCTCCGCCTGGTTTCTTAATAGTTATCACAAGGTTACGGTTATCGTGTCCTCTGTCATACTCTTTGTCGTATTTAATTGATTGTATGAACATTTGATTCCCTCATGTTATTGGTTGGTGGTGCTTCGCGAAGCACCAGGTACTACACTACAGTATTGTTTAAAGTACACAATACTACCTTAGTCTAATTGCGCTTCGACGATTGCGCCTTGCTTCGCAAGGCGCAGCAGCCAGGATTTCTTCGTAAGCCAGGCAGTGCGCTTCGACGAGTGCGGTTCGCTGCGCGAACCGCTGCAGCCAGGAACCAGGCAACTCAAATAAAAAAGGGGCATCCGAAGATGCCCCTGTTCTTGGGAGAACCCCTTACTCACTTTCGTGTTCTTTTGGTAGTTTATCAACCAGGATTTGAATATTGGTGACTGCATAGTATAACAAGCCGCGAGCATCAAGAGCGACACCGTGCTCATACCAATCAGCCAGTCCCCACTCGATAGTCTTTTCAGCTAACTCGGAAATGGTGATTAAAGCTTCTTCAAGATCCTCTCTCGAAGTCTTGGCCTCGATCACACTTTCTTCCATGTCTGAATAGAGTTCGTTTACTGGTTGTGCTTTTTTGAATGATTCCATAATCTTATTCTCCCAATTCATGGCAACATCGCCATAGTTCTAACTATACTAGGTTGTGCATAGTAAACAACTAGACATTAGTCTAATATACATGGTGCAGCGCACAATTGCGCACCAAAAGAGTGCGTTTCGCTGCGCGAAACGCTTTAACCAGGCGCAGCAGCTGGGCATAAAAAAAGGGGCAGCCGAAGCTGCCCCCGTGGGGAGAACTATCACTCTTGATCGGGTTCCCAATTCCGAACAAACTCGCGTAGCCTCTCGGCATCCGCGCTTATCTCGTCTTCCATCTCGTCCGCAACTTCGGTGGCTAACCGCTCGACTGTTTCTGACAGCATGGTCATCATCGCAAATTTTTGCTCTCGCGTTGCATTCGATGAATCAAAATTAACCAGACGATCTAAAGCAGGGTTGCCGCTGACCTGACCCGTGTGCTGATCAGCCCAAAGTTCTTTGGTTGTTCCTGTCGGAAAACCCAGGATCTGATCATACCGCGAGTACAAAGTATCGAGGTATTGTTCGCGTGTAACGCCTGTACTTGTAGCACCGTTGGTTGGATCCAGAGCAGACTCGCGCAAAGCACGCGCCAACTCTTCAGGATTCATAACGCCATTAAAAAAGGCTCTGTCTAAATTTGGCATGGTATCTCTCCCCAGTTACCGGTGGCGGTATTGCCACATCCCAGATTGTCTCATACCTTGTGCACTATGAACAACCCCTATGGTCTTATACTTTAGTCTAATGCGGATCGCCGAGTGCGGTTCGCGCAGCGAACCGCTATACCCCTACGGGGGTTACTTGGGGTAAACCTATACAACAACGGTAACAACAGAAGGGGGGCACCCCCTATAACAGGGGTACATACAACATATACAGTGTGTATATATAAGATTGATAAATTTATTCAGAAATAGTTTCATTGGGCACCCCCTAAAACTGAGGTAAAAGCCGTTTGGAGTCCCAGAGCCAAGAAAAAATGCCCATGCGAATTCATTTGAACCTCCCAGGTGCGCCGTTAGTGGAGAACACTTTGTTTCTGATGGCGCAGTCTGACACGCACCGTTTTTACAATGACCGTGATATTGAGAGATTGATCCTTGCACCTAGGGACTATGACAAGTTGTTGGTTGCTTATGATGATCAAGCCAACCCGATTGGTTTTAGTACGCATGCGTTTTTATCTTCTGAAGCGGAGGAGGGTTACCTGACTCGGAGCAGGAAGCTGCAACCGATGGATTTTGAAGGAGAAGATGGTACTCTATGGTGCATAGACTTCGCTGCCCCGTTTGGAGACTGTGTTCATGTTATGCGGGTGATGCGGAACTGGTGTAATGAGCGGTATGGTCCTGGGATGAAGGCTAGGATATACCGGAGCCTTAGAAACCACATAGGGTGTTTGGTCATATGATTCACGATCCTTGTATGTTCCCCCAACTAAGAAGTGACAAGCGAAAGAGTGACGATTGGTTCCTTGTTCGCATGGGCTGTTTTAATGGTGACCCTGACGGAGAAGGTTCTGGAAAAGGCGGCGCAAGTGATCTTGGTGATGCAGGAGAGGCGATAGCCTCTGACGCAGACTCAGCGTTAGGTTTTGAAGATGATGAAGCCGCTGATTATCAAGATCGTGTAGACGAAGCCATGAAACAGACTCGTGATCGAGGTGATGATACGGACGAGATTGAAGATTATTTTGATAGAACTGAGGTTGTAGACAGACGTGCCCCCATAGACATTCCAAGAATACAAGGTATTCCAGACATCGACTTTGACGAAGAGTCTGACAGAAACGAAAGCCCTTTAAATTTTGCCGGGGACCCTCGAAATTTCCCAGGAGGAGAAAGGGACCTGCAGCAAAGGAACCGTGAGTTTGAAGAGGCAGTCGAGAGACAAATACAAGCAGACCGAAAGGCAAGAGCAGTTGGTGCTGACGGCCCTGATCCCGTGGATATTTTTGATTCTTACGATCCTGATGAACCAGAAGGCGGTGCAGGATCGTTGACGGCCCTTCGCCCAGACCTGGCTCGTGATCCTTCTCGTCCCCCAGTTAGTATTGTTCCTGCAGCTACAACTCCAGCAGAGCAAATAATAGCTGAAGCTCGTGGTAAACAAAGAACATCTGATCAAACAGCACAAAGTATAGCTGAAGCTGCCCCCACCCCTGAAGGGGTTCAAGAGGATGTGCCGTTCTCTATCAGAACAATGCGGGGTCCCACGTTTTCGCCAGATCCAGAGGAATTTCAACAGTTTGACGAAACAGACTATTTAGATTTAGGAAAAATTGGACCGGCACCTCCAAAAGGGGAGGAAGACAACAGAGCGTCGGACAGTCTTGTTGAACGAAGAGAAAGAGGCATTGCTGCTGCAAGAGCGGCTGCGGCCCAAAACCCTTTGGCACAATCTCCAGATCTTAAAGGAATACAGATTGGAGACGTTAATATTCCGTTAGGTCCTGCAGGAATGGTGGCTCAGGGTATCGCTACTGTAGGTACAGACATTTACAATACTTTTGCAAATCCCACAGCAAAAACCATCGATAATATTCAGAACAAAGGCCACGGTGCGGTGTACGGTGCCGAAGGAAACCTGATTGGCTCTGTTGATCCAGACACTGGTGCTGTTCAGGCGACAGAGGGCAACGCTTTTAACCCTGAACTAGAGCCTTACTTTGCTGAGTATAGGGAGCGACAAGAAAGAGGTCGTGGTGATAACGTTGCTCAACCTATATTACCTCTTGCGGGACAAGAACCAGTGCCCGTGGCCCCCGAATCTTACATTGGACAACCGATTGTACAGCCATATCAGTACACGCCGGCCCCACCAGTGCAGTTTTCGTACACTGGAATACCAACTTTGGCCCCGACAATGTTAAAACCGACGTTTCAGGCGCAAGAATCATTCTCGCCGTTGTTTAATTTAGGCCAAACAAGGCGTAGTTAGTGTCCTTGGCCCTCGATTCTTTGCCTGATGAGGTCTTGAAAGAGGTTTTAGCCCTCAAAGAGGCGAAAATTAGGCTTGATACACGCGAAAAAGCGCAAAATCAGTTTATGCCTTTCGTTCATCATGTCTATGATGGCTTTATAGAGGGTCGTCATCACCGAATTATTGCTGAAAAGCTCGAAAAAATAGCAACTGGGGAGCTAAAACGGCTGATTGTAAACATGCCGCCCCGTCATTCCAAGTCAGAATTCGCTTCTTACCTCATGCCAGCGTGGTTTTTGGGGCGAAACCCTAAATTAAAGATTATTCAAGCAACCCATAACACGGAATTAGCGGTCAGATTCGGTCGTAAGGTCCGTAATTTGATAGAAACGGAGAGTTATTATGAAATCTTCCCAGAAACCAGGCTCAAAACGGACGACAAAGCGGCAGGACGCTGGGGCACCGAAGCAGGAGGCGAATATTTCGCAGCAGGAGTCGGTGCAGCCGTCACCGGTCGGGGAGCCGACCTCTTCATCATTGATGACCCACATTCGGAACAGGATGCCCTTAGTGAAGGAGCGTTTGACAACGCTTACGAGTGGTATACGTCAGGTCCTCGCCAACGTTTACAACCGGGTGGCGCGATTATTCTCGTAATGACGCGCTGGGGGACGAAAGATCTTACTGGCAGACTGCTAAAAGCACAGTCTAACGACATTATGTCAGATCAGTGGGAAATTGTGGAGTTCCCAGCCATTATGCCGTCAGATAAACCGCTCTGGCCTGAGTTTTGGAGCACTGACGACTTATTAAAAGTTAAATCTGCACTACCCGTTGCTAAATGGAACGCACAGTGGCAGCAACAACCAACTGCTGCAGAGGGTGCCATTGTAAAACGTGAGTGGTGGCAACCCTGGGAGAAAGAAGATGTACCGCCGGTCAAATACATCATGCAATCGTATGACACAGCGTTCTCGAAGAAGGAGACAGCGGATTACTCAGCAATCACGACGTGGGGCGTATTTCAGCCAGAAGAGGGAGGAGCAGACCACATCATCTTGCTCGATGCCCGACGAGGACGATATAACTTCCCGGAATTAAAAGAAGTTGCTTTAGAAGAATACGATTACTGGGAGCCTGATATGGTCATTATCGAAGCCAAGGCAACTGGTACGCCGTTAACGGATGAGTTACGCAGGACGGGTATACCGGTCCTAAATTATACACCCGGTAAAGGTCGTGATAAAGTGACTCGCATGCACACCGTTGCACCAATCTTTGAAGCTGGGATGGTTTGGGCACCAGATAAAAAGTTTGCAGACGAAGTGATCGAAGAATGTGCCGCCTTTCCCAATGGTGACCATGATGACTTTGTAGACAGTATGACTATGGCTCTGATTCGTTTTCGCCAAGGTGGGTTTCTCTCGCTGGAGGGTGACGAAGATGAAGAGATGTATGTACCAAGGAATAGAGAGTATTACTGATGTCTGTACCTCCAAATGAAATGACCGCAATGGTTGACTCAGCACTTCAAGCAGTTCCAGGCATGGAGGTAGAGGTGCCACAACCCGAAGACTTTTCTGGTGGTGCTCAGATTACACAGAACCCAGATGGTTCTGCCTTGATTGAAGCTCTTGCAGATCTACAGGGCATGGAAGTTGAGACAGGGGAGTACGAACATGATGCAAATTTGGCAGAAGCTCTTGACGATTCTATCTTGGGAGAACTTTCGTCGGAACTTAGAGAGCAGTACGAGACTGATCAAGAATCAAGAGCAGAGTGGGAAGAAGGCTACACCAAGGGACTCGACCTCTTGGGAATTCAATATCAGGAGCGGACACAGCCCTTTCAAGGAGCGTCAGGAGTCACGCACCCGATAATCGCAGAGTCAGTAACGCAGTTTCAGGCACAGGCATACAAAGAGTTGTTACCTGCTGGTGGACCAGTGCGCACAAACATTATGGGCACAAAGACACCAGAGCTAGAAGCCCAGGCGATTCGTGTTAAAGATTTTATGAACTACATGCTGATGGAGGTGATGGAGGAGTTTGATCCAGACACCGACCAGATGTTGTTCTATTTACCTTTATCAGGCTCAACGTTTAAGAAGGTTTACTTTGATGAAACGAAGCAACGACCCGTTTCTAAATTCGTACCAGCGGAGGACTTGGTCGTCTCTTATGCGGCGAGCGATCTCACGACTGCGTCGCGGATTACGCACGTTCTTCGCATGGACGAAAATGAAATTCGTAAGTTACAGGTTGTTGGTTTCTACAGAGATGTTGATATTTCGGCTGACTATGAGGCAGATGCTGACCCGGTCAAATCGAAAGTAAACGAACTGGATGGTGTTGAGAAAAGTGCAACAGAAGACCTTTACACCGTTCTTGAGATGCACGTTAATCTTGATCTTGAGGGATTTGAAGATGCTGACCAGGAGGGTAACCCAACAGGGATCAAACTGCCCTACATCGTAACGCTTGATCAGGGTAGCGGAGAAGTTCTAGCGATCCGCAGAAACTACGAAGAAAACGATACCTTGAAGCAAAAGGTGTCGTACTTCGTTCACTACAAGTTTTTGCCGGGTCTTGGTTTCTATGGCTTTGGTTTGATTCACATGATCGGTGGGCTGGGTAAAGCAGCAACATCGATACTAAGGCAACTAATTGATGCGGGCACCCTGGCAAACCTACCGTCAGGTTTCAAAGCGCGTGGCATTCGAGTTCGTAATGATGACGAGCCAATATCACCGGGCGAGTTCCGCGATATTGATGCACCAGGTGGTGACATCAGGAACAGCATTATACCACTACCTTACAAAGAGCCATCTGGCACTTTGGCGCAGCTTTTGACAGTTTTGATTGAATCTGGTCGTCGTTTTGTTTCCATAGCAGACCAACAAACTGGATCACCTGGTTCACAACAACAACCGGTCGGTACCACCGTTGCGTTGCTTGAGCGCGGCATGAAAGTTATGTCAGCGATACATAAGCGTTTGCACTATGCGCAAAAATCAGAGTTCAAGATGCTGGCTCGTTTGATTAGGGACAATATGCCTTCAGCGTATCCGTATGCTGTAAACGGTGTTGATCCAAGAATCAAACAGATGGATTTTGATGATCGGGTAGACATACTGCCTGTCTCCGACCCCAACATCTTTTCTATGGCGCAAAGGGTAACTTTAGCTCAGACACAACTACAGCTTGCACAATCAAACCCACAAATGCACAACTTACAGGCTGCATATAAAAGGATGTATCAAGCCTTGGAAGTGCAGAACATTGATGAGATTCTACCGCCCACACCAGAGCCACAGCCTACAGATCCAGGGATTGAAAATGCTCGTGCATTAGCTGGTGAGATATTAACAGCGTTTCCAGACCAGGATCATGATGCACACATTGCCGTCCACGTTCCTTTATTGATGACACCTTTAGTTCAGGCATCACCTAGTGTACTGGGCATGCTCATGGCCCACTGTATGGAGCATATTTCATTCAAGGCTAGAAACATTGCACAACAAGAAATAGAAAGTGCGATGCAACAGATGGATCCGCAAATGGCACAGATGGCGATGCAATCTATGCCGCCCGCGCAGATAGAGTCTCGCGTTGCTCAGATAGAATCAGAGTTAGTAGGTGCATTTTTACAAGCAATTAACCCTGTGCAGGGAGAGCAGCAAGATCCTTTAGTAGCGATACGTCAACAAGAGTTAGCTATCAAAGCTATGGAGTCTGAAAGAAGAGCCGAGAGAGATCGGCTTGACATGAACCTAGAACAACAAAAACTACAGCAGAGAGCAGCAACAGATTCGGCTAGGATTGAGTCTCAAGAAGAGATTGCCGCACAAAGAGCAGAAGTAAATCGTGAGCGTATAGAGGCACAACAAAGGAGATAGTCATGCTCTTTGAAGCCATAGCCGTCGTTCAGACCGCAAACACCGCGATTGGTGCTGTGAAAGAGCTATTAAAAAACGGCAAAGACATTACTGATTGTGCCGAGCAGCTTGGTAAGTATTTCGACGCAAAGGCAGAGATTCAGAAAAAATCAGGCAGCTCACAGTCCAGTGGTTCCGATTTAGAAAACTTTCTCCACCTCGAAAAGTTACGCCAACGCGAGGAAGAGTTGAAGACCATGCTGATATATCAGGGCCGGGCAAACCTATATCAGGACTTCCTCAGGTACGCTGCAGAAGCAAAACGCAACCGTGATGAAGCACTGGAAGCTCAGAAAAAAGCGAAGATCGCGAAGCGTAAAAGAAACATGGCTTTGCTACGGTCTATGGTCATTGTATTTGTATGTTTGTTGGGATTGGCTTGTGTCGGTGGCTTTATATATTGGATCGCTTCTTTGAAGGCAGCATGACGCAGAAGAAACTACAAAAAGAATCTATCTACGCTGAATATGATAAAGACGGTGATGGTGTCATTAGTGACGAAGAGATGTCCCGCATCACATCAATCAAAGAAACTGAGACAGCCTTACGCA
>VMHT01138193.1_pt1 | contig 39658 bp, 42 predicted proteins | sample 4693611 | NCBI WGS metagenome assembly VMHT01 (sample SAMN12280063, study PRJNA550983) | marine metagenome | isolation source: seawater sampled from same location over 5 years 0.02-0.2 micron viral filtrate | place: USA: collected off the coast of southern California halfway between the port... ...
ACTACTGGCACTAGTAACACTGCTATGGGTTTGGAAGCACTTGCTTGTAACCTGACAGGGAGTTGTAATACAGCTGTAGGGCATAATGCACTTGTAGAATCTCTAGGTTTCCGTCATACGGCTATAGGACAAAATGCTGGTTGTAACCTTACTGGCGGTGTTAATAATATTATTATAGGACAAGGTGCTCAAGCATCATCAGCAACAGCAAATAATGAGATTACCCTTGGTAATGGTAGCACAGCAACATTTAGAATACCTGGAATGCAGCAAGGCGCTTCGTCAGGTCACATTATGTGCTACAATGGTACATCGCTCGTACTAGCTGCCGCTTCTAGTGGCGGAGCATCTGCTATCGATGATTTGTCAGATGGTAAATCGCCAGATGCAACTTCTGTAGGATTAGGATCTGGTGCTTTAGCAAATGACGATGGGTCTTCTAATTGTAATCTTGCTGTAGGTATTAACGCTTTATGTGCTAATACCACTGGTTATCAAAATACCGCTATAGGACATTTAACTCTTGGTTGTAACATTCAAGGTTATCTAAACACTGCTGTTGGTTGGTGCTCCATGAGGTGCAATAATACAGGTACCGACAATGTTGCGATAGGTGCTCAAACCCTTGAAACTGCTACTAGTGGATGTCAAAATGTGGCTGTAGGTAGCCAAGCTATGAAGAACACTACAATCGCAAAAAGAAACGTAGGGGTTGGATTTTCAGCTTTAAGGCATAATACTGCTGGTTATGGTAATACTGCGGTTGGCCAAAACACATTGTACAATAATAAATGCAGTTGTAACGTTGCTGTGGGTACATTTTCTTTGATGGCTCAAACTACAGGGTGTCATAACACCGCTGTAGGTCATCTTTCAATGAGAATGAATACTCTTGGATCTGATAACGTTGCTGCGGGTATGTGCGCTCTATTTACAAACACTACTGGTAAGTGTAATGTTGCGGTTGGAACCTGTGCATTATTTTGCAATGCACAGGGATATGGTAACGTATCTATAGGTTATGAAGCCAACAAATGTGGTACTAATACTAGATATCAAGTATCTATTGGATGCCAAGCAGGATATAACAGCACTAATACATCTCCAAGCACTACTATAGGTAATCAAGCAGCATGTAGAGTAACTACAGGGTATGGTAACTCCACTCTTGGTCAATATAACTATCTAGGCACTACAACAAAATACGGTGTTGCAATTGGCTGGCAGGCTCATGAAGGTAATCAACCCGGTTCACAAAACATTGCTATCGGTCATAGAGCTATGCGCTGTGGATCTTCTGGCAATTCAAACATAGCTCTAGGTTCTTCTACTCTTGATGCTCTCACTACAGGGCATAATAATATAGCTGTAGGTGGAGGAGCTCTAGGTTCTGTTACTATTGCTCACCAAAACGTCGCGCTTGGTGATTGTGCATCTTATGCTAATGTAAGTGCATGTTATGGTGTTGCAATTGGTTCTTGTTCTCAAAAAAGTTTGACCACTGGTTATAATAGGAACGTTTCTATTGGTCATTGTTCACTTGCTTCATTAACTACTGGTTATCAAAACGTTGCTATTGGGGGATGCGCAGCTAGATTAATGAATGGAAGCGCAAGAGGTAACACAGCGGTTGGTAGTTCAGCTATGTTGAACTCAACGACTGGTATTCACAACGTTGCTCTTGGTGCTGAAGCATTGTATAATAATGGAGCAGGTAAAGGTTCCAATGTCGCTGTTGGATTCGGTGCTGGTAGATATAACAATGCTGATAACAATGTATATGTTGGATATGGTGCTGGCTATTGTAATACTACTGCTACCGGTACTACAGCAATCGGTAAATCAGCTTTGTGTAATAACAAGACTGGAAATAATAACACTGCTGTTGGTCTATATTCTATGTATCTCACTACATTTGGTAGTCAAAATACATCAATAGGTGTAAAAGCATTATGTTCAAATACTACTGGCTGTTTTAATACTGCTGTTGGGTCTTCTGCATTATGTTCAAATACTACTGGTTCAACTAATAACGCCTTTGGACAAGAGGCTTTAAAATCTAATACAACAGGTGACATAAACGCAGCATTTGGTAATTTTGCACTTCAATTAAATACGACTGGTAAATGTAATGTTGCTATTGGTGGATATAACCTTTGTCAGAATACAACAGGATCTTGTAATATAGCAATAGGGTTTAGATCACTAGCAAGTAATACATGTGCTAATGCAAATCTTGCTATTGGTTTTAACGCTTTATGTGGTAATACCACTGGGAGTTGTAATACCGCTGTAGGGTATGGCTCATTAAAAGCAAACGTAAGTGGTAAAAGAAACACTGCACTAGGACACTGTTCTTTAACCTCTAACCAAGCAAACTACGGTACAGCTGTAGGATATAACGCATTAAAATCAAACGTGTGTGGTGCTAGGAATACTGCGGTTGGTGATACTGCGCTGTCAGCAAATACTACAGGTTGGTTAAACGTAGCTGTTGGTATGCAAACCTTGGGTGCTAATATAACTGGTTCTTGTAATACTGCTGTAGGGTATGGCTCTCTGAGACAATCAAAATGTCAACTAAATACTGGTTTTGGGTATGCAACTTTGTGTGTTGTAACAACTGGTAGGTGCAATACAGCGGTTGGTGCAGAGGCTGGTAGGACCATTTCTAGTGGATGTAATAATCTAACTTTAGGTTATAATGCTCAAGCAACATCGGCTACAACTTCTAATGAAATCACACTTGGTGATGCTAACATTACAGCAATGAGAATACCAGCTCTAAGCTATAGTATAAATAGTGGTGGACAAGTAAGTGCAGTTGACTTTAATGCTACATCAGATGTAACACTCAAAGAAAACATTGAAACAATTGATGATGGTTTAGATATTGTTAATAGTATTAATCCTGTTAGCTTTACTTGGAAGAAAGATGGTAAAAAGTCTTACGGTGTCATCGCTCAGGAACTAGAACAGTTGATTCCTGAAGCAGTATCAACTAATATAGAAGGTAAGAAGGTTGTTAATTATTCACAGATTATTGCCTTCCTTGTACAAGCAGTTCAAGATCAACAACATCAAATTAATGAGTTGAAATCTAAAATATAATGGAGTAATTATGAAAGTAGTTTTAGTGACAGGGGGCTTTGATCCCCTGCATTCTGGTCATGTAAAGTATTTCCAAGAAGCAAAAAAACTTGGAGATATATTATGTGTAGGAGTAAATAGTGATGAATGGCTAACTCGTAAAAAAGGTAGACCGTTCATGCCTATTGAAGAAAGATTAGAAATAGTCGATAATATTAAGGGCGTTGGTATGGCTTTTGCCTTTAATGATGATGAAGATCATGCTGTAAACGCCATTAATCATATCAGAGAAAATTTCCCTAAAGGTTCACAAATTATATTTGCTAACGGTGGTGATAGGCATAAAGGGTCGACTCCAGAAGTAGAGTACGCAAGATCTTTGGCTGATCAAGGTAACATAGGATTTGTATTTGGCGTTGGTGGAAATAATAAAAAGAATTCTAGTAGTTGGATACTTGATGAATGGAAAACACAAAGGACCGAACGAGAGTGGGGTTATTGGCGGGTACTAGATGATAAAGGTACTGTTAAAGCGAAAGAGCTTGTAATCAATCCTGGCCAATCATTATCAGATCAGAGGCATTTCCATAGAAATGAGCATTGGTATATTCTTGAAGGCTCACTAAAAATAGATATTGAACGTGGTGATATTATATCTACTAATGTAGGTCGAGATGAAACCATCATTTTAAAACAACATCAAACATGCATTATATATAGAGAAGATTGGCACAGGGCTTATAATCCTTATGACAAACCATGTCATATACTTGAAGTACAGTATGGAAATAAATGTATTGAAGAAGATATAGAACGCAGAACTATTATAAATAAAGGTATGAAATAATCATGCCTAGTAACCTTAAAGGAGTCGAAAATGGCTACATATTCACCGGTAACTAAAACGCTTGCAAAAGCGGTACCAACTAAACGTGCGTCCGATAATAAAGTAACTCGGTGGCAAATCGAAGTAAACTATGCCTACGCAGGAGATGCAGATGCAGATCCAGTACAACCAGCATGGAATTCAGATTACTCTGAAACAGTTGAAATCGAAACACCATCAAAAGTAGCAACTGACTACACAAAGGCAGAACTCATCGCAATGATGCCTGCTGTTATCGATGATCACGTATTTCACGCACATTACGAGGCGTTCAATCTAGCACCCGCAGAACCTGAAGAGTCTGCTGTAGATGACTTTGATCTAGACACACTAGGTTAATAGGGATCTTATATAATGAGAAATGTTATGATTGCAGCGCCGTCTTACGACGGTACTATAACTGTATGGCATGCATCGGCTCTTAGCGAGACTTGTAAAGCAGGTCTTGCAAAGGACATAAACGTTTATTGCATTTACATGTCATATGATTCGTTAGTACAACGTGCTAGAAATGATATTGCCCAATTAGCTTTAGATCAAGGAGTCGATGATTTAGTTTTTATTGATTGTGACGTTGATTGGACCCCCGAAGATTTCTTTAAACTACTAGAGCATGATGCTGATGTTGTTGGAGGAATTTACCCTAAAAAGGGTGATGAAGAAGATTATCCCGTTAAAACATTAGATGGGAATATGAAATTTGAAGAGAGTGGTTTGGTAGAAGTTGAAGGTATTGCAACAGGTTTTTTAAGATTAACAAAAAAAGCATTGCAAACAGTTTCAGATGATAGTATTGAATATACCGAATCACATAAACCTAAACCAATTAAAATGATTTTTGATATAGTAATAGATGAAAAAGGTGAACTAATATCTGAGGATATTGTATTTTGTAGGAAGTGGAGAAAGTTGGGCGGTAAGGTATGGCTTGACCCATCTATTAAACTTTCGCATGTTGGAACAAAACGTTGGAATGGTGATTTTATGAGCTGGTTAAATAAAATAAAAAAATAAGGATTAATCCATGGCCATCAAGATTATAGGTACTACAGTCGTTAATGATAGTAGGCAATTACAAAATATTGCATCTCTTGATGCCACAACTAGTGCAACAATCTCTTCTGCTGTTGGCGGTGGAGGAGGCGGAGGCGGATTAGATTCTGCAGCAGTTTCAAATCTAGTAGATTCTGATTATGTCCGGCTTCATCAAATTGGAGCACTCATCGATAGCGATGTACCGACGGGCGTTAAAGCTGGTGATTTATGGTACGACAAGCAAGATGGCACTCTTAACATTTATTATCAAGATAGTGCAGAAACACCTGTTTTTGTCAACGTTGCAGCTTCAACAGCTGCAGCAGGGTCAGGCCTGAGTGATATTGTAGAAGATACAACTCCACAACTTGGAGGAAATCTTGATGGCCAGGGTAATACAATTACTAATGTTGCTGATATTTCAACAAGTGTAGCATCTGGTAACCCAACGCTAACTTTTGGTGATGGTACTGGTAACTTTGGTACTAGTAAAATTGAATTTAACAGTGGAACCTCAGGCGTAGCTGGTCATCTTCAACATGTTGGAGGCCAAGGGTTTGAATTGAAGACTAATAGTTCTGGTAATACAATTAAGTTTTGTACTTATTGCCATAACCCATCAGCTCATTGCAACCCCTTAACTATAAACGCTTTAGGTACTGTAACATTCAATAATGCTTTTACTTTACCTGCTGCAGACGGATCTGCAAATCAAGTTCTCACAACAAACGGTAGTGGAACTGTATCTTGGGCTACTGCTGGGGGTGGAGGTGGAGCTTCTAATATTGATGGTCTATCTGATGGTAAGTCTCCAGATGTGTCATCTTTAGGTTTAGGAACCGGTGCTCTAGCTAACGATGATGGATCTACTAATTCAAATACTGCTGTTGGTCGATGTGCTTTAAACTCATTAACTACTGGATCTAGCAACTCTGCATTTGGTGATCAGGCTTTAAAAGTTAATAATGATAACAACAACAATGCATTTGGTTTTGGAGCATTATACGCTAACACAAGTGGTCAATATGGACATGCTTTTGGTCGATATGCGTTGTATTCTAATACAACTGGTGGTTATAACATCGCTATGGGCCATCAAGCAATGTGCAGTAATACAACAGGCTGTATGAATCTTGCCATTGGTCACAAAGCTCTACAATGCAATACATGTGCTATTGAAAATACTGTAATTGGTTATGGATCTACTCGAAACAATACTATAGGTTCTTATAATACTGCTCTCGGTAGTAAAACACTCTATAGTAATACCAGCGGAGCTAGTAATATAGCTATAGGTTTCTGCTCCCTTTATGCAAATACTATTGCAAGTAATAACATTGCTATTGGAGCTCAAGCTTTAAAAGCTAACACAACAGGTGCAGGAAACGTCGTTGTAGGTACTAATGCTTTGTGTAATCCAACTACAGGTTCTTATAATACTGTCATCGGTCATCAAGCAATGGGAACTTCTGTTACATCAAACTGCAATGTTGCAGTTGGTTATCTAGCAGGTTATCAGGCTTGTGGCTATGATAACGTTTTTATTGGCACGCATTCTGGTCGAAAGAATACCAATGTGAGATGGGCAACGACTGTTGGTGCGAATGCTGCTTGTTGTGTAGCTTCTGGTTGTCAATATATATCTATTGGTCAAGCGCATCAGTGTTCAACATCTGTAAATAGATCGGTTGCCATTGGTTATGCGGCCGCATGGAAAAACACTCACAATCAATCGGTTGCTATTGGGCATTATACTAACTCATGTGGAGGATCATCTCAGACAGCGATAGGGTATTATGGCCTTTCATGTAATACGTGTTATGGTAATGTTGCAATTGGTAGTAACGCTATGCGTAATAATACCACCGGTAAATATAACATAGCGATTGGCTATGGATCTATGTGTGGTACTGGATCTACAGGTGCTGGTAATTGCAATGTCTATATTGGACACCAATCAGGAATGAAAACTACCACTGCGGCATTAAATATCGGTCTTGGTTATCAAGTTTTATGTGCGGCAACCACTGGTGGTTGCAATGTTGCGATGGGAAGACTAAGTTTAAGATCTTTAACAACTGGCCAATGTAATACAGCTATAGGTGAACAAGCTGGTCTAAACTTAACTACAGGGTGTGGCAATCTTTTACTAGGTAGAAGCGCTACCGCAAGCTCTGCAACCGCCAATAATGAAATCACACTTGGCGATGCTAACATTACAGCGTTTAGGATTCCTGGTTTGCAAGCAGGCGCTTCATCAGGTCACGTAATGTGTTATAATGGTACTTCATTAGTACTAGCAGCTGCATCAGGTGGTGGCGGTGGTGGTGCTTCTTCTATTAATGGCCTTAGTGATGCAATCTATGATACTACAGATAATAACCTAGGTCTAGGTGATAATGCTTTAGGTAGTATTAATGCTGGTGCTGGTACATCAAATGATAATACAGCAATCGGTGATAACGCAGGTGCTAATATAGCTGCTGGAGGTAATTATAATACTGCATTTGGTGCTGCTGCTTTAAAAGATAATGCTACTGCAGATGGTATGACTGCAATAGGTAAAAGTGCTGGAGAGCATGCAACTGGTAATAACTTTTTAACAGCGATAGGTTATAGAGCAGCTGAGAATTGCGCTTCAAATGCTTATGGTGGAGTTGCGATTGGTTGCGGCGCACTAAGAAGTGGTTGCGGTAATGGTACTATTGCAATTGGTATGAATGCTGGGTGTCAAGCTAAAGGTAGTAGCAATATTATTATAGGCCGTGACGCTTTAATTGCAAACAATACCGGCGGCAATAACGTTGTTATGGGTTATGGTTCTAGTAAATGTTTAACCACGGGTTGCTATAACGTAGCAATGGGGACAAATAGTCTACAAAAAACGACTGTTGGTAAAAATAACGTTACTGTTGGCCCTCAAAGTATGTGTGCTAATACATCCGGTTGCTGTAATACAGCCGTTGGATATGGTGCCTTAAAGCTTAATACCTTTGGTCACCAGAATACTGCGATCGGGTTAAATTCGCAAAATAAAAATACTACAGGTAATAATAATACATCTGTAGGTACAAATGCACTTTGTACTATTACTACAGGTTCTAATAACCTTGTTTTAGGATATAATGCTCAACCAACTTCAGCGACCACATCTAATGAAATTACTCTTGGTAATGCTAGTAATAACTTGCTACGTATTCCAGGCCTAGGATCAACAGATGGCCATGTGCTAACGTATAGTACTTCTAGTGGTGGTATTGTATTATCGGCCGCATCAGGCGGTGGTGGTGGTGGTGCATCTGCTATAAATGATCTATCTGATGCTAGATCACCTGACGCTAATTCAATTGGTATAGGTACAAACGCTCTTGCAAATGCAAATAATACAACATATAACTTTGCATTTGGGTGTAATGCTGGTCAAAATATAACTTCTGGTACTTTTAATACACTTATGGGCTTTAGCGCTGGTGGTGCTATGACTACTGGCGCTTTGAATACTGCTGTAGGTGCAAGGGCAATGCTGACACAGCAAGGTTGCGGGGGATGTAACGTAGCTGTAGGTAATGATGCTATGAGATATAACACTTGCGGCCGATTGAATGTCGCGATTGGTGTTCAAGCTGCACACTCTGGTCTTAACACTTCTGAAAATGTTGCTATAGGTTACCAATCTCTTTACTCAGCTACAACAGGAGCTAAAAACATTACTGTTGGTAATCACGCTGGGCAGGGTATAACAACGGGTAGTAATAACATTGCTATTGGTTGTAAAGCTGGTGATAAGATCCGCCAAGGGTGTAGTAACATTGCTGTTGGCACACAGGCTATGAAATATGGTCATAATAATAAGTTCAATGTTGCTATTGGTGACTGTGCAATGTATGGGGGAAAAACAACAGCTCATAACGTTGCGGTAGGTGCATATGCACTAATGTATGGTTCATGCGGTGTTACAGCTCACGCTGATGGGTATAACGTTGCTATTGGCGGTTGCTCTATGAAAACCAATAGAACAGGCCTTTGTAATACTGCTGTAGGTGGTATGACATTAACATCAATGTGCCACGGTTGTTATAACATTGCCTTGGGTTACTGCTCAGGTCATAGTTTAGTTAACGGTAGTAACAATATTCTTATTGGTCAAAATGTACAAGCTGCATCGACAACTACATCAAATGAAATAGTAATTGGCAATACATCTAATACTGTTTTCAAAATGCCTGGTATTTTTGCAGGCGCTTCTTCTGGTGATGTATTATGTTACAACGGTACTTCATTAGTACTAGCAGCCGCATCAGGCGGTGGTGGTGGTGCATCTGCTATAAATGATCTGAGTGATGCTAAGACTAATGCCACAAGCGTTGGATTAGGTACTAATGCATTAGCTGCATTAACCGCAACCGATAGGAATGTTACTGCAGTAGGTATATGCGCCCTGGCAGCAAATACTACAGGAGTAATGAACGTAGCTATAGGTACAGATGCCTTAAAGCAAGCGGTTAATACATATGACACAGTTGCAATCGGGTATAATGCTATACGCAGTATGCAAACTACCGCTCTTGGACACTCTAACGTTGCTGTTGGTTCGATGGCAATGTATCAAAACACTGCAGGAAGATATAACGTAGCTGTCGGTAAAGCTGCTATGAGATCTGTTACTAGTGGTGATAACAACATATTTATGGGGTTCAAATCTGGATATGGTAATGCTTCCACCGGTGGTTGTAATGTGGGTATCGGCCATCATACTCTGAAGTGTTATAAAAGCGCTTTTAATAATGTAGCTATCGGTACTTACGGACTAACAGCTGTTACAACAGGATACGGTAATACGGCAGTTGGTAACAAATCTGCCTGTAAGGTAACTACCGGTAAATGGAACGTTTCCTTAGGCGGCTATAGCCACTGTAATTTGACAACAGGTTCTAGTAACACAGCATTAGGTTACCAAGCTGGCCATGGTATGTCTACTCAAAGTAATAGTATCAGTATTGGTTATCTAGCAGGATATCTTGCATCTGGAGCCTGTAATGTTGGCATTGGTGTAAGAGCTGTTTATAATGGTTCAGGTGTTAAAAATATTGGTATTGGTGAATGCGCTTTAAATGGCGTACCAACAAATAATAACGTTGCTATCGGATGGAAAGCATATAAATCAATTAGTGGTACTGCGGCCTATGGTGTAGCAGTTGGTAATAATTCTTTAGAATCAAATACAACCGGTACAAGAAATACTGCGGTAGGATTTAACTCGTTAAATGCAAACACTGGTGGTTATAATAATACAGCTCTTGGTTCATGTGCAATGCGTAATGGTCTTGTTGGCTATAGCAATATTGCCTTGGGGCATTCAGCAGGGTATAATTTAGGGACAACCGCAGACGGTCGTAATAGTATAGCAATTGGTGAAGCTGCGATGTGCAACCTAGGTTCTCAGCCACAGCATGCTATTGCGTTGGGTATGAACTCGCAACAGTTAGCTGGTGGTAATTACAATATTTCTGTTGGTGGGTATGGCCTGAGATCTTCTACTGGTACGTATAATGTTGCTGTTGGTTATGCCGCGCAGCAAAATAATACTACCGGCAATTGTAACGTAGCAGTTGGTCACCAAGCACTGCAAGCAAACACTACTGGTGAATTCAATGTAGCTGTGGGACATAAGGCATTATTATATGCAACCCCTGCCAAGTTTTCAACAGCTGTAGGTTACTGTGCGGCTGCATTTAACTGTGGGTGGTGGAATGTTTCTATGGGGTATCTTGCAGGCGCCGGAGGATCATCTCTTGCTTGTGGGTATGGTAATACTGCAGTAGGTGGATGCGCTTTACAATATGTAAAAGGCTGTAAAAACGTAGCAATCGGCCATCAAACATTAAACAATGTAACTACTGGACATTGCAATGTTATGGTTGGAAATGGAGATGGAGGTGTTACTACAGGATGTAACAATCTTATACTAGGCGCCGGGGCTTGTTCATCAGCTGGAACCGTATCTAATGAAATTACTTTAGGTAATGCTAACAACAACCTGCTACGTATACCAGGTCTTGGGTCTACTGACGGTCATGTACTAACATATAGCACTTCTAGCGGAGGCCTTGTACTAGCAGCTGCTGGTGGAGGCGGCGGTGGTGCATCTGATTACGTAATAGAAAACAAAACTTCTGCTTATACTATTGTAGATGGAGATTTAGGAAAAATAATTCGCTTTACTTCCGGTACTGTAGATGCTACTCTTCCTGCTGGTTCATCAGCTGACACTGGATGGAATGTACAAGTCTGGAACGATGGTACAGGTGTAATTAGTGTAAAACCAAATGGCTCAGAATTTATCGGAGTTCAGAGTTCTGGAAACGGATTTACAGCAGCTGATCCGTATAAACTAAATACAGGTAAAGGAATAACATTAGCTTGGAACGGAGCAAGTTGGAATGTTGCAGCTGAAAAACCATGGGATTATTATCACCATGGCACAGCTGTAGGGCCAAACTCTTATGCATATAATAACTATGCAACCGCGGTTGGATCCCAAGCGCGTGCTACCGGAGTAGGAGGAATTGCAATTGGTGCTGGTCTTGGAGGTAATGTTACAGCTAATGGCTCAAGGTCACTAGCTGCAGGTGATGCTGTTACTACTCAGGGCGCATCATCAACTGCGCTGGGTTGTGGAACATATACAAATGGAGGTTTGGCGTTCGGAGCTAATATTGGAAGTCACTCTTCTTCGATGGGCGCGTGTGGAGCTTGTAGTGTCGCAATAGGATTTAACGCAAGAGCAACACAAACATGTAATGTAGCAATAGGATATCAGTCACAAGTAACCAGCGCTGGTTCTGTTGCATTCGGTATTTGCGCCCGAGGAACTAATCAGCACACTGTAGCAATAGGATCATGTGCTAATGCAAGTGGACCTGGAGCTGTAGCTGTAACCGGAGGTTATTTCGGGTCGAGCAATGTGACCAGTGGCGGCGCCGTTTTTGGCACTGGTGGTCTTAAATCTTGTGGTCAACACGCTTTTGCTTTTGGTTCATACTCTAAAGCATCGTGTGATAATTCTATAGCAATTGGTACAACAGCCCTTGCAGACACTAAAGGTAAAGTAGCTATTGCTACAGATGGTTTCAGCGCAGAGTATAATTTAGCAGGTGACGCTCAACGCGGATTATATATATTAAAAGCAGCTACTACAGATGCAACTGTAACTGCGCTAACAGCAAACATATCAACTGCTGCTGCGGACAACCAATTTACACTTAGAAATAATTCTGCATATGCATTTAATGGAACTATTGTAGGTAGAGAAAGCGCGGCTAATGGAACAGAAAGTGCAGCATTTAAAATAGAAGGATTAGTACGTAGAGAAGCTAACGCAGGGACAACCACACTTGTAAATTCAGCTATTACAGTTCTTTCTAATGCTGATAGCTGGGGAGGTATAGCTCTAGTTGCTGACACCTCAAACGGCGCGTTAAAAATTAACGTAACCGGTAAATCATCTACTAGTATTAGATGGGTTGCAACAATAGATACATCAGAAGTAATTTACGCCTAAGGAGATACTAATGGCTATTCAACAAAATATCGCAGAAGACGCCTCTCAGTTTGGCATTTCATTTAATAATGCTTACTATAGAATAGTTGCTGCAGGAGTTAATCGTACACCTAATCCTGACTTAACATTTCATGTTACAATTCAATTATTAGCTTACGCCACACCAACACCAGATATGAATACACGAGATGTTGATGTTAAATGTTATGATGCAGCACTTGCAGACATTGAAGCTAAAACAGGTGATACATTCTTAGCTAAGTGTTATGCTTGGGTTATGGCTCAAGAAGACATGGATGGTTCTACAGCTGTATAAATACTAATAGTTAATTAAGGAATTATTTATGGCAATTAACATTAATCACCAGACTAACGACATCTCAGCTACTAGCGGGTCTTTTACGATAGATGGTGCAGCAACGATTATGCCAACGGTTTGGGTAGATTATGCGCCTCAGTCAAACAGTATAAATGCCAGTAGCGGTCTGGGTAGTATAACAGATAACGGCACAGGCGATCAGACCTTTAATTTTTCTACTGCCAAGACAAATCAATATTATTCTTACGGTGGTTGCGGTTACGATGATGCACTTGGAGGTGCAGATGATGGGATAACCACCGCTGGTTATGCAACTAAAACATCATCAGCTATTAGAATGATAAGTGGCTATAGAAACACTGAATATGACTATGATAACTTTAGCTACTTTTTTGGTATGACTTAATAATGGTAGAATATACAAAATATCGTGTTGTCTTTGATGATCCAGATGCTCTTGATGAACCGACAAAGGTGCTTGTGCCCTCACAAAATTGGCTAGATGAAGCTATGACTGGTAACTTGCCACCCATCTGGGTGTATTGGCAGTTACAAGATGATGAGCAGCAAGCAATTAAAGAAGGGCGTCATAGCACCTTTAAACATGATCCAGAAAAACATGCTTTGCAATGGACTGCCCCACGCATTGGGCATTTGACGGAAGAAGAGGCAATGGAATATCTTGTAATGAAAGATTTACCTCGCCGTTGTTGGGCAGAAAAACATAACCGGCCGATGTTTAAAATTGTAAGAACAGAGGCAGTGCCAAGCGATAGACAGTTTCGTAATGCTTGGGAGATGGTAACATGAGCACGATTAAGTAGGAGATATGTAAATGACACAAACACTTATTAAAATAGGCGCAACACAGTATAACTCCGCAGACTATACAATCCCAGCGGAGCGCACGTTTCGTGATGGGTGGGAAGCTAATGCAGACACAGGGGTAATTTCTGTGAACATGGCAAAGGCTAAAGATATCTGGCGCAATAAGATCCGCGCAGCAAGAGTTGATCCACTGGCTGCTTTGGACACTGCCTTTATGAAAGCGCAAGAAACAGACGCAAGCACAACTCAGATTATAGCTGACAAGCAAGCACTGCGTGATGCCCCTGCACTATTAAGCATTGACGCAGCTACAACCCCTGATGAGCTAAAAGCTATTCAACCAATCCCTAATGTTACGATATAGATGCTAGGTATTTAACACAATATATATGTACATATACGCTTTGATGTGATATAATAAATTATAAAAATAATATGGAGAAATTATGTCTTTAGATACCTATGTAGTTGAGGGTGGTATTGGTAAATGTGTTATGTTTACTGCACTTTTACCTAAACTAGCTGAAAGAGCTGGCGGTCCAGTTCAAATCGTAACACCTTATATTGATGTGTTTAGAGATAATCCTCTTGTCAAGATGTGTTTTGATGAGTCATCTATTCCATTAGATGATCAAAGAATTTTAGAATCAGATAATATCTACTATTCAGAACCTTACAAAAGCAATTTTGTGAAAGGCGATTGGCATTTAGTACAAGCATATTGTAAGCTACACGATATTGAATATGATCCTGGTATGCGTCCTAAAATGTATACCGATTGGGCAAAAGAAGATACACAAAAATGGTTGTCAGATAATAACATTAAAAACTATATTATGGTTCAGTTTACTGGTGGGCAAACTCCAATTGGATGGGACCCTAATAACCAATATGTTAGTTCTAATGCAGGCCGCAACTATCATCCATATTTCTCTCAAAGTATCGTCAATGTATTGAACGAAAAATTTCCGGATCATACTATTATTGATGCTAGTATGCCTAATGAACCTGGCTATGCTGGATCAATTAAATGTGATAAATCATATCCAGTATTACATGAGCTGTTAAAGAAAGCAAAGGGATTTATTGGTATTGATTCTTGTGTCCAGCATTTTGCAGCATCTGCAGGAACTTCAGGTGTTGTAATTTGGGGTAACACGCGATGGACACAATTTGGTTATATGCAAAACTATAATATGTCATTTCATGATAAGAAGAAATATAACACATACTATAAAATGGATATCGCTGACCCACGTAATCTTATGGTAGACGCTCAAGATGTTTATGATACATATGTAAACAAAGTTCATGGACGTAAACCAAAAGAAAAAGAAATAAGGTTTGCACACAAATGATTATTGAAACTCCTATCAGTGTAGGTGAATTGGTTGATAAAATTACAATTTTAAGAATCAAAAGCCGTAAAATTAAAAACGCAGATAAACTAAAAAATGTCGGTGCTGAGCTAGATAAACTGCAGTATGTTTTTTCTGGTCTGACTAAAAACAGTATTCCTGATATTATAAATGAATTTGTAATGCTAGAAAGCATTAATAAAGAGTTGTGGGATATTGAAGACCAAATAAGAAAAAAAGAAATGTTAGAAGAATTTGATGGCGAATTTATTGAATTAGCTAGGTCAGTATACATTACAAATGATAAGAGGTCAGAGGTTAAAAAGAAAATTAATGAAATGACCGGTTCAGAATTAGTTGAAGAAAAATCGTATGAGCAATACTAAAAAATATAATTTTATCTCAGGGTTACCTCGATCTGGTTCTACACTGCTTTCTACTATCTTAAACCAGAATCCTAGATTCACGGCAGGCATATCAGACCCTCTTGCGGACTTTGTGAAGAGTAAAATAACAGCTGTGAATATGAATGTGGGAATGGCAGACGTGGTTCCAGACGAGAGGTTATACGACCTTATGAGAGCAGACTTTGATGCTTTCTATAAAGATGATACAGAAGTTTGTTTTAATACTGGTAGAGGATGGGCCGCTGACACTCATTTACTAAAACAATTATACCCCGACTTTAAAATGATTATTACAGTTCGAAGCATACCTTGGATTTTAGATTCTTTTGAAAAGCTTCATAGAAAGAACCCTCTAAAAATAAAACCATTATATGATCACATTGACTGGGCATCTGTTTATGAGCGTTGTCATATGCTTATGGGACAATATCCAGATAAAAATGCCAGAGTAAAAGGTCCTTTAGATTTTGTTAAACAGGCTGCAGCATGTGAAGAGCAAGAAAATATTATGTTTATTGAGTATGATGTTTTAGCTTCTCATCCAAAAGAGGTTATGAAACACATATATGAATTCATTGAAGAGGAATGGTATGAACACGACTTTAATAATACCGAAGCTTCTTATGATAATTATGATACAGATGCTAAAATAGAGGGATTGCACAAAGTCAGAAAAGACGTAAAGTTTGAGCAGAGAGAAACAATTCTGCCTTCTGACTTATTTAATATGTATGCGGAATATGACTTTTGGAAACAAGAGGATAGTCCTTTGAAGAAGTGTAGGTTCTTATATGCAGAAACCAAGTAGTCCGATCGGCGGTACAGAATTACTTTATAATAATCTATCAAAAAGAGTTGACTTTTCTGATATTAATCTTATATTATCAATGTGTCATCCAGATTTTTTATCTAATGACAAACCTAATGTATTGTGGCAGCATTTAAATATTAATGAAGAGAATGCTAAAGGTCTTAGTGATCCTGAATATACAAAAAGACTAGATGCTATAGTGTTTGTTTCGCATTGGCAACACGAACAATTTAGAAAAAACTTTCCTTTGGATAATGTAGATTGTTATGTTATTCAGAACGCTATACCAGAGTTTGAATGGAAAGAAAAACCAAAGGATAAAATAAAATTAATTTACACTTCTACGCCCTGGAGGGGTTTACATATCCTAGCAGAAGTACTATATAAGTTAAATAGAGATGATATCGAGGTTGATGTATATTCAGGCACTTCAATTTATGGACCTAGTTTTGCAAAACAAACAGAAGGACAATTTGAACATATATATAAAGGTATAAGTGAGTTAGGATATAACCATATAGAGTATGCACCAAACGCAGTAGTGCGTGAAGCAGTTCAAGATGCTCATATACTAGCTTATCCATCAGTATTTGAAGAAACAAGTTGCTTAGCGGCAATTGAAGCTTTATCTACAGGATGCAAAGTAGTAACTACTAACTATGGCGCATTATATGAAACATGCGGAACATGGGCAGACTATGTTCCAATTAGTAATAATATTGTCGATAGATATGCTAAAGCTCTTGATAATGCTATCGACACATATTGGGATAATTATATCTGGCGTAAAAGTCAGTATAAACATTATTTAAATCATTGGTCTTGGGGAACAAGACAATATGAATGGAAACAGCTAATAAACGAGGTAACAACACATGGCTGAAGAACAACAAAAGCAAATGATCACAATCAACGAAAAAGAATATGCAATTGAGAATCTTACAGATGATCAAAAGGGTATGCTTGCTCAGATCACTAATCTAGATAATAAGGTAGGTAACCTTAATATGGAAATGGCACAGCTCCAGGCTGCGCGACAATTCTTTGTAAACAATCTATCAGCTTCTGTTGAAGCTCCAGAAGATGTTGCAGAAGAACTGGACGAAGAATAATTCAAACAAATTGGATGTTTAAAACCTTATAAATACTGTTAATTAGAAAGGTTTTAATATGCCCAAGATAAAATTTCCAAGTTCTAGAACATTAAACCAATCCGTTACTACTAACGGAGTTAGTTATAAGTGGGATGGGCGTAAGTTTAAAAAACTTGCGATCAGTACCCTGGAAGCTTCTAATCTTACCGGATTAGAAGCTCAATTAACTTCTAAGCTTGGTGACGAGACCGGAATGCCAGATGCTGTAATAACTGTAAGTACAGCAGGAAGCAATGTATATAAATTTACAGGAGACGGGTTTCCTTCGGAATCAGGTAACAACCCTGATATGTATTTTGAAAGAGGCAAAACCTATTGTATCCACAACTCATCTTATTCATCTCATCCATTAGCAATTAGAGTCTCTAATGGAGGTTCAGCATATACATCTGGAGTAACAGGAGCTAGTAGTGCTAAGGTATCATTTACAGTTCCTATGGATGCTCCTGATTCTCTAGTATATCAATGTACCAATCACTCAGCAATGGTGGGTAACATTTATGTTACAGGTAAGGCTATTAAAGGCTATGCACTTGAAGTTGTAGCCTCTTTGCCTGGCTCTCCAGATGCTAATACAATCTATTTCGTAACAGGATAATAAAATGCCGTATAAATTACTTTCTAAATATTTACCAGAAAATTTTTCTGTATATGAACATAAATATTACGATGATTGTCTAGAAGTCTATGTTCCTATGAAACACACAGATAGTGATGGAGAAACTACAATAGTAACAAAAACACTTTCAATTGAAATAGAAGATAACGAGCGATGGGCAATAACGCAAGCTAAAGTAAACGACGCAATTCTAGAGGAGATATCGTAATGGCAGTTTATTGGGTAGACCCTTATCTAGAATCATCAGGTGGTGGTATTCATGGAACAACCGGTAATGGCAGCGGTACGTATGCTTCACCGTGGAAGTTATCCCATTTGTTAGCGAATAGTACTTCTAGCAAATTAAGTACATTAGCGTCAGGAGATCATGTAAGATTTAAAGGTTTGCCTTTTGATGACTTTTTTGGATCATCACAAGCATGGACAAGTACAGGAAGTAATCCAAGTTCATACTCCCATGCAACATTTAATAAACAGTTTATGTATGCGATAAGAAAAGATACAGGTGAGAAGTATTATAAGGCTCAATACTCTTCATATAATCAGTTTAGATTTGTACCTCAAGGAAGCACTTGGAATGAGCATTATCCTCTATTAGATACTTCTCATGGCGTTAAAGTTATGCCAACATCTAAAAGTATTTCCCAGAGTACAATTTATACACAAAATCAAAACAATACGAATATGGATTTTTTAAAACCAAGTGATATGTCAGGAGGGGCCAGCGGTATCGGGCGGCATGGTATTACTGTAACAGCAGGATGGGTAAGCGAAACATCTCAGACGGGTGGTATGACTATTATTCATAGTAATGCGGACAGAAGTGATTCTCAAGATCAATGGAGATGGGGTGGTAATACCACTAGTCATATGGGATGTGTTAACTGGGATTGCAGAAATACTTTAATATTAGGTAATTCTCAATATCAATGGAGTTATATTTATGGTGGTGATGTAAAATTAGAAGCTTTTAAAGGCTCATCGTACATGCCTGGGTATGGTGTCAGCATTTACAGTAATGGTGATGTTGATGTCGGTCATTTGGGCTCAGGGGGTTATACTAACATTTATCAATATATGAAGGATGATGGTGAGAATGATGAAACTAAAGTAACATATACTTTTGATCTAAATAGATGGACTATGGGGTATAGTAGTCAATATCATTATGCTTATTTCCCTAGTACGTCTCAGTTAAGCAGTTATAGCAATTCAACACCAAGAACTTTAAATGCCTATATTAAATTAACAGATGGGCAATATGGCTGGAGATTTACTGATAGTACAAGCGGCAGTTCCATACCAGGAACTTTTAATTTAAATTTTAGAGATGGTTATCATCATTCTAAAAGAGAGACGGGCCATTTACTGCAGAGTTATAATTCAAATTACAAAACAATTAATGTAAATGTAGGAACACCAAGTACACACGCTCCTCAGTTCAGTTATAATAGTAATGTTGAAGAAAATACTGGTTATGGGGGATTAGGAACTAACCCAAACAGTAATTTTAGCTTTGGTAGTATGAATAGTCAAACGTCAAGACTGGTATCGGATGCAAGTAATATTTTTTCTGCAGCTTCAACTGATACGACATACAGATCATTTTCATCGACTTTAGATTTAGTCGATTCCTCATTAGAATTGGCTCAAGGAAATCCACTTAATTTTAATCAAGATCCAGGTGACAGGTTACCATGGAAAGTAACAGTGCTTAGAAATGATAAAGATCGTAGACCATGTACTTTAGTTAGCCCAGAAAGTAACGCAGGACCTTCATATCTTCAGTTTAATAGTCCATCAAACAGCAATAAGCTAGTCTGGCATTTCTTTAATAACAATGGTGGTTACACATATTCAGACAATTATGCATTACAAATTCCTGATTATTCTTCTAATGATTTGAGATTAAATTGGAATGTTAGTCACACTTCAGGTTTAGGAGTTACGTTTAGAATTTCTCTCTGGTATATTCAAGATAAAGCCATTGGCGCTTCAGGAAACACATATGCTTATACTAATAATTATAAACTAGGTCCATATTCATCACCGACCACTACATCTACTACCGCTGTTTTTGCACAAACTATTTCTTCATCAACGTTAATAGATATTGCTCCAAAATACATGTGGGCTTTCTGTGAAGTAATTAAGGCAACTGATAATACTACTGTTGGTAATGTAATATTTAATCAATTAGACTTAACACAAATAACTTAAAATGGCAGTTCCATCATATTCCTTTTTTAGCGGTACAGGAAATCGCCCATGGAGTGATACATTAATTGGCATTGATGTAGGGAATATGTATGTTTCAGATACTATTAAAGCATCAATAACGATTAGAAAACAAATTCATGCAAAATATAGAAATGCTAATAAAACTTGGGTAGACTTAGATGCTGTAAAAGATGATAAACCAAATCTAGGATTTATTCGGCCACTATTTAGTACAACCGCTGAACACGGAGCAGCGCCCGAAGGAGGAGGAGGAGGAGGTGGGGGATCTGCTACTCGTAATTTAAAAATAGGAAGTACAGCAATAAACAGTATATATTTAGGAAGCTCTCAGTTTACACACGTATATATTGGTAGTACTTTAATCTGGAGTCAATCATAATGGCAACTCAAACTATTTTTTATGAAGGGTATGATGTAGAAGTAAAGGCAGGGTCAGGTGTTTATGTACTTAAGGGCTGGGATACTAACGGCTCTTTTGGAGACACTAATAATAAGACTATTAATATGGCTGCGAACTCTGTTATTAAATTTAAAATACTAAATACAACCGGACATCCATTTTGGATAAAAACATCGAATTCTACAGGAACCAGTAATGCTGTAACAGGCTCGACTGTATTTGCTAACACTGGTAGAACTACTGATTATATTCTATTTGCTCCTACATCTGCGGGAACTTATTATTATAACTGCGAATATCATTCATCTATGGCAGGCCAAATAGTAGTAGCATCTTAAGTGTATAAATAGATCTAACAGAGTTAGAGGAAAAATTAATGGCTAATCCATCGACAAGACAAGGTTTGATAGATTATTGTTTACGCCAACTTGGTGATCCAGTAATTGAGATTAACGTAGATCCAGATCAGCAAGAAGATCGGGTTGATGAAGCATTACAATATTATCAAGATATTCATTCCGATGCTACATTAAGAAGTTATGTAAAACACGAATTAACATCAGATGATATTACTAATGGCTATATTCCTTTATCTACCAGTGTAACATATGTCACAAGACTCTTTCCTCTACACGACAATATCACTTCAAAGAACTTTTTTGATGTAAAATATCAGTTAAGTTTAAATGACTTTTTTGATCTACAGACATATATTGGCGATATGGCTTATTACGAACAGATGCAACAGTATTTAACACTTATTGATATGAGGTTAACTGGTACGCCTCAGGTCCGCTTCTCGCGTAAACAAAATAGGCTTTATATTGACGGTGATCTGGACGGTGAAGACCTAAAAGCAGGTGATTATATAATTGCAGAAGTTTACGAAATAATCGACGGTAATTCTTTTTCAGCTATTTGGAATGATAGATGGTTAAAAGAATACACGACTGCTTTAATTAAAAGGCAATGGGGTCAAAATTTAATTAAGTTCGAAGGTATGCAGCTTCCAGGTGGTGTTACTATTAATGGCCGACAATTATACGAAGACGCAATTCAAGATATAGAAAGACTAAAAGAAGAATTAAGACTGGAACATGAGTTTCCTGCAGATTTCTTTGTGGGGTAAACTATGTCAATTAATCCATATTTTAGCCAAGCAGTAAGATCTGAGCAGAGTCTATACGAAGATATCGTAATAGAATCACTAAAGATTTATGGCCAGGATGTTTATTATCTTCCTAGAGATATAGTGAATAAAGATACTATTCTAAATGAGGATGTACCTTCATCTTTTAACTCATCTCATAAAATAGAAATGTATATCGAGAATGTTGAAGGCTTCGATGGAGAAGGTGATCTATTTACAAAGTTTGGTGTTGAAATTAGAGACCAAGCAACTTTTGTAGTATCACGTAAAAGATGGGAACAAACTGTAAAAAGATATGACGCTGAAATTAATTCTGTTAGACCTCTCGAAGGCGATTTAATATATCTTACAATGACTAATAAATTGTTTGAGATTATGCATGTAGAGCATGAGCAACCGTTCTATCAATTGTCAAATCTACCAACTTATAAATTACGTTGTGAGTTGTTTGAATATAGCGGTGAAGATCTTGATACAAATATCGAACAAATAGACGCTATCGAAGGTTTAGGATTTACTTTAGATCTCACTATGGTAGATTCAGCATCAACTGGATTTGTAGTAGGTAATACAGTTACACAGACTCTATCATCCGGAGTTATTGTTACTGGCGAGATTACTAATTACGTAGATTCTTCAAATATAATTTCGCTTGCTCATATCGGAGCTAATCAACCTGGATATCATACATTTGCTGCAGGTAATATTACATCACCTGATTCTGCTGGAAATACATTAGTACGTACAATAACTGCTATAAATGAAGATCTTCCGGTAAATTCACAAAATTCTATATTTGATGCAGTAGATTTCTTAGACTTCACTGAGTCAAATCCGTTTGGAGATCCTACTTAATGTTTGGTACATGGTTTTATCACGAAAGAATTAGAAAGTCTGTAGCTACTTTTGGTAGAATATTTAATGATATTTACGTCATTAGACAAGACGCATCTGGCAATGCTTTATCACAAATTAAAGTTCCTTTGTCATATGCTCCTAAGCAAAAGTTTTTAGAAAGAATTCAAGAAAATCCAGACCTTGATACGGATCAAAAGATTGCCGTTAAGTTACCTCGTATGTCATTTGAAATTATTTCTATAACATATGAGCCTGCTAGGCAATTGCCTAAAAATAATAACTTTATGCGTCCTGGTACAACTACAACTGTTGCTAATAAATTTAATGCTGCTGCTCCATACAATATTTCTTTTCAGCTTAGTATATATTCTAAAAGTCAAGACGATGCTTTGCAAGTAGTAGAGCAAATTATTCCATATTTTAATCCACAATATAATGTTTCTATTAAGCCATTTAAAGATTATCCATTAGTAGTTGAAGATGTTCCTGTAACTTTACAAGGAGTAACTTTCTCTGATGACTTTGAAGGTCCACAAGAACAAAGGCGCACAATTATTTATTCATTAGATTTTGACATGAAAGTCAATTTTTATGGACCAACTAATAGTGCAAAAATTATTAGAGAAGCTCAAGTTTCTCTCGGTGAAATGGCAGGTGGGACTGCTGATTCGGACGTTTTAATTGAACGTGTAACTGTAAAACCTAATCCATTAAATGTTTCTATAGATTCAGATTTTGGATTTACAACAACGATAACCTCTTTATATGATAGTGTTTAAACAATGGATTCTGATACAGCTGATAATGATTTTGAATATGCAAGACGGACTTATCACGATCTCCTAGCAAAGGGATCTGATGCTCTTGAAGAAATGATGGAAGTGGCAAGAGCTACTGAACATCCAAGGGCTTTCGAAGTATTTTCAAATATGATGAAACACGTTGCCGATATAAATGGTAATCTTTTAGATTTACATAAAAAGAAAAAAGATTATAACAAGAACGATGAACAAAAAGAATTAGCCGGACCTACTACTAATAATTTATTTGTTGGATCTACAAGTGATTTGCAAAGAATGCTTTTGCAAAATAAAAATGATGATGGAGATAAAGTAGTTGACATTAGTGATTACAAGAAAGATGAATGATAGTTATAACGGCAATTTAAATGTAAAAAGAGATGGCATTACTCATAGTTTTTCTAACGATGAATTAAGTGAATACATAAAATGTATGGAAGATCCTGCGCATTTCGCTAAAACATATTGTAAGATTATTTCTTTAGACAGGGGATTAGTTCCCTTTGAGTTGTACCCATATCAGGAGAAAATGTTTGCTCACTTTTCAGACAATCGCTTTAGTGTTGTACTCGCTTGCCGGCAGTCCGGGAAGTCTATATCTTCTGTCGCTTACTTATTATGGTTTGCAATCTTTAATCCTGAAAAGACAATTGCTGTACTAGCAAACAAAGGTGCAACTGCCAGAGAAATGTTGGCAAGAGTTACTTTAATGTTAGAAAATTTACCATTTTTCTTACAACCAGGAACCAGAGCTTTAAATAAGGGATCTATTGAATTTAGTAATAATAGTAGGATTATAGCAGCTGCTACATCAGGTTCATCTATTCGTGGTATGTCAGTTAACTTATTGTACCTAGACGAATTTGCATTCGTTGAAAGAGCTGCAGAATTTTATACATCTACATATCCGGTTATTTCGTCAGGTAAAGATACAAAGGTGATAATTACTTCTACGGCTAATGGTATTGGTAATATGTATCATAACGTCTGGGAAGGTGCAGTACAAGGCACTAATCAATATAAACCATTCCGAGTAGATTGGTGGGATGTACCGGGCCGTGATGAGGATTGGAAAAATGCTACTGTATCTAATACGTCGCAATTGCAGTTTGATCAGGAATTTGGAAACACATTCTTTGGAACAGGTGATACTCTTATTTCTGCTGACTGTTTATTAGAACAAAGGCAAGAAGATCCTATTAGAGCTTTAGAAGGTGGAAGTGTTTTAATATATAAAGAACCTGAAAAGAATCATCAATATGTTATGACTGTCGATGTTTCGAAGGGAAGAGGCCAGGACTATTCTACGTTTAACGTGATCGATATTACTAGTAAACCCTTTGAACAGGTCGCCGTTTATCGCAATAATACTATATCTCCATTGCTCTTCCCAAATGTTATTTATAAGTATGCCATCGTTTATAACGAAGCTTATGTAGTAATTGAGTCAAATGATCAAGGGTCGCTTGTGACAAATGGTCTCTATCATGAATTAGAGTATGACCATTTACATATGGAGTCTTTAATTAAGGCTGATCGTATTGGCATAGAAATGAATAGGAAAGTCAAACGTATTGGCTGTTCTGCTATTAAAGATATTTTAGAAGCTAAAAAACTTATAATAAAAGATACTAACACAATATTAGAAATGTCAACCTTCGTGGCCCGTGGGCAATCCTATGAAGCCTCAGAGGGCAACCACGATGATTTAATGATGAATCTAGTTCTCTTTGGATTCTTTGCTGTTTCAAGTTCTTTTGAGCAAATAACAGAAATTTCTTTAAAGGACATGATGTTTAAACAGCGTATGGAAGAAATAGAAGCAGATGTATTACCGTTTGGTTTTATAGATGATGGTTTAGACGAGATTAGGCAAGAAGAATTATCAGAAGAAAAACCCTGGGTTGAAGAAATGGGCTATATGTTCTAAGTTTTGTAAAGTTATAAATACTAGTAATTGATTAATCTTATCATGCTTATACATATAATTTAGACACTGGAAAAGGAAACAGTCATGGCTTTATTCACGACTTCAGAGTCTCCGGCAATTGCAGTTAAAGAAGTTGATCTTACGAGTGGTGTTCCAAACGTACAATCGACAACTGGTGCTTATGTTGGAAACTTTAGTTGGGGTCCGGCAGATACTCCTGTACTCGTATCAGACGAGAGAGGATTAGTATCTACCTTTGGAGCTCCAAGATCGAGCGATAGCTCAGCGGTAAATGATGGAGCGGCAATTGATTTTATGTCAGCTGCTTATTATTTGCAATATTCAAATTCCCTTCAAGTAGTAAGGGCTTCAAATAGCACTATGAAAAGTGCTCATGGACAAACAGCATCATCACCCGGTGCAGTTTTAGTAAAAAATCAAGATGATTTTGAAAACCAAAAATCAACACTAGACACATCTAATTACATTTGGGTTTCAAAATATCCAGGCGCTTTAGGTAATTCACTAGAAGTTCAATTTTTACAGGATTCAGCGAATTTTGCAAATTGGACATATGCAAAAAACTTCCCTGGAAAAATGGGTACATCAACCTTTGCTGCAGCAAGAGGTGCTTCGCATGACGAATTCCATTTGGCTGTTATTGATAAAGGCGGAGATATCTCTGGAACTGCTAATACGCTTCTAGAAACATTTCCATATTTGTCAAAAGCAAGCAATCATAAAAATGCAGATGGATCTACAAATTTTGCTCCTGAAGTAATTAACAGAAAATCCCGTTATATTAATATGGCAGGCTTTGGAGCTAGCGCTTTCCCAGCTAATGCTGGTAATGCTGCTGAAAATGCAGTAGACTTTAGAAATGCTTCTTATCTTACGGTTGATTCTGCTGTTTTTGCCGCCGGCGTAAACTCAGGTGCTCTTGGTGTTACTGACATTGATGGTGCATATGATACTCTTTTCAATGACACTGATGCAACAGAAGTAGATTTTCTTATTGCACCTAGTATGAAATCTAGGGCTGATCAAAAAACTTTGGTTAATAGCATGATTGCTTTAGCTGAAGGTACTCGTAAAGATTGTGTAGTGGTTGCTTCACCATCTCGGGATGATGTTATTGATAAAACACCATCAACTGCAAATGCAGATGTTATAACAGCAATGGACGACATCACATTTTCAAGTTATGCAGTTTTGGATAATAACTTTATCAAAGTATATGATAAGTACAATGATAAGTATATTCATATTCCGGCATCTTCTTCTACAGCAGGTATTATGGCTGCTTCAGACGCTAATACTGCTCCATGGTTCTCACCAGCAGGACCACGTAGAGGTAGATACTTAGGAATTACAGGTCTTTCGTATTCTCCAGATAAAGCACAAAGAGATGCTCTTTATAAAGCAGGCGTTAATCCTATCGCAAACATTCCTGGTCAAGGTGTATTACTATATGGTGATAAAACGCATATGACTCGTGTATCTGCATTCGATAGAATCAATGTTCGTAGATTGTTTCTTGTACTTGAAAGAGCAATTTCAAGAGCAGCGGTTAACACATTGTTTGAATTCAACGACGAGTTTACTCGTGCAGAATTCGTAAATATTGTAGAGCCAGTTCTCAGAAATGTTAAAGGAAGAAGAGGTATTACGGACTTCAAGGTTGTATGTGATGAAACAAACAACACTGCAGACGTAGTAGATCGCAATGAATTTATTGCTTCTGTCTTTATCAAACCAGCACGTTCGATTAATTACATCACACTTAATTTTGTTGGTGTACGTTCTGGAGTTGATTTTGAAGAAGTAGTTGGTACAGTATAAATAGCGTCAAAGGAGACAAAAAATGGTTTTAGGAGTTGATGACTTCAAAGCAAAGTTAAGAGGTGGTGGCGCTAGACCGAATCTGTTCAAAGCGACTATTAACTTCCCAGCATATGCTGCAGGAGATACAGAGCTAACTTCATTTATGTGTGAAGCTGCTCAATTGCCCGGTTCAACGACCGGCATGATCGAGGTTCCGTTTAGAGGTCGCAGACTTAAGTTGTCTGGTGACCGCACATTCGAGCCATGGACTATTACAGTTATTAATGATACAAATATGGCTGTAAGAGATTCTATGGAACGTTGGATGAATGGAATTAATTCTCATACAACAAACACAGGTAGAGCTGATCCACTAGAATATGAATCAGATCTATTAGTAGACCAACTAGATAAATCTGGTGGTATTATTAAGCAATATGTGTTTAGAGGCTGTTTCCCAACAGTAGTTTCACCGATTGATTTGAGCTATACAGCTGAAAATGAAATCGAAAGATTCACTGTTGAGTTCCAGATCCAGTATTGGGAATCTAACACTACCACTTAAGGTGTTATAAATAATAGGAAGAGGGGGGAAAGACTCCCCTCTTTTATTAGGTTTAGGAATACAAATGGCGGAAAATAGTTATAATTTATTTGGGTTTGAAATTCGTCGGGCCAAAGATAAAAAGAAGGAAATGCTTCCTTCTATAGTACCACCTGTTGATGAGGATGGTGCTGGTTATGTCACAGCTACAGGTGCACATTATGGCACTTATGTTGACATCGAAGGCGAAAAGAAAATAAAAGATGAAGCCCAGTTAATTAGGCAATATAGAGCTGTAGCTCATCATCCTGAGGTTGATGGGGCAATAGAAGATATTACTGGTGAAGCTATTTCTTCTGGTGAAAATGAAAAAAATGTTACTTTAGTTTTAGATAAAGTTGATGGGTTAAGTGATTCAGTAAAAAAACAAATTTTAGATGAGTTTAATAACGTATATGGAATGCTCAATTTCAAAGAAATGGGCCATGATATGTTTAAGCGCTGGTACATCGATGGAAGGATGTATCACCATTTAGTTGTTGATGAGGCTAATCCTAAACAAGGTATTCAAGAAGTAAGACCGATTGATGCATCTAAAATTCGTAAAGTAAAACAAATTAAGAAAAAGAAAGATCCAAAAACTGGTGTAGCATTAGTAGAAAATGTTGACGAGTTTTATATCTATCAAGAAAAGGCTGGGCAGTCAAATTCAGGAGTTAAAATTACTACTGATGCTATTTCATATGTAACATCAGGTCTGTTAGATGAACATCGCAGAAAAGTAATATCACATTTGCATAAAGCTTTGAAGCCTATTAATCAATTACGTATGATGGAAGACTCGCTAGTTATTTACAGACTTGCTCGAGCACCAGAACGTAGAATCTTTTATATTGATGTTGGTAACTTACCTAAGGGTAAATCTGAAGAATATATGAAAAACATTATGACTAAGTACCGTAATAAACTTGTGTATGATGCAAATACCGGTGCAATTAGAGATGATCGTAAACATATGTCAATGCTCGAAGATTTCTGGCTACCAAGACGTGAAGGTGGTAGAGGAACAGAAATCTCTACACTTCCAGGTGGTGAAAACTTAGGTCAAATTGATGATATCGTTTATTTTCAGAAACGTTTATATAAGTCATTAAATGTTCCAGTTGGTAGATTAGAACAAGAAAATCAGTTTTCATTAGGCAGATCTACAGAAATTTCACGTGATGAACTTAAGTTTCAAAAGTTTATAGATAGATTACGTTCACGATTTAATTATCTTTTCTATAATATTCTTAAAAAGCAATTAATTCTAAAAGGATTAATTACAGTAGAAGATTGGGATAATTGGAAAAACGATATAATCGTTGATTACATGAAAGATAATCATTTTACTGAATTACGTAATGCTGAATTACAAAGAGAAAGATTACAGACTTTAGATCAGATGCAGCAATACGTTGGAGAATTCTTCTCAAAAGAATGGATTATGAAAAACGTTCTGCAGATGGATGATGAAGATATGAAAAATATGAAAGATCAAATTGATCAGGAAATGAAAGACGGTGAAATTGGTCCAGATGATGACCATATAAACCCAGGACAATCTGAGGAGTAAATAATGTCAGAACTTGAAAGCTTTATTGATGCAGTAGCACAGCAAGATTTTAACCAAGCAAACAGTGTATTTAATGATATGATCGGACAGCGTATGTCTGATGCTTTAGATCAAGAAAAGATTGCTGTAGCAGGTAAAATTTTTAATAACAAAGAACCAGAAGAATTAGAGGCTTCTGAAGATGAAGATGATGATGTAGAAGATTTTACTGATGAAGAAATCGATGATGCTATCGACGATCTAGAAGATCTTGATATCGAAGACGAAGATGATATCGAAGACGAAGACGAAGACGAAGAATAATTACTTTTAATTAGAAAATTTAATTTATATAAATAAATGTAAACAAAATGAAAACATTTAAAAACATAAGAGAACTTGCAGGTAGGAAGCCAAGTGGTACACCAGTCTTTGATAAAAAGCTTGGGAAAATTCCTGTAAAGATCACTAAAGAAAAAAATGTTTTTGTTGTTTATATCGATGGCGATAGACTCGATGCTTATAAGTCTCAAAAGGAGGCTGAGAAAATGGCAAAAGAGTTTATTAAACAATATAAAGGTTAATAGATGAAGCTAATATCAGAATATACAGAAAATGATGTTCAATGTATCGTTGAAAAAAACGAAGATGGCTCAAAGAGTCATATCATTGAAGGTATCTTTGCAATGGCTGAATCTAAAAATAGAAACGGTCGTATTTACCCTAAGGCAATCATGGAGAAAGCCGTAGGAAAATATGTTACTGAACAAGTTTCCAAAGGTAGAGCCGTAGGTGAGTTAAATCACCCAGACGGACCTACTATTAATTTGGACAAAGTTTCTCATCTCATTACTGAACTTAAGTGTGAAGGTAATAATGTGATGGGAAAGGCACGAATTTTGGATACTCCAATGGGTCAAATTGTAAAAGGTTTGCTTGAGGGCGGTGTTCAACTAGGTGTCTCAACTCGTGGTATGGGTAGCCTCGAGCAACGTGGCGGTACTATGTACGTCAAAGATGACTTTATGCTTAATACGGTTGATATCGTACAAGATCCTTCTGCACCAAATGCATTTGTTAATGGAATTATGGAAGGTGTTGATTGGATCTGGAATAATGGACTCATCGAAGCTCGGGAAATTGAAAAAATAGAGACTGAAATTAAACGTGCTCCGCGTTCTGACCTTTATGAGGTTCAAGTTCGTGAGTATAAGAATTTCCTCTCGTTATTGAAATCTTAAATTAGGAGTCAAACATGACTGATCAAATCGAAGACCAGGATGTAGAGCTCGACGAGGAAATCGAAGAAGCTCACGATCCAAAGAACGCAGAAAAGCAGTCTGTTGATGCAACAGCAAAAGCTGGGGATGCTACTAAAAAAGCACCTGCCCGTAAAGGCGATAAAGCTAATGCACAATCAACAGATCTTAAAAACGCTGCAACAAAAGCCGAGTCAGTAGAATTTAATGGAGACTTTAGTGAAGACTTAAATGCTCTTGTTGAATCTGAGGCTACTCTTTCAGAAGAGTTTAAAGCCAAAACAGCGATTATTTTTGAAGCTGCTCTAAAATCAAAACTTTCAGAAGAGATCGATCGTTTGGAAACTGAATATCAAGAACAACTTGATGAGCAGGTTTCAGGCATCAAAACAGATCTAGTCGAGAAAGTTGATAGCTACCTCAACTATGTGGTTGAAAATTGGATGGAAGAAAACAAATTGGCAATTCAATCTGGACTTCGTTCAGAAATTGCTGAAGGTTTCATGGATAAGTTGAAAGGCTTGTTTGTTGAATCTTATGTTGAAGTTCCAGAATCCAAAGTTGACCTAGTTGATGAACTTGCAACTGCTAATGAAGAACTGGAAGTACAGTACAACGAAGCAGTAGCTAAAACGCTAGAGATTTCGGAAGAACTAGAAGTCTTTAAGCGCCAAGCGATCATTCGCGAAGCGTCAAAAGATCTAGCTGAAACCCAAGTCGAAAAGCTTGCATCACTCGTAGAAAGTATTGATTTCGAAGATGAAGAAACTTTTGCTTCAAAAGTTGCTACTATCAAAGAATCATACTTCACCAAAAAAGCTGCTACAATTTCAGAAGAAGTTGTAGATGACGACGACGATAATACCGTCGAAGTTTCTCCTATGATGGAGCAGTACCTTAACGCAATTCGCAAAACAAATAAGTAAGTAGGAGATCCAATTATGGAAACTTATGATCGTCTCGTAGAGAAATGGTCTCCAGTCCTGAACGAAGAGTCAGCTGGCACCATTAAAGAAGCACACAAGCGTGCAGTTACTGCAGCTGTGCTTGAAAACACAGAAAAAGCATTGGCAGAAGAAGGTAGCCGTGCGAATTTCTTGGCAGAAGCACCTGCCGCAAACGCAACAGGTAATGCAGATAACTGGAATCCAGTACTTATCTCACTCGTACGTCGTGCGATGCCTAACTTGATGGCATATGACATTGCTGGTGTACAGCCAATGACAGGTCCAACTGGTTTGATCTTCGCAATGAAGTCAAACTACAAAACAACTCGTGCTGGCGCAACAGCTGGTAACGAAGCTCTGTTTAATGAAGCCGTAACTGGTTTCTCTGGTGATTCAGGTGGTACTCAATCACAAGGCGCTTCAGGTCTTTCAGGCTTGACAGATGGCGACGCAGATTCAACAATTGATGACTCACGTACAGGTCCAGACTTTGGTGGCGGTATGACAACTACTGAAGCTGAAGGTCTAGGTACTTCAGGTGCTACTGCATTTGCTGAAATGGGTTTCTCCATTGAAAAAGCAACTGTAACTGCCAAGTCACGTGCGTTGAAAGCAGAGTATACTCTAGAGCTTGCACAAGACTTGAAAGCAATCCATGGTTTAGACGCAGAGACAGAATTGGCAAACATCTTGTCAACTGAAATCTTGGCTGAAATCAACCGTGAAGTTGTACGTACAATCAACTCTCGTGCGAAAACTGGTGCTACTACTGGTAACACAGCAATCAATGGTATCTTCAATGTGCAAACAGATGCAGATGGTCGTTGGTCAGTTGAGAAGTTCAAAGGTCTGATTATTCAAATCGAGCGTGAAGCTAACACAATTGCAAAAGAAACACGTCGGGGTAAAGGTAACTTCATCGTATGTTCATCTGATGTTGCTTCTGCGCTTTCAGCTTCTGGTATGTTGGATTACGCTCCGGCGCTTGCAACTAACTTGAACGTTGATGACACAGGTAACACTTTTGCTGGTGTACTGAATGGTCGTACTCGTGTATACATCGACCCATATGCAACTGCTGACTATGTAACTGTTGGTTACAAAGGCACAAACCCATATGACGCCGGTCTATTCTATTGCCCATACGTACCACTAACTATGGTCCGTGCGGTTGGTGAGAATGACTTCCAGCCACGCATCGGGTTCAAAACTCGTTACGGCATGGTTGCTAACCCATTCGTTGGTGCTACACCAGATAGCGATATCGGTACAGCGAAAGCTAACCAGTACTACAGAATCTTCCGTGTGGATAACATCCTAGGCGCGTAAGATCGCTAAAAGAGAAGGAATAACCTTCCAAAAAGATTAAACTAGGGCGCTTTGGCGCCCTTTTTTTATAAGCTATTGATTTCATTGAAAACAAAAATGCGCCTGAACCGCAATTAACTGTGTACAAACGATTCGTAATATGTTAATATAATTATATCAAATGGAGAAAAACAAATGTTGTATATTAATGAAATCAAAGAAATGTTCAACTGCACATTCGACTATGCAGAAAGAGTTGTTGATAACATGGGTGGTCTTGGCTTTGACTTCTCTCAATCTTCGCAAGAAGAGTTTAATGCAACTGCAACTGAAATCTTTCAACTAATGGAAAGTGGAGTATTATAATGGAATTTACTTACTCAGACGATTGCTTCTCAGATCTTTTCAAGGACGTTAATGGTTTCCGTCCTCGTGGCTCTTTGATGGACGATTGGAATGATCGCACTCCTCGCCAGAAGCAAGAGCTTTGGAATGCTCTTTGCGATGAGCTTGAGGAAAATACTAAGGCTGAGAAAGCAGCTGAAGTAGTCGCTATCGAGAAGTTCGAAGCTCGTATCCAAGATATTATTGAGCTTGGTGCTGCTAATCGTACTAACGCTCTTTTGTGGATGTCTGGTACAGAGACATTCTATAATGTCCAATGTGTTGAGCATTTTGTTTGGGAGCAAGGTATTTTGTTTACCGATTATGGTAAGCAGCTAGTTAAAGATCTGGCTGCAATCGTTGATTATAAGGAGTATGACTATGCATAACGATTCATGGACAATAAAGGCTTATCAGCATAAGAATGGTAGGCGTGAACTTGTTGAATGGGCCACTGGATTTGGCCATAAGCACGCACGTGAGTACTATCAGCGTTTATATGATACAGATGAATATTCAGAACTTAGAATGACTAGAGTCAATCCTGAAGTTGTATTGTATAAAGCAGCTGCACAATAAAATTACCATGTGTTTTGTGTTAAGCCAATCCAATAAATAACACCGCCCATAATACAAATAGCTGTTAGGGTTATAAGAATACCAAAGGTCCATGTAATTATTTTTTCTTTTATTTCTTCGGCCCTATAAACAGCTTCTTTTTGTTCCTTTCTCATCTGAGCTTCTATTCGTAGAATCTCTTTCCAAGCAGATGGACCATAAACAGTAGATATAAAACTTCTTAGTTCTTCTCTCATATCATCTGCTTTTTTCTTATGTACCCAAACCTCCATGGCATTAGCTTGAACTCCACCACCAAGAGCCTTATACCATGGAGGTTTTTCTGCCTTTTGATGTGCGTAATCAATATCTGATATAGCTTTTGACCAAGCGCCAAGTTGGCCTGTCATGTCTTGTATATCTCGCCCAACAGATATGGCCTTTTTAATGCCATTAAATGCTGTAGTTGCTAAACCAATAGCTGTTACTGGATCGACCATGAGGTCCCCCTATTCATTCACCTTCGTGTATATTTATAAAAAAGTGTTCTTTTTAACTGATATAAATACAGGTATATAAAGAGGAAGAAAAATGGTTACATTAAATCCTAGTGCTAAAGTAAGCTCATCTATTACATCGCACTCATCAGATTTAAATAATGTGAATATGCTGCAGCCTAATTTATTTAGGTTGGTAGTAGATCGTGAGAATTATCCTAATTTAGAGTTTTTTGCTACCGGAATAAACCATCCTTCTGTTGATGCAGCACCGGCTGAACTACAGTATCAAAAAGTTTCTAGGATTAATTTTGTTGCTGATAAATTAAACTATGGTGATTTGAACGTAAATTTAGTACTAGATGAGAATATGAACTCATATATCGAAATGCATAATTGGATAACACGAATGGTTCAAGAGGATTACAGAGATCCTTTAGGTAGAGACTCTAAGTTGCCACCTATTGAATCTGATATTACAGTTCATGTATTAAGCAGCCACAACAATACTCTTAGAAAAATTAAATACATTGACTGTATTCCAACAACATTAGGAGCAGTTGACTTTGAAGCACAGAATGCAGAAGGATATATAACATATCCGATCTCATTTAGATTTAACTATTTTGAAATTACTTGATAACAAGGTTATATTATGGACTTACAAACAATACTTGCCCAATGGCAAGAAGACTGTGTAATTGACAACAGTAGATTAGATGTAGTATCACGAGATACTCCTAAGCTTCATGCAAAATATCTAGAAAAATTATCATATGCAAAGCTGTCTCTTCGAAGAGCTGAAGCAGCACAAAAGATTTTATTGAAAAATAAGTGGCTTTGGTATAATGGTAAGATGTCACAAGAGCGTATGGACGAGCTGGGATGGTCATATGATCCGCTGGATGGATTAAAGATCATGAAAGGTGAAATGGATTATTATTATGACTCAGATCCTGATATTCAAAAAAGTGAAGAAAAAATAGCCTATTGGAAAACAGTTATAGATACCCTAACAGATATAGTTGATTCCTTAAAATGGCGTCATCAAACTGTGGGTAATATTATTAGATGGAAAACATTTGAAGCAGGTGGATAGTGGCTGATATTAAAGTTGAATTAATAAACTATAGTATGATGTATATTGATTGTGAACGTGGTGTTGCACAAGAACTATCTGAATACTTTAGTTTCTATGTACCTGGTTATAAATTTATGCCCGCATACCGTAACAAAGTATGGGATGGCAAAATTAGGTTATTCAATTACATGACTGGAGAGCTCTCTGCTGGGCTATATGTTTATTTAATAAAGTTTGCAGCTGAGCGATCGTATACTGTTGACACTCAAGAATCTTCGTATGGTCTACCGGTACCTCCTCCACAACCTCTTCAACATTTGACTGATTTACTAGCTGACGAAGCACTTCCATTTCAACCTCGAGACTATCAATACGATGCGCTTGAAACAGCCCTAAAAAGAACTCGAGCAATATTACTATCTCCTACTGGGTCTGGAAAATCATTTATAATATATTTACTAATTAAATACTGGTTACACTATTTATCAAATGGATTTAAGTATCCTAAGGGTGGAAAAGTTCTTATTATTGTTCCAACAACCTCTTTAGTAGAGCAAATGCATCAAGACTTTATAGATTATGGACAAAGACCAGAAGGTATGCATAGAATTTATTCTGGTAAAGACAAGAATACAGATAAAGCTATTATAATATCTACATGGCAGAGCATATATAAATACCCTAAGAAATGGTTTGAACAATTCGGAATGGTTATTGGCGATGAGTGCCATGGCTTTAAATCAAAGTCATTATCATCTATTATGAATAAAGCTACTGAAGCAAAATATCGGTTCGGTACTACAGGAACACTAGATGGCACTCAAACACACAAATTAGTTCTAGAAGGTTTATTTGGTCCAGTACATAAAGTAACTACTACAAAGAAATTACAAGATAATGAAACATTAGCACCTTTAGACATAAAGGTTTTATTGTTAAATTATGAAGAGGAGATTCGTAAAAACTTTGGTAAAAAAACATATCAGCAGGAAATTGACTTCATTATTGGAAATACTGGGCGTAACAGGCTTATTTCTAATTTGGCTATATCTGCTAAAGGAAATACTCTTGTCCTATTTAACCGCGTGGACGCTCATGGCAAGCCTCTCTATGAGTTGATAAATAGTAAGGTAGTTGAGGGAAGAAAAGTATTTTTTGTATCAGGTGAAGTTGCTACTTCAGATAGAGAAGCCATAAGACAGATTGTGGAGAAACAAAAGGATGCTATCATTGTCGCTAGTCTTGGTACTTTTAGTACTGGCATTAACATACGGAACTTGCACAATATTATTTTTGCAAGCCCTTCGAAGTCACAAATCAAAGTCTTACAGTCTATTGGTAGGGGACTTCGGAAATCGGACAATGGACAGATTACTACTCTCTATGATGTAGCTGATGATTTACATTGGAAATCACAGAAAAACTATACTTTATTACATTCAGCTCAACGAGTAAAAATTTATGAAAAAGAAGAATTTAAATATCAAATAATAAAGGTAGATATTAAATGAAACGTGAAAATATAAGACAATTCAAGCTAGTATCTGGTGAAGAAATCCTTTGCGAGATTATCGAATGGGATAACGATGTAAGTGAAGAAATTATTGTAAGGAATATATATAATATTGTTTCTGTTGATAATAAGAAAACTAGTGTCAGATATTATACCTTTGAACCTTTTATGTGTTTACAATCAGAAGACAGCATGTTTCAAACTTTTAATCCATACCACATCGTTGTAACTGCAATCCCCACTAATGAAATCCTTGATCAGTTTGAATCTAATGTAAAATTAAATAAAATGGATGTTGAAGAAATTGAAAACGAATTAAAAAAGAAGTCTTCTGAAATTAAAAAATTATTAAACATTACGGATTCAGAACCAGAAGAAATTGAAAACTCTAAAGTGATCAAATTCAGACCCAAAGATACAATGCATTAAGTGTATCTCTACCCTCCAACAAAGCTGTTACTTTTATTATACACTGTTTGGCAGGTTTGTACACAGTTAAATGCGCAAAACTTAACAAAAATTGAATAAAAAACATATGTACATTTTCTGTAAAACAGATTAGAATGTTATAAAGGATATTTTATTATGGCAAAAAAGAAAAGCATTCATTACGTAAACAATAAAGAGTTCTCATTAGCAGTTGTCGATTATTGTAAGAACTTACAAGAAGCAAAAGAGAATAATGCTGAAAATTTACCACTAGTTCCAAATTATATTGCTTCTTGCTTTTTAAAAATAGCAGAGGGCTTATCTCATAAATCTAATTTTATTCGATATACTTATAGAGAAGAAATGGTAATGGATGCTGTTGAGAATTGTTTGAAGGCTATAGAAAATTATAATATAGAAGCCGCTACAAGATCAGGAAATCCAAATGCATTTGCGTATTTCACACAGATTAGTTGGTATGCTTTTTTGCGTAGAATTGCAAAAGAAAAAAAGCAACAGGATGTAAAACTTAAATACCTGTCCCAAAGTGGTATTGAGCAATATGTTTACAACGATGTTGGTGATACGGCAGCTGCAAATGTCATGAATAATTTCTTAGGTCAATTGAAAGAAAGAATTGATAAGGTAAAAGAAAAAGATACTATATTCAAATCATATCTAAAAGAAGATAAAGCTCGCAGAAAAAAAATAATAAAAGTTGATTCTGATCTATCTAGGTTTATGGAAGACGAATAAAATATGAGCATATATTCTAAAAAGATGTTTACAAATATTATTTTTTGTTGTATAATAGTGTTGTAATATCAGAAAGCAATTTAATGAAAGTATGTATTTTAAATGACACTCATTGTGGCATCCGCAATAGCTCTGACGTATTTCTCGATAATGCAGAGAAATTTTATTCTGATGTATTGTTTCCTTATCTTTTGGAACATAATATTAAGCATATTATCCATCTTGGTGATTACTACGATAACCGGAAGTTTGTCAACTTCCGTGCTCTTAACCGCAACAGGCATCACTTTCTTAAACCGTTAAGAGAAAATGGCATTACTATGGATATTATCTGTGGTAACCATGACACTTACTATAAAAATACAAATGATCTAAATAGTCTCAAAGAGCTGTTGGGGCATTATATGAATGAAGTTAATATTATTCATGAACCTACTGTTATGGAATATGGTGGTTTTAAAATGGGCCTTGTCCCTTGGATTAGTTCTGATAATGAGGAAAAATCACTAAAATTTATTGCAAATGCAAAATGTGATTGGCTAGGTGGCCACTTCGAAATAGCTGGATTTGAAATGGCAAAGGGTATTGAAAACCATCATGGAATGAAAAAGAATCTTTTCGATCGATTTGAAAAAGTATTATCCGGCCATTTTCATACTAAATCAGAACAAGATAATATTATATACCTTGGATCACAAATGGAGTTTTTTTGGAATGACGCACACGATCAGAAATATTTCCATATCATTGATACGAATGACAGGACCCTCACTCCAGTGGCTAATCCACATACTTTGTTCCATCGTATCAGATATGATGACAGCATTAATGATTACAGGGATTTTGATACTTCTACTTTAGATAATAAATTTGTAAAATTAATGGTGATTAATAAATCTGACCATTTTGCTTTTGATAGATTTATTGATAGGATTCAAGCCAGAAAAATACATGAACTAAAGATAGCAGAAAACTTTAATGAATTTATTGGTTCTAGTGTTGTTGATGATGGGATATCATTAGAAGACACGTCCACACTTCTTAATACGTACATTGATAATGTTGATACAGATTTAGATAAAGATCTTATTAAAAATCGTATGCATGATCTTATGCTTGAGGCTCAAACAATGGAAGTCGCATGACGATATTAGATCAATGGAAAAAATTATCGCGCGCAGATAAAATTGGCTATTTACAAAGAGCTCATTATTTGATAGAATGTGGTAATACAGGTTATGATGAAAACGTTGAGGAGCTCGCTATAAAACTTTATCGCGATGAAATGAATGATAACATTTAAAAAATTAAGATGGAAAAACTTTTTATCAACAGGCAATTCGTTTACAGAAATAGATTTTAGTTCGCATAAAACAACACTTGTTGTTGGGCATAATGGTGCTGGAAAATCTACTTTACTCGATGCTCTGGCTTTTGCATTGTTTGGTAAAGCACATCGAAATATTAGTAAACCACAGCTTATTAATTCTATTAATAATAAAGCTTGTATTGTAGAA
>VMHT01034723.1_pt1 | contig 39654 bp, 45 predicted proteins | sample 4693611 | NCBI WGS metagenome assembly VMHT01 (sample SAMN12280063, study PRJNA550983) | marine metagenome | isolation source: seawater sampled from same location over 5 years 0.02-0.2 micron viral filtrate | place: USA: collected off the coast of southern California halfway between the port... ...
ACTGCTCCAACTACATCAGCATTTAGATTTAATGTTTACTTAGGCTCTAGTGCAGGTACAGATGGTGCTTTAGTAGATTTATCATATGTTTATATGATGACATCAGGAGGGTTATCATAATGGCATATATAGGCAAATCTCCCTCACAGGGAGTACGTAACAGATTCCAATACCAAGCCACAGCAGGGCAGACATCCTTCAGTGGTTCTGATGCAAACTCATTGACACTTACCTACACAGATAGTTTGTACTTAGACGTATATCAGAATGGTGTATTACTTGTTCCGGGAGATGACTACACTGCAACTACAGGTACAACTGTGGTGCTTGTACAGGGTGCATCACTTAATGACATAGTTGAGATGGTAGCCTATGATGTGTTTTCTGTTAATGAAACGTACACTAAGACTGAATCAGATACACGCTACCCATTCAAAGGTAACAACTCAATCATCAGATTAAACGGACAGACAATCAGTGCAGACATTACAATAGACAGTGATGAGAATGGTGTAAGTGGTGGTCCTATAACACAGTCGGCAACAGTCACTGTTAATGGATATTGGAGTATTGTATGACAAGTCAATTAAATGTAGACACCATTGTAGACAAAGCAGGGTCAGGTGGCACGAATGTAAAGATAGCAAATACGTCTGTTACTGTGGCTGAAGGTGGTAGTGCTACAACAACTACTGTGCAAGGTTTGGCTAAAGCATGGGCAAATTTTAATGGGTCAGGCACAGCTAATATAGATGATAGCTTTAACATTGGTTCAATAACAGATAATCAAACAGGGGATTATACTTTTGCATACTCAAATGCTTTTTCTAGTGGTAATCATTCTACTCCAATGGGGGTTGGGCAAACAACTATAGGTGCAAGAAGAGATGCAGCAGAATCAGCTTCAACGGTGAAGGTATCATGTTTGAATCCAAGTTTTGCTTTAGCAGATGAACCTAGTGCATATTTTACGTGTCATGGAGATTTAGCATAATGGCTAGTGAACTTAAAGTAGATAAATTTACAGGTGTAACCACAGCAGGTTCTATACTTGTTACAGGTGAAGGCAATAGTACAACAACTAATCTGCAACAAGGGTTGAGTAAAGTTTGGTGTTCATGGACAGGTGATGGTGCATCTGCATATGATTCATTTAATGTATCTTCATTGACTGATTCTAGTAATATATTGAATTTAGTTTCATATACAAATGGATTTAATACAGCAGGACACATGGCAATAAATTATTCTTCTAATCATAATGGAGGTGGACTTGATAGTGCAGGAACATCTTATATGGTTGTATATTCACCTAATACAACAAGTGCAAAATTTGAATCACAAAGCAATCAAAATGCTGCTTATCAAGCCTGTAATATAAGTGGAGACCTCGCATAATGGCTAGTATATTAAGAGTAAACACATTAACAGATGCAAGTAGTAATAATTCTACTGCTATGAGTACAGTGTTTGGTGGTAGTGGAAAAGCATGGCTTCAACACAATAGTTCTCATGCAATACAAGACAGTTTTAATTTTGCATCTATTACAGATGGTGGCACAGGTCTTACAAGTGATGCTACTTTTACAAGTGCTATGGTAAATGATGATTATGCCATATCTGGTTGTGCAGGAGCTACAACAAATGATGATGGTTTTTGGGCATTAACAGCGATAGCAACAACAGATTTTAATGTTAGATGTAGAACACATAATGGAAACTTAAATGATTCTAATAATGCGTCATTAGTAGTACACGGAGACTTAGCATGACCAAAGCAGCAGAATTAGCAAAGATGGGTGAAGTCCTAACCAATAGTCAGATTGGTGGGCGAAGGAATATCATAATTAATGGTGCAATGAATGTGGCTCAGAGGGGAAATCAAAATACTTCGGATGGCACTAATACTTTTGGAGTAGATAGATTTCTTGTTTATCTAAGAGGTGGTGCAGCAGCTACAGTTTCTAAAGATACAGATGTTCCTAGTGGTCAAGGCTTTTCTTCTTCTTGTAAAATAGATATAACCACTGGAGATGCTTTAGGAGTAGCTAATGATTTAGCATTATTCCGTCAACTCTTTGAAGGACAAGATTTACAACAACTAAAAAAAGGTACATCAAATGCAGAAAAAGTAACTGTATCTTTTTGGATTAAGTCAACTATTACTGGAACTTATATATTAGAATTAGATGATGTTGATAACACAAGAGGAATTAGTAAATCATATACAGTAAGTTCAAGTAATACTTGGGAACATAAAACAATTACATTTGAAGGTGATACTACTGGAGCTTTTGATAATGACAATGCTAATAGTCTTAGACTTACATGGGCATTGGGAGCAGGTTCTGATTTTCAAGGTGTTACTTTGGCTACAAGTTGGGCAAGTATTTCAGACGGAGATGCTAGATATGAGGGTCAAGTAAATGCAGTTAATTCAGATAGCAATAATATTTATTTTACTGGCATACAACTAGAAGTAGGCGAACAAGCCACACCATTTGAGCATAGGTCATTTGGGGAAGAACTAAGATTGTGTCAAAGGTATTTTAACATTGAAAAAGATGGCACAGGGGGAACTTTTAAAAGATATGCTCATGGGGGTGCACACACCACAACACAGGGTTCGTGTACTGTACCTTTATCTACCCCTTTACGTGATGTTCCTAGTATAGTTTTAAGTGGTAACGTCAATACTTTTTTAGCTCATAGTGCAGGGGGTACAGATGCTTTGACTAGTTTAATTATAGCAACGGATTCTGATGGAGGAACTTTTAACAATCAAATAGAAATAACACCAGTGGTAAGTTCAGGATTAGTGGCAGGAGAAGCAGTAGCTATTATATCTAATAGTAGTACTTCTACTTCTATAGCATTTGATGCAGAACTATAGAGGAATAAAATGGCAATAGAAAATGCAAAATACATGAAAGATGTAATAAGTAATAAAGTATGTGCTGTAAATTGTATGTGGGATGGTCAATATATGTCTATACCTATAAGTACTAACAACAGACATTATGTAGAAATAATGAAACAAGTTGATGATGGCACACTCACAATAGCAGAAGCAGACTAGACATGGACAGCATAGACCCAATGTTATTTTGGAACATAATCCTGACTATGGTCGTTGTACCATTCGGTTGGGCATTTAACAAGATGTTCCAAGAGGTCAAACGCATACAGATACTCTTGAACAAGACACGAGAAGATTATGCACGTAAGGATGATGTAAAAGATGATATGCACAATCTTATGGATGCACTCAAAAGATTAGAAGATAAGTTAGATAAGATACTGATTGGAAATAGATAATGGCAACAATAACTACAGACGATCAACTTAAAGAAGAAATAGGTAAACTTGCCAGTGGACAACAGGGGGTTATGCCTAAAGTTGAACCCATACTACCTACCGTAAAACAAGATGAGTTACAAACAACAACAGGAACAACTGTAACTGGTGACGTAACTTCAGCCGTTGCATCACCAATAGTGCCAATTACTCCTGCAAAACCTGTTGGTCAAGAGGGTGTAGGGCAGATAAGTTCCATTGCAACGAATGTACCACAGATAGGTGAAGCAAAGGTTGCACAGATATCAGATCCTAAAGCTGTTATATCTGACATACCACAGGGAACTGTTAGTCAACAATCTATAGTTGATCCTGCACAAGCAGAGCTAGATCAGAGAGCTACAGTAAAATTCCAACTCGGTAGTTTGTTTGAATCACTCAAGGAGGGTGAAGATTTACCTGCATGGGCAGCACCTGCCGTTCGTAAAGTATCAGCAGTTATGCAGGCAAGAGGTCTGGGTGCATCAAGCATGGCTTCTGCGGCCATAACTCAAGCACTTATGGAATCAGGTATTCCGATTGCAGCCCAAGATGCAAACAAGTATGCGACTATTCAATTACAAAACCTAAACAACGCACAACAAGGTGCTTTGACTAATGCGGCTACATTTGCTGCGATGGATAAAGCAAACTTATCTGCACGATTACAAGGTGCTGTGACGAACGCACAATCATTGTTAACTGTAGACACAGCTAATTTATCTTCACAACAAAAGTCAAACGAACTTAGTTATAGTGCATTGACACAGGCTTTGTTTAAAGATTCTGCAGAAGAAAATGCACGAAGAGAGTTCAACGCAAAAAATGAAGCACAAGTACAAGAGTTTTTTGCAGAACTTGGATCACAAGTTGAAACAGCCAATGCAAATAGAACTGCTGCAGTACAACAATTCAATGTGGGTGAAGAAAATGCTATGAATCAATTTAACACATCCATGAGAGACGCACGTGATAAGTTTAATGCCAATATGAAGTTTGCAATTGATCAGTCAAATGCACAATGGAGACGACAGATAAACACTGCAGATACAGCGTTGCAAAATGAAACAAACAGAATAAACGTTCAAAATCAATACAATCTTACGCAAAATGCACTGTCTCAACTGTGGCAAAAATATAGAGATAATGCAGCTTGGAACTTTCAAAAGTCAGAATCAGCTTTACAAAGGCAACACGAGATAGGTGTCATGGCTATGGAGTTTGCAAATACTAAAGAGTTGTACGATAAAGAGATGAAAGACTCAATAGCTACAGGAGTTGGTAATTGGCTTGGAACATGGATAAGAGAAGCTTAGAGGAGTTTTAATATGAGTCTTTGGGATGATTTGACAAGTTGGATAGATCCCACAGTGGATTGGGTTGCAGAAGCAGTGGGATATGAGGGATCTGATTTTATAGATATAACTGGTGAAACTTTTAGTGCAGGAGATCAACTTGTTAGCGATATTACTGACGTAGTTGGATTTGCAAAAAAGGGTTATGACGTGTATAGTAAGGTGGCAGGTTTTACTGACAAAAGTGGTAAACCAACAGGTAAACCTTACTTTAATCAACCTCAGTTTAGAAAGCAAAGTAGAACAGTCGGACAGCTAACATCAGGCTCTAGAGCATCCACACGAACAAGTCCAATAACAGGTAATCCTGTAAATATAGGATATGCTAATCCTGATGTCAGATCTTATTTGACACAGTTAGCACAAAATTCTTACAATCAACAAATGAACAACATGTTTTCTAGTTATCTTGTAACTCCAACTTTAAGAACTGGACAAAAAACAGTAGGCGTAGGTTCGACCACAGTAAGGGGAATATCAAGTAAATCAGCCAAAGCATCTAAGACGGCTAGAACGGCACGAGGTTTAACATAATGATGGAAGATATGAACGAAGAAATGCAACCTATGAGAGGATCTATTGAAGCAAAAGATGAATTTGCTGTAGCACCTCCCGGTCATTCTCTTACACAGGACAATACACGATGGTCATGGGGTAATCCACCTGTAGATGTAGATCCAGAGATAGTATTAACTAAAGCTATTAGTTCACTTAAAAAACGAAAAGTACGTGATGAAATGACAAAGTTACTTCTCACTGGTGTGTCGGTTGAAACTATGGTCGAAGGTTACATATTACAAGGTTTTCACGAGGGAAGATTTACACCTGATGTCGGATTACTTATAAAGCCTGCATTAGCCACCGTCATAGCAGGAATGGCAGAAGAAGATAATATACCCTATCGTATGTTTGAAAATAAAGATGCAGGTGATGAAGATAAAATGGATGATAAAACATTCTTCAGGATGTTAAAAGTTAACAACCCACGTATGTTTAGTTTTATAAAAGAAAATATAAATGAAACAATACGTGAGGGTAACAAACCACCTGAAGAAAACTTTTTAAATGCACAGTTAACAACGGAAGAAGAAGAACAATGAGTTTTGCACTAGGTTTCGTAAAAGGTTTAGTTGGTGGCTTCACAGAGAATATAAAAAAGGAGCAAGAAGCTCGTGGCATGGATGATCAGCGACTTGCTGCAATAGAAGATACCATGATACAGGCATCTCTTGATCCTAAGAAAAAAGTTCCTGAAAGTCTAGCAACTATGGTAAGAGATGCAAAAGCAGGACTCAAAAAGAGAGGTGGCATAGATATATTTGGTAGGGCAGGACCTCGACTTGAATTAGATATAAATAAGATTTCAGGTTTAATGAATGAAGTTGACGATGATCAAAGATTTCTTAATTACGGATCATCAAAGCATGGTACATTTAAAATACCAATATCATCTGAATACTTTGAACAAAAGACAAGTGCGTATGATAAAGCTGACATATGGTGGAAAACCATAGATAATTTTGTGGCAAATAATCCTGAAAAAATAATTAGTATGAATAAACATTTTGCAGAAAATACTTTGTTTAGAAATAGATACGGTGCAGACTATGCTGCAAATTTTAGAGATTACAAATATGGTGATATTAACACTATTAATTTAAAAAATAAAACAGGAAATGTTATTTTAAAAGATCCTTTCTTATTTAAAAACGCACACGGAGCTTTTAAAAATATAATAGAAGATTCAAAGCCTTCTGATAATGAAATAACTTTACGTGGTGCAGAAGATTTATTATTTGGCAAAGATGACAAAATTGGTAGAAGAGATAAACTAGCTAATTTAAGTAAAACTAATTCTATAATATTAATTGACAACGACCGAAACGCAGGAGTATTTACTTTTAAAAATATAGAAAATTATAAAGCTTTAACAAGATTAGCCAAGTTAAACGGATATGAAAATCCTAGTCTTTTTGTATTAGATTATCGTGATCAAATACAAAGAGGTTTAAAAATGGGTAGACAACCTGATTTAGCATATTTGGATGAAGATGATAAAGTGATTGATTATGAAGATGCTAAAAATAAATATGTAGATTTATTCCACGCACTTGAAGTAGAAAAACGAGGTGGTGGTATAGATCTATCAAACATGTCAGATCAAGAAAAAGTTGATGTGTTTGATTATTTACAAAAAGCATACCAAAATAATACTTCTGGAATGGTCAGAGCTTTTGCTCCATTGATGCAACTTACTGATGATGAATCTGAATTATTTAGAAACGAAGCAGGAACTATAGTTTTAACTCAAAAGCAAAAAGATGATATTATAAAAAAATATTTGGGTGTGCCGACTATAAATGAATTTAATGATAGATTTGAAGCTGTAAAAAGTGCAAAAAGAAGAATAGATAGAATACTTACTTTAGAATATAATACTGAAACTTCTAGTGGAGTTGTGCGTTTTATTTCAAATGGTATAACTAAGATAACAGGTCCTACAGGAACTATTTCTCAAATAGCTAATACTATATTTTCAAGAGGTGACAATAGAAATAAAGTAAACAAAGAATCCATAGAAAAGATATTAAATAAACTAAAAGGTGAAGGTTTATTTGACAATTTTAAAGGCAGTCTTTTAAAAGATTCTGTAAACATAGCAGAGATAGAAAGTATAGCAATCATACTTGCTGCTGATATGGCTAGAGCAGTTGATCCTTCTGGAAGATTGTCTAACCAAGACTTTGAAGTCCAATTAAGAAGATTAGGACAATCAGGATTCTTTGGAAGTAAAATAGGTGACATAACTGCTTTAAAGACAGTTAAACGTGATTTTGATGAGCTTTTTGAAAAAAGAAAAATGATTGCTGCAGTCCTCAAAGACGCAGAAAGCGATACTTTAACAACTAGACACTTGCAAATAATTAAAGCAAACGAAAAACTAAATGATATAAATCAAGAGTTTTATGCAATAGGTGATCAGCCTACAGTCACAGAAAATCTTACAGTAGACATGAAAGATTCAGATGGTAGAAGTAGAATGATAGAAATCAGACCGAATATCTTTAGAGACAGGTTAAGCAAAAAGACTTATGAATTACAACCTGACGGTAAGTCATTAAAATTATTAACTAAATCATAGGAATGTAATGGCACAAGAACAATTACAGATGGTAGATCCTAACGAGTTTGACGATATAACTGCACCTGATGAACAGAATGTTGTAAAGAGTCCTGATGTGAAGTTAGCAGAAACAGAAAATGCAGGTGTTGATTTAGCTACTACACCTGAAGAAACTACTGATCAAGTTGCAAAAGTAGAAAAACCGTCTACGGTTGATAAACAAATACAACAAGATGTAGTTGAAGATAAAAAAGTAGATTACGTTGCTGATGAAGCATCTGTAACTAAACCAATTATACGCACAAGATCATCTAAATATTTTGTAGACGACAGAGATAAATTAAAACCAACAACAGGTTTAGTTCCGGGAATAAAAACAACACAAGATATTATTGCGGCCGAAGATGAAAAAGCAGGTTTGTACACTCGTGATATGAAATCTGAAGCTGAAAAAGATTTGGAGGATCAGGATAGACCAGTAAATCCTGATGAGTTGTTAAATACTTGGAGACAAAATAAAGTACCTCCTGCAGAATTAAGAGATGAAGAGTGGGATGATCTTTCTTTTGCGTATACAGTTTTATATAATCCCGGTAATAATCAATTTAGTCAACAAGACAAAACAGATGCAAAACAAACTGTAAATGACACCATACAAATAATAAATGGCATTAGAAAAAAGAAAGGCGTAAAAGTAGGCTTTGATAGAGATGGTCAATTTCAAGCTACAGAAAGAGCATTAGAAGAAAAAAAGTATGGTGACAATGATCTATACAATGATCAACAAAAATACCAAGAGGGTAGGAAACAGCTATATAGTCTTGTAAAAGGCGTTGGTAAAAATATATCTGAATTTAGAGAAAATGACAAAGTAATAGTTCAACAAATATTGATGGACAAGATTGTCACTGGTGAATTTTGGGAAGCACTAAAAACAACAGCCAATGAAACAGTAAGAGCATTTGCTTTAGATCTACCTAACTTTGCTTACAATATGATATATTACGGTGGACAAGCAGTTTTTAAGGGAGCTAGAGATCCGTTCAAAAGCACAGGAGACTATTGGAAAGAAACAGAATCTTTAAGAGAAAATAGTATTAAGGGTTGGAAGGAAGCCATATCAGGTGGTGATCCAATACAACTATCTGATCATATAAATGATACTATACACTCTGAATTAAAAAAGATGCTCGATAAAGGAACGATAGATAGAGTAACGTACGACAGAATTACCACTGTGCAAGATGTTGGAACGCAAGGACAAGTCCAAAGAGTACGCTTGCGTAATATAGTAGATGAAACTCAATCTCAATCATTTTTAAATGAGTCTTTAAATCAACTATCTAGTACAGATACTTTTTTATTAATCGCTGCAGAAAATCTTGCAGGCATGGGTGGTTTAGCAAATGTAAGAAAAGCAAGAGCTTTAAGTAGTTACAAAAATTTAGAAAAAGATGTAAGCAAAGAAACTTTAAAAAAAATAAAACAAGGTGACTTTACTTATCTTGGTATGACAACAGTTGAAGCAGCAAGAAAATTAAAAGCAGACGGTGTTAAGATCAAGATAAACGAAGATTTAATTCAACAAGCATTGCGTATTGATTTAAATAAGACTCAAGTTTTAAATATGAAAAGAGGTTTACAAAAAAAGGGTGAAGAGTTAGACAATCTGAAAAATAAGTTAAAAAGAGATTTTGGTAGAGACTTTGATCCAATGGACAATACTGAATATCTTAAAGCAAAAAATGATTATGATTCTTTAAAAGGTAAACTTTTTAGAAATCATTTTCTTGCTAGATCTTCACCGTTTTTTAAAGAATCTGCACAAATAGCATTTCCTGCTTCTATAACACAATACGTTGCAGTTGAGTTTTTGGGAACAAGTGAAGGAGGAGATCCTGCCTTACTTGATTTTTACACAGCACAAGGTGTAGGTGCATTAGTTCATTTCTTTGGTAGTATTCCAATTAAAGGTATATCTTTAGGTGGTTTGTTGACTGCAGCTCCAAGATACTTAGCACAACAAGCAGGACCTGTAAAAGATGCAATTCTTGACTTAGGAGAAACTTTAAGATTACCTGTTGATATTTTTAGATCTAGAGACATTGAAGAATTAGATGCTCTCGTGGCTCAAGCAAGAAACGGCAGGGGTCTTAATATGAAAGAAAGACGAGGTGCAGAGTATATATTTAATTTAGCAAATATCATGCCTAAGAATAGATTAGACAAAGTTCTTGGTAATTTAAAAGATCAAATAGATTTAGAAGAACGAATAATAAAACAGTTTCCTGAACCAGAACAAGCTGAAATTAGAAAACTTGTTTCAGCACCATTTGCACAAGCTTCAGGTTTAACTTGGTTGATGAGTGCATCAGCAATGGCAGGAACAGGAATAGATATACGTGATGTAAAAAGTTTAGTAAAAGCAGAAGAAATACAAGAAATAGCTGATTCAAAAATAGCTGAATTAGCTCTTCTGTCGAGAGGTTTAGATCAATTTCGTTCTAAGCTTAGAAATAGAACAGATATAGAAAATCCTCAAGCAGTAGAAAACTTTATAGACAAGTATAAAAAATTGTATGAATTAAACATGAAGAAGATAGAGGATGAAAACACTGCGTTTGCAAGCACTATAATTAAAATGAAAGAAACAGTGTTTTTAGATACAGATTCAACTATAGATAAAAACATATTTAATTCACTTAGCAGAGCCAGTGTTAATGCACGGATGCAGTTAAACAAAGTTTTAACTGAAGGTGAAGCTATAGAGGAAGATCAGGCAGATAATTTTAAACTATTAGCACAAAGAGCTAAAATAATAAAAAGTAGACAAAAGTCACCAGAGTCTATGGATCAATCTGCTTTACTCTTAGAAAGAATATTTGAAGAACATGTAAGAGGTTTCTATCTTCGTGGTAAATTAGGATACAAAGAAGTAGATCAACTTGCTAAAAAACAAAATAAATACATAGACATTACTGAATTAATGTTTGAATTTAAAGAAATAGCTGACCCTCTTAAAGCAACTGGTTTTGGAACTTTCTTTGGTAGGAAGGGTAAATTCTTTGACACTACTTTAAATTCTCAACTTAGATTTTCTTTAAACAAAATGGCTGTAAGAACTTTATCGCAGTTAAAAGGAACAACTCTTAGAAAATTAAGACAAATGGCTAGGGATAAAGACAGCAAACACTACATTGCTAAAGATGCAGATGATATGGATATAGCTTTGTACTACTATGAAAAGGGTGATCTTAAAGCTTTCAAGGCATTGCCTAGTCAGTTGACAGATGTATATGCTGCGTTTAGAGATTACGGTTATAGATTAGATTCTCAACTGCCTGATGAAAAGAAAAAGTTTGTTAGCTTGTTTAAAGGTAAAGCAAACGATATAATAAAAATGGTAGAAGATCAAGCACCTGAATATGCTGAAAAATATAAAGAAGCAAGTGCAAATTATAAAAAAGAAGTATTTGACAGACTTGATGGTGGAGGACCTATAACAACATTTTTAAAATCTAAGTCTTTACGAGAAACAGAAGTATCAAAATCAGGAGAAAATAAATTCTTTCAAAATACATACGCAGGTAAAACTCCAGATGAGATAGTTAGAGAAGTTATACCTAAGATGGATAGGTATGTAAACAAAGGAGATGAGGGAGCAAGAACAGATATACGAAATTTTTTCTTAGACTTCTCAAACCAATTTACAGATTTTGAAAAAGGCAGTAATAGACCTGCTTTTAATTTAGATACTGAACTAGGAAAAGCAAAGTTTGATGGATTACAAGAAGCTTTTACTAATTTTATGTATCATAATTATGCCACTAAATTTACAGAGCAATATAAAAAATTAGATCCTAGAGTAAAAAGTCAACTACAAAGCAAAATGGGAGGTTACGACTTTAGTATTCTTGATGATGATCGTTTAAATGAACTTACACGATTATCTTCTGTAGATGTAATAATAAACGGTAAGCCAGACACAAGAAATTTACTAAACTTATCTAATTTAATTAGTGACAACAAAGATATAGTTAAACTTATGGCAGAGAACAAAACTGCTAGAGAATCATACTCTAGATTTGTTGCAACAGGAAATGAAAGAATAAACACTATACTCAAGGGTGAAGCTGTAAAAGAGTTTCGTAAAAGAGACTTTGTGCTTGAGCAGATAAGTGATATAACAGGATACAAAGGTAATCCACTAGGTTTCTTTACTAACTACGTAGAAAATGGCACAGTAGAAGGCTTACGTCTTATTAAACAAGATATATTAAGTAAATCAAAAAAACTAGATGGAGAGCCAATAACAGAAAAAGATTTGGATAATACTCTTCTTTATTTAGCAGTGCAAGGTGCTTACGCAAAAGGTGGATTAAGAACATCGACTTCAAAAAAAATACCTACATTTGATGGTTTTTACAAACCAATAAGACAGTTTACAAATGTAGATGAATTGTTTGGTGCGTTTAAAGGCAGTAATTCAAAAGCTATACTATCTGATATAATCGGTGAAGAGCATACAGAATTTTTAACAGATATAACTGAGCTTATGCTTAGAAAACAAGAGTCTTTGATTGGAACAGAAAGAATAACTAATCTTACAAGACCTATAAGCACAAACGAAATAATAAGTAGAGGATTCAACTTAGCTAGAGGAATGGTTAGTCCTGCATACGTTGGTGCTGAAATAGCATTTAGACTAGCGAGCAATGCAGGAATAGAAATGTTAGGCATGGCTGCAAACAGTAAGGAAGCTGCCAGACTTATGAAAAAAATGTTTGAGTTTCCTGAGAAGATAACAAAAGTTGAATTAAGTAAATTTAAAACTTTAGCTGTTGACTATGTTCTTACAGAATATGCTAGACAAGATTTAAATATATCAGATTACTTTTACGATCCAACACAAGAAGATTAAGGAGAAAATTAAATGAAAATGTATAACAACGGACAACGCCCACAAAAGATGTATGGTGGTGGTATGGCTATGAGAAAACCTATGATGATGGGTGGACTTGCTGAAAAGAACAGAAGCCAAAACACTATGACACCCAAAGCAACAGACTCAATGGGTATGATGACCCAACAAAAGAAGTTTGGTATGGGTTACAATCTTGGTGGTGCGATTAAGAAGTTTGAAAATAAAAGCAATGGTGGTAAGCTTACAGGCAAGAAAAAAGAATTGGCAGCAATGTACGGCAATCCAAACGAGATAACACGTGGCGACATAATTACTGCGGCCAAAAAGAAAAAGAAATCTTAAATATAGTTTCGTGAACCACTCATTATATCATCAGCACTCTTTCTCAAGTACCGAAGCAGAGATGCAACCTGACTTGTGCCACTATACATAGGCAACCCAGTATTCAATTCTCGTTCGAGATCGTCAGGGGTAACTGCTTCGTAGTTCATCTCCACATTCCCCTCTTTATTTAAAAATACTTCTAATGAAAATAGTTTAGCTTTAGTTTTTGATATCATGGCAAGGACTCAATTGACTTATCTGTAGGTTATAACAATCAGCCTTGAATGTATAGCCGTTGTTATAATCAATATCCCCTTTTCTGTATAGGGTGGCTTCTTTGTAAAAGCTCTGTTTGGATATGCCACCAAGAATCCAAGCTTTAGTTAAATCTGTAAGTATGCGAACAAACACATACGCATCACAATCTTGTTTAGTTCCATGCAACGCTACAGAACAATCATAAAAAGGTTTAGGCTTAGAGTTACAACGCTTGGTCTTAACATCTATTCTCATCCCATCCTTCACAAGATCGTAATCGTATGTATTCATCTGCTCTGCTTCAATACTATCAGCAACAATTATCTCACCTATCGCACCTACAACGTTGCTAGTGCCACCTGTAATACTTCCCTGCAATATGCCCACAGTAGAAGCTTTTTCCCTCGCACGGTTCATATAATCGTCATTGATCGGTATCTCTATCATTAGCTTGAACTCAAGTCCACGACTTCACAGGCATCTGCTGTACAGGCTAACTCACGAGATCCACTTGTATTATCTTCCTTTTCATACATAGAGAACTTAGTCCAGTCGAGTGACGATGGTACACGCCCATTCCATTCGAGATATTCATCTGCATCTATGTCCTGATAAGGAGCTTGTTGGTAGGTGTGATCAGAGAATGGTAAGAATGATACCCCTGATGCAATATCAAAGTTCTCATACAACCATGCACCCACTTCCATCCATTCACTTTCTTTTACAGAAATAGTAACAGACGGCTTGTGTTCACACCAATAAAGTGCATAGACTTTCCATAACTCTAGTTGTTCTATTGCACTCATCTCTGTCCTAGTGATAGCACCACTAGGGGATTTCATTGGAAACGAAAAGACAGTAACACTATCAGGTTTTGTGATATCAGGTTCAAACGGTATGTTCTCCTCTTTCATGAATTGTGTAAGTGGATCTTTATTATCACCACGTACAGTTCTTACATAAAAAGGATTGTGTCTAGCGTGTATACCTGACGCTGAATCAGTAAGTTGCGATACAGTACCACTTGGCTTTACACATGTAATAGCTGTGCTTCTTGGTATGCCAATCTTTTCTGCATACTCTTTGTTTGTATCTACTGCAACCTGTTTCATCTCTTGTAACCAAACCTTTGAATCTGTCTGTCTAGCCAACACATAATTATCCATGATACCAGTTAATGAAACACCTAGCAAGCGTTCTTCTTCAGTATTTGTTTTCCATATCTTTCGTAAATATTTTAAATCTGTAAGAGTAGATTGAAATGTACCCAAGATAGTTGCAATCCTTACTTTGGATCGTAAACTTAACAGGTCATCATTCTCACGAACTACAACTTCAGATAGATTACAGAACTGATACGGTCTAAGTATAATCTCACTACATGGATTAGTACCCCACATATGTCCTGTCTGTCGTCTACCATTCTTAGCGACTTGATCATCGGCAGCTTTACGGTTGAACATACCACGTTCACCTGACTTAGATTCATACAAGGCTAACCATTCTCTCATGTAAGTTTCCATACTTGGCTTACCTTTGTATGCTACAGAGTTGTTAGCTAAAGATCGTTGTCCTTCGTTTTCCCACCATTGACCTGTCTTAGCGTGAGCCATTTGGTCATCGTTCAAGTTAGATAGACTGATCAATGCAGATCGTCTCACTCCACCTACAACAACAACCTCACCAACTTTACACATAATATCGTGACACTCGATAGGAAATAGTTTTCTACCTTTTGCTTCTTTGAACTTATCTATTGTAAACTTAAATAGGTTGACCAACGGATCAGGCCCTGATGCTCTACCACCCATAACTTTTAGTCTTGCACCTGCAGGTCTAACGTTAGATATATCCCAAGACGGTATCATTCCTGAATAGAGTAATGCAACAAGTTCACGAAATGACTTTGCCCATCCTGCCTTACTATCTTCTACGATAATAACAACGTCAGAGTCTTGCATGTTCTCACTGATGATAGGTAACTTATCTACATTCTCACGTTCAACACTAAATCCCACACCTGTACCACACATAAGTATGTACATCGCTTCATCGAAAGATCGTGGACTATCCACAGGTAAATAGCTACAGTTGTAACCACACACGTTATCTCTTTTCAATGCCTGTCCTGCAGTCATCAAAGCTCTCATAGACGGCATAACACTAAGGTTGGTTATGTATTCTTCTATGGCTTGTTTATCTACCTTATCTATCTTGTAGTTGTGCTTTTCAAGTAAAGCTTCTTCCATAAAGTTTATGTATCTTGAAACTGTTTCACCCCAGTTTTCTCTTCTTCCTTCTTCATCAAGCCAACGAGCATATCGTGATTTGTGGATGAACTCTTGGTATGATGTTGGTAACATATTAGACGACATTCTTTTACCCCTTTTTTATTTCTATTAGTTTATTTAAATACCATCGTGCTTTTTCTAAATCCTCTACACCATTCTTGTATGGGTATCTGCATAGATACTTCATAATATTTCCTTGTAGATAAAATTCAAAACCATCTCCAGTTACAGAACCTATCATATCTATAGTTTCTATACTGGTTGCATTGTAGTGTGGTGGATGGTCAACCATACTACGCATCTCTATATTATCAGACTGCATATGTGCCTGTTCTTCTTTCATCTTTTTCCTCATGTACTCTATATGCCTTAACATTATTCTTTACCAAAATCAACCTTAATTACATTATCTTTGTACTTTATTGTTTTACCTTCTTCATCAAGCACCTCACCAAACATTCGCTTAGATACATAGTTGTATGCAAGTTCTGATGTACCAAAGTTAAATACTTCTTCACTCTTACCCATGAGTAATCCAACAAGACCCTCATGTATTATTGATCCTACAGAGTGATCGATCTCAGACTTATATTCTCTCTCTGTCGTATCATAAGCACTCATCTTGAATTTATCATCACCAACATCCGTAAGTATAATATAGTAGTGACCCTTTTGTAAATTCATTTTCTTTGCAAACTTTATTGCATCTTCTTCACTTTCCATTTTTGTACCACTCCACAGGTATTGACTTCTCTGCCCATCTGTAATCGTGCTTGTTGCACCAATCAGCATAGGTTGTTTTACTACCCTTATATATTTTGTTACGTGCGTTCATAAAAACAAAACGTATATCCAAATCTTTGTGTTGTTGTTTTACCAAAGCCATCTTTACTCTATCTGCCTTATCAAAATGTCCTTTTGCTTCTACATAAATACCACTCTCGACTATATAGAAATCAGGAGTGTACGTTCTTGGCTTGGGTATGTAAAGAAACTTCTTTGATTCATACTCAAACTTAACTTTGTTTTGAGCCAAACCTTTCGCAAGATGCAACTCAAAGCGTGATCTGTATTTCATTCTGTTCATATTTTCTTTTTCAACCCTAAAGACTGCAGTCGTTTTTTTACATACCCTGCCAGTTTGGGGGATTGTTTTTCTAGTATAAGAAGTTCTTCTGTTAATCCAAGTATCGGAAGGCATATTACTTTACCCTGATCGCTAACGTAGTTTATTGTTTGAAATTGATTCTCTATTTTTACTATATCTCTTTTTTCTGTATGGGAGGTGAGAGTTCCGTTGTCTGAAAAGTTTTCACGAAGAGTAAGGGGAATACCTCTATCATGTTGACGTAAATGAACAACGTCTCTCCCACCACCTGTCTCCACATGGGAGTCTATATAAACGTGGTACAAGTCCTCGTTTAATCCTAAAAGATCTATATGAAATTGATGAACATAAATAATTGCCATTACAATGATTTCCTTTTCAATCTAGAATACCAAACTTGAGGTGGCTGTTTAGCTTTCGATGTTATCTTATCGTGTACTACTGCATCTTTCCAACAGTGTGCTTTGTATCCACACATAGTACACGGTTTAGGTAGTAACTTGTTTCCTGTCCTGACTTCTTGACCATCTTGTTTGTACACCTCAAATACATCTTTGAAGGGTACTTTGAACTCAAGTGATTCATCTGTCAATACTTTAATTCGTTCTTTGGCATCTGCCATATATTCTTTTCTATCGTTTGCTTGCCAGTCAGGTGCTTCAACTACAGCTACCTCACCACTTGATTTGTTTATCACAATCCAACCACCAAACGGTAATCCTGTTGCTTCTCCATACAGATGCCCTTGCATGATGTAGCCAAATGGGTCATCCTCTTTTATTTTTTCGTATCCACCGTAACCTGTATACTTAAACTTGTATGCCCACTCACTTGCAGACTTTATATCCCAAACCTTATCTTGTCCAAACTCATCACGTATAATCAAATCTAACGTGCCACTTACATCTGTACCATCTATGTTTAGACTGACGGCTTTCTGTTTGTCTATGATATCAACACCTGCCTGTTCTAACACAAGCACGGCTATTGCTTCTACAATATCACCAAACAAAAACCTGAATAACATATTGTATTGTATCTCTTGTTGTATGCCTTTCTTCTCAAGAAGTTGTTGACACACAGGTCTACCAAGACCTGACATTCTAATCTTGTAATGTCTTTCTTTATTTAACTGTTTACTGACAGCTTCTTCGCAAGACTTAGTAAAGTCTAAAACGGCTTCAGGGGGAAGGTCAACTTCCCCCCTACTTGCACGTTCCATATAGTCTTGTATTTTAAACAGGAGTAGCATTGAAATCGTCTGCCAAGCTTTCTTCTCCGACCACTACCTGTAGCTTTGCAGATTCTCTGTTCTGCTCTAACACATACTGATTGGCTGCCTTGACTGTATCGGCAAACTTTTTCATTAACTCCTTATCTTCTGTAGATATATCAGTTTCACTTTGAAGAGTTGGAACAGGTGTCCAATAGGTAACCGATCCCTTCTTCTGTCTAGCCGTAGCCATATTGATCCAACATTTCTGCATAATCTTTTTCTGTTTGGTTAGGCTTTCAATAAAATTCTTCATGGGTACAAACCCTGACTTCTTGAAGTAAGCTACAACAGGATGTCTATCTATAGCCACTTTGTCTTTATTACCTTTGACGAAATCGCCTGAGATAATGCAGTACAACACTTGGTTACAGACTGCCAATCGTGATCTTAGCTTAACTGGATCATCATCCTTGAGTTGCTCTTCTTCTGCTACAGATAGACGACCACACTTGTTGCCACCCTCTGTATCAGGAAAGTCACCTGACATGGTTGGTTTTTGTACAGACTTACAAGAAAACGTTCCTTGCTCCTGATCAAACACACTCCATTCGTAGGTTCGCAGTATTGGTCTAATTCTCACTGTCTTGGCGTAGACCATTTCGCCCTCGTACATCATTTTCCAATCGCCACGAGTTAGGGAAACACCATCTTCGGTTTCCATATCGTAGTTAATGTTTAGTCTTGAGAGTCCTTGACTTGATTTTTGTGAAGGTGTTTGACCTGTCAATGCCATCAAAGATTCTATGTCGTCAGTACTAAAAGAGTTAACAATGTTATCAATTTCAGTACTCATAGTAGTTTGTAAGTTTTCCAATTTAAATATCCTTTTCTATTTATTTAAGGTTAACGTAATCAGAGGTTACAGATCTACTTCAGATAAGTCAAGCCAATTCTTTCCTATTTTTAATTCGATACCTACAGGCATGTCGTATTCTACGCCATACCTACGTTTTGTCTCACTTGGTAGACACAACATTGCTTCAGATAATACATCGATACACTGTTGCTTTTCGTTTGGATGAACATCAAGAACAATAGAATCGTGTACTGTGTTGCAAATAACCGACTGCATTTTTAGTTCTCTCATCTGTCTATCTAGCTCCACCAACGCAATAGGCAATAGATCAGCCGTAGCGAACCCCTGAACAGGGTAATTACAAATAGCAGTACGATTGGTAGCTGTACCCCACTCTGTCCATCTAGCGTCAGGAAAACAGTATTCTCTTCCTGACGGTAATTTTATAATTTTTGTAGTCACAGCCTGCTTCTCAAGTTCTTTGTGCCACTCACTCACCTGTTCATACTTCTCTTTGAATCTTCTGTAGTATGCCTGCTGACTTTGTGTACCACTTACACCACCGTACAATGGCTTGAATGTGTGTGCTTTTGCTTCCTGTCTAGAGCAGCCAATGATAGATGCAGTATAGCTGTGAACATCTGTGCCTTTCTTTACATCATCGTACACCTGACTATCTTTAGAAAGAAAGCCTGCCACTCTGAACTCCAACTGTGAGTAATCACCCTCAAGTATGAAGCCATCATCAAATCTACTTTCGACAACCTTACGTATGGCAAATGTAGAACCACGTGGCATGTTTTGAAAATTAGGATTACGACTAGATAGCCTGCCTGTTGCTGTTACACATTGCATAAACTCAGGATGAATAAAATTGTAATCATCCACGTTGTTTTTCATACCCTCTACAAAGGTAGACAAATAGGTACGCAAAGCATTGTATCGTACATAAGCTTCACAGAACTCACGTGCATCACCACTTAGTTCAGATAGCCTATCTTCTAAGGTTACCTTGTCTGTCTTGAAACCTGCTGACGCTGTGTCTCTTGGTGTACGAGGTATGATTTTAAAACCTGCCACCTCACCTGTAGATGTATAGACTACACCTTTACCCTCACAAATTTTACATATTCGTTTGGCTTTACCAACACTACCGTCTTTTTTGAGAGGTGTTATCCTACCTGATCCACGACAGGTTTCACATTGACGACCAATTGTTTTGTAAACTATGTCAGTCATACGCCTGACGTACTGTACAAAGTCTTTGTTTTTCATACGTGTACGCATCTTAGGTTTGATTGTATTGCCACGCATCTCATGTCCAAGATTAAACGTAAGCGACCAAAGAGATTTATCTTTTACTTTTCGTGAGTAAAGCAACACACTCTTGTCATCAGGACTTGCAAGATTGATAGGAGTATCTCCCATTGCATTTTTGGCTAGTCTGTTCAGCTTAGTTTCCAACATGGTCATCTCATCCATGTATTGTTTTTCAATATCTTCTAGGGTATCTGTGTTTATCTTTAGTCCGTTGTGTTCTATCCTAGATAGCGTGTTCGTCATCTCGAACGACAGTTTCAGTGTTTGTTTCATATAATTCCTCGAATGTTAAGCCAAAGGCTTCTAGTTGTTTTAATGCAACCTGTTCAGTTGCGACTACATCGGCAATACCGTATTCTTCTACTATCTCTGCAGGTATGTCATAGAATGTCTTGCCATCTTTGAGATATGGTTTAACTAAGTCTACTTCTTTTTGAGTAACATCGTATCGTTTTGCAAGAGACTCAAGTGACAAAGACCAACGCCTACCTTTTGATCTTAGGTATTCTGCTACCATAGTATCATACAGAACACCATCAAAAGTAAAACCACATGATCGCAACCATGTTATGTCAAACTTTATATTTTGTCCAATCAGAACATCTGCTCTATCTAAATCTTTTTGTATCAAGTTTACAATATCTGACTCATAATTGTACTCACTATCTTTGTGATAGAAAAACTTATAGTTAACGTGATCGTTTAACAACCACTTCCAACCTATTGATACTAATCGGTTATTGAAATAAGGTAGTGCAGTAATGCCACCCCCCTCTTTGTCTTGGTGTGTAGTTTCTACATCTAAAGTTAGTACTCTCATCAGTAATACACTCCTCTGCTTATATCTATTTGGGCATTGATCATACCATGCCAACCATTGATCTTGTTCTTAGATATACAGATGTGTCGCACTACATTATCTATTTCACTTGATCCTGTTTTCCCTATACCTATAATGATATCAGCTTCACCTGCCTTACCTGTCTTGGAATTGTCAAGCATAGCATAGTCAATAAATTGTCTGTCGTGTGCATCGTAACTTGCTTGGCTTACTGCCCACACAAGACACAAATTTCGTTTAGCTATCTCTCTTGCAGACACATAAGTTTCCTTCAAACGTTCATCTCCACGATTGTACTCACCACGTATTCTGAATTTGTCTAGCTGATCACAAAACATGACATCAGGTTTGTTCAGCTTGGCATACTCATCTACCTCTTCTACAGATGTACCTACCGAATCCATGATAGTCAAGTATGGTTCTATCTCTGTCTTGTATCTTTCCAAAAGACTAAACCTCTGTGCTACCATATCTTCTTTTGTCAGTTCAAAGTATGATTGGATGATACGTAACTTGATTCGCTTGGCAGGTTCTTCGTTTGCCCAATACACAACCTGAAACCCTTGACGTATGTACGATGATGCAAGAAAGCAACAAAACGTTGTCTTACCCACTTCAGGTCTTGCAAACAAGATACCTAAGTTGCCACGATCTAAACCTTTGATGTTCTCATTTATTAAGTTGAATGTGAATGGGAAATCATTGTCACCTGCTTCTTCAGATAACAGTTCGTTCAGATCTTTGTCAACAATGGTGTAGGTGGTCTTGTCACCTATCCTGCCATCATCTACACTTTCGATGAGTTTCTTTAACTCACCAAACTCATCACTGTCACCAGTGAATATGTCTAATGCTTTCTCTCCTATCTGCCTTGCTTTGTCTCGCAGCCACAGGTTATTTACAATGTCAGTGTGTAACTCATCGCTTTCTTTTGGTGCAACGAGTTGTACAATCATATCCTGTACACGATTCCTAGCTGAATCAGGCATGGCAGGATTACGGTCATTAAATATTGTGGACAGTTCAGGAACAGACAGACTACGGTCATACTTGGTATGTGAATAGACTATCGTATCAAATATATCTTTGAGTTCATTGTCGAACATAGTCCGATCAATTTTATTTTTTACTTTATTGAAGAAATCAATATTGAGACAAAAACCTATTACTTGTCTGTCAATTGATATAACGCCTGATGAAGTCATTTCTTTCCCCTTTTTCCATATCTTTTAAATCCTTGTTCAAAACAATTAACTTAGTTGGAACATAGTTCCGTAACTTTCTTATCATCATGTATGCCTTAGACGTTGCATCTTTGTCAAGAGCTACATAAACTTTCTTGAATTTTTTTATTACATCAATGTGTTCATTGAGTAATGTTGTTCCCATTAATGCTATTCCGACCCAAAAGTCACTAACACAGCAAGCACTAGGACAATCTTCGACAATAATTCCACAAAATCCGTTTCCAGATAAAAAAGGATCTCTGCTATTTCCATATCTTCTCCATTTCGGTTTACTTCCATTCAAACTTCTACCTGTACCATCTATTGTCTTTCCATCTTTCTTGACAAGGTACACTACTCTATCTTGTTGAAAGTCATATCGTATGTCAGCCAATCCATTCAGGTAAGCATCGTACGATCCTACTTTCTTTACATACGCTTCTGCTTCTTTACTTCGTGAAAGCGAAACAAACGTATCAGGAATAACAAACTCTGTATCATCGACTCTTTTCTCAACACGTTCTTTAAATGCAACCTTTGAGTTCTCTTTAGTGAGTTGCACTCCTGTAGATCCCTTAGTGTGACAATCAGCATGAAAGCAATACCACAGTCTTTCAAATCCTGTATCAGTTACACTAAAGGTATTGCTCCTATGACAAACAGGGCAATCACCCCTAAAACGCCCATAAGATACAACATGTAAATTTCCCACATAGTTCTTTATCCATTCCATTTCGAAACCATTACTACGCAATAAACTTTATGTCAAATAAAAAAATAATTTGACGTAATTTTAAATACGTGGTATGTGTGTGAAACCCTTTGGGAGAACACACACTATGACTAGACCAAACAAGATATTTCAAGATACAACATCTTACAATTTAAAGATAGAAAAAAAAGATTACGAAGAATTAAAAAAGTACTCGACAAAAGAATCGGATACGTTTAACATGCAAGTAAGCATTGCAGATTTAATTCGTACATCTGTAAAATTATACTTAGAGGATTTACGTAAGCTATATGGAAAAGAAACAGACAAAGACAAGTGTGCAACAGAGAAGTGACGGTATGTGGATTGTCGATGCAAAGTTGTCAGCAGTACGTATAGGATTACAAGACAAGGAATTTGTCAAACGTGGACACAATACAGATTACAGATTATGGGTAACCTGTTTTGTAGCCAAGACAAAAAATGCTTGTGTTGATTGGCTAAGAGACAATATGGCTATGCTAGATAAGCGAAGTCAGAAGTACTCTGTTAATGTCAGGCAACATAAGGAAAGCACTAACTAACTTTTCCTTTCATAAGTTGGTGCTTTCAAGCTCATAATTTCTCCTTACGTTGAAGAGGGGAGCAACCCAAAAAGTTGCTCCTCTTTTTTTTCTTGACAGATGTTTTTAGTTAGTTGTATAAGTTTCCCTGAGTATTAACAGAAAGGAAATAATATGAATTGGCTTAACTTATGTAGTGGTGGCGAGATAGGTCGCCAAGCAGTAAAAGAGTTGGGATTACCTGTAAAACATTGGTTTAGTTCTGAGATAGATAAGTTCGCTATCAAAGTAGCTAAAGACAATCACGATGACGTGCTTCACATTGGAGATATAAAAGACATAATGAAATTTTGGGAAGTAAATAAGTTTCCTAAGATAGACGTTATTCTATGTGGATCACCTTGTCAGGGATTTTCTGTGGCAGGCAAAGGTTTAAATTTTGAACACCCTCAATCCAAGTTGTTCTTTGATTTTGTTAAGATATACAAATACCATTATAATCGTAATCCAAAATTAAAACTGTTGTTTGAAAATGTACGTATGAAAAAAGAATGGCAAGACATTATTCTAAGTACACTACAAGAGATCAATCCTAACTTAAAACTTTACATGATCAATTCATCTATTGTATCTGCACAGAATAGACTACGTATGTACATAACAGATTTTGAGTTCGACATACCTGAAGATAGAAATGTCAAACTTCGTGACATAATAGAATGTGGTTGTGTAGATAGGGAAAAATCTTATTGCTTAGATGCAAACTATTGGAAAGGTGGTAACTTGAAAATGTATTTCGAGAAGTCACGTAGACAGTTGGTATTTGGAGATGGTTGCAAACAGGTTGGGATAGCTGATCTGAACGGACATGACATACTAAAGCGTGTCTATTCTGTAGAGGGTAAAGCTCCTACGTTGAATAGTTGTAATGGTGGCAATCGTGAACCAAAGATACTTTGTAATTCTGCATCAATTACAGGTCGTAGACTAGACAGACAAGGCATACGCAAGGATAATGATCTAACTGTTCCAATCACCCAAACCTTAGAGGTATCTGATTCAGGTAAGTCACGGTGCTTATCTACATTGACTAAAGATACAGTTGTGTCGCCTTTGCCAAAAGGTAGGTATCCTGATGCTTATGGAGAAAACGCTTTACATTGGAGAAAGTTGACTGTAAAAGAATGTTGTCGGTTGCAAACGTTACCTGATGATTACTGTAAGTCAGTTAGTAATAGTCAAGGCTACAAGATACTTGGGAACGGTTGGACTAACGAAGTCATTAAATTTATTTTGAAAGGAAAATAGTATGGCAGATAAAAAGAAAGATACAAAAAAGTATCACGATTGGGTGTACATGGCAGATGATCAAATAAACCATGTACTAAAGTATGTTATCATTTTAGTATTTGCTTGTGGTGGTATAGCCATTATAAGTGATTTAATTAAACGATTTATATAGGGGAAAAATATGACAGAAGAAGTAGGAAAAGTAATTCATGATCTGTATGAAGAATTAGTCGAGGTAAGAAAACAAAACGTTGGCTTAACTAATGCAAACAAGATATATAGCAAACAAAATGTGGAGTTTCGTCAAAACCAAGATCAAGATGATCTGAACAGACAGATTACAGAACTCAAGAAAGAGAACAAACGTTTGTATCAGGCTTGTCATCTTGCTGAAGTTATTGAGTTACGTAAAGAGAATGTCAAGCTTGTCGCTCAATTAGAAAACGATGAACACAACGTTGGTCATTTGGATGAGAAGATGAAAAGATTAGACTATCTAGAAAAGCTATTCTCTGAAAACAGATACGTGTTTAGCGATATACCTAACACACCTGAAAACATGAAGATGGTAAAGTTGATGAAGAAACATATCAACAAAAGAAAGTATACTATGCGTTGGCGTGGTCAGTATCTTATTGATGGAGAGGATTGGAGAAAATACCAAATGGGTCAACCTTTATCAAAGTCCAAATGTATTCGTGTTTACATAGATAACAAACCATACCAAATAGATAACGTTGAAGGATTCAATGCAGAAGAAGTAGACATTATACTAGGTGGCTTATACAAAGAGGAAGATCAAAGTGAAGAGTTTATCACAAGCTTTGAAGTAAAGGGAGAAGAAAACGGTGAGATTGATGACGAGAAAAGAATACTTGACGTTACAAAACAGCTAATAAACTATTTTAAATCTATGAAGTTACACCTTGAGAACTCTGCTTCAAAACCTATTAAGGATAATGTCAACATTGTCATTCCAAAAGGAGAGAAAAATTGTCACACTCAATAAACGATAGTATCGTAGACTGTATAAATGACGAGTGGAGTGACATGACAGTTGATCTTAAAGATTGGCTTAAAACTCACAGGGAAACAGACGAGGTTGCAGACAGAGTTTACATAGGCTTAACCTATCTAGAGAACAAATGGAAACAGGAAAGATTTGACAGTTATCCTGATAGCTGATACATATAATCTGAACAGACAAAGAAAGGAAATGTCAATGCAAGTTAAAGATCTAATCAAGACATTACAGAAACACAATCTTAATAATGAGGTTGTGTTTTATAATTTAGACAACGATGATCTTAGACAAAAAGAGTACTTAGAAACGATATTAAACGCTGATGGTCAATGTGAAATTACTACAACACTAGACAAGGAGATGGCAAATGTCTAACACAGATAGAGTAAGAGCTTATTACAATCTGCACCGTAAGTGCTTTTCTGTACAGGATTACAAAACAGGATTGGTAATCGAACACACTAACAAGTTGTGCTTTACCAATGCTATGTTTGTCGTCAGGAAGTCAGGCAACGAAAGAGTAAAGAAAGAGGGCAGAAAGAATGTCCATGCTTTTGTAAATGGAATACGCAATGACAAATGGAATGACACTAACCATTTAAAAGTAAGAGAACGTGTCGCTAATTTCTTCAGGGTAAAATATGATCCACATACTATGGATTTTTTTCACTACAGAAGAATTGTTAACGGCAATGCTGAATGGCTACCAATTGATAGGCATTGGATCGGTAACGTTTGGCTATTTATGGAGAGAGATCGCCCAAGAGTTGTAGCCAACATAGACAGATTAGATGACACTAATATCTATGACATTGACAAATCAAGTGACACTAAAGAAGAACCAATCATGGTTATCCAAGATGGTAATTGCACCAAAAAGTATTATGATGGTGGTGGTTTTGCTATGAGTATTGATCTTGAAAAATCAGGATATAATGAATTTTTAAGAAAGAAAAGAAAGCAGATAGCAAATAAAAAGAAACTTCTTGCAATCTAATCTAGATAGTTTACAAATTAATTACGTTCAATTTTAATTTAACTGAAAGGAAATAAAATGAACTATATAGTAAATGACTTTAACCACGAAGTAAAAACACATAGAGATTATACTGATGTTAGTTTCTATGAAGATAATTCTAAGATAACTAAAGTTGATCTTCAGGCTATGTTACCTGTTCCAAATGACGATCCTGACTTTGGCGTAGTAACAACGCCTGAAGATTTAAAAGGTTATTTTGGTTTGTACAATTCTAGTCTAGATAAGTTATTAAATACACGCCCTGTATCTAATACTTATCAGCTTGTACCTCATCATGAATTGTTCAATGAACAAGCTAAAATACTTGGTCAATCTGATTTACCTTTAGAAAATATTACGGTAAAAGATCAGCTTTATAAAGATGGATTACAAGCTCATCGAACTATATTTTTTCATGATCTAGAAACTACCGTATCCAATAATAAAGATAAGGTTTTATCTAGAATTGATATATTTAATAGTTGTGATATGTCATGGAGCTTTCAAGTTTTCTCAGGTGCGTATCGTGATCTATGCAGAAATACTTTAGTCTTTGGTGGACAAAAAGCGTATCATCAACAAGCAAAGCATACTAGGAATTTATCGACTACGGCTTTAATGACTAAGGCAAGTATTGGTTTGGAATTTTGGAATAACCAAAAAGAAACAATGTTAAATTGGCGTGCTAAAGATTTGTCGCCTGAACAGTTTGGCAACATCTTAAAGCAGACTATTTGTAAAAAGAAATCCAAATCAGCAGAACTTAACTTAACTAATCCAATTAATGAAACTAAGATAAATTATTTATTGGATAGGTTTGAAAAAGAAACACCTGACTTGGGCAATACTATGTGGGCAGGCTATAATGCTTTAACGCATTGGGCAACCCATACTGACGAAACTATTGAAAAAGAAATTGATAATAAGTTAGTCAAAATAAGATCAGGTAAATCTACGGCAGATGTTCCAAGCGTTCAAAGAACACGCAATGACGAAGTAAGACAAGTTATTGAGTGTGAACATTGGAAAGAGTTAGAGTTAGCTTAATGAATGATGGCTTAGAACTCGCTTATATCATTTACAGAACAGTTGTCGTTATACTGTTCTGTTTAATTATTTACGCAATTATTCAATGGTAAATGAAAGGAAATCTTATGAAAACATTGACAGACATTGACACACAAATAGACGCTTTAAAAGAAGTGTCTAGTAATGCTTTACTTAAACACGGTTTTAGTAGGTCAAGACAAAGAATATTTGACTTATCAAAATCACTCGACCAAACATGGCAAAACTACAAAGTTGTACATGGCAAAACATATTACAAAGAACTTACACTATTTGTAATAACACGTTCAGCTTTGGGTTTACGTTACAAATCAATTGTTAAACGTTCAGGTTTGAAAGGTTTGGTTGTTCATGATTGTTTAACTGATTTACTAAATGAAAAGTTAATCTATAAAAAAACAGTTGATATGAAACTAATTTATTGTGCAAAAAAATAACTTGCATTAAATAAAAAAATAAATTTATAATTAGGCTAGGTTAGAAATTAATCTAGCCTTTTTACGTTATGAAAGGATTTCTTAAAATGGAAACAAAAACGTATTTAATTAAAACTAAGTTTGATTATTCAACAAAAGAACTCGTTCAAGTTGACGGTAATAATTTAACTATTGAATTTAAAATCATGGATAAGTACGCAATGATTGAAATAATAGGAAGATTAAAAGACCGAACTGTTGAAGAGTTTAAACATCAAATAATTTGTAATAAAAATCAAAATATTCAGGTGTTGCCAAACCGTAATGAACAAGTTGAAAAGTTTGATAATCGTATTAATGATAATGTTGATAGGTTTCATTTTGACCAATTATTCAAAAATGATTATCAATTAGGTTTGCACGGTCAATTAGATTTAGAAGATTTAATTAATGAAAAGGTAGGTCAATAATGGGATACTTTTTAAAAGAACTCTTAGAGCTTATCAAATGGATGTCTTTTGGTTTCACTCTTGCCTATTGCTTGGCATCCTATCACGGTTTGGATACAAGCTTTTCTAGTTTGTGGGGATAATCATGGCTTATTATTTTAGTTGTAGAGAATGTAATACTACTAGTTTATTTGATAACGGTGTTATTACTAAAGTTAATCCTATTGAAGATTACCACCTTTTACGAAATGTAAGGGGTGGTTATATTAATACTAATGACAATGAAAGTGTTATCTGTAAATCTTGCATATCTAAAAAGGTAAGGTTAAAAGGTAATTATATAATAATTTAATGAAAGGTAATAAAACAATGCAAACATTTAATTTAACTCTTGAAGATATGCCACATAGAGAAAAGAAACTTTATAATATTGCAAAGGTCGAGAACTGCAAAAGCAACCGTTCAGGCAAACCAATTGCAAATCAATTTATTATTACTTTGCAAAATGGTATTAAGATATTTCAAAGTTATAATTCTATTATCTGCGTTAAAGCTGATGGCGAAACATATCTTGATTATGAAAGGTGGGATTATTCAAATACTACTTCAAGGTATCGTAAACAGTTTTTAAATGAAGATACTAAGACAACTAGAGATAAAATAAATCAAGGTAAATATGCCGTTGTATATCTTAATAAACCGTCTGTGTATCATCATTCAATTAAAACGACTGATTATTAATATACTTGACTATTAAAATACAATAGAATAATAATAACTTTCCTCCATGTTAAAGCACTTTAGATTAGTTTCTAAGGTGCTTTTTCATTTCATAGCCTGATATATCCTTAAATGATTGTTTCCTTTATGTATTCGCCTTAAACGGTGTTTGGCGTATTGCTCGCAATAGTAACAGTAAAAGGTATTAATCGAGGGTTTGTTATACAGTTAACTTTTAACAAATGACAAATCGTCTTACGTGGCGTGTGCGTGTGTGTATAATCTAAAGTTTACTTTTGATGTTTGGTGTTTGGGGTTGTGGTTTGCCTGTGGTTCTGCATCAATGATGAAGAAATGACAAATCAAAACTGGCAGAAATACTTATGTGCGTGTGCGTACGCATGGGTCACTGGGGGTACTGGCATATTTGCATGCAATGTCGCCATATTTTTACTAGAATGAGTTAGTTGTACAGGTAACGGTGCATCCCTTTGGGATAGCGTGGGGGGATATGGTGTATTTCCCCGGAGGTTCTACTCCGATTGTACTAACTGATTCCTGATCTGTCAATAAAATAATTATTTTTCTTGACGTATTCGTGCAAAGTTCTTATTATAAAGGTAACAAAGTGTCATTTAAAGCACATACAACCAACAATTACCTGAAAAACAAGTGTAATAGGCTTTATTTGTTTGATTCTTTGTCAATTTAACGAAAGAAAGTAATGTTTCAAGCATTTGTACTCATATGCCTTATAGGTATGCCCACTGAAAATAGATATTGTGAAGAATTAGCCGACACAAGAGGACCATACATGCTGCACGACAAGTGTCTTGCACGAGTATATGAGATAAAAGAGGAATTGCACCTCTACAAACCTAACATGCAAGCACGAGCATACCGTTGTGATGAATTTACTCCCCAAACAGAAAAGCAAAGCACGTGAAATAAGTCCTCAACAGGAGCAATTTCTAGAAGTACTCTTTGAAAATGGTGGAAACGTAACTGATGCAGCCCTCAAAGCAGGATATGCAAAGGGATCAGTGACGTGGCTACGCACATCTTTAGCAGATGAGATCATAAACCGTACAAAGAACATACTATCTATGAACGCATTTAAGGCAGCTACACGTCTTGTAACTACTATAGACAACCCAATACCTGAAAGAGGGGATGACCTACGCTTCAGGGCGGCAGAATCGCTGTTAAACAGGGTAGGACTGGGTAAACAGGAAACAACCAACGTAAATGTACAGGCAGTACACGGAATAGTTCTGTTGCCGCCTAAGAAAGACGTTGTAATCGATGGAAACTAAGAAGCGTGGTCGCCCAAAGAAAGACCCTAACGCACCCAAACAAAGATACAACTATTCATCTGCAATCAAAGCTCGTAAACAGACACAACGTAGACTTACTGAAGCCAAAAAACGAGCAACAAAGATAACGAGACAAGCAGAAAGTAAAAGAAGATATGCCAGAAAACTCGAAGAAAAAATCACCAAAGTCGACAAAGCTCTCAATCAAAAAGAGACTACTGTTATCGACAAAACGGATCTGCAACAGCTTCCAGACGTTGTTGAGCAACTGGTGGATGGGCGTGAAATTATTTTTCAGCCGAATGAAGGACCTCAAGAAGAGTTTCTTTCCTCAAGTGAAAGAGACGTTCTTTACGGTGGTTCGGCAGGGGGTGGCAAAAGCTTTGCCTTACTTGCAGACCCCTTACGGTATTGCCATAATAGCAACCATCGTGGGCTTCTTCTTAGGCGTACTCTGGATGAGCTAACAGAACTTATTGACAAGTCACGTCAGCTATATCCCAAAGCTTTCCCCGGTGCAAAGTTCCGGGAGTCAAAGTCAACGTGGCACTTTCCATCAGGTGCAACAATATGGTTTACCTATCTTGACAAAGACAAAGACGTAACAAGATTTCAGGGTCAGTCGTTTAACTGGATAGGCATAGATGAGATAACCCAATATCCCTCGCCTTATGTTTGGGATTATCTCCGTTCACGACTAAGGGCAACTGATCCTGAACTGCAAAAACATCTGTACATGCGTTGTACAGCAAACCCCGGAGGAGTCGGAGGTTGGTGGGTCAAGAAGATGTATATCGATCCATCTGAACACAACTCGACTTTTCCTGCAATAGACATCGAAACAGGCAAAGCTTTCTTGTGGCCGCAAGGACATGAAAAAGCAGGTGAGCCACTCTTCTATCGTAGGTTTATACCTGCACGTTTGACTGACAATCCATACTTGTTGGCTGACGGACAATACGAAGCGATGCTACGATCCCTACCTGAAGTTGAACGTAAGCGACTTCTTGAAGGCGACTGGGAAGTAACGGAAGGTGCAGCCTTTCCTGAATTTAGTAGAAGTAAACATGTGGTCCCGAATTTTGACCTTCCACCGAATTTCCCCAGAATACGTGCCGCTGACTATGGGTATGCGAGTCCTTCTTGTGTCCTGTGGGGTGCTATTGACTGGGATAACAATATATGGGTTTATCGTGAACTGTATGTAAAACAGTTGACAGCAGAGCAGTTAGCAGATAGAATACTACAAGTAGAACAAGAAGATCCGACCCCCCACTATACTGTACTTGACTCATCGTGTTGGAACAAGACAGGCTTTGGTCCTTCCATAGCAGAGACAATGATGAGATGTGGAGTGCGTTGGATGCCATCGGACAGAAACCGACTTCAAGGCAAAATGGAAATACATCGTAGGCTTGCCGATGACCCACGAACAGATGAACCTAGAATACGAATATTTCCGAACTGTGTCAACCTCATCAAACAACTATCAGGTATACCTCTTAGCAAAACAAATGCAGAGGATGTGGACACAAAGGCAGAAGATCACGCATACGATGCACTACGATATATGTTAATGACAAGGATGACAGGATATGTGTCGATTCATAAAACGCTTGGTGGTATTAAGAATCAGGTCTATCAAATGCAAGACCAAACATTTGGGTATTAAATAAATGGCAGCAGGAACACAAGCTTACATTGTAGGACAAGAATACGATCCTAGAAAAATAACTCTAGAAGATTTTATTTCTATGTTTGAAAAAGAAAGCACCGAGCAGGGTGGTAGAAAAAATCAAACGTGGGGTAACCTGATAAGAAATAACCCAGTAACAAAAAAATATTTAGATCAGCCTGCTATAATGTTATTTGGTGCAGTTCCTTCAGATTCTGATAGTATAATGGCTGATATTCAAAATGCTGCAAAAGGTCAAGCTAGTACAATCCAATCAAAATTTAGAGTTATAGAAGCAAACCTATTTCCTAAGTTAGCTATTCTTGGTAAAAAAGAAGGAGTAGATTTATTATCTGGATATTCAAAGATATCAGAGGAAGTAAAAAAACTTCAAACTAGAGGTGGAAAGTTTACAGCTAAAAAAGGATTTGATGTAACTAAGGTTGGAGACTTAATAGAAAATTTAATTGAACATGTTAAAAATAATTCTAAAGATAAACCAATAGCTAACGCCATTTTATTTAATTTAGAAAATGGTAGTAGACCCAGTTTAACAACTGAATTACGAACTTTCATGTATGAAAAAAACAAGTTTGGTGAAGCTGCACAAACTATGGGTTTAACTGGTAGAGATGGTTTACTTATACCTGCAGGAACTACAGGTGTAAAAAGACAAGCTAAAGGTCAAGCTCCAAATATACAACCTTATAACGCACCGTTATCAAAAAGAGCCGTTGCTATTTTACAGGATCAAAGTGAGTATAATAAAAATATAGTAGGCGATAATAGAAAATTAGATTTTTATTTTCAAGTTGAAGAATTAAAAGGGACTAAGTTTTACAAAAAGGGAGAGATGCGACCCATATCTTTAGAAGATATAAACAGAGTTTTAAAAACAACAACACCAAAAGGCTTACTCATAGAGTACACCACTAAAGGATCTAAGGAACTTAGTGAACCTATTACATCCAAAAATTTAAGAAACTTGTTTATAAATATTGGGGGTTTAAGTATCACTAACAAAACAAATTTAGCCATGTTAACAAACAGAGATATGGCAGAAAATACTGGATCTCAAGAAATATACATGGGTAAACCCGGTCAGTATAATCAAACTGCCATTGATGATTTAGATAAAATAAGTTTACGAACTTGGGGATTATTTAGTTTAAGAAATCCTGAAGCACAAAAAATATATAAAGAACAAGGTAAATTTCGTAATATAAATGAGTTTATTTTTGGTAAAAATGAGTTAAGCACAGATGGAAAATTAATACCTGATGAAGTAACGTATGAAAACTTTGATACCGTAAAAGCAAAACCCATACCAATACAAACAACAGGTTTTGCTCCACCTGAAGAAAGTACTACTACTGAAAAAACTTTTGTTGCAAAAGAAGAAAATAAAAAAGTTTTAGACTTTGATGACTTTGATGATGATGAAAAAAACGAGATGCGAAAATTAGGCATTTACGATAAAGATGTTGGATCAAATGAACCCACAAGAATACAAAAAGCAAAAGGTTTAAAATCTATAGATCCATCTGCAATAATTTTAGGTGGTGCAGCAGGATCAGAAATCCTTAGTGATACTGGTGAGTTAGTTGGTGAAGAAGTTACGCAGTCAACTATAGCTCAAACACTCGCAAAGACTGCACCGAAGTTAGCACAGACTACACTTGGAAAAGCTTTACCAGTGGCAGGTGCAGGATTGGTCTTTCCGTCATCTCCTACAAACGTAGATGAAGTAGAAGGGTTTGCAAGAAAAGATATTGACAGACGCTTTGCAGGTATAGATCAGATGGATACATCCCAAGAAAAACAAATATTTCAAGATGATCCTAGACTGCAAGGAACAACAGCTATGTACGATCCATCAGAATTACCAAGACGAGACGCTGAAGATCCACTGAGTGATGAAGCGTACAGAAAAAGATTTCTAGAACAATCTAGAACAAAAGCAAGTTCACAATTAAGTGGGTTTGCACAACCTCGCTAAAAGGAGAAAAAAATGGCAGACAATCTTAATCAAGGTGCAGCCTATATAATGGGATCAGACAAAGTATCAGTTAATGATGCTCAAGGATCTAATAGCTTACATAGAGAAGGTCTTGAGTTTACTATGGAAGTAAATCAAGATGCGTTGCAAGTTGACATGCCAAAGAAGCAAACAAAACCTACTGTTGAAGCTTCTTTATTTGCTATGGCTGACGACAAAAACTACTTTTAATCAAGGATAAATTATGGCTGATGAAAGTTTTCTTCAACCTGATGACGACACTCCTGTATCTATCGAAAATCCACAAGAGCAGATGCCCGGATTGGCAGGGTACGTTAAATCTAAGTTTGAAGATGCAGAGAATGGTAGACGTTCTCACGAACTAAAATGGTTACAGTCTTATAAAAACTTCAAAGGTATCTACGATTCTACAACTCAATATCGTGACTCCGAAAGATCAAAAGTATTTATTAAGATAACCAAAACTAAAGTTCTTGCTGCGTATGGACAGATAGTGGATATACTATTTAGCAATAAAAAGTTTCCACTTGTTGTAGAACCTACTCCTATGCCTGAAGGCATCGAGGAGTTTGCTCACATGAAAACTCCAGTTGATGAAGCTGAACAGCCAGTTGATCCATTTGGTTTTGAGGGAGATGGCAGAGAGCTACCCCCCGGAGCTATGTCGGCTCGTGAGCCACACAAGCTAGGAACATACGGTAACGATTTTCCTGACATGTTGGCATCAGGACCTGCAAAGATGGGTGAGCCACAAGTTAAGCCTGCACAGAAGATGGCTATGAATATGGAGAAATGTATTCATGATCAACTTATGGACAGTAACGCAGTTAACGTATTTCGTAAAGCTATATTTGAATCAGCACTGCTTGGAACAGGTATAGTCAAAGGTCCATTAAACTTTTACAAACGTGTTCACAACTGGCAGATGAATCCTGATACTGGACAAAAAGAATATAGTCCATATGAAAAGGTAATGCCACGCATTGAATATGTATCTCTGTGGGATTTTCATCCTGATCCGTCTGCAACAAGTATTGAAGATTGTGAGTACGTAATACAAAGACATCGTATGAACCGTCAACAACTTCGTGGTCTAATCAAACGACCATACTTTGATGCGTCAGCTATTGAAGAGTGTCTTGCTAAAGGTCCTAACTACGAAGATAAATACTACGAAGATACCATACGTGAAGATGATACTGAACCTTACTATCAAGAAAACAGATACGAAGTTCTTGAGTACTGGGGTGTCATAGATAAAAAACTTGCAGATGAAGTTGGTATGGAAAATGCCAATGATATGTCAGAGTTTGATCAGTTGCAAGTCAATGTATGGGTATGTGGTGGTATGGTCATTCGATGTGTCGCAAATCCATTTACACCTGCACGATTACCTTTCCAAGCTTTTCCATTTGAAATAGATCCTTACCAGATATGGGGTGTTGGTGTTGCAGAGAATATGGAATACTCACAAAAATTAATGAATGGTCATTACCGTATGGCTATTGATAACTTAGCACTTGCAGGTAATCTTGTATTTGATGTAGACGAAGCAAGCTTAGTCCCCGGTCAAAACATGGATATATTCCCCGGTAAGATATTTAGACGACAGTCAGGTGTAACAGGCACAGCAATTAACGGACTAAAGTTTCCAAACACTGCACCAGAGAACATACAGATGTATCAGATATCACGACAACTCGCTGATGAAGATACAGGTATACCATCCATACTACACGGACAAACAGGTGTAACAGGAACTGGTAGAACCGCTGCAGGACTATCTATGTTGATGGGTTCAGCAGGACTAGCAATGAAAACAGTCATAAAGAATATAGATGATCATTTACTGAAGCCACTGGGTGAATCTTTGTTTCAATGGAACATGCAGTTTAATGATGATTTAGGGGAGATAAAAGGGGATCTAGAAATAAAACCTCGTGGGGTTGCAGCAGTTATGCAAAAAGAAGTACGTACACAAAGATTAACTGCTTTGCTTCAAACCGTATCTAACCCAATGCTTGCACCTTTTATCAAGATACCTAACTTGATAAGAGAGCTTGCAATAGCACAGGATATTGATCCTGATACGTTAGTCAACGATGCCAACGAAGCACAACTATACGCTGAAATGTTAAAAGGAATGATGGCTAATGTACAACAAGGAGCAGGCGAGGATGCTGTCGCCACTAATCAACAGCAAGGAATGGGTCAACCTAGTGGAGTACCTCAACAACCTGAAGGAACTGACAGTCAAGGGTCTGGTAACGGCACAATCGGAGTCGGAGCTACGCCAACTGCAGGGGAAACTGGCTTTACTGGAAATGCTCCTAGAGTTGAAGAATAATCACGAAAGAATAAATAAAAATGGCTGACATTTTTGATTTTGGTGTAGACTTTGGTCTTTCTTTCTTTGAGCCTTTGCCAGAGAGACGAAAACGTACTGGTACGTTGACACGTGAAGAATACGCTAAAGAAAATGTTGATTTTTATGAACAGAGCTTAGACGATACTTTAGGCACTGGCATAGAACTTAGATTTAAAGATGATGAAAAAAAAGAAGAAGAAGATAAAAAAGAGGACATTGACGTAAATGTAGTGGGTGGAGACGATGAACCTGCTTCTATATCTGCTTCTAGTTACGATGTGCAAGACACAGGAGAATTAGGGTTAGGAGCAGGAGAACAAATTGGAATAGGAGGTACGGCAAACACTTTAGGATCTGTTAATGTTGGAACTTATGGACAATCTTTATCACAAGCAGGTTTAGGAGATAAAAATCCATTTAGTGCTTTTGGTCTAGACATATACACAGCTTCTGTTCCAACAACAAAAGATGAAGCAAAAAAGGGATTAGCAAAACAATTTTCAAAAGAAAAATTAACTCAAAGTGCAGTTAAATTTGCAGGAAGAATGATAGGTATGCCTGCACCTTTAACGTCAGGTGTAATGGGTTTTGTAAACGGAGTTACTGTTAATGATCCTTTAGGGAATCCTAGCTTTAGACCTAGCCATCCTGTTTTTGGATTGGCTCACGATTTAAATATGTCAATACAATTTAGTAATGCTTCAGCTATAAATGCAGCTATAAACGCAAATCTTGATGTTCCATATGCAGAGAGAGGTCCTATAGGTTTTATGGGATACGATCCTACAAACGGTCAATTAATAAGCAGGGCCCCGTTAGGCATGACGTGGACTGGAACTACAAATCTTTCAGTACAACAACTAAGTGCGTTAGAAGCTTTATCTAAAGGTTTTACTACTAACGGATATAACAATCAAACAGAAAGAGGAGAAGTTCTAGCTATGGGAACTGACACCATCGGAGGTCAGACAGTAGGAGGATATAGCAACAATGGATTTCACCACGGTATAAATGGTGCGTCAAGAACTGGAACTATGGCACAAGCTGAAAAAGCTGCAAAAGGATATGGTATTACCACCAAACAATTTACTAATATTTTATCAACAGTACGTAAAAATCTTACTTTTTTTGGTAAGCCTAAAAGCAGTAAACTTACTTTAGATTATTTAAGTAGAAAACAATTCAGAGATAATGAAACAACAGGTGGATCATATAGTATGGGTCTTGAGACCGATGTCACTGCTCAACAAAATATTGAAAATGCTTTAAGTCAGGGAATAGGCGTAAATGAATTTGGCGGCATATCTGCACAAGGTTTAACAGATGTTCAAGGTATTAGTCAAGCTACTCAAGGTATAACGAGTGGAAGTTTTGGCACAGTAAGTGTTGAAAGTCCGGGTGATAACAGTAATGATGGTGGTAGTGGTAGTGGCAGTGGGGCTGCAGGAAGTGGTTCAGACAGTGGTCCGGGAGGTGGCGTTGGAGGAGATGCTACTGGGGGATATACTGCATTTGGTGGACAGATTGGTGAAGGTATGCAAGAAGGTGGTCCTGCAGGATTTATTGGTGGGCCTCCTGAAAACTACAGCGATCAAACAACCATCGCAGATGACATACCTCTAGAGGTCAAAGATGGTACTTTTGTTATAAATGCTCCTGCTGTAGAATACGCAGGATCAGATGATATTAGCGAAATGTTAACAAAAGCGTACGAAAAAGCAGGACAAGCTATTGACAAATCTGGACAAAGGACTACAATACCAAGTAAGGAACAAATTAATATAATGATTTCACGAGGTGAAGTCGTAGTTCCTCCCCAAATAGCAAAGATCATAGGATACGATCGTTTAGAGAAAATAAACAATCGTGGTAAAAAAGAAGTTGCAAGACGACAGAAGCAAGGTGATCAAGAAAAGCCACAAGCTAGACAAGCTAACGAAGGTGGTTTTATAGAAAAAGCTGAAGGTGATAAAGTCACTGTATACAGAGGTGAACCTTCAAAATTTCCTAAAAGAGCAGAGCTACTTAGAGATAAATACACTGGCTCTTGGTTTTCACCAAATAAAAATTTTACAAAGACATACGGTGAAGTTGCAAAAACTATGGAGCTTACTTTTGACGAATATAAAAAGGGTGCAAAAAAAGCTTTTTTAAAAAAGAATATATCAACACGAAGAATGGAAAACAGAGACGCTAAGTTACCTCCAAACTTGACAAGAAGTCAAAGATCTAGAATATTTCAATCTTTAAAGTATATAGATTTTATGGCTAATGAAGTTAAAAAAGGAAACAGAAGCACTAAAGCGTTTGCAGATTTTATGTATGAAGGAGTATTTCCAAAAGAAAAAGATAAAGCAACAGTAATGCTGTTAGAGACTGCAAAAAGAAGTCCTAAAGCTTTTGGAAAATTAGTAGTAGATAGTTTAGTTAAAAACGTTGTATCAAAAGGAATACCTGTAGTTGGAGCAGTAACAGGATTTGCTCCTAAAGAAATGGGCGATGCAACTCTTAGTGGCAAAGAAGGATTTATTTATGACTATCGTAGTCAATAAGAATTAGTCAGCTACCCACACACGTGGCCCTGACGAACCGAAGCAGCTACCCACAGCCAGTGGCACTGCATTAATGAGGTATAAAACTATGGCAACACAAGTAAAGGGCGTAAGAGCCAACAAACCAAACGATTCATTTGGAGTAACAAATAACGAAAATCTTTATCGTGGCAAATATCGTGAAGATGTTTACAAAGATGAAGAGGAACAAACAGAAGAAACTCAAGACCCCACACAAGTGGCTACTCAAGAGAAACCAAAACCTTCTGAAAATAGTTTTGCAG
>VMHT01134648.1_pt1 | contig 39600 bp, 36 predicted proteins | sample 4693611 | NCBI WGS metagenome assembly VMHT01 (sample SAMN12280063, study PRJNA550983) | marine metagenome | isolation source: seawater sampled from same location over 5 years 0.02-0.2 micron viral filtrate | place: USA: collected off the coast of southern California halfway between the port... ...
AGTTTTTGATAAGTTAAAGTTGTTAGGGCTTCAATGATTTCATTTCTGGAATTTCCGTTTTCATCTATTTGTAGATAACTGGAGAAACAGACCGAAGCATCCTGCTTCTGCATTATTTCAAGCTGAATTTGTAGCTTTTTAGGCTTCCATTGGTCATCTGCATCCAAAAAAGCTATAAAATCACCCTTAGCTGCTTTAATTCCTTTATTTCGACTTATTCCTGTGCCGAAATTGTTTTGATTTTGAAGTATTTTAATCCGAAAATCTTGCTTTTCCAGATTTTCAGCTTTAGAAAAAGTAGCATCAGTCGAGGCATCATCAATAATGAATAACTCCCAATTGGAATATGTTTGAGCAATCACAGATTCCACGGCGGTTTCAATAAAATCTTCCGCATTAAAAGCGGGCATAATTACTGAAACCAAAGGATTATCCATAATTCGATTTAACGTCTTATATGCCCAGAAAAATCTTTGTGCTCACTTTTTTCCAGTTCTTCCGTACTCAGGCTTTTAAAATAATTGTAAGTGATTTTCATTCCTTCACTTCGGGAAACTTTCGGTTCCCAGCCTAAAACCTCTTTTGCTCTACTAATATCGGGTTGTCTTTTAAGCGGATCGTCTGCAGGAAGTTCTTTGTACACGATTTCCTGATCGGTACCAGTAAGTTTCAAAATTTCTTCAGCAAAATCTTTAATGGTAATTTCATCTGGATTTCCAATATTCACAGGATCGGAATAATCGCTTAGCAACAACCGATAAATCCCTTCAATTTGATCGTCTACATAACAAAAAGAGCGCGTTTGTAACCCATCACCAAAGATAGTGAGATCTTCCCCACGCAGTGCCTGACCAATAAACGCTGGAATTACACGGCCATCGTTTAAACGCATTCTGGGACCATAAGTATTAAAAATCCTGGCAATCCTGGTTTCCAAACCGTGAAAACGATGATAAGCCATAGTAATAGATTCCTGAAAACGTTTGGCTTCATCATAGACTCCACGTGGACCTATGGTATTTACGTTTCCGTAATATTCTTCATTTTGAGGATGAACTTGTGGATCTCCATAAACTTCAGAAGTGGAAGCGATAAGGATTCTGGCATTTTTTTCTTTTGCCAAACCAAGGCAATGCCAGGTTCCAACAGATCCAACTTTTAAAGTTTGAATCGGAATTTTTAAATAATCTATAGGGCTGGCGGGAGAAGCAAAATGCAGTATGTAATCTAACTCGCCGGGAACGTGGATAAATTTTGTAATATCGTGATGAAAAAATTCAAAATTATCCAGTTTAAAAAGATGCTCAATATTCTTTAGATCTCCGGTAATAAGGTTATCCATTGCAATAACTCTATAACCTTCTTTAATAAACCTATCGCATAAATGAGAGCCTAAAAAGCCAGCAGCACCGGTAATGAGTATTCTTTTTGCCATGGAAATTAATTTATTTTAAAATTAATGAAATTATAGCAGACCTAAGCTTTTATTAGTTTTTCGAGGCTCACTTTCCAGTTAAGGATCGGTTTTGAAAATTGCTGTTCAATTTTGCTTTTATCCAACACGCTATATTCAGGTCTTGCGGCGATGGTCTTAAATTTATTGCTCTTATTTAAAACTATGTCTTCTGAATTCCCTGTAATTTCTATAATCGTTTTTGCAAAATCATACCAGGTTGCTTCGCCCAGGTTGCTGAAATGATATAAACCAAAATTATTATTTTCTGAAGAAACTATATTCAAAACAAATTCAGCGAGATCGTTAGCATTTGTTGGAGTACCGGTTTGAGAAGTGGTAATATTAAGCTCCGCTTTTTCTTCTATTTTTCTAAGTATCGTCTTATAAAAATTATGACCGAATTCTGAATACAGCCAGGAAGTCCTAAAAATAAAATGCTCTTTCAAAACCTCAGCGATTAGCTCTTCTCCCTTTAATTTGGAAGCGCCGTAAACGTTTATTGGATTCGTCTTATCGGTTTCTATATAAGGCTTTTCAGCTTTTCCGTCGAAAACATAATCGGTAGAAAAATGAACTAAAGTTGCCCGATTTTCATTACAAACCTCAGCCAGGTTTTTCGCTCCTGTTGCGTTAATTTTAAAGGTTTTTTCTTCTTCAGATTCGGCTTTTTCAACATTGGTATAAGCCGCGCAATTAATTACCCAATCAAATTTTATTTCAGAAAACAGTTTTTCAAGTTTCGGTTTATCCGTAATATCTGCTTCCGAAGAAGATTTAAAAATGAAATTGAATTCAGAATAATTCTTCGAAATCTTTTTAAAACAAGCTCCTAATTGGCCGGAAGCACCGGTAACGAGAATATTTTTCATTTAAAAACCTCTTTTAAGCGCGGTTGTTTTAAATCTTTATCTGAAATAATCATTTCTTCTTCCGGAAATTCCCAGTCTATCGCCAGGTCTGGATCGTTATAAATTATTCCTGCTTCAGAACCCGGATAATAATATTCATCGCATTTGTAAGCAAAAACCGAGGTTTCAGAAAGTGTAACAAAGCCGTGACCAAATCCTTTGGGAATATAGAGTTGGTATAAATTCTCGTGATCAAGAATAATTTTGAAACTCTGCTTAAATGTTGATGATTCCGGTCTTAAATCTACCACTACATCCAGCACTTTTCCATAAATAGCACGCACCAGTTTAGTTTGCCCAAATTCTCCGGTTTGGTAATGCAATCCACGTAAAACCCCCTTTTTGGAAATAGATTGATTATCCTGAACAAACTCTTTTTCAATCCCTGTTAATTCTATAAATTTTTTCTTGTGATAACTCTCCAGAAAAAGGCCGCGTTTATCCCGAAAAATATCTGGTTTTATGATAAAGCAGTCTTTTAAAGGCGTTTCTTCAACTTTCATAAATTAAGATTTAAAGATTTGTTCGAGAATCTTTTCGGTAATTAAATAAGTAGGTTTTACACCCGTGGTTCCCAATCCTCCAGAAGCTAATGTACTACCGGTTTCTAATGGATTATCTGAAGCGTAATAAGCATATCTCACCTTCACATCACTATTAATACTACCTCTTAATTTTGAAGCGGCCTGGATGGCTTTTTGGTAATGTGCACCTTCCATCTCCAGTCCACTCACATTCCAGGTAGAATCATGGAAGAATTTAAGAATATCGCGGTTTTGAAGTGAAGTTCCCAAAACGGTGATCATCGCGCCATCTACTACAGCTATATCGCTCTCTTCAAGATCGGCACGACTAAGTTCATTTTTAAAAGGATAGTTATCTGCAGTTCCTTCAAATAAATGGGCAGAAGGAATCATAATATCGCCTTTTCCACCTTCAAGAATCCCGGCTTTTCCCATAATAGAGATAGATTCTACATTCATTTTAATCTCGTTACCTTCAAAATTATAGGGTTTCAGGAGCTCATCCATAGTTTCATAAGCCTGCTCTCCAAAAGCGTAATCCATCACGATAATAACCGGTGCTTCTTCTTCGGTTTTAATATCCCAGGAGCCATATTTACCGTTTAATTTAGCGGTATCAAAGATTTGCACATCAATGTTGGTTCCGCTTTTATCTTCCAAAAAGGTCATCCCGTTGTCTAGAGCAGATTTCATGACTTTGCTTCTTAGATCACCATTGGTGCTATTACTAAGCGCTTCATAAATTTCCAGCGGCTTTTTCTTTTTAAGTTCGGTTTTTAATGCTGAAGGTGTATAAAGCGTGTTCATTACACTATGCATATTTGCACTAATAATGTGCAACGGGCGATGCATTAAATTCTCTTTTATAAGATGTTGCTTAATATTATCGGCCCAAATCTCGCCGTGAATATGGTGCCCCAAACGCTCACGTAAAACTGGACTAAAAGTTATAATTCTTTTATCGTTATTTACCGTCTCTGCAATTGCCAGCTTCCCTAACCAGTAAATTATATTTAAAAACCGTTCAGGGTTTCCCGGTAAGGAGAACTTTGGATAGATATCCTGAACCTCATAGAAAGTTCGGCCTAAAATATTTGCAGTGTGAGTTAAAGCGATTTCGCGTTGTGCCTGGTCTAAAGGTTCTTCCTGTAAAACAGCTTTTTCTAGTTTTTGCCAGTCTCTGGTAACGCTACCCTCTTCATCTATAATTACTCGACGCATTATTTTATGAGATTCTACGAACAGAAAAGTAAGGTGTGTAAGAATATCATAGATCTCAGAACGGCCACGGGTTATTTCAATATTCATTTGCTCATCGTCTATCCTGTAGCAGTTACGCCGACGTTTAGGCGGAACAATGGGCTTAAAATGCGAATTACCATAACCTTCATCACTGGTAAGGTTTATAAACCTGCATTCTTCAATTCCTTTTGGCAAACGGTCTATCACGTAAAGCAATCCGCTTAATTCGGCTTTATCATCAGCAATAGAACCATAAATTTCGGGACGAAGAATAAGTAAAGATTCCCTTAGCGTTTCCCCGGAAACTCCCATAGGTTTATAAAAACCGCGATTAAAAAGGTGACGCATGGTAATATACATGCGTTCTATGGCGTGGGTACTTTCCTGGGCGCGAGTGCGGCCTAGTAATTTTAGATTTATCATTTTATGTTATGCTTTTATTATTTTCTCCAGAACTTCAGCAATTTTACGATCGTTGGCCAGGCGTGGCAGTTTATTTTGCCCGCCCAATTTTCCAATAGATTTCATATACTGCTGAAAACCGTTTTCCGGAACTCTTGATATTTTTAATGGCTGAAGTATCTTCCCTTCAATAAGATCAAAATAGTAAGAATTTTGCTTTTGAAGACTTTCATCCAAAGTTTTACTGAATTTCGCCAGATCTTCAGGCTCTTTTTCAAATTCTATAAACCACTCATGATAGGGTAATTCTTCATTTTTAGGGGTAATTTGAGGTGCTACCGTAAACTCGCTAATTCTCGCTTTGGTTGCTGCAGTAGCTTCCTGCATCGCTTCTTCTACTTCTTTAGCGATCACGTGTTCCCCAAAAGCCGAAATAAAATGCTTAATCCTTCCTGAAACCATTACTCGGTAAGGATTTGTACTTGTAAATTGTACCGTATCTCCAATGTTGTAAGCCCAAAGGCCCGCATTTGAAGAGACCAGCATTACGTAATTCACACCCATTTCTACTTCGCCAACTGTAAGTCTTTTAGGATTTTCGTCGAAAAATTCATCTGCTTTTATAAACTCATAGAACATTCCTGAATCAAGTTGCAGTAACATTCCTTTTTCGGTTTGTTTATCCTGAAAAGCGAAAAATCCTTCTGATGCAGGATATAATTCTATACTATCTACTTTTCTGCCAATAAGGTTTTCAAATTTAGAGCGGTAAGGTTCGTAATTTACACCACCGTAAATAAACAAGTCAAAATTCGGGAATAGCTCCCCTACTTTCTTTCCGGTTTTTTGCTGAAGTTTTTCAAAATACATTTGCACCCAGGATGGAATACCGCTAATTACGCTCATATTCTCGCTTCTGGTTTCTTCCACGATGGCATCAACCTTAGTCTCCCAATCGTCAATACAATTGGTTTCCCAACTTGGCATTCTATTTTTCTGAAGATAGGAAGGCACGTAATGCGCCACGATCCCAGATAATCGACCTAGTTTTACACCGTTTTTCTCTTCCATCTCGGGACTTCCCTGGAGGAAAATCATTTTTCCGTCTACAAATTTAGCATTTCCGGTTTCAGCGATATAACATAAAATCGCATTCCTGGCCGCATCAATATGCGAAGGCATAGAATCTTTGGTAAGCGGAATATACTTAGCACCACTGGTTGTACCCGAGGTTTTGGCGTAATATAAAGGTTTTCCCGGCCATAATACATCTTCTTCGCCGGCTACCATTTTATCTACATAAAAACGCAATTCTTCATAATCCCGAACCGGTACTTTTTTAGAGAAATCGGCATAAGATTTAATGTTTTTAAAATCGTGATCCTTTCCGAATTTTGTGTCTTTGGCCTTCTCGATTAGTTCCTGAAATACCTTCTTTTGTGTGGCTTCAGGTTTTGAAGCCCATTTATCTATTTTTTTGCGGATATTTTTAGCAAAAATCTTTGCTCCAAACGACTTTAAAGACATAAGTTTTTTTGAAATTAAATGGTATGCTATTACTTAAGCAACAGCTTAGCGCTGCAAAGGTCGTGATTTATTAATCAAAATCAATATAATCTGTAGGGTCTACGGGCACGGCTTCATTCCAAAGCTCAAAATGTAAATGAGGGCCGGTAGTATATTCTCCGGTAGAACCGGCAGTTGCAATAACTTCTCCCCTTCTCACATTTTCCCCCTGTTCTTTAGACAGGGAGGCGTTGTGCTTGTAAACAGATAACAACCCATATTCATGCTTAATAATAATCACGTAACCGGTTTCTGTAGTCCATTCTGAAAAAATAACACGACCATCGGCTACAGATTTAACCGGGGTGTTCTTAGCAACCACAATATCTACAGCATAGTGTTTGTCTTTAGCATCATAGCCTTCAGAAATTGAACCTTTAACCGGTGGAAATAAAGAAAAATCTATATTATCTGTAGCAGAGGGCAAAACGTTGTATTTATCTTCCTGGGCAACTTCTTCCCGCAAAAGAGAATCGGCGCGAGAGGGTTCAATAGCTTCAATTTCCTGGCCCATTATAGGATTCTCTAAAAGGGAATCCCTATGCAAACTGGAAGTATCGGCTTTACCTGTAAGTACATTTTTTATAGAACTTAAATATTGATTATTAAGTTTTAAAACCTGCTGCAGGGAATCTGACTGGTAAGCTAATTGAGAAGCCTGTTGTTTTAATTGTGCAGAAGAATAACCCGGAATATATTCTTTAAGCGGAGTAAAAGCGATAATAAATGTAGTGGCGGCAATAAGAACTATAGCACTTAAAGTAATAGTGACAAAAACATTAAGCCGCGTTAATTTAAAAGAGAGTTTTTCCTCAAAAGTATCTTCATTTAAAACCACCATGCGGTATTTATGAAGTAACTTCCTGGTTATTTTTTTTTGTCCTTTTTACTTTTAGCCATAATTCACTTACAAATATAATTTAAAATTTAAGGCCACTTAATGAAGCTCATAAACATACTCCCAATTTTGAGCCATCCTGCTGATAGGAAGAATGAATTTAGCGGTAAGCACTTTTATATTTTATATAACCTAAGTCAAGTATAACTTAAATTTAAGCTATATTAACGTTGAAATTGCTTTATTCTTGTTAAGTTTGTAATATTAAATCATATATTATGAACGCATTTATTTTACCATTAGCCATTGGTGCCCCACAAATAATATTAATTGTTGTGGTAATTTTGCTTCTATTTGGAGGCCGAAAAATTCCTGAATTGATGAGAGGATTAGGTAGTGGAATTAAAGAATTTAAAGACGCTTCTAAAGACGAAGACGGCGAAAAGAAAGTTCCATCTGATGATAAGAATTTTTCTAACGAGAAAAAATAGACAAATACCTACCTTATAAAAAAAGCCCGAACTCTTTAAGTTTGGGCTTTTTTATTTGTTGTAAGATAAACGCTATTCAATATCGGCCGATTGCAGGATAGCATCCAATTCAAACATATTGTCCCGTTTTCCTCTAGACGGAGAGAAAACAAAGCCTTCGATAACCAAAAAGCGATCATTTGCTTCATCTTTAATAGCATAGTTTAAAAATGGCCCAGCCATAAATGCGCCCTTTACTTCCCAGGTTCCGCGGGTTTCATAGGCAAATTTTCCATCAATTTCAGTTTCAAAAAGATAAGGAGCGTAAGCTTCTTCCGTGATCATATGAGTTCCTTCCGTAGGGCCGGGAATATGAGCTTTTCCAATTGAATCACGCATTTTTATGATATTACCAATGGTATTGGTATCAGCCTCAATTTGATTAATTGGAACTTCATAAATAAGGATTTCCATATTTCCTTTTGGAATATCTTTTCTTATCCACACAAAATCTTCTTCTTCCAGGGCATATCTGTAAGCTGATGGAAAATCAAGTGATAAACCAAATTTTTCTTCCAACTTATCATCCTTTTTAAGCGATTTTCTCATTCGGCGTTGCTTCTCTTTCATTTCAGTCTCCTTAAAGGCTGAAACCAACTTTTTTGAACTTTCATTAATCACATGAACAAGTTCTTCCTCGCTTTCACCAGAGATAATTACCCCGGTTTGCGGGCGGGCATAAAGATCTTTTACAATCCTGGCTCCGGCATCATCACCTTCCTGTACAGAGATAAATGAACGGTTTCTTCGCACAAAACCACTAAATGTTTCAGGTGGAATTTGGCTTAAGGAGAACATTGGTTCTTCCTGCGGAAGACCTTCTACCGTAGCGGCAAAATTATCTCTTATCGCTTCCCCAACCTGGCCTTCCCAAAGTTCATTTTCAATGATTAAGGTAATTTGATTAATATTTCCTGAAGAATCTGAAAGGATACGTTCTTCTGTTTTATCTCCATTTTCATTACAGGAGACTAGAAAAACTAAACTGAATAGAAGAAATAATGTTTTTTTCATTGTTTTTAGTTTGGTTTGAAATGATTAGCCCTTAGAAAGTTTAAGTTTCATACCGGGTTTAAGGCTGTTAGCGCCCATATCATTCCAAGACCTCAAATTCTGTACCGTAACTCCAGGAAACTTCCTGGAAATGCTCCAAAGTGAATCTCCTTTCTTCACCGTATAGGTTTTTGCACTATTTTTCTGGCTATTTTCAGCAGCAACATTTTGAGAGCTTACACCGGGTTTTCGTGGATAGATAGTAAGATACTGGCCAATCCTAATATTATTGCCTCTTAGGTTATTCCAACGTCTAATACTGCTCACTCCTACCCCGTATTTTTCTGCAATTTTCCCTAAATAATCGCCACTTTTTACACGATACCTAACTTTATCTTCTGCTTTTACAAACTCAGGAAAAGCTTTTGCTTTCTTTTTAATATCCTCTTCGGCGAAATTATAGATCGCAGCCTCGTTGCTCACAAAAGCGCCACTAACGGTTGTGGGAAGGCGTATCATATAATTTTCATCTTCTATAAAAGGAATAACATCTAATTTATAGCTGGGGTTCAAAAACTGAAGCATCTCCTTTTCCACCCCGGTAACTTCTGAAATCTGATCGAAAGTGATCAACTTCTTTACTTTGATCGTATCGGTTTCAAAAAAAGCAATTTCGGGAGCTTGTGGCTGGAAGTTATGTTCATCGGCATATTCAAAAAGATAGAGTGTAGCCAGGAATGCCGGAACATAACCAGCGGTTTCCCGTGGTAAAAATCGCCTTAATTCCCAATAATTATTTGAACCGCCACTACGGCGAATAGCTTTTGAAACATTCCCCGGACCAGAATTATAAGAAGCTAACACTAAATCCCAGTCTTCAAACGAACGATATAGGTTTGCAAGGTACTTTGCGGCGGCTTCGGTAGACATTTGCGGATCCATACGCTCATCTACATAACTACTTACATCAAGACCGTGGGCTTTACCTGTTCTATACATAAACTGCCAAAGTCCGGTAGCGCCCACCCAGGATTTTGCTCTTGGGTTTAAAGCCGATTCTACAATGGCCAGGTATTTAATTTCTAATGGAATATCATACCTATCCAATTGCTGTTCAAACATTGGGAAATAATATTCGCTTAACGCCATAAGGCGTTCCATAGCTTTCTTATTTCGTTTTAGGTAAGAATTTATTACACTTTCCAGTACCGGATGGTATTGTACGTTAAAAGGCGTGCGGGCATTTAATTTGGCAAGCCTGGCCTTTAAAGTGTCAGTAGGTAGTTCTTTATTAACTTCGTCTTCATAATCCTGTTCCCTGATACTTTTATACATCGTATCAAAAAGATCTGAATTGGTAAGCTGTGCTCGCCAAACAGAATCAATTTCGGCTGCACGAGGCAGATCTTCCAGCGATACCGCAGAAGAATCCCTAATCACAGCCGAAATTGGTAATTTATCCCTGAATTCAGGGTCTGGATGAGCAAGAATAATTTCACTGCTATCTACCTTTTGGAAGATTTGTACTCTAAAATTAGCTTTCTCTACCTGCTTTCCCTTAGTTTCTTCCTGGGCATTCAAGCTAATTCCAAAGAGGAATACAAGAGATAAAATTATATGCTTAACCATAATATTCAAGATTTTAAAAAGAACGTAAACTAGTAATTTTTAGTACGTCTATTCCCCTATCGCCTGGATACCTGGCAGGGATTTCCCTTCTAACATTTCTAGCATAGCTCCACCACCGGTAGAAACATAGCTTACTTTATCTTCAAAACCGAATTTTTTAACCGCCGCAACAGAGTCTCCACCGCCAACTAAAGAAAATGCCCCATTTTTAGTTGCTTCAGCAATTGAATCTCCAAGAGCTACGGTTCCTTTTGAAAATTTATCCATTTCAAAAACTCCAAGTGGACCATTCCAAAGGATGATTTTCGATTTTTTTATTACCGCATCAAAGTTCTTGATACTTTCTGGACCTGCATCAAGCCCCATCCAACCATCAGGAATTTCGTTGATCTTGCTAACATCTGTAGTAGCTTGTTCTGAAAAACTATCGGCAATAATAGAATCTACTGGAAGATGAACCTGTACGTTCTTAGCTTCAGCCTTTTTAAGAATATCTAAAGCCAATTCCTGCTTATCTTTTTCTACAAGAGAAGTTCCTATTTTTCCGCCTTTGGCAAGAATAAAGGTATAGGCCATTCCGCCTCCAATAATTAGGTGATCTACTTTATCAAGAATATTCTCAATTACAGTAATTTTAGAAGAAACCTTAGCACCTCCCAGAACCGCGGTTACCGGTTTTTCTTTACTATTAAGTACTTTATCCAGGTTTTTGATCTCTTTTTCTAATAAATACCCAAAGCACTTATCGTCAAAATACTTAGCTACTATTGTAGTTGACGCGTGGGCTCGGTGAGCGGTACCAAAAGCATCGTTCACATATATATCACCAAGTTTAGAAAGCTTTTTAGCAAAATCTTCGTCCCCGGCTTTTTCTTCCTTATGAAATCTAAGATTTTCGAGCAATAATATTTCGCCAGACTTTAAATTATCGGCAGCGGTTTGAACTTCTTCTCCAACACAATCGTCCACAAATTTTGGCTCTACTCCAATAACCTCGGCAACCTTTTTTACGATATTTTTTAGAGAGTATTTTTCTTCATGACCATCTGGTCTTCCTAAGTGCGACATTAGCACTACGCTTCCACCATCTTCCAATACTTTTAGAATTGTTGGTTTTGCAGCTTCAATCCTGTTAGCATCAGTTACATTTAGATCCTTATTTAACGGAACATTAAAATCTACTCTTATTAAGGCCTGCTTATCTTTAAAATTAAAATCGTTTAAAGTCTTCATTTTCATTTCTTTTTTAAAACCTAAAAATCTGGTTTGGTTGATTAACATTAAGCACAATCGATTTTCATTCAGCTTGTGCCATTTACAAATATAAATTTTTCCGAAGACATTAAAGTGTATATAAATTTTATATTTGCTTATGCTTTTTGAAGAAATAATAGGTTTACAGCATTTAAAGAAACATCTCACTACCACTGCCGATAACGGGCGTGTTCCGCACGCGCAATTATTTGTAGGAAAAAGCGGTAGTGGTACTTTGCCTCTGGCCATTGCTTACGCGCAATACATACTTTGTAAAAATAAGGAAGGTGAAAACAATTCTGGTAACAGTAGTTGTAATGAGCGATTTAAAAAATTGGCGCATCCCGATCTCCATTTTGCGTTTCCCGTGGCTGCCAATCAAAAAATAAAAAAACATCCTGTTTCCTCTCACTTTTTAGAAGAATGGCGGGAATTTGTAAAAACCAATCCCTACGGAAGTTTATTTGAATGGTACCAAAAACTTGGAATCGAAAATAAACAGGGGCAAATTGGTGTTGATGAAGCCCAGGAAGTGGTTAAATCCCTTTCCTTAAAAGCTTATGAAGGCGGATTTAAAATAATGATCATTTGGATGGCCGAAAAGATGAATACCGCGGCTGCCAATAAATTGCTGAAATTAATAGAAGAACCACCAAACAATACCCTTTTTCTTCTAGTGACCGAAGATGAAGAACAAATTATACAAACCATACGATCTCGTTGCCAGAAACTACATTTCCCTCCTTTACCGGAAGATGAAATTGCCGCGTTTTTAGAAAAAAATGAAAATTGTAGTAAGCCTGATGCTTTAAAAATTGCCCACCAGGCCAATGGTAGTTATACCCGCGCTTTACATTTATTACAAAAAGATAGCGGAGATCAGCAATTTGAAACCTGGTTTATCAATTGGGTGCGTAGTGCATTTAAAGCTAAAGGAAATAGATCTACGGTTCTTGAACTTATTGCCTGGAGCGAAGAAATTGCCGGAATGGGCAGGGAATCTCAAAAGAGCTTTTTATTGTATTGTATAGACTTTTTTCGCCAGGCCTTTATGCTAAATTATAAAGCCGAAAAACTGGTCTATCTTGAACCGGCAACACCTGGATTTAAACTGGAGAAATTTGCGCCCTTTGTTCACGGTAATAATATAAAAGATATTATTGAAGCTCTTGAAGAAGCCATTTATCATATTGAAAGAAACGGAAATGCAAAAATTATACTAACCGATCTTTCTATAAGACTAACCCGATATTTACATAAAAAAGCCGCTTAAAATTATGGAGAACCTTTACGCGAATATTACCGAACTTCTTATTCTATTATTTATTCTAATTACATTTTTGCAATCTGGAATAGATAAAGCTTCAGACTGGAAAGGAAATACCGGTTGGTTAAAAGAGCATTTTTCAGGAACATTTCTTGCCGGGCAGGTGCCTCTTATGGTAGGAATAATAATGATAATTGAAATCATTACAGGCTTTGCCACTATCCTGGGAATTATATGGTTAATCGCTTATAACGACCCCACAATAGCGCTTTACGCTTGCATCCTGGCTGCTATCACCCTTTTAATGTTATTATTCGGCCAAAGAATTGCTAAAGATTACGCCGGAGCTTTTACATTAACTGGCTACTTTATCGTAGTGATCTTTGGAGTTTACTTAATGTCTTAAAATAGAAAAAGGTCTGAGAATTATTTCTCAGACCTCCTTTAAAAACTCAGAACTTTAGTCTAGTTCTTGTTATAAGTCTCATTCAAATTATCAAGAATTTCCTGGGTTAGATCTTTCCCATCTTTCGCATACATAATATTGGCAGACTCGTTAGAACCAAAAATGTAGGTATAGCCATTCTCCTCTCCGTAATCTGCTACATAATCCTTAACTTTATCTACAATAGAATCTATAACAGCATCGCTCTGCTCTCTTAGGCGACTACCTTGCATTTGCTGTTGCTGTTGGATTCTTTGCTGCTTTTGCATTAACTCCTGCTCTTTTTCCTGGCGTTGCGCCTGAGACATAGAATTCATTTCCTGTTGGTAAGCCTGAACTTCCTGCTGAAATCCTCTGGCAATAGAATCTAATTGTCTTTTTACCGAATCTGATTTAGAAGTAAAGTCAGCTTCAACATCTTTCATTTCTTTGTACTCCTGGATAAGTTTTGTGGTATCTACATAAGCTGTTTTTTCCTGGTCACAGGAAGTAAGCAAAACAGCAACTACCAAAATCATTAAAAGTTTTTTCATCATTAATTGAATTTGTTTGCCGCAAATGTATGAAAGTTAAATTTTCGATTTAACTCAAAACTGACTTATGAAATATATATAAGAAATTCTTATATATAAAATTATAATGATAAATTTAATAGATGAAAAATGAATTAAATAGCTTAGAAATAAGCTTATTTCTCAAAATAAACCTGATTGTATATTATCATAAAGCTAAAACAGTCTTAAACACGCTTAAAACACGTTTTTTAGCATTTCTTGAAGAAATAGACGAGAGAAGAATACTCTGAAGTGCTTTGTGCTCTTAAATTTGATTCCAGTCCAGTTTTAAAAGCTTTTATCATATTTGATTTTCCAGTTTTGTTTTTTTCGGAAAGTAAACTCACATAGAAGGAATCAAAAACAAGAGGTTTGGTTTTAAGCTTTTCAAAATTATGCCTTTTGAATAATCCGGTAATTCCAGCTTGAGAAAAATGCCAAAGATGTCTGGGCACATCGTAAGCCGCCCAAAATTCTTTGTAATAATCGGCATCAAAACTTTTAAAATTCGGAACCGCGATAACCGCTACCCCATTTGGTTTTAATAAGCGATACAATTCTTTTACCTGAAAATCGAAATTTGGAACGTGTTCTAAAACGTGCCACATAGAAATTACATCAAAAGAATTGTCATCAAAGTAAGATAATTCTTGCTGAAGTTTAATCCCTTTTTCAGCAGCTAATTTTCTTGCCTGTGCATTTGGTTCAATACCTTCAACATTCCATTTCTTTCTTTTGGCAGTTTGTAAAAAATCTCCGGTTCCGGCACCGATATCTAATAAATTATTTCCTTTAGCAACTTTATTGATCCACTTCAATTTTTGCAGCAGCATAAAATTTTTAACCGCCTGGTAAATTTTATCGGTTAGAGTTTTACTGGAATCTGTATGAGAAATATAATTTTCACTTTCGTAGTAAGCCGAAAGATTTTCCGGTTTTGGAATGGTTTCTAAAATTTCAAAATCACTTCTCTTTTGTAATTGAAATTCCTCGCCAGAAACTAAATGATCTTTACAGGTTAAATGAAAATTTTTATCGCTCATTAAAAGAATTTTTGATCGGGATTATTCACGGTAAAGTTTCTAAATTCCTCACGCATTTCAGTTAATTGTTCGAGTAACGGTTTTTGAAAAATAGAACTTTCTGCTAAGTGATCTACTCCGGTTTTGTCGGTTACTGTAATACCAACAAAAAACTTTATATCGCTCTCTCTACTTTCAACGCCTTCTCCAAAAAAGAGTCCGGTGAGATCCATATATTGTTCCCTATCGGAATAATCAAAAACTGTGACAATAAATTCATGATCTGATCCTTCTAAAAAACTTGCTTTAAAATTCATTAAATCGTCTTCTCTTTCTAAAGCAAAATAATTCCTAAACCAATCTCTTGTTTTTTGCACTTTAATAGGACTGCTAAATTTAAAAGAAGTATAATCCAATTTATCTTCGGGAGAATTTAATTCTGACGTCTTAATTTCCTTCACGGAATGCGTAGTAATTATACAGGATTGAAAGATCAACAAAGTAAAGAGCAATAAGAATTTCTTACTCTCTAAACTCGCTTTTAAATAATGAAAAATGTGATCGATCTTTAATAGTTTTTTCAAGTTAATGTTCCTGATTTGTCATACCGCTATACGACGAAAATTGAATTGTTCCACGTGGAACTTTTAAAATTATCTTCCCATATAAACCAATAAAACAGAAATATCATTAGGACTCACTCCGCTTATTCTTGATGCCTGTGAAATTGAAGTGGGTTGAATTTTATTTAGTTTTTCTCGTGCCTCAAAAGACATAGATTTGATCTTAGAATAATCAAAACTATTAGGAATTTTTACATCCTCCAGCCTGTTCAATTTATCGGCATTATTCTTTTCCTTTTCAATATACCCGGAATATTTAACCTGGATTTCGGTCTGTTCTAAAATCTCGGTATTCAAATTGTTCTTCTGAATATATTCTTCTACTCCAGGGAAATTTCGAACATCATCCATCGTAATATTTGGACGGGAAAATATTTTAAATATCTTATCGCTTTGTTTCATTGGAGAGGAATTATTCTCTTCCAAAATAGGATTCGCATCCTCGTGAGAAACGCTTTTATTCTTAAGGAAATTTACAAATTCAGAAGACTTTTCTTTCTTCTCTTCCATTTTTCTCATACGCTCTTCGGAAGCCAAACCTAATTTATAGGAACGTTCTGTCAATCTAAAATCGGCATTATCCTGCCGTAATAAAGTTCTATATTCAGCACGAGAAGTAAACATTCTATAAGGCTCTTCTGTACCCTTAGTAATAAGATCGTCTATAAGAACCCCTATATAAGCTTCATTCCTTTTAATGATAAATTCCTCCTTTTCCTGAACCTTTAAAGCAGCATTTATTCCTGCCATTAATCCCTGGCAAGCGGCTTCTTCATAACCGGTAGTTCCATTAATTTGACCGGCGAAATATAGCCCGTCAACCAATTTGGTTTCTAAAGTATGTTTCAACTGCGTAGGTGGAAAATAATCATATTCTATCGCATAACCAGGTCTAAAAAATTTTACATTTTCAAATCCAGCTACAGATTGTAAGGCTTTAAATTGAACATCCTCTGGAAGCGAAGTAGAAAAGCCATTTACATAAACTTCTACCGTATTCCATCCTTCAGGTTCAACAAAAAGTTGATGCCTATCCTTATCTGCAAATCGGTTTATTTTATCCTCAATACTTGGGCAATATCTAGGTCCAATACTTTGAATACGTCCATTAAACATTGGCGATCTTTCAAAGCCATCTTTAAGAATTTCGTGCACCTCTGGAGAGGTGTAAGTCATATAACAAGAACGCTGTTTTTTTAAAGGCTGGGTTTCATCTAAAAAAGAAAATTTAGAAGGAACATCATCCCCGGGTTGCTCTATCATTTTAGAATAATCTAAAGATCTGCCATCTACTCTTGGAGGTGTTCCAGTTTTCATTCTACCAGATTCAAAACCTACATCAACAAGATCTTTTGTGATTCCGGTAGCGGCCCTCTCTCCTGCTCTACCGCCTCCAAAATTCTTATCGCCAATATGTATTAATCCATTTAGAAAAGTACCATTAGTTAACACTACAGATTTAGCACGAATCTCCAATCCTAAAGAAGTCCTAACTCCTTTAAGTTCGTTTCCTTCCAAAATCAAACCGGCAACCATTTCCTGGTAGAAATCCAGATTTGGGGTTTGCTCCAATCTGAGTCGCCAATGCTCAGCAAACATCATACGGTCGCTTTGCACCCTAGGACTCCACATTGCAGGTCCTTTAGATTTATTAAGCATTTTAAATTGAATGGCACTGGTGTCACTAACCAATCCACTGTAACCACCCATCGCATCAATCTCACGCAAAATTTGTCCTTTTGCAATCCCGCCCATAGCAGGATTACAACTCATTTGCGCAATATTTTGCAGGTTCATAGTCACCAACAAGGTTTTAGCACCCATATTTGCGGCTGCAGCTGCGGCTTCGCTTCCAGCGTGACCGGCACCTACTACAATAATATCATATTCACTTTCGAACATAAAAATTCTTCTTTCTAAATTTATTGTTCCACGTGGAACAATGCAATCTTTTCGTCTTCCTTCTGTCGCATCAAAGCGGCTTCACTTTCAGTCTTATCTCCATATCCACATAAATGCAAAATCCCGTGGATTATAACCCTTTTAAGTTCTTCAGAAAAATCAACATTATACTCTTTCGCATTTTCGGTTACCCGATCTGTACTAATAAAAATATCACCGTTCAATTCGTCTCCTTCAGAATTATCAAAAGAGATAATATCGGTATAGGTATCGTGTTCCAAAAATTTGAGATTAATCTTATACAAATAATGATCGTCGCAAAAAATATAATTAATCTCTCCAAGTTGTTTCTCTTCTGAAGAGATTACTTTTCTAATCCAGGTGTCAAAAGATTTTTCTTCCTGAAACTCGAAATCATTTTCCGAATAAAAATTAATTATCTCTTCGCTCAAAATAGGTTTTTACTTTCTGTTTATAAATTTCGCGCAAAGGTAAGCTTTGTCTATTTAAAATTTCGATAGAATTGAAATATTCTTTAGCCTTAATACTTTGATCTTTAGAGCGGTTATCAAACTGCTGAAGATTGGTTTCAGACTCTCGCTTATTATTTTCTCCCTGCTGCAAACGCGCCTCTTCATATTCCATCAATTCGTGTTCCAATTGCTGCATTTTTTGAAGGTTTTCAGGATCAAAACCTTTGTCCAAAAGTTGTTCCTCTGCATCCTTCATTTGCTCTTCAATTTGCTTTCCCTGTTGCGATCCTTCTTTTTTATTCAATTCCTGTAAGCTTTGTCGCAATTGCTGTTGATCTTTATAAATTTCAAACAGCTTTTCCATCTCCCCTTCTCCCATTCCTTCCCCAGGTTTCTTTCCTTCATTCTGTTCTCCTTTTTGTTGTTTTCCCTGCTCCTGGAATTCTTTATTAATTTCCTGCTGCTTCTTAATAATATCCTGAAGCTGAAATTCTGAATTTTCACCCTGCCCTTTTCCTAACTGCGGATTCGCCTGTTGTTGCATCATCGACAGAATTTCACTCAGCATATAAGCTAAATCATTTGCGCCGGTTACTACATATTGCTGACTCGCGGTTCCCTGAGGTAATTGGTTTTCAGCAAGCCGCTCAAGGGATTTATCGATATCAAATTCAATATCGGTTAAGCTTTTAGTAATGTTTTCGGTGATCATAGGATTGCTAAGCGCAAGAGAATATAAACTATCATCAATATGTCTAAAGTTTTCCCTAAGATCGTTTTGTCTTCTCAGCCTGGCCGCGTATACCGGATTATTGATATCTATTTTACTGAAATCTTCCAGTAGCTCTTCTTGTTGAAATGAAAATGTTACCAGGTTATCCAGTATTTGTCGAAGCGTTTCAATATCAGCCTTTAGTTCTTCCCCACTTTGCTGCATAGAACGCTGCTGCATTTTTTGGCTCATTTCCTTCATTTGCTGCGCAGCATTCTTTTGTTTTTCTTTTGCCTTTTCCTTATCTCCTTTTTCTAAATTCTCCTCTGCATCATTCAATTCCTTATCTATACTTTTTTCATCAACTTCGTCACGCGGCAAATCGGTCGGCTTTTGTAAATGCTTATTATCCTCTTCTAATTGATCCATTTCTTCCTGAAATTCTTCAAACTCTTCCCCAATTTTCTTTTGTTCTTCTAAAGACTCAACATCAGAATTTTCTGACAGTTGATCTTGCTTTTCTGAAAGCTTATCCAAATCTCTCGCCAATTTTTGAAGTTTTTCTTCTACATAATAGCGTTTAGTTAATTCTAAAAGCTGCTCTAAATTTCTTTCTTCACTCTGATTTCTTTTGGAAAGTTCTTCCAGTTTTTCTCCCAACTCTTCCCGATTGATCTTATCAGCCATTTCTTGCAACTCTTTCAATAGCGCTTCATTTTCCTGCAATCGTTTTTCATTTCTATCTAAACGCTTTTTGAGTTCATCTTTCTCTAGAGAACCTGAATTTGAATCCTGTTCATTTTCTTCAAAACTATTTTTAAGTTTTTCAGAATAATTGCGCATCATTTCAGATTGCTGCTTTTGCCGTTGAATAAAGTTTTGAAGCTTTTTACGCTGATTGTAATCAAGGTTTTCATTCTCCTTTTGCAGGCGGTTAAGTTCATTTAATTCTTCTTCTGAAGATTTAATGTCTTTTAAACTTTCACTCAAATTATTTATAGACTCTCCTTGTTGTCTCAACTTCTCCTCCTCTATCTCCTCGTTTGTTTTCTTTCTAAAACTAAAGGTTGAAGTTTTTGTATTTTTATTCCCATTCACCGCATCATTATCCCAAACCTGAAAATAGAAATTATAAGTTTCTCCGGGTTCCAATTCCAAATTTCCGGGAAAACTGTAATGAAAATCATCAAAAGCAGCTTTAGAGATCGAAATCTCTTCTTTTTGAAGGATATCTGCTTTATTTTCAACATAATAAATAATATTCAACCTACTTAAACCATAATCATCAGATAATTTTCCATAGAAATATTGAGTAGTATTATCTGAACTATCCAGCTTCTGTTGAATTTCAATTACTGGATATTCATCCTTAATCACGTTTATAGAATAATCTAAAGCCTCAAAATTTCTGATCTCCTCATTTGAAGTGTTAACACTATAATCCAAACGAGAATAAACCGCCTGGGAATATTCGAAATCTGAATTTTCAGCAGAAAGTTTTATCAAAGAATCTTCAGTTGTAAAATTCAGAATTTCGGTATTTCTCGTATTAAAATTCCAGGTGATCTTTGTGCCTTCAGGTACGTTTACATTTCCAGAGCCGCTCAAACTATCGTTAAGCTTTCCTATGTAATTGGGATAGTCAAACTTCATTTTAAAATCTAAAAGCTTGGGTACTTTTAGTGTTTCAAGGGTATATTCCTTAGAAATTATGCCGTTGGCACTCAACCTAAAATTTACATTATTCTGAAGCCTTTTAAAAGTATATTCAAAACTTCCCGGGGCAACTTTTTTTAAAAAATAGGTTTGACCGTTGTAAAGAATTTCAGGTTTTTCGGGCGTGATATTACCTTCTGTTTTTACCAGGATTTTATATTCAGAATTCTCCCTGGCTTTCAAAGAATCGTTTAAAATTATAAACCGGAATGGCGCGGGCGCTTCAAATTTGGTATTATATTTTGCGAGCCTATCTAAGGGCGAGGCAATCAACTTAATATTTCCGGTTACCAAAAGTCCTAAAATCAATACTACTGGAAATAAGGCATATTTTAAGTATTTCCTATTGTCTTTATAATCTACGGCACGAGAAAAAGGAACTTTATTTAGTTCGGCCGATTTTTGTTCAATCCCGGCTAATAGTAATTCAGATTGTTGCGAATCTTTTTTAAGTTGAAGAATATTCAGCAATTTATCGTTTACTTCAGGAAAATGTGAGCCGATTATTTTTGAAGCTTCTTCATCATTTATTCCACTGGAAAATTTAAAAAGCTTTGCCAGCGGGATTATAATAAAGTAGCCTAAAAGCATAACCTCTACCCCAACAAAAATCCAGAATAAAAATGTTCTTGCTGAAGATTCTAACCATAGAAAATGTTCTATAGCCAAAACGCCTAGGAAATAAAGCAAGCCAATAGCCAGAAATAAGATAATTCCTTTCAGCAATTTATTCAGGTAAAACTTCCTGATAAAGGCAGCCAGCTTTCTTTTTATTTGATTGTAATTTTCCATAATTGAAGCTTAAAAATACAACAATTTTGACGGAGTGATTTACATAGTATTGATTCGGCTCTCATTAGGTTTCGTTTAATAAGGTTGTATCTTTGCAGTTAAAAACAAAACTAGATATGTCTGCTAAAGTTCGCGTGCGTTTTGCGCCAAGTCCAACCGGCCCTTTGCATATTGGCGGGGTAAGAACAGCTTTATATAATTATTTATTTGCCAAAAAACACAAGGGAGATTTTGTGTTACGTATAGAAGATACCGATCAAAACCGATACGTTGAAGGTGCCGAAGATTATATTGTTGAATCACTTAATTGGTGCGGAATTCCTTATGATGAAGGTCCGGGAAAAGAAGGTGATTACGGCCCTTACCGCCAAAGCGAACGCAAAGATATTTATAGAAAATATGCCGAAGAACTCCTTAAAAAGGGCCAGGCTTATTACGCTTTTGATACAGCTGAAGAGTTAGACGCACATAGAAAAGACCATGAGGAGAAAGGCAAAACCTTTATCTACAACTGGCATAATAGAATGAAATTGCAGAATTCCCTTGCGCTTTCTGAAGACGAAGTTAGAGATAAATTAGATGCCGATGAGAATTATGTGATCAGGTTTAAATCACCTGAAGACGAAAATCTTCATATAAAAGATGAAATTCGTGGTGAAATGGAAATTGACACCAGCACTTTAGACGATAAGGTTTTATTTAAAAGTGATGGGATGCCAACTTACCACCTCGCCAATATCGTTGACGATCATTTAATGGAAATCTCTCACGTTATTCGTGGTGAAGAATGGTTGCCTTCGCTGGCGCTTCATTTTATGTTATACAGAGCTTTTGGATGGGATGCTCCTAAATTTGCGCATTTACCGCTTATTTTGAAGCCGCAGGGAAAAGGAAAATTAAGCAAGAGAGATGGAGATAAATTAGGTTTTCCGGTGTTTCCGCTAGAATGGAAAGATCCTAAATCAGGAGAAATTTCTGCGGGTTATAGAGAAGATGGATATTTCCCTGAAGCCGTTACCAATATGCTGGCCTTTTTAGGTTGGAATCCGGGAACAGAGCAGGAATTCTTTAAACTCAACGAACTGGTTGAAGCTTTTAAAATAGACAGGGTTCATAAGGGCGGAGCTAAATTTGATCCCGAAAAAACCAAGTGGTTCCAGCAACATTATATGCACGAGGCAGATGACAAAGTAGTCGCCGAAAAGCTGGAAAAAATAATTGAGGAAAAGGAGATTAAGGTTTCTTCGGACTACGTTTTAAAGGTAGTTACCTTAATGAAAGAACGCGCTGTTTTTGTAAACGATATTTGGGACCAGGGTTATTTCTTCTTCCTCGCTCCTACTTCTTACGATCCTAAAAATGCTAAAAAAGCATGGAAGGATGATACAGCCGATTTGATGCAGGAATTAATTCAGGTTTTAGAAAAACAGGAAGATTTTAAAGCTGAAAACGTTCAGGCCGAAGTAAAAGCCTGGATCCGGCAAAAAGAAGTTGGTTTTGGCAAAGTAATGCAGCCTTTTAGATTAGCTCTAGTAGGCGCTATGCAAGGTCCAGACCTTTACGAAATCGCTGAAATGATTGGAAAAGAAGAAACCATTTCCCGTTTGGAAAAAGCTATAAAAACGCTGGGGTAAAATATTTGAAGCATACTTTTAAAGTAGGCTGTTTGAAAGCTCTTTAAGAAGTCATCCTGAATTTATTTCAGGATCTAACATTTTAATAATTAATTCATATTAGAAGCTGAAACCCGTTCAGCTTGACGAAAATTTAAAAAATCTTTCAAACAGCCTATCTTTGTTTTATTCCAATACGGCTAAGCAAAATACTTCAGAGTAAGCTCACACAGCAATATTTTTGGAAAATATATTTTGATTTCGAGATAAGCCTCCGTGCATTTAATCGCGATTATCGAGCAAAGTTTCACTATCTTGGTGAACAATCAATTCATAAATTTCAAATATGCTTAGCTACGTCTTAATCCCCATCATTATTGTTTTATTTCTGGTGATTCTTTTCAGCGGAATTTTCACTGTTCGTCAACAAAAAGCGGCGATTTTAGAACGATTTGGAAAATTCAAAAGCATTAAAAATTCCGGACTTCACTTAAAGATTCCTATAATAGATCAAATTGCCGGTAGAATCAATTTAAAAGTACAACAGCTGGATGTTCTGGTAGAAACCAAAACCAAGGATAACGTGTTTGTTAAGCTGAAAATATCGGTGCAATTCCAGGTAATTAGAACTAATATCTACGATGCTTTCTATAAACTTGAAAGTCCGGCAGACCAGATCACTTCTTATGTTTTTGATGTAGTTCGGGCTGAAGTTCCAAAAATGATCCTCGATGATGTTTTTGAACGAAAAGACGATATTGCCATTGCCGTTAATCGTGAACTCAACGAATCTATGCAAGATTATGGCTATGACATCATTAAAACGCTTGTAACAGACATTGATCCAGATGAGCAGGTAAAACATGCTATGAACAGAATAAACTCAGCAGAACGCGAGAAAGTGGCCGCAGAATACGAAGGAGAAGCAGAAAGAATACGAATTGTTGCTAAAGCTCGCGCTGAAGCCGAAAGTAAGCGTTTACAGGGACAGGGAATTGCCGATCAAAGAAGGGAAATTGCCCGCGGACTTGAAGAAAGTGTTGATGTACTTAATAATGTTGGGATAAACTCCCAGGAAGCTTCGGCTTTAATTGTAGTAACGCAACATTATGACACTTTACAAGCCATTGGCGAGGAAACCAACAGTAATCTAATTTTATTACCGAATTCGCCCCAGGCCGGCAGCGATATGCTAAATAATATGGTGGCTTCCTTTACTGCTTCTAACCAAATTGGAGAAGCTATGCGTAAGAAAAACGAAGAAATTGAAAAGGAGAAAAAGAATCAGGATGATTCGAGAAGGAAATAAAACCTCTTCCTGTGTAAATAAAAAAAGGTTTGAAGGTTTATTTTTGAATCATACGTCATTCTGAATTTATTTCAGAATCTAACATTATAGAACTCCGAACAAATTTCGGAGCAGGCTCTGAAATGAGTTCAGGTTGACGGAGATAAAAAACAAACTTTCAAACCCTTATAATATGTCTATAAGAAGTCTTTTAGCCTTTTACTTTAGCAGTTACCTTTCTTAAACCAGTAAGCTTTGTTACCGCTTTAAGGATAAAGGCCTTCTGTAAAATTGATCCTACCATACTCCCCGCAAGAGATAAAGGAGATAAAGCACTTTTTGTGCGCTCTATATTCAATTTTATCTCTTCTTGATCTATTTTAGTTTGAAGTTTCAGGATTTTTAGATCCCTATCTATTTCTTTAAATGAACTATATTCCTTCATAGCTATTAGTCGTTAAAAAATTTTCTTGAAACTTTTACCAAAAGTAATTTTTCAATCGGTTTTTTTCCGAAAATAAGAACAAGGAGGAATAGTAAAAAATAGAATCCACCAACAATAAAGTAACCAGAAGACGGTGTACCTATAGCCTCGCTAATAACTATAGCCAGGGCTACAGAGACCAATATTAAAGCAAAAATGAAAAAAATACCCAACAGTAAACCCTGAACGAGACCAATGGCCCCCTTCATAGCAGATTTAAAGAATTGAAGCTTATAATATTCGGTATTGCTGTGAGCAAATGCCTTTAAATTATAATTTAACTCATCAATACTCCTGGATAATTTTTCAAATGCCATAAAAATGTTTCTATACTACTGCTTTGTTAGGTTTACCTTTATCTCCGCTATCGCCTTCTTTTTGTAGTTTGGCGTTCTGCTTTCTAAGCTCTTCCAATTTCGTTTCCATTGCAGTAAGAATATCATCTGCCTTATGGCTGGCTGAAGAAAGTGTTTCTTCTAAACGTGTTTCAAAATCTACACGAGCTTGCTTAGCTTTTTCAGTTAAATTAGAAGAAGTTTCAGTGTATTTTTTATTCAATTTATCCTGAGCCTTTTTGGACTCATCTTTTAATTTTTTACGGGTCTTTTCACCGCTATCTGGAGCATATAATAAACCTACTCCTGCTCCAATTGCAGCTCCGGTAATTAATGCTAATAGTGTACTTCCTGTATTTGCCATAATAGTTTTTATTAGTTAAGTTATTACTAAATCCAAATATACAAGATGGATTAAGCGTATGCTGTTAATAACCGGTTAATATGTTAAAATGCTTTACTAAAATATTCTTAAAAAGCCACTTAACCAAATGAAGAACAGCTTATTTCTTCTTTGCCCATGAATCCCTTAATGTTACTGTGCGATTAAAGATTGGTTGCCCCTCTTTAGATTCTTTATCTAAACAAAAATATCCTATGCGTTGAAACTGAAATTTATCCTGAATTCCGGCAGATTTTAAACTTGGTTCAACATATCCCTTTATCACCTGAAGTGATTCAGGATTTACAAATTCCATAAAATCTTTTTCTTTATCGCCATCTGGATTTTCAACACTAAATAAGCGATCATAAAGCCTTATTTCAGTCTCTAAAGCGTGTTTAGCCGACACCCAGTGCAAGGTTCCTTTTACTTTTCGCATAGATTCTTCGGTACCGCTTCCACTCTTACTTTTAGGATCGTAAGTACAATGGATCTCGGTTATATTTCCTTCAGAATCCTTTACTACTTCTTCGCCCTTTATAATATAAGCGTTCTTTAGTCGTACTTCTTTCCCAAGCGTTAACCTGAAAAATTTTCTATTCGCGCTTTCCTTGAAATCTTCCTTTTCTATATAAAGTTCTCTTGAAAATGGAATTTCCCTATTTCCGGCCGATTCGTCTTCCGGGTTATTTTCTGCTTCCAACCACTCTTCTTTTCCTTCTTCATAATTGGTAATCACTAATTTCACAGGATCTAAAACACCCATAACTCTTGGAGCTGTTTTATTAAGATCTTCACGGGCGCAAAATTCTAAATGTGCAACATCTATCATATTTTCCCGTTTTCCAACACCAATAGAATCGGCGAACTTTCTAATAGCATTAGGAGTATAACCTCTTCGCCTAAGGCCCGAAATTGTTGGCATTCTTGGATCGTCCCAGGAATTAACCACGCCCTTCTCTACCAATTGCATCAGTTTACGCTTACTAACTACCGTATGGCTAAGATTTCTACGTGCAAACTCTCTTTGTTTAGGCTTTAATTCACCTTCTTTACTTACTTTTTCAACGAACCAATTGTATAATTCGCGGTGTGGTAAAAATTCCAGGGTACAAAAAGAATGAGAAATACTTTCTATAAAATCGCTTTCTCCGTGAGCCCAATCGTACATCGGGTAGATCTTCCAGTTATCTTTGGTACGGTGGTGGCTCTTGTGCAAACAGCGGTACATTACAGGATCTCGCATAAGCATATTAGGAGATTCCATATCTATTTTTGCTCGCAAAACGTGTCCTCGTTCTGGAGTTTCCCCGTTTTTCATTTTCTCAAATAGGTCCAGGTTTTCTTCAATAGAACGTTTTCTATATGGGCTTTCCTTTCCGGGTTCGGTAGGAGTTCCCTTTTGCATCGCTATTTCCTCTGAAGTTTGGCTATCTACATAGGCATCTCCATTCTTAATCATTTCCACGGCCCAGTCGTACAACTGCTGAAAATAATCTGAAGCATAACATTCCTTTTCCCATTTAAATCCAAGCCATAAAACGTCCTCTTTAATGGCATCTACAAATTCCTGTTCTTCTTTTATAGGATTTGTATCGTCAAATCTAAGATTTACAGGTGCATTGTATTTTTCTCCCAAACCAAAATTGAGACAAATAGAAGATGCATGCCCAATATGCAGGTAACCATTAGGTTCTGGTGGGAACCTGAATTTTAATTCTTCCCTTTTGTGAGTATTTTGAAGATCTTCTTCTATAATTTGCTCAATAAAATTGAGTGGTCTTTTTTCTTCAGCCATAATTTAATATATCAAGAACCTCCAGGAATAGAAGGTTAAAATCAGACATTTATTTATAAATTCGAGTATTTTAGATTATTCCCCAATTTACAGGAATAAAGCGCAAAGTTACCAAAAATTAGATCGCATAGCCCAAGCTTTCGAAAACAAGAAATAATATATTTATCTTTTATAAGATATCAGCAAAAAATCTATTATGCCAGAAGTTTTACTTATTATACTTTACTCTGCTTTTTCAGGAATTACCGTATTTTTTGGTGGATTATTATCTTATTTCTTCGGAAAAGAATTTAATGCGAATAAACGCAAGAAGGAAATTAACCATTTTGTAATTGCCTTTGGTGGTGGTATTATCCTTGCCGCACTTGCCCTGGTTTTAATTCCAAAGGGCATAGAAGAATTAGAGCTTTTCCCGCTAATATTGTGTTTCGCAGCAGGAACTTTGATTTTCTTCTTTTTGGATAAGAAAATAGAACAATCGGGTAGTAAATATTCACAACTCATAGCGATGTTACTGGATTTTATTCCTGAAGCACTTGCTTTGGGAGCCATTTTTGCCACCGATAGCAAAACAGGAATTCTACTGGCTGTATTTATCGGCCTCCAAAATCTACCGGAATCTTTTAATTCTTACCAGGATCTTACCGCAAGTACATTTAAACCAAAAAAAGCACTTAGCATCTTATTTTTATTAAGTTTTATGGGTATAATTGGTGCTACTACCGGCTTCTATTTACTTAGTGATTTGCCCCAGATAACCGCAGGAATTATGACTTTTGCCGGTGGTGGAATTTTATACCTTATTTTCCAGGACATTGCGCCCAGTGTAAAGCTTAAAAAGACCTGGATACCGGCGTTAGGAGCAAATCTGGGATTTTTAATAGGAATTATTGGTGATAAACTTATTCATTAATAAATTGAAATAAAGCACCTGCAAACTTATCTTTGTAAATTATGCTGGAGTAAGTTTCCAGGATTTTACGGAACATACAAATCTCGATTTTCGAGTAAAAAACAATCTTTTGGGAAGTATTAAATTAAAAAATATCAAGGTTTTTGCCTATCACGGTTGTCTTGATGAAGAAGGAAAAATAGGTAGTGATTATCGTGTAAACCTTAAAGTTAAAGGCGATCTGTCTCACTCTGCCAAAACAGATGCGCTCGCAGATACCATAGATTATGTACATCTAAACAAAATTGTAAAGGAAGAGATGGCTATTAGGTCTAAACTTCTGGAAACTGTGGCCGAACGTATCCTAAAACGGGTTTTAGATGAAATCATCCTGGTACAAAAGGCAAAGGTGGAAGTATCTAAGATTAATCCGCCTATTGGTGGAAACGTGGCTATGGTTAGTGTTATTAGAAGTAAATCGCGCTAATTTTTAAAATCAAAAATTGCTGCAAGTCTTTTATTTTTTAAAGCTAAATTTTTTATTACATTTGCCAACCCCAAAATAGGGCATCGTGGCCGAGTGGCTAGGCAGAGGTCTGCAAAACCTTGTACAGCGGTTCGAATCCGCTCGATGCCTCTAAAAGCTCCTTATTTAAGGGGCTTTTTTTATGTTTAAAATTGAATAATTTTTAAATCAATAAATAAGTACAGCGGTGCGCCCGAAGCCTCATTTATACTTATTTTCAGGACACTACAGAACTTTAATACCTTAGATTTTTGCTTAATTCTTAATGGTATCGTTTGGAGTGATCGTTTCAATTTGATCTGTAATTCCGTTAACCTGATTGGGAAAGAGTCCCTGGAAAATAAGCATTCCCCCAAAAACAATGAGTAATATGCTAATCCCCTTTTTCATAAGATAGATTCGGTTTGGGGTAAGTTTTCTGTTCAATTTTTTGGCGAGTAGAATTTTAAAAATATCTAAAACCAGGTATGTTCCTAAAACACTTCCGAAGAAAACCATTATTCGATCTTGTTCCATATCCAGTTTTGGCCCGAACACAATAATTAATCCAAGCCAGAAACCCAATACGCCAATATTGATGAAATTTAGTAGAAAACCTTTTACTGCTAAGCCAAAATAATCGCTTTTGCTGAGCTTTCTTATCTCAGGGGTGTCATCGTCCTGCCTAAGTACTTTTTTGGTCTGTACAAAGCTCATAACACCGTATGTAGCTAAAATCATTCCACCAAATAGAAACAACGCGGGATCGTCTTTAATACGGGAAAGTAATTTTGTGGTACTTAAGTAAGCAATAAAAAGAAATATAATATCTGCCAGGATTACTCCAAGATCGAAAGAAAAAGCAGCTCTAAATCCTTTAATAGCAGCGGTTTCCAGTAGTACAAAGAAAACCGGACCTAATAAAAAAGCTAAAAAAAGACCTAAGGGTAAGGCTGCTAATACATCCTGAAACATACAATTGTATTACTTTACAAATGTAACCTTTTAGTTTTTTCTAATCACTTTACCGCCAAACAGGGTATTTTGGTCTAAAGTTTTAGGATTACCATACACATTTACGGTACCCCCGGCTCTAACCTTTGCTTCTACCCTACCATTAGCAGTAATATCGGCGACTCCGCCTGCTTTTATGCTAATGGTGGTGTTTGTAGATTTTAGATTTTTAGCAAATAATTTTCCGCCGGTATTGATACTTACTTCCTGATCTTCGGTTTTTCCTTCTACTTCTATTTCGGCGCCAGTATTAGTATCTACATAAAGATTATCAAGATTTACATCAACAAAAATATCGGCTCCTTCCGAAGCATTTAAATGCAGAGATTCCTGCTTAAGCTTGGAATCCACCTTTATGGAAGCATTTTGGCGTGCATCTATTTTATCCAATTTTTTAAACTGAATAGTGATTTGAGTATTATCGTTGTCAAGAATTTCATCAATACTCATCCTCACCTTTAAAATTCCATTATCGACCTTAAATTTTACATCGGTTCTATTTTTTCCAGTCACTATGGCTTTATTCTGATTGGCCTCCTTTAAAATAACATCTAAACCATTATAAACCTTAATTTCATTGAATTCACCCAAATCCTGGGTTAATTCCTGAGCGCTAAGCATTCCCGCACTCATTAAAAACAGTGCAAAAAAATATTTTTTCATCTTTATTTGATTTAAAAAGTTCTTATTCTTCCTTTTTACCAATCAAGGTAAAATCTAAGTGTCTTTTCACTAAATCGGCATTTTTTACTTTTACAATTACTTCATCTCCAAGCTGATAAACCATTTTAGTTTTTCTACCTACAATTGCATAGTTATCGGCATCAAAATCATAATGATCGCCTTTAATATCGCGTAGGCGAATCATTCCTTCACATTTATTCTCTACAATTTCCACAAATATTCCGAAATCTGTTACCCCGGAAATCACCCCAATAAATTCTTTATCCTGGTGATCTTGCATAAATTTCACCTGCATGTATTTAATAGAATCCCTTTCGGCATTAGAAGAAAGGTTCTCCATTTCACTACTGTGGTGACATTTTTCTTCGTATTCATCTTCTTTAGCAGAAGGCTGACCGTCTAGATAACGCTGCAATAATCTATGCACCATAACATCTGGATATCTTCTAATTGGCGAAGTAAAATGCGAGTAATAATCGAAAGCTAAACCATAATGCCCAATATTTTCGGTGCCATAATAAGCTTTGCTCATCGTTCTAATAGCAAGCGTATCTACTAAATTCTGTTCCTTTTTTCCCTGAACATCCTGCAATAATTGATTTAAAGATGAAGATACAGTTTTCCTGTTTTTAAGATTTAAACCGTGTCCAAACCTGGAAACAAGACTGTTTAAAGAAACCAATTTTTCTTCATCGGGTTCATCGTGACAACGATAAATAAAAGTTTTCTTTTCGTCTCTTTTTCCTATGAATTCAGCCACTTTTCGGTTAGCTAAAAGCATAAACTCTTCAATAAGTTTATTGGCATCTTTGGCTGTTTTAAAGTAAACACCAACCGGTTCGTTTTCTTCGTCTAATTGAAACTTAACTTCAACTTTATCAAAAGAAATCGCACCCTGACGCATCCTGGTAGCACGCATCTTTTTAGCCATCTTATTCATTGTTAAAACAGCTTCAACTATTTCATCTTTTACCGTATAAGCCTTATCCTGAATAGAAATCTCTTCTGGAATATCTCCTTTTTCGGTTTCAATTATTTGTTGTGCTTCTTCGTAAGCAAATCTGGCGTCAGAATAAGTAACGGTTCTCCCAAACCACTCGTTCACGACTTTTGTGTTCTTATCGATTTCAAAAACTGCCGAAAAAGTATATTTTTCTTCATTAGGCCTTAAAGAACAGGCGTTGTTAGAAAGTACTTCCGGCAACATGGGTACCACCCGATCTACTAAATAAACCGAAGTAGCACGTTCGTAAGCCTCGTCGTCCAGCACTGTACCGGGTTGCAAATAATGCGAAACATCGGCAATATGAATCCCAACTTCTACATTTCCGTTTTCCAGTTTGTGAAAACTTAAAGCATCATCAAAATCCTTCGCATCTGCAGGGTCTATGGTAAAAGTCAATACATCGCGCATATCGCGACGTTTTTTAATTTCTTCGGGCTGAATTGAAGTATCTATCTGGTTGGCAAAATCTTCAATTTCCTGCGGAAATTCATGCGGTAAACCGTATTGCGCCAGGATAGAATGAATCTCGGTGTGATGTTCACCCGGTGTACCAAGAACCTGTATAATTTTACCAAAAGGAGAGTCGGCTTTTTCCGGCCACTCTTCTAATTCAACAACTACTTTATCGCCACCTTTTGCTTCTCCCATTTTGTTCTTCTGAACAAAAATATCGGTATACATTTTTGGATCTCCAATAACCACAAAACCAAAATCTTTCTGCATATCAAGAACCCCTACAAATTCGGTTCTTTTTCTATTTAAAATTTTAGTTACTTCTCCTTCAGATTTTTTATTCCGTTTTCGGTTATAAATATAAATTTCAACTTCGTCTCCATTAAATGCGGTATTTAGATCTCTTGGTGAGATAAAAACATCGTCTTCTAATTCGTCTACCATCGCATAAGCATAACCTTTGGTGGTCATATCTATCACTGCCCGGTAATAATCGTTGCTTTTAACTATTTTAAATTTTCCACGGCCCTCTTCTTCAATTTGCTTTTTTGCAGCTAACTGGGCTAATTTTTTAATAATGTTATTTCTACTATTAGCATCATTAACGCCAAGCTTAGCGGCAATTTGCTTATGATTAAAGGTTTTACCGGCGTCCTTTCTAAGGATATCTAAAATACTTTTGGAAAGATTACCCTGGTGTTGGGATTTATTTTTATTCTTTTTACTCATTTCAATATTTAAAGTATAAAATTACGGCTTCTGCATTACATGAAGCCTATTTGCGATTAAAGTTTTGTTAAGCGCCCTGAAAATTATCTGCTTATAAAATATTTTGACATTTACTTAACATTATTTCAATACTGGGTGAAAACCCTTGTTTTTTGTCTCCCAGGAATTAAGAAAACCTCAAATTCTTAATTTTTTCTTAATTTTAATTTAAGGTTTGTCGCAACCTTTATTTCCATCTTTGTGAGACTTAATAATCTGAGTACTATGGATAAGGCTAAAAAAATATCGCTTCTTTTTTTTCTTATTTTCCTTTTTGGATTAGTAGGTTTTATCGCATCTATAAACTCTTCTTTAAATAAGAAAAGCCAGGTAAATGTAAAATCTGCACAGCTATATATGGATCATACGCTAAGTTATTCAGAAGAAACCATTTACTATTTAAATTAACTTAAAATACTGGATTTCAGTAAATTATTCTTCTATTTTTTTTTATTTAAAGATCTATAATTCCGAATTTATTCATTATCAGAGTTTTAGTTTTTTCAGGATTTCTATTCATAAATCTAGACCTCAAAATTCAATTTTAGAAGATATCAGTCAATGTTATTAACACTATATATAATTATCTTTTTTTCTTCTTTTTATAAAAATTAAAACTGATGGTTATTATAGCGTGTTAATTTGTAGAACAATTTTTTTAAGCTTTTCTTGGTTTTTAAGTTAGCCTAGTTTGATAACAACTTATTAACATACTTCTAAAGTTCTAAAAGACTGGAAATCTTACTATTTTAATATTTACTTAACAAAAGTTGATAACCGAATCTTAATATCTAATCGGGATAAATGAAAATGAATTTAGTGTTCACAACCTGTTTTTATATGCTGATAACTTCTCAAAAAATAGCGAACTTATAATTTGATTTATTCGAAGATATTTTGCTATTGAAATTTAAATCGAATACCGCAAATAAGTTTCTCAGTTTCTCATCAATGCTTATCCACAATGCTATGTCAATACTAAAGCCTTGATTTATAAGCTTATTTAAAAAGTAATTAACAATTGAAAATAGCTATGTTACTAAGTGGTTTTTTTACCTTTGCTGCAGCTAAAAACTTAAATATGAAAATTGCAATAGGAAACGATCACGCCGGTACCGGATACAAGAAAAAGGTTGTTGATTACCTGAAAAACAAAGGTATAGAAGTTATTAACTATGGTACTAACAGTGATGATAGTGTAGATTATCCAGATTTTGTGCATCCCGTAGCCGATGATGTTGAAAACCAAAAAGTAGATTTTGGAATTATCATTTGTGGCAGTGGTAATGGTGCAAATATGACCGCTAATAAACACCAGGGTGTACGTTCTGCTTTATGCTGGACGGGTGAGATCACTAAACTAGCCAGAGAACACAACAATGCTAATGTATTGAGTATTCCAGCTCGTTTTGTTTCAGAACACCAGGCAGTAGATATAGTCAAAATTTTTCTTGAAACTTCTTTTGAAGGTGGAAGACATCAAAAGCGAGTAGATAAGATTCCGGTTGAAAATTAGAGATATTATCAATGTATATAAAAGACTGTTTAAAACATTTTAAACAGTCTTTTCTTTTATTATTTCGGAACAAATATTATTAGAAAAATATGGAAATTCTTATTAAAGATTTCAATGAACTTAGTCTTGAAGAGCTTTACCAGGTATTACAACTTCGCTCTGAAGTTTTTGTAGTAGAACAGGACTGTGTTTACCAGGATATAGATGGTAAAGATCAAAATGCATTACACATTTTAGGAGTTAAGAATGGAAAAGTAATCGCCTACACTCGCTGTTTTGATAAAGGATTCTATTTTGACGAAGCCGCTATTGGGCGGGTTGTGGTTAAAGAGTCTGAACGTAAGAATGCCTATGGCCATCTTATTCTAAAAGCTTCTATAGAAGCCATTAAAGAGCGTTTTAAAACCGATAATATCAAACTTTCTGCTCAACAATATTTAACCGATTTCTACGAGAGCCATGGCTTTATGCAAGTAGGCGAAGGCTATTTGGAAGACGGAATTCCGCATATTGCAATGGTTAAATAATTAAGTACTGAATTTTATTTCCGAAGTATTTAAAATTTAGGCTGTGCTATCTCAAGATTTCTAAATAACGCTGGCTGTCGTTTAAAATAGATTTAGCCTCTAAGATCTCAGGATTGTTTTCTACGTAGTATTCATACAAGCCTTCTTTATAGAAATAGCGTTTAATAATCTCATCGGTTAAAATGCTTACTATTTCGTGTTTCTTCTCGTCTAATTCTTTCTTCTTCTGAGCTTCAATTTCAGTGGAAATACTTTTATAATGACCTAAAATATCCTGTTCATAACCTTCTTTTGAAGCAATGGCAAGCAGTTCTTCAAGTTCCTGTTCTGTAGCGGTTTTATAGTCGAAATTAGAGGTTTTCAAGAAGGATTTAAAATTGTTGAAATCTGCATCGGTGAACTCGAATGATTCAGGATCTTTCAAGTCATTTTTATAATAATATTCGGTAGCAAAATTAAAAATAGCATTCTGGGCTAGCAATGCATTGGTAATATTGCTGTATTCTGAGGTTTCCAGTTTAACATCGGGAGAAATTCCGCCGCCATCAAAAACGCTACGTCCGTTTCTGGTTTTAAACTCTTTATAATCTTCTACAGCTCTTTTTATCGCTTTCCCATCTTCATCTCTTTCGGCATAATTTAAAGCCTGTATACACCTTCCGCTAGGCGTATAATAACGGGAAATAGTGATCTTAAGTTGTGTACCGTAAGCGAGCTCTTTTGGTCGTTGTACAAGGCCTTTTCCAAAACTTCTGGCACCTACCACCACTCCTCTATCCAGATCCTGAATAGCACCAGCTACGATCTCGCTGGCCGAAGCACTACGTTCGTTGACTAAAACTACCAGCGGAATTTGCGTATCTATAGGTTCTTTTTGGGTTTGGTAAGCTTTGTTATATTTTTCTATAACCGATTTTGTGGTGGTGATCAATTCGCCTTTTGGCAGGAAAATATTACTCACGTTTATAGCTTCTGTTAATAAACCGCCGGGATTTCCTCTAAGGTCAAGAATAATTTTCTCTGCACCCTGGTTTTTTAGATCTTTTAGAGCCCTTATTGTTTCTGAAGAAGCTTTTGCGTTAAAGCGGGAAAGCACTATATACCCGGTTTTTTCGTCTAAAAGTTCATAAAATGGAACTGCTTTTAATTGAATAGCACTCCTTGTAAGTTGGGTTGTTTTTATTTCTCCCTGGCGCTTATATTTTAAACTGATTTTCGAATCTGGTGAGCCATTTAGTAATTCACCAACATCATCGGTGTAATTGGCTACTTTTATTCCTTCAATTTCAATAATTTCATCCCCGGCCTTTAATCCGGCTTTATCGGCTGGATAATTTTTATAAGGTTCCATTATAAGTAAGCTATTATCAACAACTTGCACGGTAGCCCCAATGCCACTATATTCCCCGGAATTATTGATTCTTGCGGCTTCTACATCCTGTTCGTTCCAGTAATTGGTATAAGGATCTAAATCTGCCAGCATTGCTTTAATAGCGGTATCCATTAAAGCGGCAGGATTGGTCTCTTCAACATAATTCATGTTGATTTCCTTAAAAAGTGTGGTAAAAATTTCAATTTGTTTGGCAATCTCAAAGAAATCAGATTTAAAGCCAAAACTGCTGAATATTAGAGTGGCACCCAGACAAATTACCGCAATTTTTTTGGTGAGTTTCTTTTTCATTTTTCAATATTTTTACTCGATTATCGAGATTAAATCTTCCGAGGTGATTTAAGCCGATTTATAGAAATTCAGCTTATTTTATTTTCCGATTCATTAAACTTCTCCATTACTTTTATCATTGCTTTATTTAGGTCTTCCAGACTAATTTCGTCCCTGGAAATATAAATAAACATCAAGGCATAAGGTTGTGTGAAGTTACTGGTTACAAGATACTTATTTTTTCTGAAAGCTTCCCGCATCAAACGTTTAATACGGTTACGGCCAACAGCAGTTTTTACCAGTTTTTTAGGAACAGAAACTCCGGTTTTAAAATGTTTAATTTCAGGATTGGTAATGGGAAGATAGATGAGTTTTAGCGGATATTTTTTAACCGATTTTCCTTCCTGAAACAGAATATCTATGAGCTTTTTGCTCTTTAATTTTTCGTCTTTTCCAAAACTTTCATCCATACTTCAAAAGTAAGCATAGTTTTAAGTTCTCTATTAATAATTGAAAATTTAAACAAGAATAAATAGTTCAAAAATCCTTTAATGTTTTTGTACTAATTTCAGTTTCTCCCCTTATTTTTAAAGAGGAGGTGGCCGCAGGATGGAGGGGTGTTTTTTAAAAATTCTTTTTATTATTAAGTAACTAATATGAGGGAACCACCCCTTTCTTCAGCAGAAGCTGAATTCATTCCCCTTCTTAAAAAGTAGGGGAACTTTTTGAAAACTATAAATAAAAAGACCCCACAGGTATAAAACTGTGAGGTCTAAATATTCATTTAGAAAATTCGAAAAACTACTCCTGTCCTTCTTCTTCTGAAGTTTCTTCGGCAGTATAAAGATTGTTATCTCTTTTTACATCTGCCATTAGCTGAGATTCGTCTATTTCTATACTTTCTATCTCGCTAAGTGGTTTATCTATGTTTAATTCGTAAGTTGGATAGGCCCAGGCCCAATCTTTTGCTACTGTCCAGTTCTCGTGTTCTGCAGGCTTTTCCCAACGCATCATTTGCAATGGAATATAGATCATTTCTTCTTCCCCATTGCTGTAACGCACGGTGATATCTATAGGCATTGGCATTAGGTTGTGGCGCTCTAAAGTTACTTTAGTTGAATTTTCATCTGCTTCGGTAACTTCTTTTATTCCGTAATCTATCTTAGCGGTAGTACGTGTCCAATCGTTTAAATACCAGTCTAATTCTGCTCCAGAAACTTTTTCAGCAATTCTAATAAAGTCGTTTGGGGTTGGATGTTTAAATTTCCATTCGTCGTAATAACGCTTTAAGGTTTTATCAAGATTATCTTTCCCGATAATATATCCTAATTGTGCTAAAAATACAGCTCCTTTAGAATAAGCAGCAGCTCCATAAGCAGCGTTTAGATTATAACGATCGGCCTGAGTGGTTTGTGGTTGCTCAACACCAGAGTTTGCTAATTGCATATATCCGCGGTAAGATCCGGTATGAGGGTTTTCAGCATAAGTTTCCATTACCTGGTTCATTGCAGCGCTGGAAATATAGCTGGTAAATCCTTCGTCCATCCACTCGTGTTTACTTTCGTTAGTGGCCATCAGGTGCTGAAACCAGGCGTGAGCTAATTCGTGTGCAGTAACACCCACAAGACTTCCAAAATTACGTTCTCCTGTGATTAAAGTGAGCATGGCATATTCCATACCGCCATCACCTCCTTGTGCCACGGTATATTGATCCCATGGATAAGGGCCGATATTTTCGTTGAAAAACAACAACAATTCTTCAGTCTTTTCCTGGAGATTTTTCCAGTTTTCCTTTATTTCATCATTGTCTTTATAGAAAAAGTGAAGTACGGTTCCGTCTTCAGCAGTCCTTTTATCGTGAATATATTCAGGATCTGCAGCCCAGGTAAAATCGTGCACTTTTGGTGCTACAAAATGCCAGGTATGGGTATCGCCTTCCGCCTGTACTTCTTTATCAGAATAACCATGTCCAATTTCATCAGGATTCTGAAGATATCCTGAAGCGGCAACGGTATAGTCTTTATCAATGGTAAGTTTTACATCAAAATCACCCCAAACTCCGTGAAATTCACGACCTATATAAGGCGCTGCGTGCCATCCTTCAAAATCATATTCTGCCATTTTAGGAAACCACTGGCTCATAGAAAGTGCAACACCTTCTGAGCTGTTTCTTCCCGATCGGCGAATTTGTTCTGGCACCTGGCCTTCAAATTCCATATTAAAAGTGGCTTTTTCGCCTGGTAAAATAGGCTCATCTAGCTCAACTTCCAATACTGTTCCAACTTCCTCATAAGAAAGTTCGCTACCGTTTTGATCCAGGCTGGACACTCTTAAATATCCCTGTTCTTCTTCGGTTAATTTAGAAATACGGTCTCCTACTCTCCTATCCGGGTCTTTTATGGTTAAGGAACGTACGTCCATTTCGCTTCCCGGTTGAAAAGCGTTAAAATACAAATGATAAAAAACACGGTCTAAAGTATCGGGTGAATTGTTGGTATATACCAATTCCTGGGAACCGGTATATTGAAAATTATCAACATTCATATCTACCTCCATCTTGTAATCTACGTGCTGTTGCCAGTAGCTGGTGTTGTTCTGGGCACTGGCCAGGGAGGTTGCAACTAGGGCCAGACTTAATAATAATTTCTTCATTTAATTGTGGTTTTTATGATCAAAATATTACTCGATAATCGAGATTTAAATGCTCCGTCCCGAAGCATCGGGATGCCTCGAAATTAAAATATTTTTTCCTATTTATGCCTCGTGGCTTACACAGAGGTAGTTTACTTGAATTCTATTTGGTTTGTGAGGCTAAAATAAGCGCATTGTAAAGATTTACCATTTTACCGGAAGTAGATAATTCTTTAAAATCCTGGGTATTGTTCCTGTCGCCCCCAACAACAACATCGGCATTGGTGGTTAAACCACTATCCATAATTACCTGTTTAACCTGCGCGGCGCTTAATTTTGGATAAAAAGAACGAATAATCGCTGCTACTCCTGCAACTGCCGGTGAAGCCATTGAAGTTCCCTGTAGGTATTCATATTCGTTATTTGGCGTAGTAGACCAGATCTTAGTTCCTGGAGCAAAAACATCAACATTTGTTTTTCCGTAGTTAGAGAAATCGGCTACTAATTGCGCACCATAATCATAATTAAGAGCACCAACAGTTAGAAAATTATCAGAAATTTCTTGTGGAGCTTCAGGATTTTGATCGTTTGGATAAACGGTATTTTCATCTAAATTAAGACCTTCATTTCCTCCGGCATTTACGATTAGCACATCGTTCTTTTCAGCATATTTAATAGCTTCTGTAACCCATTCTGGGTTTGGAGAAAAATACTTTCCAAAACTGGTATTGATCACTTTTGCGCCATTATCTACAGCATAACGAATAGCCAGGGCAATATCTTTATCATATTCGTCTCCATCTGGCACAGCGCGTAAAACCATAATTTCAGCGTTATTTGCTACGCCATTTATGCCTATGTTATTATTTCTTTCGGCAGCGATAATTCCGGCTACGTGGGTACCGTGTTTAAGGTCTTCTTTATCTTCAGATGGTCCCATTACATTGGCATTTCCATAATCGGTATCGGTAATATCATAAGGATCGTCACCTACGGGTGCACGGCCATCTAATTCCAGGTTAAAATGAGTGTCCAGCCTGTTTGCATAGTATTCTATGCCTTCATCCAGTTCCTCAAGCGCTTCAGGAATATTTTCATTTACATTATTCTGAATTTGCTGTAGCATTCCTTTATATTGAGCCATCTGGCCCGAAGCTTCCATCTTATTAAGCTCTTCTTTGGTATAATCTTCTTTA
>VMHT01002276.1_pt1 | contig 39576 bp, 47 predicted proteins | sample 4693611 | NCBI WGS metagenome assembly VMHT01 (sample SAMN12280063, study PRJNA550983) | marine metagenome | isolation source: seawater sampled from same location over 5 years 0.02-0.2 micron viral filtrate | place: USA: collected off the coast of southern California halfway between the port... ...
AAGCTGTTAACGCATTACAAGAAACACCGTGGCGGGTGAATTCAGAAATGCTTGATGCTCTTCGGTGGACATACGACAACAGTATGCAAATAGATAAACTACCACCTGCCAATGATTTACCCTTACCGCCCAAACCACACGATATGACAGATGAAAAAGTACGCAAAAGAAACTCGGCGGCTTGCGCTCATGTACATAATCAAAACAGAAAATTTGTATCAAAACGTTTGGCTCTACTTCAAGTCATGCAATTAGCAGATAAGTTTAAAAACTTTGATGATCTGTATTTTCCTCACGATCTATGTTCGCGGGGCAGGGCGTACCCAAAGCCTCATTACTTGAACCCACAAGGACCTGCATATGTCCGTAGTTTGTTAGAGTTTGCTGATGGTAAAGCAATAGAAACTACTGAACAGGTTGAATATATAGCTATAGTTGGAGCTAACGCTTGGGGTCACGATAAACTCCCAATGGCTGAACGCATACAATGGGTCTGGGATAATGAAGATATGTTTGTACAGATTGCAGACGATTGGAAATCTGATAAGCGTTGGATTGATGCAGATAGTCCTTTTGAATTTTTACGCTTTTGCCTGGAATGGCGTGAGCTAAACAATCACGGCGTTGGTTATGTAAGTCATTTACCTATCAATTTTGATGCTACTTGTTCAGGACTTCAGCACTTTAGTTCTTTACTACTAGACCGTGAAGGTGGCTTTAACGTGAACTTAACTGGACACCATGAACGTCAAGACATCTATGGTGCTGTAGCTACAAAAGCATTGGACTCTATAAAAGATGATCTCAGCCATCCTGAGAAAGCAGTGCTTGCTAAAGCGGCTATGGAATTAAAGGTGGATCGTTCCTTGTGTAAAAGACCAGTAATGGTCGTGCCTTATAGTGGAACTTTCAAAGCTTGTATGCGTTATGTTCAGGAGCGTTATGATGAATTACGTGACGCGGGAGTAGCAATGCCTCTATCTGATGATGATATTAGTTATAAGCTTGTTCCTTATGTGGCTCGTAAAGTATGGGATGCTATAAGTATGACTGTTGTGGCGGCTAGAGAAGCTATGGATTGGATCACAAAGATTGCTCGTTTAGTAACTAAGAATGAGAACCCACTACCTTTTATGTGGTCAACACCGACAGGCTTCGTGGTGCAACAAGCTAAATACAGTATGGATCGACACTCAGTTCAGACTATGATTGATGGGCGTATGCTGAAGGTTGAGTTTTTAACTGATAGCAAAACACTTGATGCAAATAAAAATGCTCAATCGTTAAGTCCTAATTATATTCACAGTATGGACGCGGCGCATTTACAGCTAACTATCAATAAAGCATTACGTGTAGGTGACGCAGCTGACGGGTTCGATGGTATGTCATTCTGTATGATACATGATAGTTTTGGTGTTCATGCGGCAGATATGGATTACTTTCTGAATGAGTGCATCAAACCTGCGTTCTATGAAATGTATAAAGAAGGTAACGTACTTCAAAAGTTTCTAGATGAAGTGACACCTCTGATACCAGAGAAATCTAGGTGCAAGATACCTGCAATGCCTAAATTAGGTGATTTGGATATATCTGAAGTGTTGCGTAGTGAATTCTTTTTTAGCTAATACTTACGCTAACGGAACAGTTACTAAATGTATTAATCACCATTACTAGAAAATCGAAAGGTAAACATGGCTCGTATATATGAAAACAAAGGTAAATTTACCGTAGTAATAGATGGCTTTGTAATTGGCCACAACCTTACACGCAAGGAAGCATTAAAGCGTGTTGAGGACTACGATTTTGATTGATGAAATCAGATCGTTTGAAATTGATGATGGGGAGACACTTCCCATTGTCTGCTTGGTGGATGCAGAAGGTATTCACTTTACACAACAAGACAACATGGGACTAGAGGATCAACTGAGTTTCTCTTGGTCTCATGTCCTTGGATTTCTAGACATCTTAGAAAAAATTAAAACGAAGGATAACAATTATGTCAGACACTAAAATCTCGTTGCCGTTAGGCCGTGCGATTTATCCATCACTTAAAACTGCTGATACTAAGTTTCACGATCTTGGTATCTATAAGTGCAATGTTAGTATTCCTATTAAGGAAGCTTCAAAAGCTATGGAAACTTTAACGGGTGTTCATAAGCAGCATACAGGTAAAGTACCATCTAAAACTGATAACTCCATGTGGAAAATGGAAGTTGATGAAGAGACAGGTGAAGATACAGGAAATGTAATCTTTAAATGCTCTGTGAAAAATGTTCGACGCCGCGATGGTGAACTGTGGGATCGACGACCAAAACAATTTGACTCAAAGATGAACCCAGTAAACCTCGACCCATCAGGCGGGACTGAGTTGTACATCTCAGCGGCAATTTACGCATGGGATGCAGGGGGTAAGAAAGGCATTAGCCTACAACCACAAGCAGTACAAATTGTTAACTTAGTTGAGCGGGGTGGTGCATCCGCTGACGCCTTCGGCTTCCAAGAACACTCAGGTGGTTTTGAAGCTGACAATAATTATAATTTTGGTGAAACAAATGAAACGACAACCGTCAAAGAAGAAGACTTCGAAGATTTCTAAAGAAGCGGTTGGTCTTAAATATGGGTTTCGCTCTGGACTAGAAGAGCGGATATCTAAGGAACTAAATGAAACTGGATGTGTATATTCTTACGAAACCTTGGTTTTGTCATACATAAAACCTCAACGTACAAGTAAATACACACCAGATTTTATTATAACTAAGCGTCCTGACGGTTCAATTAAAGACCGTCCTCTAATAATTGAAGGAAAAGGACGCTTCCAAACTATAGATCGCCAGAAGCATCTATTAATTAAAGACCAACATCCAGAAGCTGATATCCGCTTTGTATTTTCTAGAAGCAAACAGACCATCAGTAAAACCAGTAAGACAACATACGCTATGTGGTGCGAAAAGCACGGCTTTAAATATGCAGATTTGTCTATACCTGAGGAATGGCTAAACGAATAAAATGTATAACAATAATAAGAAGCGTACAGAAACGCTCTATATGATCATCGATCATTCAGGAACTACACCCACTATAGATATTGACGCAACAAACCAGGACAACAGAGATAGGAGCAAAGGCTTTTACGGTTGCAGGTATCACTACGTTATTAATCGACAAGGTGTAGTTGAAGAGGGGCGAACACTTAACCGTGTGTCGCCTCTAACTGGTGTTCTGGATTACCAAAGTATGACTGTATGTTTGGTAGGTGGAAAGAACATCGAAGGTGAGGCTGAAGACAACTTTACAGACGCCCAGAAAGATGCACTGCGGGAGTTAATCACCGTATCTAGAAAATCGTATCCAGATTTACAAATCTTGGGACGTAAAGAAGTGCGTAAGCAACGGACGACAGGTCCTGCACTCGATCTAACCTCATACAGATAGGAAACATTATGGATATTCAGCAAGAAAGCACATTGATAGGACATGGACCATGTACGTCATGTAACTCATCAGACGCTAACGCCGAATATGATGATGGACACTATTTTTGTTTCTCCTGTGAGGCTCATACGCCAAGCGGTGATCATAAACCAAAGACAGTAAACAAGCGTAATCCTGATTTACTACCTGTAGGTGATCATGTGGCTCTGGCTAAACGCCGTATTACTGAAGCAACAGCTAGAAAGTTTGGTTACTCTACATCTACTTACAAAAACCAGACAGTTCAGATTGCAAACTATAAACGCAACAATCAAATAATTGCACAGAAAATTCGCTTCCCATCTAAAGACTTCATGTTCTTGGGTAATGCAAAAGAGTGCGGTTTGTTTGCACAGCATTTATGGAAATCTGGTGGTAAAACTTTAGTTATTACAGAAGGCGAAATTGACTGCCTCACAGTATCGCAGGTCATGTCTAAAGATAACAAGTGGCCAGTGGTTTCTATACCTCAAGGTGCGGCAGGTGCGGCTCGCGCTGTTAAGAAAGAGCTTGAGTTTGTTTCGTCTTTCCAGAAAGTAGTTATCATGATGGATAGCGATGAGGCAGGGCAGAAAGCTGCGCTAGAAATTGCACAGTTACTCAAGCCTAATCAAGCTTTCATTGCAGAACTACCTGCTAAAGACCCATCAGAACTTATGATGGCGGGTCGCTCTTCTGAATTACTAACGGCGTTCTGGGAAGCTAAAGCTTATCGTCCAGATGGTATCATCCAAGGCTCAGACCTATGGGAAGAAATCATTGCCGATGATGATTCAGAAAGCATACCTTGGCCTTATGAGGGTCTCAATAAGTTAACTCATGGATTAAGAAAGCGTGAGTTAGTCACTCTGACCGCAGGTTCTGGGGTCGGAAAATCTCAGGTATGTAGAGAAATTGCATATCACTTAATCAAACAAGGCGAGACAATAGGTTATGTCGCTTTGGAAGAAAATTGTAAACGCACGGCTTTAGGGCTGATGGGTTTAGCAATAAACAAACCATTACATATTTCTAAGGAAGGAATAACAAATGCTGATCTTAAACTTGCTTTCAATGACACCGTTGGTTCTAATCGTGTTTACCTCTACGATCATTTCGGTAGCTTGTCTGCTACCAACTTACTCCAAAAGCTCAGATATCTTGCGAAAGGCTGTGACGTTGGGTGGATTATCCTCGATCATCTCAGTATTGCTGTTAGTGGCTTGGAAAACGGCTCCGATGGCAGGGTTCTAGAAGAAAGACGCGCTATCGACGTGTTAATGACACAGCTACGCTCACTTGTTGAAGAAACAGGTGTTGGCATGATCTTAGTATCACACTTACGCAGACCTGAAGGTAACAAAGGGTTTGAAGAGGGTGTAGCTACTTCACTTAACGCGCTACGTGGTTCAGCTGCAATAAGTCAGTTATCAGATAGCGTAATAGGCTTGGAGCGAAATCAACAATCTGTAGATGAAGCTAATCAAGTGACTGTAAGGGTTCTTAAAAACCGTTTCAGTGGAGAGACAGGTGTGGCGACAACGTTGTATTTCGATAAAGCCACAAATCGCCTGTCAGAACACGAGTTCACTCAGGACGAATTTGATGCCGAATACTGATAAAATATTTGAGAACGCTGAGACCTTTGCGGTTTTAGCGGCTCATGATCCAGAACAGTACGGAAAAGCGTACACGTACTGGAATACAGAAGCTCAGAAACTCGAACATAAAGGATGGAAAACCATGAAGGGTCAAACACAACACGATAAGATTATGAAACACTTGCGAAAAGCAGGTTCAATTACGGTGCGTGAAGCAATGGTTGAATACTCTGTATCATCACTTCCAAAACGTATTCAGGAACTACGCGAGTTAGGTAACGAGATCGTTTCTAACGTCAAGTTCCATCCCATCACAGGGCAGAAATATGTTCGTTACACATTAAATTAAATAGGAGACCGCTATGAGTACATATGTTGGTGACATCGAGTCCAATGGACTGTTAGATGAAATAACAAAAGTACACTGCATTGTTCTACAAGATGTAGATACTAAAGAAGTGTATTCATACGGTCCAAATGATATCCAAGCAGGTCTTGATCGTATGATGTCAGCTGAGAAGCTAATATTCCACAACGGTATCGATTTTGATTTCCCTGCTTTGGAGAAAGTTTACCCTGATTTTCACGTTGATCGTGACAGGGTAATCGACACCCTAGTATGCTCCCGCCTCATCTGGACTAACCTAAGTGACACGGATAGTTCCAGAATAAATGCAGGTAAGATGGAGCCACGGCAACGTGGTTCTCACGCATTAATGGCGTGGGGCAGACGACTAGGGGTCTTGAAGGGTGACTTTGGTCAATCTACAGATTGGGCTGAGTGGACACCTGAGATGTCCGAATACTGCGAACAGGATGTAGCTGTCACTTTAAAACTGTGGGCAGCGATCTCAGCGAAGGAGTATTCTGCAACTGCAATTGATCTCGAACATAAAGTTGCGTGGATTGTAGCAGAGCAAAAACGTCATGGTTTTCTATTTGACGTAGCTAACGCAGAGAAACTTCTGATGCACCTTCAACAGGAACGTGCAAAAATTGAGACAGACCTACATACTATATTCGATCCGTGGTATTCCGCTGTCGAAGTTAAGACACCAAAGAAAACGATCAATTACAAATCAATTAAACGCGCCAGTGTAACTAAGGGTTGTTCTTATACTAAGATAAAACTCAATGTGTTTAATCCTAATAGTCGTTTACACATAGCTGATAGGCTAACTAAGAAGTATGGTTGGACGCCTACTGAACATACACCTGACGGGCGTCCAAAAGTAGATGAGTCAGTTCTGGCTAGTTTACCTTATCCTGAAGCTCAATCCATTGCGACATCATTAATGATTTCCAAAAGGGTAGGTCAACTAGGTGAAGGCAAAAACGCATGGCTTGCACTTGTAGGTTCTGATAGCCGTATTCATGGCTCAGTAAATACTAATGGTGCCGTAACAGGTCGAATGACTCATATGTATCCTAACACGGCTCAGACGCCATCCGTTGGTAAACCTTATGGTAAAGAGTGCCGTAAGCTTTTCACAGTACCCGAAGGAAAGAAGCTAGTCGGAGTGGATGTTTCGGGGCTGGAATTGAGAATGCTTGGACACTTCATTGCTAAGTTCGATGGTGGTGCTTATGGCCATGAGGTGGTTAACGGGGATATCCATACCATAAATATGAAGGCAGCAGGTTTGCCTGACAGGTCCTCCAGTAAGCGATTTATATATGGATTTCTTTACGGGGCAGGTGCAGGTAAAATAGGTGAGGTAGTTGGTAAAGGTGCAAAAGAGGGTCAGAAGCTAAAGACTAAGTTTCTAGATCAAACACCCGCTTTAGCTAAACTAATAAACGCAGTTACCAAAGCGTCTAAACGTGGACACCTGATTGGTTTGGATAAACGTATCTTACATTCCAGGAGTTCGCATAGTGCCTTAAACCTTTTATTACAATCAGCGGGTGCGTTGGTTTGTAAACAATGGGCTGTAGAGATGGACAAGTCTCTCATTAAGCACAACCTAAAGCACAAGTGTCAAGTTGTGGCCAACATACATGACGAACACCAATACGAAGCTGATGAAGACGTTGCTGAACTTGTTGGTCAACTAAGCATCCAAGCAATCAAGGATGCAGGTAAACATTTTAATTTAAAGGTAGAGCTAGATGGCGAAGCAAACATTGGGAAAAACTGGTACGAGACCCACTAAAAAACCTCAACCAAAACCTAAGGCTCCTATCAAGTTATGCGAAACTTGTTGCTATTATTCCTCCCGTGGTAGTGACAAGTTTCGTACACAGTTTTGTCGTAGGTATCCAACAACATCAAACGTAGTACCTGATTATTGGTGCGGTGAATGGAGTCCAAAAAATGACTAGAACTGTGTTAATTGATGCTGACATTACTGTTTATCAGGTAGCAGCTAAAAATGAAGAACCCACAAAGTTTGATAATGGCCTGTGGGTTCTATGGTCTGATGAGACAAAAACTAGAAAAGACTTCGATGAAGCGATTGAAAATATCGTGGAGAAAACAAAAGCAGATGAATACCTGCTATGTCTCACGTCCAAGAATAACTTCCGAAAAGATATCCTACCGTCTTACAAAGGTAATCGCAAAGATACTAGGAAACCTATGTTGCTACCGTTCTTGCGCCAACACGTCATTGAGAATTACTTATATGATTTACGTGATGGCCTAGAAGGTGACGACCTTATGGGTATCCACGCGACAAACCCAAACGCTAAAGGCGAACAGGTAATCTATAGTGCTGATAAAGATATGAAGACTATTCCCGCTAAACTCTGGGATGTGAACACTGATATCTTGTTTGAAGTTAATGAAGATGAAGCTAACCGTAACTGGTTAACTCAGACTTTAACAGGTGATCCAGTTGATGGATATAAAGGTGCAACAAAAATTGGAGCCGTAGGTGCTAAGAAAATACTAGATCGTGACTGTAGTTGGGAAGCTGTTGTGGAAGCCTTTATAAAACAAGGCCACACTGAGGCTGAAGCATTGCAACAGGCACAATGCGCTCGAATTCTGAGATATGAAGATTACGATTTAACAACTAATACTATAAAGGTATGGAAACCATGAACGAATTTGACATCGTTGAACCTAAAGGTGGCGACATAGTTAATAAGCCATCACATTATACACGTTATAATATAGAGCCTGTGACGTTTATAATGCGTAACGATCTGCCATTTCACGTAGGTAATATCGTTAAGTACGCAGTACGTGCAGGGTATAAGACCTATTATGACATGACTGAGGCTGAGAGTGAAATCACAGACCTAAAGAAAGTCATTCGTTACGCAGAGATGCGTATCAACTTACTCGAAGGTGAAGTGGAACTATAAAAGTGCGTAAGAAGACCTATAATGAAAAAGTAAAAGAGGCGTCAGATAATAAAAAGGTGATGCCTCTTCTGCCTAAAAACCCCGCCCAGAAAAACTACATCGAGTGTATTAACAGATTTCCTCAGATATTTGTTACAGGACCTGCGGGTACAGGTAAGACATATATTGCTGCGGCTATGGCGGCTGATATGTTTCTGAGGAAAGATGTTAGAAAGATTGTATTAACACGTCCAAACATTCCCGCAGGGAAGTCTTTAGGATTTTTTGCAGGTACAATTGAAGAAAAGATTGCACCTTGGGTTATTCCTTTGACTGAAGTCCTGGAACAACGCCTTGGTAAAGGTCGTTTTGAAATAGCTATGAAACGTAAGGACATAGAAATAGTACCTTTTGAAGTTATGCGTGGTAGATCATTTAATAATTGTTTTGTCATTTTAGATGAAGGTCAGAATCTGACACCTCATGAAATGAAAATGTTTCTCACAAGAATAGGTGAGGATACAAAAGTTTTAGTTAATGGCGACCTGTTACAGCACGATCTTAAAGTACATTCTGGTCTATCAGTAGCTATAGACCTTATATTTAAGCACAACATTGAAGCCGCTGTATGTAATTTTACACACGACGATGTTGTCCGTTCAGGCATTTGCGCTCAATGGACCCGCGCTTGGGGATAATTTTCACCGTTACTAGACCTAGAAGGGTATATTTATGTCTCAAATCCCTCATTTAGACAAAACTTTAATAGATTATTTGGATAAATTATATCCAGATGTATCTCCTGAACTATCAATGACAGATCGCGAAATATTTTTTAGACGCGGTGCTGTTGATGTTGTGCGTACTTTAAGACGCATAATGGATGATCAGAACGATAATCTGTTAGGTAATAAAGATGCTTAAAGGAAAGTTATTACCCGTATTAAACACGACAGCTATAGATAACTTATGGTCATTTATTGAGCCAATGTTGGATGATGTAGCTGACGAAAAAGTACACGTAAATGATATATATAACTTCGTTTTAGACGGTACTTGGGTGCTTTGGGTATGCCAAATCCCAGATACCCATGAAATTACAAGTGTAGTGGTTACTGAGTTTATTCACTACCCACAGGTCTGCAATCTAAGGGTCATATTTCTCTCAGGTAATGATGAGGATTGGGCTTTTGGGATGAGCGTGTTTGAGGACTTCGCTCGTATAAATCATTGCCACGATGTTGAGGTTCTAGGCCGTAAGGGTTGGGAACGTGTTCTCAAAAAGCGTGGTTTTAAACTAAATCATATAACCCTTAGTAAACGGATAAATTCATGTTCTTAAAAGAATTATTTAAACCACAGATCGTCTTTGGTTCAGGCGGCGGTGGTTCAGGTGGCGGCGGTTCAAGTAGTAAACGACGAAGCGCACCCGCACCCACACCAGTACGAAGTTCAGGCGGCAAAGGTTCAAAACCTGCACCTGCACCTAAACCTAAAGCCGCACCAGTAAGTCGTGGCCGTAATTTAGATGCAGATATGTATGCAGGTTCAACATATAAGAAACAAGCAGATGGATCATATAAAAGTCCAACTTCAGTTACTGCTAAAGATTTTAAAGATAAAAACTACACAGAATTCAAAGCTAAATCAGGTTCAGGTAGTGTTGTAGTTGCTCGCGGTACTAAACTGTCTGATGTTCCACAAGTTGGTACACGTCCAAATAGTGAAGTATATAATAGCAAAGATGTTATGACATCAAATTCAGCTATTACAGCACCATCGAGCGATAGTGGCGCGTCAAAACCAGTTACTGCACCAGAGCGTCTTGATGAGACATCAGGAGTTGGCGGTGGTCGTGATGGCGGCGGTTCAGCTAAACGTAAAGCATCTAAGACTAGCGAAGACAAAGTGACTGTAGATCGCAAAGCTGAAGGTGTTGGTAAATATAAAACAGCAAAGACAGCTAAGAAAAATAATCCAATGGCTATCAAGAAAAATAGAGGAGTAGCTTAATGTGTTTCATGGGATCATCTAAAGCGGAGCCACCACCTCCACCTCCTCCACCACCCGCAGCTCCACCTGTTTTAGAACAGGAAATCCCTGTGTTGAGTGATGCAGATGAAGAGGCGGCGGGACTTGATGGAAAATCAGCAGGTTTCAAAGCTTACAAAATTAAAAAGAACAACCAATATTCAGCTAGTAATGACACAGCGTCATTAGGTGCAGTTGTTCAAGGTTCTAACAAATCAAATTATTAATAGGAGAGTGGTATCGTGCATAAAGGCCAAGATTGTGCTAAAAAGTACGAAAACGCCTCTTCACTCAGAACGACATATTTAGAAAGAGCAAGGGAAGCCGCAAAGCTTACTATACCTTCATTGGTTCCCGAAGAGGGTCACAGTTCATCCAGTAAACTATATACGCCTTACCAAGGTGTAGGTGCGCGTGGTGTGAATAACCTTGCTTCTAAATTGTTGCTTAGTCTTCTCCCACCAAACGCCCCGTTCTTTGCAATGCGTCTTGACGATTTTACGATTCAAGAGCTTGCACAGACTGATGGCGCACGGGCGAAGGTTGATGAAGCTTTAAATAAATATGAACGTGCAGTTATGACAGAGATTGAAAACTCTGGTATGCGATCACCTATATTTGAAGCATTAAAGCAGTTGATCGTTGCGGGTAACGTTTTACTATACTTACCTCCTGAGGGTGGTGCGCGGGTCTTCCCGTTAAGCCGATATGTAGTTAAACGCGACCCAATGGGTGAAATTATTGAGGTTATCGTAAAAGAAACCATGTCTAGGGCTACTCTGCCACAAGACATACAAGAAATGTTAATGTCAAAAGAAGGTGATCTTCCTAGTGAAGGAAACACCAACAAAACTGACGAAATAAACATATTTACGAAGATGTATCGTGAAAACGATAAATACATACTTTATCAAGAGATAGAAGGTATGATCGTTCCTAAATCACAAGGTAAGTACCCGTTAGATCGCGCCCCGATGCTACCTCTTAGGTGGACACGCATTGATGGTGAAGACTATGGCCGTTCTTATGTTGAAGAATACATTGGTGATCTAATATCATTAGAAGGTTTATCTAAAGCAGTATTAGAAGCATCCGCTGTATCTGCAAAAGTTGTCTTTATGGTGGCTCCAAATGGAACCACAAGAGCGCGTGATATTGCTAAAGCCGATAACGGTGGTATCGTATCAGGAAATGCGGCTGAAGTTTCAACTCTTCAGGTGCAAAAACAAGCTGATATGTCTATTGCTTCACAAACTGTTGGTATTATTACAGAACGTTTGTCTTACGCTTTCCTCATGAATTCTGCGATACAACGAGCAGGTGAACGTGTGACAGCTGAAGAGGTTCGATATATGGCAGGTGAATTAGAAGACGCACTAGGTGGTGTATATTCTATTTTAAGCCAAGAATTCCAGTTACCTCTAGTTAATCGCATTATTGCGAGAATGATCAAAAAGAAAAAGTTACCACAACTTCCAAAAGGCGTGGCTAACCCTACAATCGTTACGGGTCTAGAAGCTCTAGGGCGTGGACATGACATGAATAAATATTCGATGTTCCTACAAGCTCTTACTCCACTAGGTCCTCAGGCTGTCTCACAGTTCATGAACGTTAGTGATTATATTACTCGCGTTGGAACTGCATTGGGCATTGATATGGATGGTCTGATTAAATCTGAAGAACAAATGAAACAAGAACGACAAGAACAGATGCAGAAAATGCAACAAGCGCAGATGATGGAGTTGGCCAAGGCCGCTACAGGACCTGTTGCTAAAGAAGGTGCAGGTGCAGTCCGTGATATTGTCGCAGGAAATGGTGAATAACACATGGTCGAACAAGTTGTGATCGATACTTCAAATGAAACAGAAGGACCTAGCTTAGAACAACAAGCTATGGAAATGGACTCAAATACGGAAACAGAAGGTAGTGAAGAACGACCTGAATGGCTTCCAGAAAAGTTCAATTCTGCTTCAGATATGGCACAAGCCTATTCTGAGCTAGAACAGCGTATGGGTTCTAATGAAGAACCTGAGGCTCCTCAAGAGGAAGAAATACGTGAAGACCTAGATGGTGTGGGAGTGGATTACGATGCACTTTCAGATGAATTCTGGTCTCAGGGTGATCTCAGTGATGCAAGTTATAGTAGACTTGAGGAAGCAGGTATTCCAAGAGAGATCGTGGATAGCTACATCGAGAGCCAACTTAGTATGGTGGAGACACGTAAAGGCTCAATCATCAATGAGGTAGGCGGTGCCGAAGGTTACGAACAGTTAACCTCATGGGCAGCTGATAACCTAGAAGATGGCGAAATTGATTACTTCAATCAGATTATGGACACCAATGATTTCAATGCAATTCAAATGGCTGTGCGAGCGGTTTCTGCTCGACGTGATGCCAGTGAAGGAATGGAGCCATCTCGAAACCTATCTGGCAGTCTGTCAGGCGGCGGGGGTGGTTCTTATGATAGCGTTCAGCAATTAATGTCTGATATGCAAAACCCTGCGTATGAAAACGACCCTGCATTTAGGCAACAAGTCGAAAACAAGTTAGCTCGCTCTAACATTCTATAGGAAAAAATCATGAGTAAATCAGGACGGGTCTATTCAGACTATGATAAAGAATATCAGGCTCGTCCTGAACAAGTTAAGAAGCGTGTATCGCGTAATAAAGCGCGAAGGATGATGATTTCAAAACACGGCAAATCAAAACTTGCAGGTAAAGATATTGATCATTCTGATGGCAACGCAACTAACAACTCTAAAACAAACTTAAAAATTATGACTAGCTCTGCTAACAGGGCTAAGAAGTAGGGAGCCTTAGGGCTTCCTTCACCACGCCGCTTATTAGTGGGTGGCGAAAACATGAATATCCAACGGCCACGGGTATTCACTTTTTTTCATCTAACTCAACCAAAGCAATTAATTACGTTGAGGCCCCTTACGAGGGATAACCTTATCGGAAAGAGCGCGAGGCACGTTAGAGAATTACCTAACAATCTAAACTCTTTTCCAAGGTGAAATAAAATGTCTAATGCAAATCCATCCCGATTGGGACAGGCGGGCTTAACAGGTGCAACTGATGCACTCTTTCTGAAAGTATTTTCAGGTGAAGTCATGTCTACTTTCAATTCACAAACTGTGATGAAAGAAAAAACACGTATCCGTTCAATTAATAACGGTAAATCAGCACAATTTCCAGCAATTGCTAAAACTATTGCGGAATACCACACTGCGGGTGCTGAAATTCTCGGTAACAACATCGAACACGCTGAGAAAGTAATCACAATCGACGATCTGTTGATTGCTAACACATTCATCAGTTCAATTGATGAAGCGAAAAATCATTATGATGTTCGCGCTGAATATTCAAAGCAAATGGGTCAAGCTCTTGCACAAACATATGATCGCAACTTGCTATCTATGGCTGTTAAAGCTGCGCGTGATCCAGGTGGTCTAGGTGCAGGTATTGCAGGTCAAGGTGATGCCGCGTCTGAAGATTTAGGTACAAACATCACTACAACGCAACTAGTAACAGGTATCTACGATGCCGCTGCTGCGCTTGATACAGCTAACGTTCCTGAAGACGAGCGTTATGTGATTGTATCACCTGCAACTTACTATGCACTTGTACAAGAAGATAAACTAATCAACCGTGATTTCGGTGCGAATGGTTCATATTCAGACGGTACAGTTATGCGCGTTGCTGGAATGACAATCATCAAATCAAATAACTTAGTTGTTGATCACACGTCAGCGTCTGCGTTCCCAGACTTCGCGTCTAAATACGCAATTAATGCAACTGACACTACTAAAACAACAAAAGCATTGATCATTCAGAAACAAGCACTCGGTACAGTCCAGTTAATGGATATGGCTACTGAAATGGAATACGACATTCGTCGCCAAGGTACGCTTGCTATTTCTAAAATGGCTGTAGGCCACGGTGTATTGCGCCCTGAGTGCATCATCGAACTACGAAATGCTACTGCATAAATCTTATGGACCTCTCTGGAAATCTAGAGGGGTCCTTTTTTACATTATAGGAAAAACTCATGGCAACACTACTGACACCTACGACAGAACTTGAAGCTGTCAACGTCTGCCTTGCAAACATTGGTGAGTCTCCAGTGAGTGCTATTACAGGAAACACCACCGTTGACGCCGCTCTTGCTAGAGACCTTGTTCGACAGGTAACAAGAGAAGTACAGGCTCACGGTTTTTACTGGAACACCGAAATTGCATACACATTAATACCAAATACAGCTGAGAACTTAGTTCTTCCAGCAAACATTTTATCAATCGATACAGTAGATAAAGATCAAGATAAAGATTTGGTTGCGCGTGGTCGCTTATTGTATGATCGAAGAAACCACACTTATTCATTCGAATCTAGCGTCACAGTTGATATGGTTGTAGCCTTAGGGTTTGAAGAACTACCAGAAATGTGCCGAAGATATATAGCAATCAGATCAGCACGTATCTATCAAGAACGTGTAATGGGATCAGGCGCGGTATCGAGCTTCAACATAGCTGATGAAGATATGGCAAGAGCATCATTACTCGCTGAAAACATGGAAGTCGAAGACAATAATATGCTCACAGGTAATAGAGCAGTTTATAACATCCTTTCACGTACAGAATATTGAGAGGCAGCAAATGTCATTAGTTTCAACCACAGTTTCTAATTTAATCAGTGGGGTTTCACAACAGCCCGCACCGCAACGCTTACGAACATCAGGCGAAGCTATGAAAAACGCTTATCCGTCAGTTGTTGCGGGTTTGCAGAAAAGACCTCCAACAGAATTTGTAGGACAGCTTAGTTCATCAATGTCTAATGCAGATACAACAGCTGTACACGTCATTAATAGGGATTTCACAGAACGATATATTGTTATCGGTGGTTCAGGTGATCTCGAAGTTTACGATACTGACGGTAATAGACTGACAGTTGCTTTTCCAGATGGTAAGACTTATTTACCAACAACAGATATGTGGAAAAAACTTAGGTTTGTAACAGTTGCTGATACAACCTTTGTACTTAACACTGAAAAGACCGCTGAAACCCGTGAGATCGTCGATACAAGAGCTGATCCATCCACTCAAGCATCTGTGTTTATCAAACGAGCCGTGGCTTCTACAACATATGCTGTTTATATTAACGGTGTTCTAGCGGCAACCACAGCTACAAACGATAACACTACAGCATCAACAGCACTTGAAGGTACATCTGCAATTGCTGCTGAACTAAAAGCTGACGCGATAAGCAGGGGATATGCTGACGCGACACAATACGGACCTGTGATGTCATTCACTTGTCCCGCTAATGCAACCATAGAAGTATTAGACCAATTTGGCGGTAACGCTATGGAAGCTTTTACAAGCAGAATTCAATCTTTTGATAAATTACCACCATCAGAAGCTCAAGGACGATTAGTACAAATTAAAGGTAACTTAAATGATACTACTGAGGACTATTGGGTAGAATATGAAAACGGCGTTTGGGTTGAGGCAGTTGGTTATGATGCTAGAGAAGAACTCGATTCAACTACTATGCCTCACGTATTGGTAAGAAACCCAGACGGTACTTTTACATTTAAAGAACACCTTTGGCCTGAGAGAGAAGTAGGAGATTCTAAAACAAATCCAAATCCAACTTTTGTTGGACGAAAGATTTCTAGTTTATTTCTATTCAAAGGTAGGCTCGGTTTTCTAAGTGAAGAGAACGCTATCATGTCCGCTGTCGGGGAGTTAGAAACTTTATATCGTACAACCGTAGTACAAGTTTTTGCCTCAGACAGAATAGACGTTGCATCTATTACAGGTAGAGTTAACAATCTATATCATGCTGCTATATTCTCAGACACCTTAGTATTATTCTCAGATAGCCAACAATTTAAACTTACATCCGAAAACGTCCTATCACCTACAAGTGTGGGTATTGTTCCTTCAACATCGTTTGCTTGTTCACCTTTTACATCCCCAGTAGCGTCAGGACCTGTTGTGTTCTTTGTTACAGATGGAGCTACAAACTCTACAGTACGTGAGTTGTATATTGATGAAGAATTGAAAACTATCGATGCTGATGAAATAACCGTTCAGATACCTTCCTACATACCTAATGAAGTCAGAACTATGGCAGTTTCTACTTACGATGATGTTATGGTTTGTCTATCAGCGGATGATCCTAGCAAATTATGGGTATATAAATGGTACACATCAGGCGGTGAAAAAGTACAAACATCATGGTCTAATTGGGACTTTGGCGAAGATGTAACTATAATGGGTTGTCAGTTCTTAGAAGACTTTCTTTATATAGTCTACAAAGTTAGTGGACAGGTTTACATGGATAAAATGTTCTTGGACACCAAACCATTAGATAAAGCTCTTCTCGATCATAGGATTGAAGAGACTGATCTGACGTTAACATATAATGCAACTGAAGAGCGTACAGAAATAACTCTTCCGTATTCAATGCCACAAACACTAGAATTCTTTAAGATGGCAGACCCAAAGGGTCAGAAAATGCGTGTTGAGAAGATTAATGACACAACTTACCATCTACCTCTTGAAGACGCTACATCGTGGAGTATTAATGCGGGAGTGAACTATACTTTTGAGTATATATTCTCACCACAATACATCAGAGAAAACACGCCAACAGGTGAGGCAGCAATCCAAGAGGGTCGAGTACAGTTAAGATATATGTCCTTAATATATATGGACACCGCTTTCTTCAAAATACTTGTAACACCAAAGAACAACCAAACGTTTGAGCATCTATTCAATGCTCGGATTTTCGCTGACGGTGATAACGTAACGGGTGTGATGCCTAGAGATACTGGCGAATATAGATTTCCTGTATTTGCTCAGAACGACAAAGTTGAAATTAAAATTGTAAACGACAGTGCTTTTCCTTGCTCCTTTGGGTCAATGGAATGGTCTGGAATGTATATAGGAAAATCACAGAGGTTATAATGTCAGGATATACACGTAAAACTCTAGAAAAAGACTTAGGTCTCCTAGAGGAAAACCTTAGGGACGCAGACGTTGCTGAACTACACGCTCAGAGCGGCTTAGAGCCACGTATAGCTCTGAAGATGGCTTTCATGCTGTCTAGGCGGTGTAGAACTTTATGTGACTGTAGTGGGTCTCCTATTGGCATTTACGGTGTTAACGACTCAGGAACTAAAGGTCTGGGGGCTATCTGGATGATGGCGACCCCAGACTTACTTAAACACCAACGACAATTTCTTAGAGAATGTAGAGATGGTATCTCTGAAATATCTCAGGGGTACTCTTGTATATTTAATTATACAGACGCACGTAACACGATCCACCATAAGTGGCTAAAGTGGTGTGGATTTACCTTTATAAAAAATCACAAAAACTACGGAAAAAACAATGAGGCTTTTCTGGAGTTTGTTAAAATAATTTAGGACAAAAAAATGGATCCAATTACTATGGCTCTACTCTCGGCAGGTTCATCCCTGATGGGAAGTATGGAAGAGGTTAGAGCGCAAAACCAAGCTGCTTTAGACAACGCTTTCAACGCTAGAGGGGCAGCGGCTTATAAACAAGATCAAGAGTTGGAATCATATGTTGAAACCAACCGTGGTCTTTTGATGTCGAGCATGGATCGCGCACTACAAGCAAGATCAAACACAGAACTAGCTTATGTTAGTATGTTTGAAACAGGTGGTGGCGGTCAAGCAATGGTTGATATGCTTTCAGAACGTAATTCTGTCGAAGCAAGAAACATTTATCGAGATAGATTAGAGCGACAAAGCTTGAGAATACAAACAAACAGAAACCTTAAAGGTTACACTGAGGAAGCTAAAGGCCGTATCGCCCAAGTTTCCACAACAAAATTAAACATGGGTCACATAATGAAAGCAGGTTCTGCTGGATTACAACATTTGGGATAAGGGAACAACATGGCTAGAATAACACCTGATATTCCACAACGTGGGGCGGCGAGAAATCTACTTAATGTAGTTGATAATTATTATCGTCCCGCTAGAGACCGTGTGGGTGAGGCAGCGATGTCTGAAGGATTTAATGCGGCTTCCAATTTCTTTGGAAACAAAGCGGCTGAAGCTAAAAAACAACAACTTGAAGAAATTTCTATGCAAGCTAAAAATGACGCAATGATGGGTGAAGACCCTGATGTTGAGTTATCTAAGGTGCGTAAAGGATTACTATTTAGATCAAACTCCCGTGCATACAATCAAACATATGCTGAGACTATGGGTCAAAAAGCAGCTATAGAATTTAAAGAAAATCTATCACTAGAATACGAGCAATCTGGACTTAAATATAAAACAGACCCTGCGGCTTTCCGTGAATGGATGAATGGTCAAGTTACTACTTTTCTTAAAGATGGAAATAACCAAAGTCCTTACTTTCTAGCGGGAGCTATGCCTTACATTGAACAAACTACGTTCAACATGGGGGCGGCACATACAGCTAATATATCAAAGCAGATGGAAACTAACCACATTGCGGCTATTACTAAAAAAGCTGAAGATACAATGTTGAAGGTTGGTACTGGTGAGTTAACTATAGATGGTGCAATCCAGGAAATTGTGAAACTTAACAATCAAGCGTATGGAACAGGTCTCGATGGTCCTACTTCTAGAGCGGCGTTGCTTAGTTCATTTCTATCAGTTGCAGATGCTACAGATAACCAAGAGATGATTACAGCATTACTAGCGGCACAAGAAAGTGGACAATTAAAACTAACACCTGATGAGTGGAATAATATCACTAAACAAGGTGAAGGTATCCAACGCGATATAGCGTTCAGGCAACAGCAAAAAAGTAGAGCCGCAACCAAGTTAAAAGAAGGTGAAGAAAAACAGTTCGAAGAGCTTGTAACAGATTTTTACAATAATCCCGCTAACATAGGTTCTTCATTTGAACAATTTCTACAGCAACCTATGGGTGACACTGGTCAAACAATGGCTGAAGTCATTAATGCTAGTCCTAATTCAACGTCAATATTGAAAAAAGCTAAAGAAGCTTACACAACTGTTAATACAATTTATGAAGTTTCTAAAAATCAAGAACTTTCAAACAATCACGCAATTACTGATGCTTTTGATAATGGTAAAATAAATTCTAAAAGTGAGCTGTTAAGTTTTATGAATACAGCGCAGAAAGACGGTTTTCGTTTTAATGAGGCTAACTTCACTCACGCTTTCAAAGAACTAGAAAAACGTGAAGACCCTGAAGGTGTGTATAAAACACAAACTTACAAGGATTATAAAGTACCAACTGTAAATAGAATTATTGGAGCATTAACACCTGATAGTGGTGAGCTATCGTTCTCGTTTGAGGGTGAATATCAAGGCGGCATGGCTGATGATATAAAAATGAGGTTTCAGACTTATTTAGATGAAGAACTAGCTCAAGCAGGTTCAGTCAGTCCTGAAGCAGTGAAAGCGGCTATTCAAAAAGCTGAAGCATCAACAATGGATTTTTATAAACAAAATGATCCCGCATTGTTTGATAGTCAATTTGGTGCGTTCTCTAAAGCAGTTGATGACGGGAAAGTTTCTTGGACTTCTAATCCTTACTTTGCAAAAGAAGCCGCCGCACTTGCCGCAGAACAAGAGGCACTTGCCGCAGAACAAGAGGCACAGATTAGAACTGCACGTCAATTGAACTCAGCTTTCACTAGACCTGATTTAGATATTCAAGCAGGTAACGCTATTTTGGATGGAGTTACAGGTGATGAACTCGTCGTGACACAAGGTACTATACCATTAAATGCTGAACAGATAGCTATACAAGAGCAAATAGCAGAAGCTGACGCGGCTGCAAAAGTGGTTCAAGAACAAAAAGCTGAAGCTGAACGTGTTGAAGCTGAACGTGTTGAAGCCGCAAGACTAGCTAATGAAGCCGCTGATGATGCCTTGATGGAAGACGCCGCTGTTACAGTTCAGAAATTAAATGATATTGTGGTTGATGAAGTTGATCCAGTTGTCTTTGATGATATGCTAGGTGATCTACAAGAAAAGTATAACATTACAATCCCAACTAACATTCAGGAAGTACAGTTCTTAATTGAAGACATACGTGCGCTTCAGGAAGAGACTAAGCTTACACTGGATGAAGATGTTGTGAAACAACTTATCAGTGCAGCCATCCGAAGCTACAGAAAATAAAGGTATAAAATGGAAGAAGATGAACAAGGACAAGTACCTGAAGAGGTACTTAATAGGTTATTTGAAAATAGAAATAATCCAAATGTTCTTGCGGCTTTTAACTCAAGATATGGGGCAGGGGCGGCTGAGAACTATCTTAACGATACAGCAAGTGCGACTCTGGAAGAGGAAGCCTTGGTCATTCCAGAGAGTGACATTGAATATCTAAAAACAAACAAAGATAATCCTGCAGCGGTAGCGGCTTTTGATAATATGCACGGTGCGGGACAATCTACATCAATTCTAAATGCCTCAGTTGAACCTGAATCACAGGCTAATCCTGAGATCGACCAAAAGAACGGTTATGTGTATGATACGTTAGTCCAGGCACCATTAGCGGGTCTGGAAGATGTAGCAGATGGCCTTTTGAAAACTGGTTCATGGATTGCTGATGCAGGGTTTGGCGTGAAATCCAGAATAATTGGTACAAAAGAATTAGGATTTCAGATCGTTTCTGGTGAAGAATATGATGAGTTACAACGTACAGGCCAGATTGGTGATGGACTAATTGATTTTGTTGATGATGCTGACACTGGGGTAGGACGATTTGTACAAGGCGTGACAACCTTTGCTGTTCCATATGCAGGTGTAGCTTCTAAAGTTGTAAAAGGTGGTAAGCTAGTACAAGGTTTAGTTATTGGTGCAGGGGTCGATGGATTAATCATCGATCCTAACGATGCAAACCTTACAGCGTCATTAAAAGATATGGGAGCCGATATGGGTCTCATGACACGTCTTTTAGCTACTGATCCAGATGATCCAGAGTGGCAAAATAGAGCGCGTAATGTCGTCGAGGGTAGTATTCTAGGTTTAACTATAGAAAGTATTTTCTATGGTTTAAAAGCGGCAAAAGCGGCAAAAAATGGTGATAGAGCTGCGGCTGATGAATTCTTAAAAACATCAAAAGAGTTTGCCTCAGAAATTGATACACCAATTAGACAAGCGGCTGATGAAGTTGCTAACGATGCCCAGAAAACTATTGATATGACTGATCGTGTGTTCCCGAAACAAGACGTGGAAGGTCAGTTATCTTTAGATTTAAAAGTACCCGCAGGTCAAACAACTGAGGAAATAGCGAAAGCAACAAAAGTACCTTACCGTTTGACACCAGAGCAAATTGAAAACATTCGTTATATGACACGCCTTGCTGACGGTGATCCAATAGAAGCGGCTAAAGCTGTAAAATTATCTTTTCGATCTTTAAACTCGATGAACGATTATGATGATGTTCTTTCACAGATGGCCGCTGTTAAGCACGTAATGGAAAAAGAATTTCTAGAAATGCGTGGTGGTGATGTTCAACGTTGGTCAACTGTTCGCGCTCAGTCTACAAGGGCTGTCCGTCATATGGCTGATCTGCTTGGTAAGGATGAAGGTGCGTTTCTTAAAGAGATGCAAGGTGGTTTAAATGTACCACACCACAAACTTGCCGCTGACATACTTGCAAAAGATCGTATGCTCAAGATGATGGAGATTGAGATAAAAGAACTCAGTCAGATGATCGACAGTGGTAAAGTCGGTGGTGAATACAGAAACATGGAAGAGGCTATTATGGCTTTTAATGCTCGGCGCGAAGTTGCGGCGAATGTATTAATGTCTGTAGATGCCGCTAGAGCTAATGTTGGTCGTGCGTTAAATGCTATGAAAATGACACGTACAGGCGATAAAAAGCTTATGTCTATGATTAAGAACGCCGCTGAGAACTCAGATGCCCGTGCGGTTGCTAAAGCTGTTATGGCCTCAGATCAACCTTTAAAGACATCACTGCGTTTAGGCAAATCACTACAGAAGACTATGGATATGGTTAATCACTTCCGTATTAACGCGCTGTTGTCTGGTGTAGGTACACAACAGGTTAATATGATAGGCACAGCCGCTAACTCTGTCATGATCCCATTACAACAAATTATGGGTGGTCAGATCAAACACGGCGTTAGAACATTAGCTTATCAATTATCATCTTCTCTAGAGGCTATGAAGATGGCCACAAAAGCATTTAAAGAAGACACTTCAATATTAGATGTATTAAACACAAAGTTTGATATGCAAGATGATATTGGTAAGGGAGCTAAAAATCTCCCAATGAAAGCAATATCTATGCCTTCAAGGATGCTTCTGACTATGGATGAATTCTTTAAACAATCCACATACCGTGGGAGGGTTATGGCTGACGCAGCAATGCAAGCAGATAATGCAGGTCTAAAAGGTGGCAGACGATCAGATTTCATAAGAAAGTATATTGCTGAAAGTTTCGGTAAGAACGGTGAGGCCATACGTGCCGATGCTCTTCTACAGTCACAACGTGCATCATTCACTGAGGCACTAGAAGCGGGATCAATAGGTCAAAAGTTTCAGTCTTTAGGACGTGGTGAAGGTGTTGGTTCAGCAATGTTCAGGTTCATCTTACCGTTTGTTCGTACACCAATTAACATACTAAGTCAGTCGTTTCAGAATATGCCAGTGTTGCAGTTTGCGTCACAAAGGTTTCGTAACGACTTGTTTAGTGGTGATGCTGTTTTAGCTGCACAAGCTAGAGGTAAGATCATGACAGGTATTGCTTTAACATCTGTGGGATACTTCTTAGCAGGTCGTGGTGACTTTACAGGTTCTGGTCCTAGTGATCCGCGTATTCGCGCTGAGTGGTTAAAGAACAACCAACCTTATTCCGTAAAGATAAACAATGAGGATGGTACTTTCTATTGGATGTCATACCAAAGATTAGAGCCACTCGCAAACGTCCTATCTATATTTGCAGATGTTAACGAGATTGTTCGTGATCCTTATAATGAACGTGAAAATTCTAAAGTTCACATTACAGCTGCGCTAACATTGGCTATAGCTGAGAACACAATCAATAAGACTTTTACTAAAGGTCTAGCTGATCTGTTTGGGATGATGACAGGTGATCCTATTAAGTCTGAAAAGGCTTTTTACAACATGGTCGGATCGTTTGTACCTAACATATTAAACCAGACTAACGGTGATGAAGCTTTTAGAGAAGTACGAAATGTAACAGATACTCTATTATCACGTACCAGTTTGTTTGAAGGTGTTGATCCTAAGAGAAATGTATTAGGTGAAATAATCAAACGACCTACACCTAAGTATGATCCAATGGGTCTATCAAATATTGGTAACTACCGAAGTGAAGACGCAGTTATTGCTGAACTAAGCAGTGTTTCTATGAAAGATGGTTCTGCTTTCTCACAACTAGAAGCAACCATATTTATCAATGGTAAGAATGAAAACCTTAAAGATATACCGTATCAAAATGGTCCTCAATCTATGTATGATAAAATATTGGAACAAACAGCCTCAACAGAAATAGATGGTATGATTATGCGGGATAAACTCGCAGAAGTGATGTCCTCTAAATACTACAAAGAGGCTATATATGGTACTAAAGGTCTAGGATCAAAAGGTACTAAAGGCGCAATAATTGCCAAAGTTATCAACCTTTACAGAAACAAAGCTAAAAGTGAAATTCCTGAATTTATGGAATTACAGAAGCAAAGTGAGATTAGTAAGGTTGAAACAATTAAGTCTCAACTAATCGAGACAAAACCCACGATTTCAAAGAACAGCCTAGAGCGGTTCAGAGATTTTAATAAAGTATTTACAGAATAATAGGATAATTAGATGCCAGCAGTAAAATTCGCTATATCGGCCTACGTTGCCGATGGAACGACTACTGACTATCTGATCACATGGGACTACCTAGATGAAGACCATATTGCGGTTTACGTCGATGGTACGTCCAATGCTGATCCGACAGCCAACCACACGTTCACACAATTAAATAATACAACTGTACGGATTACAGATGGTCTCGGTAACGCTGTTAGTTCAGGTGCTGAGATTGAAATTAGGCGTGAGACACCTATCTCAAACCGTGCAATCACATTCGCAGATGGTTCAGCTTTACTAGCAGAAGACCTAAACAAAAATTCAGATTATCTTCTATTCTCCATGCAAGAGGTTCTGGACACAGTTGAATCTGCCGCGCAAGATGGTGCGCTACAAGCTCAAGCAGAAGCAGAGCTTAATCGAGATGAAACTATCGTTCTGAAGAACACTACGGCAGGTTATCTTGCAACTGTTCAATCTGATGCTACCGATGCAGATAATCACCGTATTGCGGCGGCGGCTAGTGAAACAGCGGCTGAAGCGGCTAAAGTGGTTGCTCAGAATTCAATTGGTCAATCCTCCGCAAGTGCGGCGGCTGCGGCAGTTTCAGCACAAGAGGCTTTGGACAGTGAAAACAATGCGGCGTCTTCTGAAACTAATGCGGCGTCTAGTGCAAGTGCGGCGGCGGGATCGGAATCAGGGGTTGCGGCTAACGCGGCAACTGCATCTACAAAAGCAACCGAAGCTTCAACCAGTGCCGCTCAAGCATTAGGTTATAAGAACACAGCTGTTACTAAAGCTTCTGAATCAGCGGCAAGTGCAGTTGACTCGGAAACATCAGCTACAAATTCAGAAACAAGTGCTGTAAATTCAGAAACAAGTGCAGTTAATTCTGAAGCTAGTAAAGTTCAATCAGGCGTTTCAGAAACAAACGCGGCAACAAGTGAAACTAATGCGGCTAATTCTGAAACTAATGCTCTTTCATCAGCTAATGCTGCGGCGTCAAGTGCTGTAGATGCAACAAACAACGGTGCTGCACAGGTACAATTAGCGAATACAGCTAGAACTGGTGCAGAAACAGCTGAGACCAACGCTTTAACTTCTGCAACGAACTCAGAAAATTCTAAGATAGCGGCAGGTTTATCTGAAACAAACGCGGCTGATACATTTACAGATTTTGAAGCTCGATACTTAGGGCAAAAATCAGCAGAGCCTACAACTGACAATAATAATCAATCTCTTGTAGTTGGTGCGTTGTTCTATGATACAACAGATAATGTTGTTAAGGTTTGGGAAGGTTCAGCTTGGGCTGCGGCATTTGCATCTTTGTCAGGTGCGTTAATTGCTTCAAATAACCTAAGTGATCTTACATCTGCATCCACGGCACGAACTAACATTGGTTTAACCAACAACAACGCCTTAATTAATGGTTCAGGATACATCACTCTTAATGAAGTACCTGCAAACAATGGAATTGTAGAGGGTGATACAACTGTTACTGTAGTTGATAACGGTTCTGACGGTAGGGTGGAAGTTCTTGTAAATAACACCAACGCAATGAAACTTACTGAAGATTATATGCAAGTTCCTGTTGGTACAACGGCTGAGAGAGACCCAAACACTCCTTTAGGATCAATGCGTTATAACACAACAACTGGTTTCTTTGAATCATACACTATCTCTGGTTGGGGTGCTATTGCTAGTCCACCTGTTATATCATCAATAACTCCAACAGCGTTCTCTGGTGACATAGGACAAAGCTTTACAGTTAATGGTGCGTTCTTTGACTCAGCATCTTATGCTAAGTTTATAGGTATTAATGGACAAGAATATCTAACTGGATCGGTGACATACGTTGGTCCTACTCAACTTATAGTAACTAATGCTTCTGTTCTTCCAGTGGATAACGAACCTTACAATATACGAATTGTAAATGGTGCGGGATTACAAGCAGAAAGTACAACTGGGATTGATGCAGGTACTATACCATACTTTAGTTCAGGTAGTGGTAACGTTTTAACCACAACACGTTGGGATCAAAATGAGTCAGTAACTATTCAAGCAGGGGATGCTGAAAGTGTTGTATCTGATTGGTCTCTTGTCAGTGGTTCTTTACCAGTAGGGTATAGTCTAAATAGTAGTAACGGTGTTATTAGTGGAAATTCTATAAATGGTCCAACAATAACATATACGTTTACCATTCGAGTTACAGACTCAGCAACCAACGTAAACAATCGGACATTCAATATTCAAGTTCGAAACGCACCTCCTGATTGGAATAGTCCTGCTGCTAACAGTACATTAGATTATACAGATGGAATAAATAAATCAATATCACTATCTGCGACTGATCCTGAGGGTCAACCAGTAAGCTATAGTGCTGTTTCAAGTTTACCAACTGGTCTTTCAGTTAGTGGTAGCAGTATCGGCGGTACGCCAGTAGGTATTCAAACTGCTAACATTGTGCTTAGAGCGTCAGATGGATACAGTACGGCTGATCGATCTTTCAATGTAAATGTTGCAAGAAACCTTAGACTTAGAAATGGTGACAGATACACATATCGTGCATCATCTGAAAACTTCTCTCATTGTGGTTATACAGTAAAATCTGTAAACCTAACTCGACCAAACGGAACTACATATGCAGGTTTTGTTGTTGAAGACTTCAGTGCTTCAGGGTTGGGATCAGAACCTGCTTGGCTTCTAGGTCACGTTACAAACGCCGCAAAAGGTGGAGCTAATTCACCGTGGAACCCTACAAATAATATGCAAGGTCAATCAGGTGGTTTCCGTGTAGGTAACTACAGTGGTTGGAATAGTATTATAGGTTCTACAAGAGTTATACTTATAGCAAATGGTGGTTGGGCAGCATACCAATGGAGTAACACACTGACCTCCGCTCCTAAATCAATTGTAGATGCTATCGGTGCATCAGGTGGCACCCAAGCGCGTGACTCAGATACAAACCCAAATAACTTTACAGGTAGATGGGGTGGACAGCGTTACGCTATAGGTGGAACTCAGCAACGTGTAACTGACCAATACGGCGTAACAAACTATGTACACCTTTATGGTATCAACGCTAGTTCAGATACAGATGAATCAGTTTTAGCTTTCACAAGTCAACCTGCCGATTCTAACTCTTGGGGTGACTCATGGCGTGGTACTAATCAACAAGGTACTACTTGGTCACTATGGAACGACGACTATGGTAACAGATCATGGCCAAGTGGAGGTCAAGGTGGTCCAGGACGATCAGGTAGTTATACTACAGGGACAGACGATTACATGGTGTTGTATTGTTAAATGCCGACAACAGATGATGGTTGGCACATTTCCAAAAGTGTCCCCGCAACTCTCTTGTTAGGCCTTATTACTCAAGCGGCAGCAATTGTATGGACGGTATCGATGATGATGTCCGATATAGATCGCAATATGCAAACAATTGACTCCGTAACCATGAGATTAGGTGAGGTAGAAGACAACGTTCAAGCTCAAGCTATAGCAACAGCTAGAATTGACGAAAACATAAAAGCAATTCGTAGTGCTGTCGAGAAGATGGCAGATAGGAAATAAGATGAAACTAGACCCAATAGGCAGTATTGTATCTGGTCTAGCGGGTGGTTTAGACGAACTGTTCACAAGTGATGAAGAACGTGAGGCGGCTAAGTTAAAATTAGCCACTCTCATGCAACAACCTCACATTCTCCAAGCTGTCGCAAATATTGAAGGTGCAAAACATCGTTCGATATTTGTGGCAGGGTGGCGACCTGCAATTGGGTGGGTCGCGGCTCTTGGCTTGGGATATCAGTTTTTAGTCTTACCGTTTGCTAATTTGATTAATGCTTACGCTCAGTTACCCGCAGAACTACCAAGTCTGCAAAGTGATCAACTTATGACATTAGTTCTTTCACTCCTAGGATTAGGATCAATGAGGACTTACGAAAAATTAAAAGGCGCAGCCAAATGAATAACAACTTCGAACAGAGTTTGGAGCTGATCTTAAAATACGAAGGTCTGTACTCAAATCATAAAGACGATACAGGTGGTGCAACTATGCGTGGTATTACCCAAGGTGTTTATGAGGATTGGGTGGATCGACCTGTGACTGTAGATGAGATGAAGACGCTAACCGTACAAGATGTAGCTCCAATATATAAGAAAAACTATTGGGATAAATGTAAATGCGATGAGCTTCCTTCAGGCGTCAATTTTTGCACGTTTGATATGGCTATTAATGCAGGTACAAGACGAGGTGTAAAAATACTTCAAAAGGTGGTTGGAACACGTCAAGACGGGATCATAGGTCCTGTGACAATAGAAGCTGTAAACAGTATTAAACCATCGATCATTATTAATAAATATACAGAAGAGCGTGAGAATTTCTATCGTTCACTTACAGTGTTTCCTACATTTGGAAAAGGATGGCTCAGACGTAACGCAGAGACACAGGTCGCCGCATTAGAAATGACAAAGGAGTAGCTATGTCTGCATCAGTAGAATTATTAGGAAACCTTCATACCGCTGTAGCCGCTGATTTACTTCAACGTGTCCAGAGTGGTGAGGCTAGTGCAGCTGAACTATCGACAGCTATTAGGTTTCTTAAAGATAATAACATCGAAGCTATTGCATCTGAGAATGAAGGACTTACCGCCTTAATGGAAGCCTTACCAGATTTTGATAGCGAGGAGTATCGTAACTAGAGGCCATTAATCACCGTTCCTAGGTAACCCAAACTTAGGAGCAATAATGGACCTCTCTTTTTATCAACGCAAAGCCTTGCAAACCGCAATATATCCCGACGACCAACGTATCTCATATCCCGCTATGGGACTTGCAGGTGAGGTTGGTGAAGTCATGAATAAGATCAAAAAAGTTTATCGTGACAAACAAGGTGTTTTCGACAAGGAAACAAAAAAAGACCTATCAAAAGAACTAGGTGATGTACTCTGGTATCTTGCAGTTTTATCTCAAGACTTAGGTCAATCACTAGATACTGTAGCGCAGAATAACTTGGATAAACTTGCATCACGTAAAGAACGTGGAGCCTTGTCTGGATCGGGGGATAACCGATGAAGACTAGATTTGTAAATAACATCATCATTAGGTTTTTCAGATATTGCGTCTTGTGGTCTGAACATAGGGCGGCAATCAAAATCCTTAATACATTATCAGACCGTGAACTAAAGGATATTGGCATTGCCCGACCTGACATTGATCGCATGGTTTGGCTACGTGAAGATAAAGATGCGCGGGGTGGTTCTAAATGAACAATTACATTCCAACAGATTACCAAGCGTTCATCCACACCTCTCGTTATGCACGTTGGTTAGATGATGAGCAACGCCGTGAAACTTGGGGCGAAACTGTAGAACGCTATATGGATTTTGTGGTAGCGAAAAATCTACATAAGAATGACAAAAAAGTAGCTAAAGACATACGTGAGGCTATCCTTAGTTTGGAAGTAATGCCTTCAATGAGAGCATTGATGTCGAGCGGAAAAGCGTTAGAGCGCGACAATACTGCGGGATATAATTGTAGCTATCTTCCTGTTGACGATCCTAAAGCATTTGATGAAGCCATGTTTATCCTATTATGTGGTACAGGTGTAGGGTTTTCAGTAGAACGACAGTACATTAAGAAGCTCCCTGAAGTACCTGAATTGATGTTTGATAATGACACAAAGATCATTGTTAAAGATAGCAAAGAGGGTTGGGCAAAAGCTTTACGTCAACTGATCGCATTGTTGTATTCAGGAGAAATTCCTAAGTGGGATATTTCCCAAGTACGACCTGCGGGAGCTAAACTGAAAACATTCGGTGGTCGAGCAAGTGGTCCAGCACCATTAGTTGATTTATTCAATTTTGTTGTTGAGGTATTCAAGAAAGCTAAAGGCCGTAAGTTAAGCTCATTAGAATGTCACGATGTGATGTGTAAGATTGGTGAAGTTGTTGTGGTTGGCGGTGTTCGCCGTTCTGCTATGATTAGTCTTTCTAACCTATCAGATGATCGGATGCGCCACGCTAAATCAGGACAGTGGTGGGAAAATGACCCACAACGTGCTTTAGCTAATAACTCAGTATCCTACACTGAGAAACCAGACAGCCTATCATTTATGCGTGAATGGATGGCACTTGTGGAAAGCGGATCAGGTGAGCGTGGTATCTTTAATCGTGAAGCATCACAGAAACAGGCGGCTGCAAATGGTCGGCGTGACGCTGACTATGAGTTTGGGACTAACCCATGTTCAGAAATAATTTTACGGCCTTATCAGTTTTGTAACCTAACGGAGGTAGTTGTACGTGCTACAGATAATATTGAAGACTTGGAGAGAAAGGTACGACTTGCAACCATTCTTGGAACAATTCAGTCCACGCTCGTTGAATTCCCGTACTTGCGTAAAGTGTGGCAACGAAATACAGCCGAAGAACGATTGCTCGGTGTGTCTCTCACGGGGGTAATGGATAACCCATTAATGAACCTGAAGAACAAAGGTCTCGATAAAACTCTAGAACACCTAAAAGCTGTTGCAGTGGAGACTAACAAAGTATGGGCTGAGAAACTGGATATTCCAGTATCAGCTGCTATATCTTGTAATAAACCATCAGGTACGGTTTCACAATTATGTGACTCTGCCAGTGGAATTCATGCGCGTCACAGCGATTACTATATTCGTCGTGTACGTGGTGATATGAAAGACCCTCTAACTCAATTTATGGTCGATCAAGGTATTCCTTCAGAACCAGACGTATTTAAGCCAGATCAAACAATGGTCTTCAGCTTTCCACAGAAGGCTCCAGAAGGTGCTTTAGTAACACAAGACTTATCAGCAATCGACCAATTAAAAATGTGGTTAGCATATCAAAGATCATGGTGTGAACATAAACCTAGTGTAACTATTAACGTTAAATCTGACGAATGGTTTGAGGTAGGTGCTTTTGTTTACAAACATTTTGATGAGATGTCTGGTGTTTCATTCCTACCATACAGCGAACATACTTACCAACAGGCTCCATATGAGGAGATCGGTAAGGATCAATATGAAGAAATGCTATCAAAAATGCCAAGCGGTATTGATTGGGCAAAACTAAAAGAATACGAAACGGAAGATACAACATTGGGTTCACAAACCCTAGCCTGTAGTGGCGGTTCTTGCGAGATAGTAGACTTAACATAAGAAATTAGAGGTTCCTTAGGGAGCCTCTTTTTTTGAAAAGGAACCACATGGTAATTCCAAATACACCATTTCACAAAAAAATACGTTCAGACTTTAAAATATTTATTTATTTCATACACCAACACTTAGGACTTCCAGAGCCGACACCTGTGCAATTAGATATATCTGACTATCTACAGCACGGACCAAAACGTTCAATTATCCAAGCTTTTCGTGGTGTAGGTAAATCACACCTTACAGCGGGTTATGTTGTCTGGCGTCTTCTAAAAGACCCTGAAGCTAAGATACTTGTGGTATCAGCTTCTAAAGAACGTGCTGATGCTTTCTCAACATTCTGTCAGCGTCTTATATGGGAACTAGAAGGACTAGAGTACCTAAAGCCACGAACAGAACAACGTCAATCTAAGATCAGTTTTGATGTAGGACCATCGACAGCCTCTCAATCGCCTAGTGTTAAGTCCGTTGGTATTACATCACAGATCACAGGATCACGCGCTGACTTGATTATCGCAGATGATGTTGAGGTTCTGAACAACTCAGGTACACAACAGATGCGAGACAAATTAGCTGAGACCATTAAAGAGTTTGATGCTGTTTTAAAGCCTTTACCTGAATCCCGCGTGGTGTTCTTAGGTACGCCTCAGACTGAGGATAGCTTATACGCTAAACTACCAGAACGTGGATATGAGTGCCACATTTGGCCCGCAAGGATGCCTAAAACAGAAGAGATGGACAAATACGGTGAAAGCCTGGCACCGTTCATTAGAGAGATGGATTTAGAAGCTACAGCACCCACAGACCCCAAGAGGTTCGGTGAGACTGACTTGTTGGAACGTGAGGCGTCCTACGGTAAAGCAGGGTTTGCCATGCAGTTCATGCTATCTACACAATTGTCAGATATGGAACGTTTTCCACTAAAGGTACGTGATCTACTAATAATGTCTGTTGATGCAGAACAAGGACCTTTGAGATTAACATGGGGACCAATGGAAGACCGTGCATTAAACGAGCTACCTAACGCAGCCATGCGGGGAGACCGTATGTATCCACCGATGAACGTGGGTGATGTGTTCAGTGACTTCTCTGGCACAGTTATGTCTATTGACCCCAGTGGTAGGGGTGCAGATGAAACAGGATATGCAGTCGTTAAGATGCTTAATGGGTATCTGTATGTTGTAGCTTGTGGCGGTCTTAGTGGTGGTTATGACGATACTACCTTAACTGAACTCAGCCATATCGCAAAAAAATACAAGGTTAACCACGTTGTGATCGAGAGCAACTATGGTGATGGTATGTTTATGAAACTACTACAACCTGTATTAGGCAAGATACATCCAGTGCTTATCGAAGAGGTACGCCACAGTAAGCAGAAAGAACGCAGAATTATTGACACTTTAGAGCCTGTAATGATGCGACATAAACTTGTATTCGACCCTAAAGTTATTGAGGAAGACTACAGAACCGCTCAGAAATACGAACAAGCTGTAAGATTTCACAAGATGCTTATTTATCAAATGACACGTATCACGACAGAGAAGGGTGCTTTGAGACACGATGATAGACTAGATGCTCTAAGCATGGCAGTCGGATATTACGTGGAACAGATGAATAGGGATGATAAAGCAGGTGAAGACTCATTCAAGCAAGAACTGTTAGATGAGGAGCTGCGTAAATTTATGGATCACAAAGATAATCCGAAAAAAACTATCAAGCCTGTACTGTCGGCTGAACCAACTATGTTCACGTCCTTCAGGTAGCCTGAGAGTCACAGAAAGCCCCCACAGAGGGGGCTAACGTGTTTTTATGTAAGTGCATCCCAAGAGACAGGAAACAAGCCTCTCATGGACTCAGAAATGGCCTCCGCTACTATGCGGGTCTCTTTCTGGGTATCAGGTGAACACCTAAGTTTACACATATCAGAGAAGGCATCTAAGCTACCGCTCCAGTACCATTCAGTCATGGCAGACTGAGGGAGCGTCATTCTGGCCATCTCAGGGGCGACCCCCGCTGTTAATAGTGATTTATAGGCGCATAAAGCCTCTAGGGGATACTCAGCGATGATCTTACTGTCTAGTTCGTGTAGATGTACAACACCGTCACTACCTTGTTTCTTATCAGCACTGCGACCTCGCCATTCATCAGGTACATAGAACTCAGGTTCCTCATCGACATACCTACGGCTAATCTCATTCCACCTGAGAAACTTATGTTTCACAAGTTGTCTTGCGACAAAGATAGGAGCCTTTACGTGGAACGATGCAAAACAATGACCAAAAGGTGATAGGTGCTTATGATCTGCAAGATACTTGATTAAGTTCTTATCACGCTTAGTCATTTCATAAGTACCGATAACAATGTTGGTACATACTAATTCGGATTTCTTACCAAAACTAACCCGTGCGGCGTTCACCACAGATAGATCATCTCCCATATGGTCAACATAAGTTGCTTTAATCATCTCTTGGTTCCTCATTGAGTGCATCAGCTACTTCCTCTAGGTCTTCAACTACAGCCTGAGAGAACTGATTAAAGTTTTCTGATAAGTTATTATGTTTATGAGCGATCTCATACATCAGCTTTTGGATGCCATTAAGCTCCCAACAGATGAAAGCTGCAATGACGATGAAACCTAAATCAATTAAGTGACCAATATCTATCATCCTTGAGCATCCATAGTATCTAAGTGAGCCACCAGTTCTTCATAACCACCTAAAAGCTTACCTTCAGGTGTGAATACCTGAGGCACTGTCTTTAACTGGCTTAGTTTCATTAAGTCTTTAATCCACGGTTCTTTAGCTAAGTCGAAGTAATTATAGTCTGAGTATTTATTCATGAGTACAGCTTTTGCTTTCTGACAATAGATGCAGTTAGCCGCTCCAATGATCACATATGGGTTCATTAGGGTTATCCTTTTGGGGTTTTCTAGTAACGGTGATAAACCATGTTATTATGGATATTTAATTATTCACCGTATCTAGAATAGATGCCCCAAGGTACACCTATAGGGTACTATAGGGTCTGGTTCAGTTTCTCTAGGTAACGACACCGACGATTAACAAACATATTCTCTACAGGCTCATCAGGTTACCTTCAGGATATCCTGGACTTAAAATGACAAAAAAATCTGTTAGGTCTATATATACGTGGCCCCTCGCCGACCCCCCGTGGGGAGGTCCTGCCTCTGCTAGATATGTTATAACATAACGGGTACTCTCTACTCTCTATGTCTCACCATTGTGACACGATCTATAATGATAAGCCTTATTTCTATAGGGATTAAGTACAACTAACAGATATACTATATTAATAATCATGTACGATCAGGGATCGATTGAGAATTTCCACAGCTGAATTTTATTTTCTGGTCGTGTCTTTCTTTTCCCGCCTTTTTTCTTTTAGGTATTCTCGAAGGTTATCATACAGTCATTTTTACAGTCACAGCTATGCACTCAGCACCTAGCATCCATGCAGTGAACGCATAGGTGTTAAGCAGCAGAGACCTTATTTTTTTTTCGAAATCTGATGTTATTCGCTTGCGGTATCGTATCTAATACGCTAACGTACTTATAAGGCAATTTTTTAAACAGGAGAAATACCAGATGATCAAGATAGTAGAATTCAGCATCTATGTGCTAATCATGATAACAATAGTTTTAGGCTTGGCGTTGGCATCAAGTGGCCACGTTTTGGAAGGCTTTTATATTGTTTTAATAATGGTTGTTTGTGCAATCATTGTACCGTTTTTAACCCGCGACTATTAATCAACACTTACCTAAAAGGAATATATACCAATGACAAATTCAGTTAAATCACACGTCTTATCAATCGTTAAAGATATTGAAAATGGCTATGAAGCAGAAAACTGCGAACATTGTGGCATTCATACGATCTGGTCAGAAGATGAATATTATAAAGAGTGCGAATGTGGCCACGAACAAGACCGTATTATTAGTGGCATGGATTACATCTTCGATAGTATGGAAACTAACTATATAACAGACGGTTGTAATGGGTTCCTTGGGGCGCGTTTCCTTGTAGCATTTGGGGGACCAAATATTTGGATTGATACCCACAGTCAAACAGTCATTGGGTCTTGGTGGGGTGAAAATTACACCGCGTCCTATAACAGGGATGAAATGGATATAAATGGAGCCGCCGAAGAATTATTTGGATGCGTCCAATGAGCAAGTTCACACTTGAATTCGTCGCTGATTTTTTTGGAGCGTTGGCAATATTCGCAACCATAACAGCATTATTTTTTATCGACTACGGTTTCATTGTTACTCAATAGTAACTATCAACATAAGGAGAATGAACAAATGAATATACATTATAACGAAATGGAATTGTTGCTTTCAACAACCACAATTAATCATCCTGATGCTTTCAGGGAATATAAGCAAGGCGTTAAGGAATTATATGAGCAGATAAACACGCCAAGTTTTAATCTTAATGAAGCCTATGAAAGCTTCTGGAACGATCCCGCAGACAGTCATTTTCAACAAGGCTATTTCGACGCCGTATCACATGAACTAGAAAAGCAACAAGAACGCGATTTTCTCACTCATACATTTGAGGGGGAATTAGCATGATTACTCTATCTCTTTATGATGGCATGAGTTGCACTCAAATTGCGTTGGATAAATTAGGGATAAAACCAACTAAATATTATGCGTCTGAAATTGACCCCAAAGCAATCGAAATAACCAAAAAGAATTATCCAGATACAATCCATTTAGGTGACGTTACTAAGTGGCGCGAATGGGATATCAATTGGGGTGAAGTCTCACTATGCGTAGCGGGGTTCCCTTGCCAGAGCTGGAGCAACGCGGGAAAATCTTTAGGAGATCGCGACCCACGCGGCAAACTCTATTGGGTAACATTGGATATTATTCAGCACGTTCTAAAGTGCAATCCAGATGCGAAATGGCTTATGGAAAATGTTAGAATGAGCAACGCATTTGAAGAATATATTACACACCATACAGTCACCGCCCTTCCTCATGTTAATAAAATTTTAATTAATAGTAGTTTAGTTTCAGCACAAAACAGGAGGCGTTTCTATTGGTCTAATATAGATGGTATTACGCAACCTGAGGACAAACAGATAGTATTAAAAGACATCCTTGAAGATGGCCTTACTGATCGTGAGAAGTCTCATTGTATTGACGCTAACTATTTTAAAGGTGGCAATCTCAAATCATATTTTGAAAAACACCGTAGACAATTAGTATTTAGCAAATCGGAAATGTGCCACGTTGCTGATGCTGATCTTAAAGGCCACGCATATAATCGCAGGGTTTATTCCGACGAAGGCAAATCCCCTTCCTTATGCGCGTCTAGTGGTGGCAATCTAGAACCTAAAGTATTGGTTAAAGGTGGTCGCATTGTGGGTCGTAGGCTCGATGAAAATGGCACCAGAAAAGATCACGACAAATCTATAAAGCCAGTTCAAAAACTGGAAGTCCGAACCGATGATAAGACGAATTGCTTAACAACAGTCACTAAAGACAGCGTCCTTGTTGAAAATATGACGTGGAGAAAACTCACTCCTTTAGAGGCGGAACGCCTTCAGACGGTTCCAGATAATTATACTGCGGGGGTCAGTAATACCCAACGATATCGAATGTTGGGTAACGGCTTCACAGTTGATGTAATAGCTCACATATTGAAAGAGGTGGCATAATGTCAGATATCTTTAGTAATAAACAGTCACCCTTACTCGCCAACGACCCTGAGACTTGGATGGAAACAATCTGGGATGCACTTCATTCTTTTCGTGAACATCAATTACCTGAAGGCGATGATCAGTATGACGAACAATGGGATGATATTTGCACTGCTATGGCTTGGATTGAAGAAAGTTTTGAAGCATTTCCAGAGGCAGAAAAAAGGGAGCCAGAGATACAAACATACAACGTATCAACCGCCCTTAAAGCATATGCTGAAGGGTATGCGGTTTATATCGCGCACCCATTACCGCAAGACCCAGATGATAGGCTCTGGAGCTATGACGAAATCAAAAGCTCTAAAGATCATCTGTTTGTTATAAAGGAGAACGTTGTTGAAAGTGAATGATCCACGAATAACTTCTGTTGATTTTTATATCGCAGAACGAAAACGTGAACTAGCTAGTCTAGAATTCGATGATCCAAAATTCGAGCAAACTAATGATGCGATCATCTATGGCTATAAATTAATTAGCGAAGGGGAGATGTATATTATACATTTTTGAGATAAATACAGTCATTCAAAAAATTGCATATATACCCTTTCTTCTGCGTAATTAATACTATACGTGTAGATTAAGATTACACGTAATCTCTAATGAAGTGTGTTGTTAGACCACACTGTTACTAAAATGCTAAAAAAGAAAGATTACCGATGAAAACTGAAAACAAACCCAATACAAAAGCAGGTCAACTGTTTAATATCATTATGAGTTCACTAGAAAACAAACTTGGGCAACATTATCTACAGGAAATAAAGTTGCCTATTGTGTGGACAAATAAATCAAAGAATAATATAACAATAACGTGTATTGAAGTATGGGAGTTACTTTTGCATCAATTGTTAGATGAAATAGACTTGAGACCTAATGAGGAAATTGATAGTACCATTTCGATATTGTTTTCAATAGATTTTAAAAACTTAATTGAAGGAGGTTAAAGTGTCTTTAAGAAAACACGGGAATATTAAAAAGCTTATAACTGCACTTGAAGAATTTCAAAAGATAGACCCTGCCATCACGTTACCATCGATGCTTGCATTTTTGCATTATCACGATGTTGAAAATAATAGTGGCAATCGATCTATAGTTGAAGAACGTCTAGGTATGAGTGGAGCAACTGCGTCTAGAGCGACCCTTTTCTGGACTGATTACAAGAACCCACGCGATAAGGGACATAATATGTTGGAGCTTGTTCAAGACCCACATAATCGACGTGCTAATATTGTGCAGTACAATAGAAAAGGTGTAGAATTTCTAGACCATATAGCGGAGTTATTAGAATGAGCGTAGCACCAAGAGGGAATAAATTCCAAGCCAGAGTTAAAGAACCAAACGGTGGTAAGTATCATCGTGTAACCTTTGACACTAAAGAACAAGCTGAGTTCTGGGAGCGGAAAGCCTATGCAGCAATTAAAGAAGGTAAAATTGTACCTAATCCATACGATAAGGGATCAGTTACTATTAGGTCACTAGCTGATCGTTACAGTCATTTACTCTGGCCTAATCAGATCAGGAAAAACATTGAGACTGATATACGCATAGCAGAGAGATTGCTACCTTTAGACCCATTAACCCTTACCTCAAGGGATATTTTACGTTTTGTTGAGAAGCGTAAAGCCGAAGGTCGAAGCGATACCACTATCAGATTAAATCTCACCCGTGTAAAAACTTTACTCAAACATAGTCATAAAATGGGTGACATACATTTTGATAATTCAATCGAGTGGCCATCTTTTAGATCAACTCAGGGGCGTATACGTTGGCTCACGGTAGATGAGGAAGAGAAGTTATCTCGTCACATTGGTATTATTGATTACAAACTACTGATGCAGTTCATGATCGATACAGGGTGTAGACCGTCTGAGGTTGTTCCAACAGAGGCCATTGTTACTAAACCGTTTGAATGGTCTGATGTTTCCAAGAGTCACGATGGACGTACCTTGATTACCCTTTGGAAGACAAAAACTAATACACCTCGAACAATCCCATTAACACCTCGCGCCCTTGATGCACTTGAATGGTCACGCGATGAAGGTCACTCAAGGCCGTTCGCTAGTATTATATACAGCAACTTTAAAGATACCGTATGTGAAACAGCTACAGCGTTAGGTTTCCAGGATATTGTTGTATATACGTTCAGGCATACTTGTGCTTCTCGTTTAGTACAACGTGGTGCTGATATAATGCGTGTGAAAACGTGGATGGGACACTCTAATATCGAGACAACTTTAAATTACGCTCATCTGGCACCGCATGATATCTATTCTTTGTCAGATTTACTGTGACATGGAGGTGACACGGTGACACGCAGCATAAAGAAAAAGTAGGGTAAGTACCTGTTATTTATAGATACTTACCCTTATGTGCATGGCACAAGTCAACAGGGAGTTATACACATAATTATTAAGTTGGACTAACAGTTACGCTATAGTTTCGCGCAACATTATCCCTTTTCTTC
>VMHT01014128.1_pt1 | contig 39525 bp, 49 predicted proteins | sample 4693611 | NCBI WGS metagenome assembly VMHT01 (sample SAMN12280063, study PRJNA550983) | marine metagenome | isolation source: seawater sampled from same location over 5 years 0.02-0.2 micron viral filtrate | place: USA: collected off the coast of southern California halfway between the port... ...
ATCAATCCTTTGATCTTACGAACTGACTTATGATCTAGTTCATCTGCTCTACCTTGAAATCTTGGTACATCAACCCAATCTTCAATAGGTTTCTTACCTACATTGAACTCTCCTTTTCTTCTTCTAGTATCAATGTCAACACATTTCTGTATGTCTAGTGACTTGTGTGAGAATGAAGGCGAACCATTACTCTGATTGTAATAGTTTGGATTGTTTCTCGCATCTACCTCAGAGAGGATTGCGTGTTCAGCGTCTTGCATTTGTTTGTATGTTCCGTATTGTAGTATTTTGAATATTAAAACAGGTTCTGACCCTGCCATTACCTTTCTAAACTCAGGATTCTTTGAACTCTCAAGATAAGTGTCCTCAGGCAATCCCAAGTGAATACCAACATACTTCATAAAGTTCTCGATATTGGTGTACTCATAGAGATACGCCACACCGCTTCCTTTGAGTGGTATGTATTCTTTAATGGAGGGCGGAAATTGTTTCATGCACCCATTCTATCATAATCTTTATTGTCTGTCAACCCTAATCCACAAATAAATTACCACATTTGGGGCAACAGTGGACTTTCTTATCATATTCCCCATACATTTGTTTGTAAAGTCTAGGATTAGATTTCTTGATTAGTAACTCATCAAGTTTCTGTACTTGTTTTTTCATTTTCTAGAATCTGGAGCATTTCTAAAGCGCCTTGTACCTTTAAAAACTCCTCTTTTTTGAGTTCAAAGGTTTTACTCAATTCTTGTATCTCTACTTGTAGATCATTCGCTCTCTTAGTCAGATCTTCTTTATGACTCATAATTTTGATGCACTTACACTTTATATATTATACCATAATAAATAGATTTGGCAAGGTATCACTACTTATATGGATATTGAACAGAGCAAAAGGGATTACGAGATACTGAATAATCCAGAGTTACAAAGACATGAGAATAATCCATCTGAGGTGCAAGACATCTGTAGGCATGATATGGTCTATAAAAGTCTCGCAACTGTTGGAGACTTCACTTGTCGTATCTGGTACTATAATAGTGACTATGATGCCTTAAATTCTACTGAGGGAACTAAGAGAATACATATCGTACCTAGTGAATCAGATTTTTTAGAGGACTATAATAAGTGGTTGAATATTGCTAATGCAACTTGGAGCGAAGGTGTCATATTTGTAAACCCAATCATTAGATTGAATGGCACTACCTTTCCAAACAATAAAGACTTAAAAGACTGTGTAAAGTATATCTCTGGCGTAGCAAACCATTATGGGGCATCAAAAGACAAAATTGTATCTATAGACCCACTAGACGGCGACAAGATATATGAAATGAGTTATGACGTAACTTCTGCAAAGACATACTCTGATGTATCAAATAATGTTTATTCGGATTTTACATCAAATGTCACAGCAGGCAGTGTGAGTTTGGACTACACTACGTCATTTGCTACTGGTTCTATCGGTTTAGATGCCATTAGAACACTCTTTAGTGGTAACAATAACATTGGTTCATACTACAGGGGTGGAGGGGTAGCAAATATAAACCAAAATAATAATGTTCCTACCAGTGGTCAAATATCTTTTAGTAATCTTAGAAACGTAGTAAGTGCGGTCACTGCTGAAGTAAATGGAAACTGGACTCATTTACAGGCAAGATATGAAATATATGGTAATAATATCTATCAGTCTAACTTGAAAAAGACTATGAACATCAATGGTAACGTGGGTGCTGCTGACAATGCTGACCCTGCCATTAGATTTAACAGTGGTGGTAATGGTATCCTTGAATTAAATGTCGTTAATACAAGTTCATCTCCAGTAGTCAGAGGTTACTCTGGTAATAGTGGTAGCGCAAACAGTGGTACTGGAGGAGGTGGAGGAATTGCTTTAGTTGCCTCATCAAACGTAAGAGTTCCTACAAGTCACTACAACAACCGCATTAGAGGTGGCGGTGGAGGTGGCGGCGGAGGCGGTCAAGGAGGTAAAGGTGGCGGTGGTGGCCACGGCGGAGGTAGAAGGTGTAAAGGTTGGTTCTGTGGAGGTAGTTATCGTGTCTGTTCTAATAATGGTGGTGCAGGCGGTAATGGTGGTGCAGGCGGAACAGGTGGTAGAGGTGCTGGATATTATTGGAACTCTGCTACTGCTCAATGGATAGCCGCTTCTACAGGTGGTGGGAATGGTTCAGGCGGAGCAGGCGGTTCTTCTAGGTCAGGTGGTACTGGTGGTACTGGTGGCAAAGGAGGAGATGGAGGCAGTTTTGAATCTAATGGTTCAAATGGAAATATAGGAAATACTGGTGCAACAGGTGGTGCAGACCAAGAAGGGTGCGGATACCATAGTAGTGGTAGATCAGGAAAAACAGGCACTGGTGGAGGTCCTCCAGGCGGCGGTGCTAGTAAGGCTACTGGTAACGTAACAACTACCTAGTTAAATCCATATATTAATTCACGTTTAAGACCATCTTGGTTGGCAGTCGCTAGTTGACCACCTACGACTCCCTTTGGTAACTCTTCCCATGTAGATAGTTCTGAAAGCCAGTCAGAGGGAAACCAATCAAGAGACTTTGTTACCTCTATGATAGAGGATACTGATGTAAAGTGAGATTCTCTTCTCTCACTATATGTTCCAAAATTATCATTAGGAGTAGTTCCGTTTGGAGCATCTTTCATAAACTGAGTAGATAAAAAGAATCCAATCTCTTTGACAAATCCATCAGCGTTGGATTCTAGTTCCATTTCTATAAGATTGTTGGTCTGGTCAGTGGTTATCGTATCAATGCAATCTGTCAATCCTTTTATGTTCTGATATAATTTTGTATTCGATCTAGTCCCAACATATTTTAAAACATCTTCTGATAAGTATGAATCAGTCTTTAATAATCCTATCTTGATTGTCTTATCTATTCTACTAATCTTAGCGACAGATACCTCATAGTTACCAAATTCCTCAGGCACCAATAAATCCAGTAATCCTTTTAGCATTGATGTATCAGGATTGCCTGTGACTTCTGATGTGAGTTGGCATATAGCATCAACTGTAGCATCTATCAAAGGCACACCTTCAAAGACAAGTAACTCATTTGACAGTACACCATTCTTCCAGTAGGCATAAGTCTCTCCCCCTAGATATTTGAATAGAGGATTCTCTCCTATATGACCATCAAAGTATTGGAATTGATTAATACCTGTACGAATCATAGAACTAAATCCATATTCAGTTTCATTTCCCTCTGACTTTATAAATGCCGCTGCCTGATTAGATGTAGTATCAGAAAAATAATCAGGATTGGCCTCTATGATTTCTTTTATGGCATCAATATCCACACTATTAAGTAAGTTAGGATACTTACCTGAGTTAGATACTGAAATTAATTTGTCTAAATCAACCATTGCTTTCCTTTTTGATAACTGAACCAAGTAATAACAGAATATCGTTCGCCTTCGGTAACTGGGGTGACTTCATGTTTGAATAGGTGATTGCAAGGATAAACATGAGCAGAGTTACCACCTGAGAGTAAGTCATGTTTCTCCCAGAATCTAATCCCACCACCCTCATAGTCATCATTGATAGTATATGATGAAGTTACAGACCCAGCATCAGCATCTACATCAGCATGAGGAGACAGGAAACCGCCAACAGGGTATTTACATAACCAATACCCTGAGTATTTATCGTATATAGGGTCTGCTGGTAATGTATTACCACAATCTTTGTATATCTTAGGCATCAGTTTCATATGTGCCCTGTGAATCAAATCATATATCTCCCCATGATGAGGTTCAACTTCAAAGTGGGATCTCCAACCAGTTACTTTATATAAGTGTGTGCTGCGATCAGGTTCTTCTGGATCAGGAAAATCTATTCCTCTACATAATTCGAGCAATCTTCTATGATCGACTGAAGAAAGAACATTCCGATAATGAAAGATATAGTGAAGTAATCCGTCTGTTTCATTCTGCATCTATGTCTATGCCTAAACTGTCAGGCCACACAAATCCAGACATTGAAGTTCTCGTTCTGTCTGTGTACCAACCCTTCTTCATCACGGCAGTATGCCACATATATGAAGGATATATGACCAGTCTATTGAATTTCATTGGTACATGATGTTCTTCTTCCCAAACATCTTCTATTAGTGTAGTATCATTATCTATCTGATCTAGTGCCTTGTCTTGAAAATCATATACCCACTCTTTAAAATTCCAATATTCCTCTGTTCTTTTATATGGTTTGTACACATTCTCCATATTAGTAAGTCCAGTTCCCTTGTGTCTAAAGAATGATGTGCCTCCCTGTGCATCTACTTCTGGATTAAGATATAAAACTGTTGCGAATACTGCTGGGTCAACATGAGGTTGGATCGAAATTCTATTCACATCTGTGTCGCTGTGCATTGCATTGACCTGATATGATACTTTTACTTCACTGGGTTCTATATTCTTAAAGTCTGTGCATTTCTGAATCATGTGTCCAACAAGCAAAGACACCTCAGGCAGATCAATGTGTAACTTTGACTGATAGCCTGGAAATACCTCGTCTGGATCTCCTTTATGTAAATCATTATATTGCATCGGCAACTTAGATACTATCTCACTAATAAACTCGTGAGGGTTCTCTAGCACCTCGTCAACTATGATGATTGGGTGGTTTTCTATTCTTGTTACTTCGTAATGTAGGTCATCTGAGACTTTGTGAGTCTTTTCATCAATAATATTCAGTTGGATCATAGTTTATAACTCTAGGTTGTATTCAGCAATCATGGCGAACATTTTATTCTGTATATGTTCTAGGTAGGATTTATTGACTGGCGGTATATCCTCAGTCTTATCAAGATAATCGGTGATCGTGTGGTGAAGTATTCTCACCTCTTCAATCCCCATTATTGCTTCGCAATGCCAGTCTCCATCTTGAAACTGTTTAGGTTCGTATCTATCTTCCATTAGAAATCATCTGGTGGAGATATTTTCATAACAAATCTGAGTTCGTCAATCTCTTTCTTAAGTTCTTTGACTGCCTCTATCAATAGAGGAACTAACTTCTCATATTTGACTGTTAGATAATCATCTATTGGTCTGCAAGCAACTGCCTCTGGTAATACTTCTAATACCTGTTGAGCAGATACACCAGCGTGTCTACCATCTGGTAAATCAAGTCCTTTACCTGTCTCATTGAACTCATATGTGAATCCACTTAACTTACATACCTTAGCAACAGCACCTTCAATCTGTTCGAGATTTGTTTTTAATCTCATGTCAGATGCAAAGGCAGTAATGTCTCCACCGACTGATAGGTTAGTACCATCAAAGACTAAGTTACCATTAGTTGTAGTCGAGTTTGTATTATTGTTGAATGGGATTCTATTCTGAGCACCAACCACGTTAGTTGCAGTTGTAGAAGTGACTGAGTTACCATCAATACTACCCTCTATAGTAGTATTTGACTTCAATGCTTGAACAGTGAGTTTAGTTCCGTTAAATGTGAAGTTACCACTAGTAGAAGTTGTATTTAATGCACTGTTGTAAGGAACTCTACCACTAGCACCAAAGAAGTTGGTTGTAGTTGTGGCAGTGTTGGAGTTACCAGCGAACTCAGTTCCAACGTCAGAGTTAAATGTACCTGTAACAGTCAGGTTGGCGATTTCATTATTACCACCAATAGTCGCATTATTACCTGTGATTCCATCAGGGAAGGCACCAGCACCGCCTTGGAATATACCAGTTGCAGTAATATCCTTGACTTTTGTACTACCATTAGAGTCTCTACCCATGATAGATGCACCTGTCGTCCAGTTGCTGTCTATCATTGTAAGACCATCAAGTAAGTCAGCGTTCAAGTTGACACACTTAGATGTAGATGCAACTTTGATAGGAGGAACATTGGTTGCAGTAGATTCAAACTGGAATGACTTAATCTGTCCAGCAGGACCTGCCTCAATGGTCATGTTTGCATTATTACCAGCACTCAAGGCAGTAATAATACCAACGTCAGCGGTGACTTTAGGAGCAGCAAGACCATCACCACCTGATGTCATATTGATTCTCGCCATTGTCATAGCGAAACCACTGATACAAGTGTAAACACCAGCGTTAGCGAATATAGTCAACTGTTCTGACTCTACGCCAGGAGTAGGACCATATTTACTACCAATATATCTGGTAGTCAATCCATCAGAATCTACATCATTAGAGAAGTAGGCATCTGGCCCGATCAAGTCATCAGTAAATGTAATGTCTGTACAGGTTAGGTCAGCAATGTTTGCAAGTTCAATGTCTGCGTTACCACCACCAGCAGAAGGAACTGTTAGGTTAGTGATAGTTGCATTTGTAACTGTCTCGTTAGCAATGGTCGCACTGTTTGTTACTTGTAAGTTAGTAACAATACCTGTGAATACTCTGTTCTCATTGACATATTGTGTACCAACGTGAGATAGAGTTGTAATTCCTATGTCAGCATACAGTCCATTAGTTACAACACCGACTGTAACGTGTAGATCAGTAATGATACCAGCCTTCGCATATAAGTTAGATGATGCTTCAAGTACACTGAATGAACCATTGTCTGCATTGACAAATGTACCATTGAATGTACCACCTGTACTCTCAAGGTTTCCAACTTTAAGTGTACCTTCAAATGTACTTACACCAGCGAATGTGGACTTCATAGGTCCTTCAACCACTATCTGTGATGCTGGTTTGAATGTTACATAAGTACCAACAACTTCCATGTTGTAAAGTCTGGAAGTACCAGCCTCATGTACCTGTGTGTAGTATCCATGTTGTTCCCAAGGGATTCCCTCATAGGATATACCACCTGTGGTATTGTATCCCCAGAAATTTGCGTTCTTCTTAATTACTAGAGTATCGTATGACACACCAGCGAATGACTGGTTGGCAGCAAATGTAACCATACCAGACACAAACAAGTCTTTGATCTTGGCAACACCATTACATTCAAATGAATCTTTGAAGTTGAATACACCAACGCCAGACTGTCCAATACCTATCTGATCAAACTTATAGAATGATCTATTTGTTTCCTGTGAAACTGCACCAAATCTTCTCCACTCACCCTCTGCAAAGATGTGTCCTAAGTATCCACCAGCCGCAGGCACACCCACGAATGATAAATCACCTGATCTTCCAGCAGATGTAGGAGTAGAAATACCAACTGTGATGATCTTACCCTGTGGGGCATCTCCTCTAAGTGATAGAGTTACAGTCTCAATACCATCATCAGATGTGTTGGTAAGTTTCTCTGTCATGTTGACAGGACCATAGAACTGTGTGGTTCTATTGTTGTTGTCTCCACCCTCAACTGTGAGTGACTCTCTAATCAATACTTCATCAAATACACCTGATGCTCTCTTGATTGTCTCAGCCTCAGCATCATCACCAACATAGGTGAATACTGGTGCCTCAAGAACTTCTTCTTCACCAGTGATTGATGATAACTTCTTATATCCTGTAAAGAAGTCTCCTGAGTCGTTCATACCAGTATAAACAACTGTACCACCGTCTAGTTCCTTCTTCTGAGCAGTCAGTGATTCAGTATCAGATAGAACTCTGTCCTGTTTCTGTGGTAATGATGTAGAGTAGTTTCCTGATCCATAACCAAGATATTCAAATGTATGACCAGAGGCACGAAGGATCGAAGGTCTGCGTAATTCCATGGCAAGAACCTTGATCTTCTTGATCGTAGTTCCTGTTATGGCAGGCGATGCCAGTGTACCAAACTGTCCACGAAGTATATTGTTTATGTTATCACTTGTAAATCTTACGACCTCTCCATTTATAATACAGTAGTCTCCTCTTCTGAATCCTTCAGTAGATGAAAGAGTAATAGTTGTATCAGTAGATGTTAGTGGAGCGTTAAGAGTTGTGGATATACCAGTATAGAAGTATGATGCTCTACCAGCTAAGTTGTTCTCACCAGCACTCAATGACTTACCATTAGCAGATATACCAGTACCAAACAGTCTAGTATCAGTCAACAAGTATGATGTTGCAATACCAGATGTAATAATACCAACATTACATGTAATACTTCTTAGGGGAATATCTTCCTCAACACCATCAACAACTAACTTTCTGTCATCAAATAGTGGGTTCTTAGTTCCTTGAATTACAAATGAGTTTCCAGGCACAAGTGAGTGGTTGTTGTCAACTCTAATAGTTGTAAGTCCAGTTTCTCCAGTGACATCAATATAAGTTACACCAACACCAATGTTTGATAAATGATATGTTGGAACTCTTCTGTCATCTCTATCTTTGAAGTATGGATCTAGATTTCTAGCAGTTCCTATCTCAACTGAAATAGACTTAGATGTAGGAATATCTACGATCTTGAATGTACCATTTAGTTTTGGATCTTCAAAACCAGTTAAGTTTAGTCCATCACCTATGTTGTTAAAGATAGATGTGACTGAAACAACACCAGCAGTAGTAGGAGCACCAGCAGGGAATGATGATACAGTCATGGTATTTCCTATACCATATCCGCAACCGCCATCAACTAAACTGATATCTGTAATAGTACCAGCAGCAGACACTGTTATCTTAGCAGAAGCGTTCTGTCCAATCAAGGCAACGTTTTCTAGGTCTGCAGCATAGATGACTGTGGCAATTCCTGATCCGTTGTTATATCCAGCGCCAGGAGTTATAAGTTCTAATCCCTTGACTGAGTTGAAGTTATGCTCAACGTCAGTAAACAGAGTAACAGTGGTATTACCAGAACCAGTAATTACTGCACCTGTAGCAGCATAACCTACCTGTTGTCCCTGCATGAAGTAACCAAGAGATTCTTTAGTGATGGATCTCTTTTTGTCACTTGTTACAACGTCACCTATAACAGAAGCACTAGCATGAGTGATACTTGGTTCTGGATCTGAGTCGTAGTTGTCTCTATCTTGTTGTGGATATAAGTTTCTTACGTCCTGTGAGAAGGACTTCATTGATACACCAAAACCTAGATCCTTGTCTAGTGGTATTGATGAACATACTAAGATGACATTATAAACACCATCTTGTCCAGATGTGCCAGGCACATGAGGTCTGTTCTCTTGAACCCTATAAACTGCAAAACTATCATTCGCCTTTGATCTTTGAACTGTTGGTAGTGACTCTACTTGTTGTTGTGTAGTTCTCTGGTTTACTTGGTTTAGGAATAAGCCTGGATCTGTAGTAATACCAGTAACAGTGAACTTCTTAGTTGATGTAACATCAGCTATAGGGTGTTCTCCATTGTATCCTAACTTAGAAACTGCTGTACTGTTGTTTACAGAGGAAATATTCCTGATAGTTACAATATCATTTGGTTGTAATCTGTGTGGTTCTTCTGTTGTATATGTAAGAGTATTAGCATTGTAAGATGCGGTCTTAATAATCTTGACGTTCTTAAGTTGAGTTGGGTTACTCAAGTCTGCACTCAAGAATGATGCACTACCTACACCAACTGTCTTAGATTCCTGTAGAATGAAACCAGGCTTCGGAGCACGAGCATTGGTATGTTCTTTTGGTATAACATATCTTGCTCTATAAACTCTATCAAGCAATGATCTGTTATCTACTCTTCTCTTGAGGAATGTAGTACCTGTTTCTTCTCCAATAACACCCACACCAATAGTGTTAAGGGCAGGGAATATAGTATTAGTTGCAGTGCTAGGAGATGCAGTTAAATACCAACCACCAACTGTATTCTGAACATTATTAATGGTATAAGTCGTCTCATCATACTGCATTGGGTGGCCTGGATCGCCAGGAGTCTTGTCTGATACAGTTGATCTAACTGATAGTTTACCACCACCATTAGAGATACCAGTGATAGGTCTACGAGCAACAGCATCGTTAAATGTAGATGCCAACTGTATTCTATCCGCAGCAAGTGTACCACCAGATATGGCAAAGTATATCTTGTCATTGATAATACCACTTGGAGTTTCACCTGTGTTACTGAATACTCTTATCTTTTCACCATTTACTAATTGATGATTAGTTTTAAATTGAAGTACGTTTGAAATAATGGCGTTGACACCAGAGTTTCTAATTACCTCATACTCTTTTACTGATGAAGTTCCAATACCACTAGGAACTTGCATAAAGATAGGTGATTCATAAGTTTCCTGTACAGCCTGTCCAGATAAAGTATTAACTAAACTTAGGAATAACTTATCATCTTTTCTAGCACCAACCTTAAATGAGTCAATCTCATGTGGTGGAACAATCTCTTCGTTGTCATATCCAAAGAGATAGAATCTATCTGTAACACCAACACCAATAGTTTTTCTGGTATCAATAGTTAACCAAGATACAGTAGAGTCCTCTCTTACTATCTCTCTTGGTGGTATGATATGTGTGATATAACCTACGTCGTCTCTATCAAATGACTCTGGACGGAAACCTCTAGCCTCAAGAGCAGTCTGTCCAAAGTTAGAGTTAGAGTTGGTGATTGATGCGTCACCGCCTCGTTCTGCATGGAAGTGTCTAGCATATGCAATAGCGAAAACAGACACCAACTGGATAACAGAATTATTCCTAGTCCTCATGTGTGAGGTTTCATAATTCGGTTTGTATATCGCCCTTGAGTTAGAGTGTAGTGGTTTCTCTGACTCTGCTACTGTTGTCGTATCATTGAAGATTGCAGTAGTGGGATTATATAAAATGAAGGCGTTATCGTCTTTCTGAATTGAAATACCAGTGAACTGAGCACAAACCATAGATTTGAAACCAGTTGCCTTGTCTCCATCACAATCCAATCCATTCATACCAAACACTGAACGGAGTGATACGTTGAAGATATATGGAGAAGCAGATCCAACTGTGTCTGACTCTACAATAACACTAGAGTTCTGTATTTCCTGTGCAGTAGGTAGAGCATTGCCTGGAATATTTGAAGTCTCAAACGTAAACTGAGTAGGACTTAATATTTGATCTACAAGGAATGAACCATTATAAGATGTAATAGCAGTAGTAATACCAGTGATTAAGACAGGAGTATCTTTGAATAATCCATGTGCCTTATTAGTATTGACTGTAATAGTTGCACTTGGAGTGTTACCATCACCAGCCTTGATAGATGTAACACCAACTGGGTCTGATTGTAAGTCTCCAACGATTCTAAATTCATCTACGTTGGGTTCAAAGTCATCAAATGTTGGGTAATCACCAACTGGTCTACCTGATGAGTCTCCATATGCCTTTGCAACCTTGAAGTAGAACATATCAAGGTCAGTCAATCCAGTATCTGTACCATCAATCAGTACGTTGTTGATACCATCAGCATAAGTGAATGTTCCTAACTTATGGTGAGAGTATGAAGGAGTCTTTGTATTGCTGTCGTAGTCATAGTATGCAGTTTTGGTGATGTCTGCATCAAATATAGTGAAAGCGGTGAAGTAACAAGTACCAGTAACCCTAAGAATACCAGCATATTGCATCTCCTCATTTTGTGGATCTGGAACAAAGAGTGGTCTTAGTTTGGTTTTACGAAGATCCAAACCAATAATAGATGTACCACGAGGCATGATAGCACCACCTTCGGTACTATTATACTTGTATAATTCGTTGTTAGGGTCTAATACATCAAAGTTACTCTCTGTTGTAAACTGAGTCAATGATGTTACTTCATATCCAGCGTTCTTTCTTTGTTTAAATTCTGCGTTACCACCATTATTTGTGACAGTAAATCCAGGCCTGTTGTCAATGTAGTGTACGCCAGGATATGCCAGAATGGTAGTTCTGTCTATCTTATCGTTGTTCTTACCAGTTTGATATGAGAACCTTGCAGCCTCAATTAGTGCCCTCTGAATGGTTTTAAAGGGTCTTGTTTGAGAATTACCTCTATTTTCTATGCTGTCAGTAGCATCGAAGTCACTGGGATTAACATATAGTATATTTCCCTCTGCGTTCTTCAGAAAGTTTTCTAATCTTGATAGAGGCATTTTACCTTCTTACTATAAATTTCTTCTAACCTATTTAGACAGATACAAATAAGTATCTACAAGAATATGTGTTGGGCGAGTCTATCTTCCTCTATATACATGCCCGACGTGACGAATGGTGCTTTCAATACATCTGCTGGTATGATGATTGCTCTGTTGTATTCCATTCCAAACATCATCATTTGTTTCCAAGCTAATACTGACTCATATACATCTTTTCTGAGTGAAAAGGCATCAGCATCGGCGTACATATTTTTCATATCTTCATCAACTGTAGTCTTACCAGCAAATGCCCAAATATCAGTGCCACCTTGAGCAGTCATATTTTGGTTGAGAAAAATTTCTACAGTAAATTGAAATGGACTTGGGTTTTCTGGATAGTAGGCCTGAAATGGTAACAGTTGTAATGGTTGTTTAGTAACTGTCTCCTGATTTATCCAGTCTACCAAGAAAGGCATGATTGCCATATTCTTTTCAATAAAATCCTGATCTGTTTTTCTACCCCAAAATTTATCGTCAAAACATAACTCTCTAAACAAATTCTGTACATTTTTCCTTAATTCTTGTGTCTCATATACGGATCTTGTTCCTGAGTGATGGTTCACTAGGTTTATATCTTCTCTCTTTGGTAGTTTTAGTGCTAGTTTCCTGACCTCATCAGGATTTTTATAAAAATTGTCTATCAACATGCAATTCCTTTTCTCAGGACCTACATCAGTGATAGCAATAACTTCTAATGATTCACTTAATTCAAACATTTTTATTTCTTTCTGATACTAAATGTTCAACTTCTGTTGCAACCCTATCCATGACCTCTCTTACATCAGTTCCTGATCCAGAAGTGTGATAATAATTTTCCCCTTTGGGGGCGTAATGTCGAGTGTGTAGTGTCCAATGCCACTGCTTTACACCCTTAGAATACCAAAATTGTAAACGCATAAAGTTTTATTTTATATATGAAAGGGGGCAAAGCCCCCTACGGTCACTTGGTTAACAAGGAGTGACCAATCCCCGATTGCCCCTTAGGCAGTAGCGAGTTCGCTAGTGCGGGCAAATTCTCTCGTAAGAATACGAGAGAACGCTACGATGTTGTTCGCAGCAGTGTCAGATGATTTTGCATCTGTGGTTTGCTCTCCGAGCAGGTTTTCAGTCATGCTCCGTATACCCTGTCGAAAGCCATGGCATCCCCTAGCTTATGGAGATGAGGGGAGTCGAACCCCTGTCCAGAATGTCGATCACACCACCTACATGTCTTTTTGAGTCATACATCAGGACTATACAATCCACTGTATCCAAGAATATCTGATCCCTTTTGTTACTGGCGTTACTTCATGTGGAAACAGATACAGTGCTGGAAATACTAATGCACCTCCCTTCTTTATATTAACAGTGTGTTCTTCCCAAAATACAAAATCACCGCCTTCAAAATCATCATTTAAAACTCCCACCACACTGGTAACTGGTATCCCTCTAAATTGTCCTTCAAAAAAGTCTCGGATATGATCGTAGTGAGGACTAAGATAATCACCAACAGCATACTTATTGAATTTTATACCTGAGCTAGCTTCCCAGAATGAACCACCACCCCCAGATCCAACACTATAATAATTATATTTTTCATGGAAGGCATGATGCAACTCATCATTTATATGTGGTTGTATTATGTCTGTTGCCTCTGGGCAATATAAGGTTGACTTCATCTTTGAATCTTCATCAAGATCAACTTGTTCCTGATTCTGATACCACATGAATTCACCCCATTCACGAGAATCTAAATGGGATACTATCTCATCACATTCTTGATCAGATAGCAAATCATATTCAAATATGTGATCTTTAAGATTTGGGTACTTTAGGACCATCTTTTAGCACTTTGTTACCAGTTTGTTTGGCAATATATGCCGCTAACTCTGGTGTTTCTTCCCATTCCCATGTCTGATTATGTTGAGGATTCTTTTTCTCAATCGTGTGTGTGCGCTTTACCATTTTCAACCTCCTGTGATAAAATTTCAATTTCTTGTTCAAGACCAATAATCCTGAGTTCAGCATCATTAGCCGATCTCTCCAATGATCTTACGGCAGTGGATAGTTTAGCAATCTCAGCACCAAAAGCATCAATGTTTTGAAGTAAAAGATTGTTTCCATATGACTGTGGATGTCCCTTTTCTGCATAGGCAGTATCTTCTACTTCCTCGCATTTTTTGAGGTACTCCTCTTTTGTCATTCTGTTTTTCTTTGTGTCTGTCACGAGTACTCCATGTAAATGTTTCCAGATATTGTAGTTCCCTCATTGCCAGAGTTTACCATGTGCATGAGGAATGATGGGAATATAATTATACTCCCTGGCCCAAGTTCGGGCTTATAGTCTAACGGAAATTGTGGAATTGTGCAACCAAAATGGTTCTGTATGTTATGAATTGAAGGATTAAAGAACGCTGTTCTTGATGTCACATCAACATAAATTACGAAACTCCACTGACTATGAGGATGTATATGTGCATCTTGATAGTCATGTTTTTGATAAACATTTTTCCATATATGTCCAAACCTAGCATCCTTTCCCATCAATTGAGCTGGATACAGGTTTCTCTCAACAACCTCTGATAAGTATTTCCATACTGTTGTTGGAACCTCTTCTGGTTTCTGAGTTCCAAAACTAGATGAAACACCAGAATCCCAAGTTGGTTCTAGTGGAGCAGAGGGAATGTCATTAAATTTATCAAGTTCAACCGTATCTTCAAAGATAGGTATACCAAAGAGTTCTTTTTTCATTTTGAAGGTAGAGGCACTTTTCTCATTGTCTTATATACTAGACTAGATCTTAGTCCACGATACTTTTCATTTGGTGGCATACCATGATGCCATAAGTTACCTTTAAAGAATATAACTCTGCCTGGGGCAGGGTCTATTCCTTTCCACTCACCATTTAATTTGACCATCAGTTGTCCACCCCATGCTGGGTCCCAGAATTGGTTGACATAATAACAGAAACTAATTCCGTTGTCACACACACAATCTTGATGTGGTGTTGTATTATGTATCCACTGTTGGCCGTTTATCATTATCTCCCCAAGTTCTACTTCAAATGGAAGTGTGTGCATAATTGCACTGTATATCATTTTAAAGCAACTATCCTGTGCAATATCATTTCTGTCTGGAGGAAATATCTGTTGTTTTAAAGCTGGTGCTTCTGTCCATGTTGGATCTGCACCGACATCTCTACCATCTTCGGCATATCCACTGGTATGTCCCCAAAACCAGTTGTACCCTGTCATCACCATGTCATGTACTTGATGAATAAACCAAGGCGGGAACATAAAATCTACGACATATACCTCCTCTTTAGTGAGGTCATATTTCGCCCAATCTAAAAATTCTTTTTGGCAATCAATATAATGAATCATAGTTAGTAAAGCCAGTCTTGATACTCGCCATCTATATCTGCTTCTGCGAGTTTACTCTCTTCTAATTGTTGTCTTTTCTGTCTGATATCCTCATGTAGTCTTTCTGTTGCTTTCGGTAATCCCTGTTGGCCAGGTAGTTCACCCTCATATTCTGCTGTAACGTCAACAATATATGGTGGTAATGGTTTAGGAGCATCTATACGTTTATAAGTAAATCCCTCACCCTCATGTAACTCTAAAGTTCTGATTGCATATTTCTCATGGCTGCAATCACAATATTTCTGGCCTAGTCCATCATAACAAGACCAATATGGATAATGTATCATACTATTATTTTACTTTATTGTTTATTGAGTGTCAACACCCACGCCTGGCCAATCAAAATCTTCTATGGTTTCTGCCTGTGATAATTGTCTCTTAGCTTTAGCATTGTTGAACCCTATCGCTTGTAAGTATCCCCATGCTTTTGTTTCATCATCATTTCGTAGGTCTCGCAGTGAGTCTGCTCCTCTTATATAGTGTAAAATAATTGGTCTACTTTCCTGTATTATGTTGTACATTTCATCCTCAGCCTGACTAATAGCATCGTCATAAGTATTACAATCGCCTGGAATTGCACCAGATGGAGGAGTTCCTGTGTATCCCACACCAGCACCAATAGTTGCACCCACACCCACAATAACTCTCTGTCCTAAACTTGCATGTGTAGTAACTACATCCCCATCGGCATCTCTTCTTGATATGGTAGGCCATGAAGTTGTTCCAACATAATATTCTACTCTACCAGCACCTACTGCTGGTTCTGGATCTTCAATAATCTCTCTCCACTGTGCAACAATATCTGGATCTCCATTATTAACCAATTCCAATCTATGTCCTTTTCCTACCTCACCACCTCTTGCTATACCTATTTGTACTGGGTCTATGGGATTTTTAGTGGATTCAAACTCTACGTCTGATAGATCGCCAGGCCTAATAATGATGAAGGAACTACTAATACCTGTGGCATTGGGAGCAGCACTTAGGTCTGCGTAATAATATGATGATACAACTCCAACATAGAATGATGTTCCTATGTCTTTACTAATTGTGTTAGTAACTGGATTACTTAGAGTCGCAAAGTCTAGAGTTACTTCTACACCTGTAGTAATACCAGCGTCATTTACAAATGTTACGATACCAACGGCAGTTCCAAACCCTATGATAGTGGTTCCAGCAGCGATGATTCCATTACCAGTTCTATCTGCAGCACCATAAACTTCATCCCCAATATTGAAATCAGTTACAAATCCTATTCTCTGATCTCCATATATTTTATTATCACCTGATGTACAGAATCCACTCACCGCATAATTGTATTTGGCATAGTCAGTAAGTCCAAAACCAGTTATAGATGTTCCAGCTCCTGCTTGAAATATGTAAGGATACGATAATGAGTCTGTTATAAAATCTCCTGTCTTGATACCAGAAGCTCTACCTGTGGTAAATCCAGTTAAGTATTCTGCATCAGCATCAAATATAGGCAAAATCTTACTACCTATATTTGCATCAGCATTATCAATAGTTTCTACTACGTTAGATCCATACTCTCTGTTCTTTGGAAACTTATAATACTTTGCTCCATAATATCCTAAGAATCTAAATGTGCTTGGATCTTTTGTAACCTCATATACCTTTACTTCTTGATTAGGATTATTGTAAAGATTCATCTGTTTCTCTTCTTTCAGAGTCCATGTTAAGTCACTTCTGCAACCATGAGACACTCTATCAAGATATGCGTCTTGAACCGCTTTGATCTTTCGATTAATGGGTGGGAAATAAGGTTGAACCTTAGTATCTAATTTAATAATTAGATCGTCATACTCATCAATAATTACGTCAGTTAGAGCCAGTTGTTCATTAAGAACCACTGTCTCATCTGTTACTTGTTTCCTAGCATCTCGTAGTCTCTTAGCAATTAATTTTGGATCAACAGTCATTCTCTAGCTCCTTCGTATTCTGGCACCAGTTTCTTCACATCTTTACGTTCAGCATGTACTATATAACTGCAACGTATTGTATGTGAATTGAAACCATGTGGATTGACTAATATACTTGTTTTATCTTTCATTCTAGCAATAGCATAACATAAATTTTGATGAGATCCAATAGGTGTTAAATGAACTGTAATAGTTCTATCATCTACAAGATCTTTCCAGTAGTCAGGAAGTTCTATCTCATTAGTTCCTTGTAACTCTCCTCTTACATACACACCTATCTCTGGACCTTCCAGACAAGAGTATCTCAACCTATGTGGGAACTCTTTACTTGGATGTGGTATATCAAAGAACTTGAATGGTGCAGCAACACTACCAAACTTACCAAAGGCTGCAGTTATGTTTGGAGTTCTTATCATTCCTCCAACAACCATTGCACCACCTATGGTTACACCAGCAGCGACGCTTAAACTTGCGTTGATCGTGACTAAACCATTACAAACAGTAAGTCCATTATTTGTACTATTACCATTTGTTATACTCGTGGAGTTCCTAATTGTAGGAGCAAACTTAGTGCATAAAGCAAAGTAATTGTTCAGTGTGAAGAAGTTAGTTATGCCTGTTCTAAAAATAGTAATTCCATCAACTTGTAGAGAAGTTGGTGCTGGAATATTCATAGGAGGGCCAATCATGACCGCAGCCTGTGGTATTCCAATATTGGGGACTAGTCCAAAATAATTGGGACCATTAGATACTAGAGTGCCTGGGAAAACTTTTGGTACTCCAGGCAAGAAAGACGTATCCAAGGCTCCAATTACTGCCTTGTCTCCAATCATTTGTATAGAACAGGTTACTGCCATTATAAGAAGTCCTTAAATCTTTCAGCAAATGAGAGTATCATTCCTAAGAAACCACCCTGTTTAGAATCAGATTGAGTTCCCATTGAAACTTCTACACCACCATTGAGATCAATGTAGTTACCACCCAAACTTAACTTACCCACTCCCAAAATATTAGTTGTGTTTGATGCTATATTAAAAAGTGGTGATCTTATATAACATTGATTGTCAGCACCAATAGTAACTTCTTCTGAGGCCTGTAATCTGATATTCCTTGCCTTGAATATTATATCACCATCCTGTGCATCTATCATGACGTGTCCATACTTGGCAGCAATTATCTTTGCATAACTTCCCTCTTTCGTTCTAAGTCCTACAGTTTCATAAGAACAATCTTGCACTACTAACTTATGTAATCCGTGTTTATAAAATGCGTTACCCTGACCCTCATCTGTCATTACTGAGTAATCAATATACTTACCTTTTAAGTCTCCATCAGGAATTTTGATTCCAGAAGCAACCCTAAAGCCTGGAAAGTTTCCATAATATTCTTTTGTTTTACTATTCTGCTTATCTAATTCAGCCATTAGTATCCTCCGTATCCGCCCCCACCTGATCCGCTAGACCCACTATTACCAGTATTGTTATTAGTATCAGGAGTGTCAGTTTGTTGAGGTGTTTGTTGAGGTTGAGTTTGCTGAGTTGGAGTAGTATTACTTGTCGTAGACTGGGTTGTGGTACTGGAAACATTGGTTTGTGATGTAGTTGGAGTGGTATATGTTGGATTCGTATTTGGTGTATAATTTACTGGAGCAGCTTGACCCAAACTTTCTTCTCTTGTATTGTATATCACAGGGTGTGGCGAAGTCAAGTGTACGGCTCCAACCATCTTCACATCATTATGAACATGGAACTCACCATAATAGGCATTTCCATTCACCCAACCAACTTGTGTCTTATCTAAACTGTAAACACAATCGATAACCTTGACATAAAGATTTCCGCCTGACATCGCACCCATAGGAGCAGATATTCCACTTCTACCACCAGCAACTCCACCATCAATACTTGGTGCAGCTCCACTGTCAGAAACAAAGTCAGGACTATATGATATGATTGGAATTAACTCTGCACCTAGTCCAGTTCTGGTATTTATCGTGACTGCTGGAACACTCTTGTGTTTGTCCTGACAATTTATATTATTAATTCCAGCGATAGATCCAGCTGGAGTAAGAACCAAATCAAATGTACACGCACCAACTTGTCCATTATCTCCTGGCTGATACCCTATGCCAGGCCTGTATGGAACTAAACTGGTAACAATACCAACCGCTTCACTTCCTATTCCAGAAACACCTCTAGTGGTAAAGTTGTAAGTATCAGTTCTCGCTATACCAGCAAACTGATTACTTTCTTTATCTAAGAAAGATCCTTCAGACATAGTAATATAATACTCTGTATTTGCACTTAGGTTACTTTCTGGATCAACTCTGATAATTCTATCAGATAAGAATGATATTCTAGAATCTCTTACAGGAATCCTTTCTTGAACAACATTGGTAAGTGATTCTGTAATAGTAACATCACCATTACCTTTTAGTATTGGTTCACTGAAAGTAATTGATAATGATACAGAAGTTTGAACTCCAACTGCATCATCAGCTGGGGTAGTGAAAGTGATATAAGGTGCCTCTTCGTCTGGAGATTCTGTTACAGGATACTTTGGAGGAACCACATTGGTTGCAGGGCAATACCCCTCACCAGTTGCAATCATGTAAATATCAACAATAGATCCATTAGCATCTATAATTGCTTCTGCTATTGCACCACCACCATTACGAGTCTTGTCAACGATGGTAACTTGAGGTGCAACTGAATAATTTCTGCCTGGCTCTATGATCTCTAGTGTTAATATACTTCCGTCCACAGATGAAACAATAGGTATCAGTGCAGCAGTTTTAGTTCCATCTCCATGAACTTCTACCTTCGGAGGAATACACTCACTCCATGTGAAGCCTGGCGGCACTCCATTACCTAAGTCATCTTGAGTCTTTGGATTTCTTGTTTTCTCATTACAATCAAAGAAGTCTGCGTATTCTCCTCCTAACATACTGAGAAGAGAGAATCTTGTTCTAGCATCATAAACTCCACCACCTGTATATGAGGCACCATCAGCAAACTCTTCCATCTTCTTGAAGGCCTCAACATTATCTAATACACTCGCCATGTCACCAGCTGGTTTTGTAGATAGTCCCCAACCCTGTGACCAATCCTCATACTCTTTACAAGATAATCCAGTACAAGATAGGAATGATAGTATCATGTCAATATAACTACTGATCTTTCCAAATATATTAAGAACCTTACCTAGTGATGCACTCAACCAAGATAATCCATCCATAACTGGTTTAAGAACAGCACCGATCTTATCATATATGTCTGCCAAAAGATTACCAACCATTTGTTCTATGGCACAAACTGTAGGGTTGATTGCCTTCCCAATCATATCCTTTAGCATGTCCTTTATCTTATTGAACAAATCACCCCAACTTGTATTGAACAAACAGAAAATAATATCTATGATCTTCTGTAAAGCCTTAGATATCATAGGCTTTTGTGGTTCTGGAACTATTAATGCTTGAAGATTTTTGAATAGTTTGGATAAAAGTTTTATTACCTTATCTCTTATTTTATTGATAATTTTTTTGATTGCAGCACTAATTAGTCTAGAGACTTTACCAAGTAATCTCTGTACATCTCCTATCAAGTTTTGTGCAGCATCAATATAAACTCCAGCAAACTCAGTTAAGGAGTTAACTGTAGTTAAGAAACTACCTAGTGCATGTGCTATATCTCCTAACGCATCATCTTTACATCCATTCTCTGCGGTGTGTGGTCCTAACTGAGTATCAGAAAATACTTGATCTGACTTTCTGGATTTACTTACTCCTTCTTTACCATCTTTTATTTCTCCTCCTGATTCCTCTCCATGCTTGTTGTCAGCATTGTCAGTCGGTGTTCCGCCTGTTTTATTTTTACTATTAGGCATGGTGGTTAGACCACCAATTCGACCAGAGGCAACTCCAAATGCAGATCTTTCTGCTCCTACTGTTGCTGACATGTCAGCATTTTCAGGACCTTCTTCACTGATAGTTCTCGCTAAGGCACCAAATACCACTGGTTGTTGTGCTTCTTCGCCATCCATAAAGAAACCAAAAACAGTTTCTCCTCCAACCATTCGTGAACTTTCACCAAAGCAACCCTGTCCAGATCCAGAAGTTGCATCCACCAGAACATGAGCCCAAGGCAAATCTACCTCTGGCATGACCTGTTCATCAAAAGGATGGTATCCTATTATTCTAACTTTGCATCTAAATGCCCACCCAGCATCTGTATCGGTGGATTCATTTCGCCAAACCTCTGGGTCAGCTACTCTACCAATCCACCATACGAATCCGTCTCGTCCAACAAAGTTGGTCTTTAAAAGGGCACTGTCTAGCATTAGTCGTCATAAACCAAGCATTCTGGTTCGTCAGGGTGCATATCACAAAATAGTTCTAAAGCGTTAGGGTCATGATGATCTCCCGCTTTAATTTCATCTTTGTGATGTTCTGCGTATGTTTCTAATTCCTCTAGTTCCACTTTAGCGTGTCTGCGTGCTGCAGGGCTTGCTAATGGATCGCTAACGATCTTTTGATCTTTTTCAATGTGTTTTTCTATTGATTCCATAGTTTCTCCTATTGTATTCCATATGAATCTCGTATGAGATTCAGAGAGGTAATGTTTGTACCCTCATTTATTTCAAAGTGGTGTCTTAAAGCTCTGATGAGATAAAAACCACTAAGTTGTTTATCACCTTGTTTTGTTCCTCGTCCACCTGATTCCTCAGGACCGACTTGAGGGAAAACAATTTTAATCACCTGACCAACTCGTAAGTTGATGTTACATGGTATAATAATATTTAGTGACTGTTGGAACAGCAATGTGTAACGAGAGAAAGATTTTGCCATGTCAGCATTATCTCTTCCACTGTCCATAACTTCATCATCAGATTTAGTTATAGTAGGATCCCACATCCCTGTGTCTCCAATTCTTACTAAAACTCTAGAAGCAAATTTAGAGATATCCCCTTGTGGTATGGGAACATCACTACCAGCGGTCTCTACATTCTCGTCTCCAATTTCGTCTTGAAGATTATACAATAAGCCGTCCACCTTCCATGTTAAAGGATTGTAGAAATATGTCAAGTTAGAGTATAATCCAACTCTTAAATTTTTCTGTAAATTTGTTGTTTTATCTGTATAATGAGAAATTATCTGTTTTTCATTCTCATCTTCACCCCTACTAAGCACACCTGAGTATGTATATGTGTCTATCTGATGGTCTCTCTGTAGATCTTTACTACTGGTAGGATACTCTGCTTGAGTTGCATCAATCATTTTGTCAACTGATCTGAAATTAAATCCATCATAGTTCTCATAGAATAGGTATCCAGCAGTTCCTTTTGCAGTGCTTTCAGTTGTTCCCTTGACTCCAGCTGTACTAGGAATTGCTTTAGGGCATAACCATGTGCAAGTGTGAAATGGTTTCCTATTATTACCTATGAATCCATATGGAGTTACAGTATCTTCTATGGTTGATATTCTCTCACTATCTACTTGAAGTATGTCCTCTAGAATATATTGTATGTGTAAGTGTATTGGTGCTCTTGGGAATCTAATTTGACACCTAGCGGTCTCATTCTTCAAATTTTCCAGAGTACAACACTTAAGAGTAAATATTTCTTGTCCTTCAGTTTGATTTAACCCTTCAATACCAACAACATATAGTGGGTTTTTATCTTCATCACTGAAAGTTATATCTCCATAGGCAGTTCCAATCTTAAGATCAATCCTTTCATAACCTCTGATAGGAATTAAACTGTACAAAGCAGAGGTGTTTGATATTTTTAACTCAACAGAAATAGATGGGGATAGTAAATCCTCATAGTAATCAAAGGCTACCACCGCTGGTGTGATGTCAAGTCTGTCAGCACTACTTTTCTTAACATCTTCCGATCCACCCTTTTTGAATGTTATCTCATTCTCAGGAGTTATTATAACCTGTTTAAATTGTGTCTTTTGAAGTGATGACATTAACTAGCACCTAGACTTTGGAGTTGCATTGCAGAGAGAACCTCAGTTGGACTTGTAGGAAGAACTATAATCTCTTCGCTTGATCCCCCACCCTGATTTGGTTGTACATTTGGCGATGGTGTAGGTGGTGGAGGTAACATCACTATTGTTTGTCCGCCGCCCATTCCACCAGAAGGATCATCATAATCCATGTATTGATTTGGTAGGTTCATGGCAGTAACCATTTCTTGAGACGGTTCAACAGATGATACATCACTCTTTGTATTCATTTCTCTCAAGTTAATTACTTTTGCAGCAGCTTCTACCTTAGTTATACTACCATCATTATTCGCATCTAGACCTTTGTTTGCTTCGTATCTTCCTTCATACTTCTCATTGATTGCACCTTCACCAAAGAGAACAAAGTCATCTGGTTTACCTACAGCAACAGGGAATAATACACTCATATACAAGTCAGAGACATCAGCTTTCTCTCCTCCCATACGACCTTGAAGGTTGGTTTCAAGATACTTATCAACATATGATAGTTGTTCTGATCTAGACATTTGAGATAATTCTTCTGTACTTGTCCCCAGTGACTTAGCTGTGTCAGGCATAAACTGTATCAAACCAGTAGCACCAGAACCAGCCATGTTCTTTGTTGCTGGATCAAATGTACCACCAGTTTCAAAGTCCATCATAGCAAGGAGATCATTCTGTGGTATGTTATACTTCTCAGACAAATCAGATATACCTGACATGAACTTTTCATCCCCTGCAACCTCTGGTGGCAAATCGTAACTAGTTTCTGATTGAGGTGTTACGTCATCACCCATTGCTGTTTGTAATGGTTGAGCTCTAGAAAGATAAACTTCTGAAATACCATCTTGTATCGTTGCTTCTTCTTTTTCTTGTTTACCTTTACTTGGGAAAGGATTCTTAATACCCAACCACTTAGGACCTAGGTATCCATCATCCTTTTCACTACCGATAACATCTCTAACAACATTTGCTGCCTTTGAGTTATTGATGGCACTTGCAACTTTCTTTGTTGTTTCGACAGTGCCTTTGATGAAATTACCAAGTCTTTCAAAGAATCCAGGCCCTTTCTCACCAAATAACATTCCCTGCTTAGATAAGAAAACAAACTTATCTATTGCTTCCTCAAAAGCATCTAAGTCTAGACTTTCTTTCTTAGCAAAGGGATCTTTCTTTTTCTCTTCAGTAGGTTCTTCCTCTGAATCTGGTTGTATTTGTGGTTCTTCTGGTCGTTTAGTACTTAATTCTGATTTCTGTTTTTCAAGTGCATCCTTGTTCTTATCAACATTTGCATCAACATTTTTCTTCCCTTTGTCTAGACTTTTTTTCTCTGCATCTAAATCTTTCTTCATGGCTTCTTCATCGCCACCATACTGTTGATTTAATATGTCTGTAGAAGATGCTGCTCTTGCTTTCATAGCACCACCCAATACAATAGGAAGTATTAAAGCACTACCTAGTAAAAGTTTTTTAACTTTTCCACTCTTACCACCTTGAAAATTCTTTGCGAACTTTCTCGCTTTATTCATTTTCTGTGGACTGGGTATATCACCAGTGATACCCTTACTAGTCGTTCCCATGAAACGGGCGAATCTAGATATGATACTCTCTGAATTATCTACAGAACTTTGAGCTTTCTTTCTTACTTTTGACAGAGCTGATTTATTCATTACATTGCATCCACTATGTTAAATACAGATCTGGAATAATGTACATGAATGTTATTCATATCAATAGCAGGGAGGAGAGGCACGTTATTCTTCACAGTATTCTCTGTTCTCTGTATTGGTTGTTGTTTTGAATCAGCACCACCAGAGGCAGGGAGAGGAACAGGAATTATACCACCATCAGGCTGAAGAGCAGCAACTGACTTAGGTGATTTGGAAACATCTTTAGTAACTTCAGATATACTCTCCAAACTCTTTGGATCTGCAACTGCCGAGGAAGTACCCTTTCCTTTTACTCCGCTACCTCTCTTATTACCTTTCTTCTCTCCCTTTGATGCAACTTCTTCTTTCTGTTCACCCATCTTATTAGCAATGAACTTACCACCTGTGATAAGACCACCAGCTAGTATTCCCATAGGACCTATAGGAACTGGGATAGCAGTTTGTTCTTTAAGTACATCTTTTTTGCCTGGGTCTCCCTGAGATCCAAGTTGTCCTCTGTTTCCTTTACCACCAGATTCTCCCTTATCTCCCTTGAGAAAATTTTTGATTCCATCTACATTTGATCCACGAGAATCAAAATCAAACATATTCATTGTAAGTTGATCCATCACCCCACCAGCGATTCTCTTCAATCCCTGTGGTTTCTCCTCCTCCTTTACTGGATCTACTGTGGTTTTCTCTCTCACCTCGGAACCAGTCTCCTCACCGCCTGATGTGGGAGTAACAATCATCTTCCCATCTTCTACTTTCAATAAAGCATTAGGTGACTTACCACCCATTGGCTCATCTTGTGGTTCTACTTTAGATTCTGTCTGTTCCTTCTTAGTTTCTTCTACCTGATCAGTTTTCTCATCTTTTTTGTCATCTTTCTTTTTATCTTCCTTGTCTCTTTTATTCTTTCTCGCTTTCTTCTCTATTAAGTTAAGTTCTTTTTGATACTTCTGTACTACATCATTAAACCTTTCAGCATCTATTTCTTTCAAGAATCCACTAATTTTAGGATCATCTTCTTTCTTCCTACCAAATGCCTTTTTCGCCAAGAAAGCACCGCCAGCAAGTATTCCAGCACCTAGTGCTAGTTTACCCCCGACTGCAGCAGCACCCATGACTGCTGGGGCAGCTTTCAGTGCCATTGCCATCAGTCCAACTCTGGCAACAGTTTTTATCAGACCTTTAAAGAATCCACCTCCAGCCTTTCTTGGTTTGGCTTTCGACATCTTGTCAATAAGATCGACAATTATACCCTTCGCTTCCTTTATAAACTCCAAGTTCTGCTGTAGAGATCCCTTCAATCCATTTAAACCAGAAGCAAAACCGTTTAGTGAGTTTAATCCGCCATCGAATATCTTACCCAAAAATGCGTTGGGATCAAATAAATTTGCTTTATTACTTACTTTCTCTGATAATTTTGGAACGAGAGCCTGAACTTTACTCTCTACAAGTCTGTTGACTTTTCTTACACCACCTTCTTTTAGGTCTGGTCTGATTGGTTCAAGTAACTTAGTATTTGGTAATAGACTTCTACCCTTTATCTTACTAAGACCTGTGTTGACCTTACCCTTTACCTTGTCTAGAACACTTCTACCCTTACCAAATAAACTGCTAGACTTTACTCTCTTTCTAGCTTTAGAAAGTTTCTTACCAATATTCAGAACAGATCCAAAGTTAGCCATTCTTGATTTGTGCTTCTCTAGCTTTTTGTTTTAGGTTTTCTTCTTCAATATGTAATCTAAGTAATCCAACGTAGATGTCTCTTTCCCAAGGTGTCATACTTTCTATCTCCCATAGGGAATATTTATGGAACTGCATGAGAGCGAAATTGATTTTAAAGTATGTCTCAAGATTAATATGAGACATACCTAAGCGAAAAAATCCGTTAGCCCCTCTAGCACTACAGTATTCTCTTTCTTGGTGTTTGGATTGACTACCTTAATTGTGTGTTGCAACTTAGGCATGGTCTCAAAAAACTTTTCAATCTTTGCAAACTGAGCTGATGTCAATGATTCGACCCATTCTTTTAGTTCCTTTTTGGTACACTCAGCTGCTGTAAACATCTCTTCATCATTATAAACCATATCAATACATGATGATATAATACCAAATGATTGTTCCACAGTGTCAGTGTCTTCTGTGAAGTTAGTTTCAATAAACTGATTAAGAGAAGGGTACTTCATCTTGACAGTGTATCCATCACCAATCTCAATATCTGTAGAATGTTCTTCAGATTTCACAACTTGTATATCGTTGATAGGAACATTAACTGCAACCTCAGTCTTTCCATCATCACCACATGTAACAAGTAAATCTATTGATTCACCAACAGATTTGGCACGGATGTTCAAAAATAAGTATTCAATATCAAAGGCAGGCAGTAGTTCTATCTTGATTCCTCTGGTTATGACGCAGGCTTTTATAACTTGTTTGACTGCGTTTGTTATCTCTTTCTGGTTTGCACCTTCTAAAGCAAGTATGAGTATCTTTTCTTCTTTTACCAGAAATGGTCTGTACTTTACAGTCTTTCCACTTGAAGGTAATACCAATTCATGCTCAGAGGTCGTAATCTTAGGTAAAGGCATAATATGTAATTATTCTCTATTATTTAGAGGAGTTTTTTAAGCTATATCGTTAGGAGGAGGAACAAGATCACTAGTTCCCAATGGTGATGATGATGTGTTTGAATTCTTCTGGAATGACTTTGCACCATCAAGTAATACTCTTTCTGTGAGTCCTTTTCCAGCTGCGTCTCTTCTTGGTAAAGTTTCTTCCATCACTCCCTCTTCACTCTTATTAGATATTATAACATACCTATCATAAGCAAATTCAACTGTCACTTGTAATACTGTAGAATTTTGATATGTTAGTGCAACGTCTTGTACAGCAGTGGGGAAAATATTCAAGAATTTATAACTTATAGCTTCTGGTTGGAACTTCTCTCCAGCAAAAACAGTTTTCTTTGGATCATCTATCCCATTATTTCTCAATCTAGATAAGTGACTTCCAACATTTCTTTCAAATTTGGTAATAGACATCGTTTTCTTATATTCATTAGGATATCTAAATCTGTGGAAACCGTGTCTATCTAAACTTGCGTTGAAGTGTCCCGCTCTACCATTTGTGCTGGTAGTGCCACCAGAAGAAAAGTATAGTGGGTTTATAAAATTTATCCACTCTTGAAATAATCTCAATGATGTGTAATCTGCTGGGATATAGTAAGTTATGGCAATATCATTATACGCTCTCTGTGTTGCAAATTTCTCAGTTATACCTTGTCTACTTCCAACTTCTGATACAAGAGCCATACTAGCACCAGGCAATAAAGCCTCAGTTGCAAGTAAATCGAATCTCCTCATACTCAACACATCATCAAAAACACCACATGATGTCAAGTACTGTTCTAAAGAATTCTCTTCTCTAAATCCAGCTACTCCAGCCTGTGCGTTACTACCAACCTTAGCAAGATCCAAAGTTACTTTGTAGAAAGTAGATAAAGAAGGAGCTCCCAGTGCGGTTTGGAAATCTTCTACAAAATCAACGTCAAGACCTTGAGGAGATCTCATTGATGATGTAGTAACATCAGCTCCAAATGGTGCTATCTTTTGAAAGTGTCCTTGTACTGTTCTATTTTCAGCCATCTAAATATAGTTATGACATACCATACTATGTATATGGCTTATAAGGGAAAATTTAAACCAAGACATATAAAAAAGTATAAAGGTGATCCCACTCAGATCATTTACCGCTCTCTTTGGGAGAAAAAGTTCATGGAATATTGTGATCTTACTGAGAATATAAGTCAATGGCAGTCAGAAGAATTTTGGATTCCATATAAAAATCCCATAGACAGGAAGATGCACCGATACTTTCCAGACTTTTTTATAAAGTATGCTGATTCTAATGGTAAAAAAAGATCTGTGGTGATTGAAGTTAAACCCAAGAAACAATGTAAAGCTCCACCCAAGAACCCAAAGAAAAAAACTAGAGCATGGTATCACGATGTGCATACATGGGTTGTAAATGAGGCAAAGTGGAAAGCAGCAGAACAATACTGTGCTGATAGAAAGTATGAATTTAAGATCATGACCGAAGACGATTTAGGTATATCTCATGATCGCAGAAGATATTAAACAACAGGCCAGTAATAGAAACAGAAGTGGTGCATGGTATGTTAATGCACTGTCTAGTGCTTTATCAGAAGTACAAAATCCAGATGTAAGTACACAAGATACTGCTGGAGTAACTGTTGGGGATCTATTTTTCTTCTCATACAGTCCATCTTTTCCAGAAAGATATGAGTTTTGGGATACTCAACCACTAGCAGTTGCACTAACTTTCTATAGAGATGGGTTCTTAGGATGCAATTTACACTATGTAAATCCAAGTTATCGTGATGCAGTTGCAGTGAGCTTACTAAATAGCGGTGGCGGGGCAGCAGTTCCCAAAAATACCATACACAAATACCTGTATTCTGGTATAGGAAACTTACAAAAAGTTCCAAGATCAGAAGATTGGGGAGAGATTTCTAAACTACCAACAGAACAGTTTATAAATCCAAACGGTATGAAGTATCCCAAATATAGAGCTTTTAACTGGAAGAAATGACCGTAACATCAGTATTCCCAAATGATGCCAAGATATATGGCCAAGAGATAAGGACTGACACTCCTATCCAACAGACGGTTGATGGCGAGGTTCAGAACTATAAGGTTTTCTATAAAAAAGAACCATTGGCAGACGTTGGTGTCACTGTTATTTTACCTGTGGATGACACTGGTAAAGTTTTACCTCAGGCAGAGCCAATATACAAAGATGGAGTGTGGGATAGTAGTAAGATTACAGCAAAGGAGTTTGAGACATATGGTCGGGGAAGTAAAAGACAATCAAACGTAACTATAACCAACTTAGAAAAATTAGATACAAACCCACCAACATTTACAGGGAAAATAAACGATAATATAAAACAGAAGGTAACAGGACATGCAGAAGCAGTTGGTCATAAAAGACCAGAGTACACTAAAAAAAGTACTTATTCAACCGATCTCGAAAGACAAATTGAGAGATTACAAATAAAAGCTGAAAATTCTGGAGGAAGGTCTCAAGTTGCTCTATGGAATAAAATTAATAGATTGCAGAAGAAGTTGGATAATGAAAATAAGTTATTACTGCCAGGCGGTGCTACTGGTGCTATAGTCAGAGGATCTAGTAATTATGATACAACAGACGATGTAATGTTCGCTACGGCAGTATCGTATCCGATGGATATGTCTGATCAACAGGATCGTTTTAGTATTACATGTTATTCATATCAGGCTCCCTATGCTACATCATTTGCATCTAAGACTGTAGGATCAGCATATGGTGCTCAAAGATCTTCACCATACAGAAAGAAGATAGGTGCTGGGATCTACCTACCCATGCCTAATAATATGATAGATGGTAACTCAAGAAAGTGGGAGGAAGATAATATAAACTTACAAGCACTGGAAGCAATAAGAGCATCATCTAACTTTGGAATTGCAAACATTGTGATGTCCAAACTTGGTCTTGGTAGATTCACTGGTTTTGTAAGAAACGCAGTTAATACTTCTAGAAGTTTAAGTCAGCAATCTGGTAGACAAGAACTAATGGCGAATGAAATCAGTCAATTAGTTGGAGAAATGGGATACGATGTCAGTGCTGATACTATACTGAGTAGATCTGCTGGAGTTATTGCAAATGCCAATACAGAATTATTATTTGCTGGTGTGTCTTTAAGATCATTTGAATTTAATTGGGTGATGAGTCCTAGAGATAGAAGGGAGGCGGCACAAGTAAGAATGATAATTCGTGCTTTGAAACAATGGTCTGCTCCTAGAAAACTAAAGAAACTTGTATCTGGAAAAACTGGTACTGAGGCTGGTGGAACAGGACAGGCTGGTGGTCCTAGTTACTTCTTGGGAACTCCAAACATATTCAGATTAAGATATCTTACATCTGGTGGTAGAGATATTCTTGGTGTTAACAAGTTCAAACCATGTGCTTTAACCGATATAAACCTTAACTACACTCCAGAGGGAATGTGGATGGCATATGAAGGTGGTCAACCAATTTCTGTACAGATGTCACTCAAATTTAACGAATTAGAGCCTATATACAATACAGATTATAGTTCTGATATTGCTAAGGGAAGGGCATTTGACTCAGGTGATCCAGAATCAACTGGAGATTTGATGCCTATTAGTGTTATAAGACAAGATTCACCATATACAGCTGACGTAGGATACTAAAATGCAAGGATATTTTTCATATCTACCAAATATTAATTACGTCTCTAGATCTACCGATAGGAGTTCTAATGATGAATTTATACCTGTAAAAAATATATTCAGAAGACCTAAACTTCGTGATGATATGTTGAGTGTTGTCACCGCTTTTGATGATTTTACAATCGTGGGTGATGGAAGGCCAGAACAAGTGGCACAGAAATTATATGGAGATCCTAGATTTGATTGGGTTGTATTGATTGCAAACAATATCACAAAGGTAAGAGATCAATGGCCTCTTTCAGAGAATGACTTTAGAAAATTTATTCTTGATAAGTATAAAACTGATGATGAATTATCAAAGGTACACCACTATGAAACTAAACAATTACTAGATGATAATGGCAGATTGGTTGTTCCAAGAGGATTGCGTGTCAACTCTAATTTCAATATAAGTTATCTGGAAAGAAATACTATAAGGCAAACAACAATTCCGTATAGTGGAGTAAATCTAAATCCAGCAGTAACAATAGACAATGCTGGGACTGCTAGAGATGCTAATGGTGATATTATTATTCACAATAATATTTTCCCTGTATCTAATTATGAATTTGAATTAGATATCAATGAAGCTAAAAGAAAAATCAAGGTTGTAAGACCAGCATACCTGAGTCGTATAGTATCAGATATGGAGGACGTAATGAAATATAAGAAGTCGTCTCAATTTGTAACCAAGAGACTTAAAAATGCAGATAACCCCAGACTAAGGGGAGGCTAAAAAAAAGGGGTCGTAAGACCCCTTTCTTATTGTTTACTCTTCAGCGAGTTTTTGGAAGTAACTCAGAGCATCATCCTCTTCTTCTGTAGATGCAGTTGCAGCTGCAGAGAGATTAGATAATTCCTCATCAATGGTAGCACCTTTACCCTCACTCAAATCTTCTAGATCTTCATCAGCGACTCTTCGTGTAGGAGTAACTACTTGCTTAGTTCCAAGAACTGTATCTAAACGTGACTTAAGTTGTTCATATGTCTTGAACTGATCAGGAGCAGTGAACTCACTGAGGTCATAGATCTTATCGTAGATCTTTTCTAACTCAGCATCATCATCTAGAAGTGCCTCTACCTTACCGAACTCTGAACTATCATAGTTCCAGAATCCAGCAACCTGTTTGATCTTTAACTTGAAGTTAGCACCCTTCCAGAAATCGAATGGGTTGATTGCTTCCTCATCATCAAACTCAGGTTGCATTGCGGCAGTCATCTTATCAAAGATTTTCTTACCAAACTTGTATAGTTTGACTTGTCCTTCGTTCTCAGGATTACTTGAATCTTTTACAACGTAGACATTTGCATAGTAAGAAAGCTTACGCTTTTGTTTACGAGCAATATCTTTATCAGACTCACGACCACTGTTCCAGAGACTTCTGTTGAGTTCTCCTACAGGATCATCTTTACCAATAGTTGTTAAAGAGTTTTCTATATACCAACCGCCTGTTCCTTGGAAAGCGTGACTCCAAACTTGAGTCCATGGCAGTTCACAATTAGCATGTGCAGGGAGGAATCGGATAACTGCGTATCCATTACCTGCTTTATCTACAGCTGGTTTCCAAAGACGTTCATCAGTATTGTTACCCTTCTCATTAAGTTTCTCAACTTTCTTCATTAACCTTTCAGTTAAAGAACCTGAGCGGGATTGTTTTTTTAATGCAGCAAATGACATTAATATTCTCCGTATTGTTGTATTGTTGGATTGTTTATATTATAAGTTATATTGATGATATTGTCAATCTTTTGGTAGATTGTTTTCCAATTTGTTTAGGGTATCTTCCAAAGTATCAAAAAATTCTGAAATATTTTGATTTGGTTGAAGACCTAAAAACCTGGCAGATTCTAAAATCTGTTCTTTCATCTCAAGTGCATCAGCATCTTCCTTCTCTAGTTGCAAACGAAACATAAAGTTCTTTTGCTTTTCGAGAAGTTTTTTCATCTTTTGAATATGTAATAGTCCTCCCTCTTGTGTGGGATTTCTCATACCATTAATCGCAAGACCTGTCATAATATCTTCTTGTAACTCCTGTATCTCGGCCATTGCGGCTCTGACTGCTGGAGCTTTAAAAAATTCACTCATTGTACGATTCTAATACACAACTATTTATCTGTTTTAGCAGCCCACATCGGTAGGTATATCAGGGTAAAAGCACTACCCCAGAAGGCAAGAAAAACGTATAAATGACTACCTCTGTGAGGTGAAAATGCAAACCCTAAAGCGGTAACAATCACCCAAACGTAGTCTACTATACCGTGAAAGGTTTGCCACCCATCACCGTATTTTTCTATAAGATTTTCTCTCTGCTTTGCAGCCCAAGGAGAGACATGTCTCATCATGACAAATCCCTCATTAAGGAACATAATAGTGAATCCTATCCAGAATATCATAGCGGTAATTTAGATCTCGAAGTTCTCTTAAGATAATTTAGTTCAGTTGCTTCTGCTTTCAACTTATCTTTGAGAGGCTTAGAAATCAATTTACCAACTGATTCAAATTCAATGTTTTTCTCTTCACAATAACTTACCAGAGCTTCAATATAATTAAGCTCAGTGGTTAGTACAAGTTGCTCAATGTCACTTGTGAATTTGTTCTGACAGAGAAATTTCTCTTTTATCAGTTCGTTAACTTCTTTCTCCATACTCTCCGAGCTTGTGGGTGACGAATTCTTTAATATACTTGGTAAGAAGTTTAATATAGTCACCTTTGTTTCTTTTTTCATAAACGTGGACATCTCCATTATCAGCGACCATCAAAGTCACAATTTTATCTACTGCGATACCTGTCATTTCAAAGTACATACAAGCATATGCAGTTTCTTGAACAAAGTAGTTTTCCAACCACTTTTCTGGTTTAATCTTTTTAGATGTTTTGAAATCAATTATTGCTAGTTCACCATCATATTCGGCGATGCAATCAACTCTTCCAGCGATACCAAAATACTCACTATATAGGGGCTTTTCCAAAGCGTGAATATTATCTATTCTATTTAAAGCTTCTCTTGCAGCGATCAACCTTGCTTTGGTTGTCGGTAATACGTCCTTGATAGAATTGATATCTTCATTTAAAAGATACTTCTCGACTAGATCATGAAACTTTGTACCTCTATCGGTAGCAACTTTCGTAATCTTATTGGCTTCCTCTTCACCAACTTTCTTACGCCAGTTTATGAAAGTCTGACGATTATAGAAACTTGTAATAGAGGTAATAGAAGGAGCTTTCTTTCCACTCGGAAGAGTGTAATATCTGACCCCATCTATGGTATTGGCTTCTAACTCAAAATCACCAAGTTTATTCAAATGAGTAAACGTCATAAAGAAAGAGCGAGTTTAGTAACCAAGTAATTTCTTACTAGACCCGAGCGAACAATATCATCTAAACCAAATTCAACAACACCAAAATCATCTTCCATGATTTCAATTATGCGTTTAAAGTCTAAGATGCCATTCTTCTCATTGGACTTAGTAAGATCCGTTTGAGTAGAATCACCACAAAATAATATTTTACAGTTATCTCCTACTCTTGTTATTATACTATCTAACTCATGAAAATTCAAGTTCTGCATCTCATCTACTAACACAATGCAATTATCAAGTGTTGTTCCCCTGATAAATGATGTACTCCAGAATGAAATAGTCTCTTGAGCTTTTAAATTACCGTATAACATTTCAAAGTCGTTGTCTGATGGCATTTCAAACATATACTTTACCATATTCTTATATGGAATCTGATAGAGTGATGACTTATCCTCGTGGTCGCCTGGCAAGAAACCAATCTCTCTTGTGGAAACCAATGACCTAACAATATACACCTTATCATATGGTGTCATTTCGTCAAGTACATCTTTGAGTGCTAGATACAGACTTATAAATGTCTTACCTGTACCAGCACAACCATATCCAAATATATTTTTACCCTTAGCATATTCATCAAACAAAAGTTTCTGGTTATCTGTAATAGGTTCTACATCAACCAAGACACTATTGTTAATTGGTCTTTTCCTACGTCTTTGTTTAGCACTCATTCCAACGCCAACAGTACTATCACGATGCTGACTATTAGTATTCCTTCTTTTTTTAGTTGACATACTTAAACAATACCTCTCTTGGCTAAACGACCCTGTATTCCCGCTGACTTTTCAGATTTCTTTAGAATCTCACCCCAGCCTGGATGTTTGTTGGTGAGTTTGTCTTTCCACTCTCCAACTTCTCCCACGCCTGGCACTGTTGATGGATCTGAATAATCTCTATCCCATTCGGGGTTGTCAGTTTTCCATTGATCCCAATCGTGAATACTCATTTTAACTTCTTTCTGTTCACCAGTTGTTTTGTTGACCACAGGGTATGTTGCCATTAAGATTCCTCTCCGTGAAGTTCTTGTTTGATTTGTTTTTGAATTTCAACCACACCATTTCTCCATTCTAATGCTTCAGCAACTATTGGAAATTGTTCTATGAACACCGTTTTACAGGCATGTGCAATGTCCATGTGTTCCTTCTGAGTTCCATGAGCGGATCTCAAATCAATATAATGTATCCATGATCTGCAAGAACCTGTCATGTAGATCCTTGTGGGTGTGCATAGTGGTAAAACCATTCTGGCACATTCTTTTGCAACTCCTTCCTCCAACATCTGTTGATATAAGGCGGTTGCAGAGTCAAACAGAGTTTTCATTTGTAATTCTAACTTCTGTTTGACAAAATCGTCAAGATCGTTTGTTGAATTTTGACGATTCTTTAGATCTTGTCTTCTAAGATCTGGGATAGGAATGACTCCTAATTGTGTACTATCAGCATAACGCTGAGAGAACTCTTGAAAGGTAAATGATCTATGACGTAGAATCTGTGCTGCAATAGCACGAGTCGTTTCAATTTCAAGAGTCATACTAGATTGTTCAAATACTGACCAGTGATTATGTTTGATACAGTATTTTAATAGTCCAGCAAACTTTTCGTTGTCCTGATTCTTAGGATTAGAGACTCTGGCAATATGTGCCATAGTCTTCTCTGCGTCAGGTGTAATACTTAATAATTTTACGTCCATTACATCTCTTCTTGATCGGCATACGTCACACGGTTTTCACCATTACTAACATAAGCAGTGGGATCAGAATAAACTTCTGCTTCCAACTCCTCAATAACAGTTTTCAAATTCTTAATGATAAGTTTCAAATGATTTTTATCCATGTCAAATAAAATAATTAAAGTTAATCACACACCTACGAAGTTCGTCAGTTGGAGAGCATCCAGCATGTAAGGTATTTGAATTAAATACTACCATACGATTAGCCACACTGTCAACCTTTGTACCATCTTCAAATCTGGTATAACCATCATTACTATTTACATAGTAGATGGAAGTGATACAATCGTCAACGTCTGTGTGTAGATCGTACTCCTGTCTTTCTGATGTTCTCATATTTAGATTAGCCTTTATTCTCACTATTGAGATGGGTTCCAACTCATTAATGATAGGCATGAGATTATAAAAGAACTGACTTCTAGGTTCAAACTGTGCATAAAAGACATGACACATCTGGTAATACCCATCGTCAGGAGTGTTAACACCTTTTCCAAATTGCCATGTAAAAGAAGAATCCTCCATCAAAGCTTTGCGGAGGACTTCATAATCATCAGGTTTTAAAAAATCATCAATTACTTTCAGTTTCATATCCTTCTGCTTCTTTCAGTAATTCTGACACAAACTTCTCTGTGCCGTCCATAGTCTTGATCGCAAACAAATTAGATTTCATATATTTCTTTGTCTTCTTATACTTCTTGATGAGTTTCTTATACTCATCTAAATTCATGTTAACTTTTCCATCTTCAGCCATTTAAAATGTCCCCCTCGAAGTCCATCATAGCAAGTAAAGTATCATAAGGAATCCATGCAGGGTCTTCATTACCAAATCGCACTTCAACTTCCTTGATATTTTTTTGGTAAAATCTGCTGTAAACAGTTCTTACATTTTTCACAACACTCATAGGATTAATCATTTACGTTTTTGATTTGGCTTTTTAGATGAAGTTTTTTTCTTATCTGGGTTGAGCATGTCCTCATCCCATAGTTTAGGGGATATTCTACCATCAGATTGTTTCCAACCTTTTAGTCCTGTCTTGTACTTATCATAATAATGATCGAACATTTCTACTGCTTTTTGACACAAAGTAATGTCATAACAAGTCTTACCTTCCTTCTCATACTCAACAAGATATGCTGTATATGGTAGTTTGGGATTCTTTGCTAATTTTGGATCGCAGTCTTCGTGAATGATTTTCAACTTCTGTTCCCCCAAGTAATTTCTGGATATGCTTCTGCCACTAATTCCTTAGTGATATTGTATTTTGTAGTTAGGAGTTTGTCCTTGACAAGAACAAGAATCTGTGCTTCTGGTTCTGGTAGTGTCTGGAGAATATTAATGAATATACTCTCTCTTTTGATCTTATTCAAAGCATCATCACCACCTTTTACAAAGCGATAGAATTGCCTTGCAGAATTACGAATAGTGGTTCTTTGTGGAATACCTTGTTCTCTATTCGCTTGAACATCACCCTCTACAGGTTGATATGGTACGTCTCCATCTGGCAACATAGAAACCACAGTTTCATCAAAGTTCCAAATCATCACCATTTTGAAAGAGTCATCTCCATGAGTGCGGAGAAGTTCAATCTTCTTAGCTTTTACTTTCTCAGAATCTACTGCTTCTAAGATTTCATTTACCATAGGATTTGGTGGCAGTGTTTTCTTTTTAACTGTCACCGTCCTTGGTTTTGTTGTCGTTTTACGAGTCGAAGGTTTTCTCCTAGTTGCGGATCTAGTCTTCGTCGTCTTCTTCGCTGTCGTCATTGTTTTCAAACCTCACGGCTACTATTTCATCAGGAATTAGATTCCCATTTTCATCATACATCTCAGGATGTGCGTATGCACTCTGATTCTGCATATTGACGTAATTGTTTTGTTGGGCTAACCAGCCAATTATACCACCTAATATCAAAAATGTAAAGCATAGTATACTGAATATTACAAGAAGTGCTGATGATTCCATTGGATTCCTCCCAAGGTTAATTACTGGTTTTCTTTTTTATATCTAGTGATAGTCTAAACTCTCTGCCAAATAGTGAGAGTTTGATATCAAAGAACTTTGGCGTTTGTTTAGGCGGTTTCTTTTTATCTCCTTTGAGTATGAGTTCTATGCCTTTATTTATGTCCATATCACTAGGTATCATTAGTGTAAACCCTATGTTCTTTCAGATATTTTAAGGTTTGATTTGCATCACCAATAACCTTATCATCTAACATAACTTGAGGTAAGGCAAGGACATTGGGGAATTTAGATTCAAACTCCTCCTTTGTAAAGTCTTTGTGTAGTTCTTTAAATTCATAAGGTTTACCCAACATATCAAAGACCACTTTTACTTTAAAACAAGCAGGGCATTCTTCTTTTCCATAAATTGTAAACATAATTAATACTCGATTACTTCTACTTTTCCCCAATCGTGCTCAAAAACACATATGGCACCGTGGGATTCTTCGTTAAAACATATTGTAAGATATGCGGATAGTTTTCTACCATCTAAACCTCTGTTAATTTTGTCACCTACAAAAAGAACCCGACCTTCTATGTGGTCGAGTCTTGCAATAGAACCCTTACGGATTGCTATAGTTTTCGCAGTATCTAAGAAAACTTTCTTCGATTCCTCTGGTATTGGTTTTACCTTGCGATACCCATAGGTGGCAGAATTCGTAGAGATTACGGACATTTTCGAGAGTGTTGTATTTTTTTAAAGAAAGAAATGTTTGTTGGCGTAGTGCCATACGTTCATCACGATATCTTAAGTCACTCATTTTCCTCTTCCTTCTCCATCCTGTCAATAGCGGTGGTCATCCTGTCAAACAAGGTCTCAGTTCCTTGTATATTGTCAAGGTGTGCAATAATACCACCTAATTCTCTTACCACATAAGGTTTCTCTACTCTTGCTGCAAACGCAAGTGCGTCACGAAGGTGGACTTCTGCCTTCTTGAGACTTTCTGAGGTTTGTTCTGATAGTGCCATTAGTCTTTCTTAATTGAGTTCCAATCGTCTTGGAATAACTGTAGTCCCTTGTCAGTTAAGATGTGATTATACATCTTACCAAATATGGAAGGGGGCATAGTTACTACGTCTGCACCTACTGAAAAACACTGTGCAACATCTTTTACATTCCTAAGAGACGCAGCAAGAACCTGAGTTCTTGACATATGTTCTTTATATAGATTTGCGATG
>VMHT01032307.1_pt1 | contig 39457 bp, 48 predicted proteins | sample 4693611 | NCBI WGS metagenome assembly VMHT01 (sample SAMN12280063, study PRJNA550983) | marine metagenome | isolation source: seawater sampled from same location over 5 years 0.02-0.2 micron viral filtrate | place: USA: collected off the coast of southern California halfway between the port... ...
GCAATGTTAACTTCAGATCATATAATAGACATTGGGCCTGAGGCAGGTGTGAATGGAGGTAGAGTTGTGGCTCAAGGCAACATTGAAGAAATTAAAAAAAATATAAATAGTCTAACCGGTGATTACTTGTCAGGTAGAAAGTATATATCAATTCCAAGATCAAGAAGGCCTGCAAAAAACGGAAGGTATTTGCAAATTACAGGATGTACAGGAAATAATTTAAAAAATGCAAATCTACATATACCGCTAGGTACTTTTACATGTGTCACTGGAGTTTCGGGTAGTGGGAAATCTACTGCAGTTTTACATACTCTTTACCGAGCACTTAATTTAATGATAAACAAATCTTACTCTAGAAAAATGCCACAACCTTTTAAGGGAATAAAAGGCTTTGAGTATTTAGATAAAATCATTGATATTGATCAATCTCCCATTGGAAGAACACCAAGATCTAATCCAGCAACATATTCAGGTGCATTTACGCCAATCAGAGACTGGTTTTGTGGATTGCCAGAGGCTAAAAGTAGAGGTTATAAGCCAGGTAGATTTTCATTTAACGTCAAGGGAGGTAGGTGTGAAGCGTGCGAGGGAGATGGTGTTATAACTTATGAGATGCATTTTCTACCAGATGTTTTTGTCCAGTGTGATATTTGCAAAGGAAAGAGATATAATAGAGAAACTTTAAGTGTTACATTTAAAGAAAAAAGTATAGCTGATGTGCTTGATATGAGTGTTGATGAAGGTGTTAAATTTTTTGAAAATATCCCAATAATCAAAGATAAGCTACTTACATTACAAAAAGTTGGTTTAGGTTATATAAAGATTGGGCAGCAAGCTACAACATTATCGGGCGGTGAAGCGCAAAGAATAAAACTTGCTAAAGAACTATCTAAAAGATCAACCGGTAGGACAATATATATTTTAGACGAACCTACTACAGGCCTGCATGCGCATGATATTAAAAAACTTTTGGAAGTTCTCCAAGCATTTGTTCAAAAGGGCAATACAGTTTTAGTTATTGAACACAATATGGATGTAATTAAAACTGCTGACTGGCTGATAGATATGGGTCCTGAAGGAGGGGTAAATGGTGGTCACATTTTATTTCAAGGTAAACCAGAAGATTTAACAAAAGTTAAAAATAGCTATACGGCACAATATTTAGAAAAAATATTAAAAATAAAAAATAATAAATTAAAAAAATCTGCCTAGGGTGAATTGTCAACGACTTCGTCCCAATTTCTTTTAACATTAAATATTAATATTAAAGGAGAAGCTATGAATATTGAAGAATATGTTCCCACTATTACGCCCCAAATAAGAGCAAATGAAAAACCTCTTAAAATTTCACCTCCAAAAAAATATATAGCTGTAAGAGCCAATAATGTAGTAATTGAAGTTTTTAATGTTCTTGGTAATGTTTCGTTGACGGAGAGATTAATAAGATCTGTAAGATTTATAGTATCATCTTTTTTTAAGTTCTCCCTAATTCTATCATAAATTACCACGGTATCATTCATTGAATAACCAACTATAGTAAGAACAGCCGCAATTATAGAAAGATTAAACTCAAATCCAATAATGCTAAAAGTTCCAAGAGTTAAAACAACGTCATGTAATAACGCTACAATGGCTCCCAAGCTAAATTGCCATTCAAATCTTAGCCAAATATAAAAAAGCATTAAAATTAGGGCTATACAAACTGCATATATACCCGCCTCTGTTAGTTCTTTACTTATTTTTGGCCCAACCATTTCAACTCTTCTAAAGTTGATACTTTCATTTAAGTCCTTTTCTAAACTAGTCTTAATGTTTGATATAAAATTGCTTTTACCACTTTTCTTCTCTAGAATTGCTAAATAAGTTTTATTATTTCCAAATTCTTTTACTTTAATGTCTCCTAGATTTTGTTTTAATAACGACGATCTTATTTTATCAGAAGTTAAACTTTCGTTAAATTGCATTTCAATAATAGTCCCACCTTTAAAATCGATTCCAAGATTTAAGCCTTTCGAAAATAAAGAAAAAATTGAAACCAATATTAAAATAAGTGACAAACAATAAAACTTTTTATATTGCTTTATAAATGGAATATTTGTTTTATAAATATTTATCAAATCTTTAACTCCTGCCCCTTTTTACTTTTTATATAGAATGAAACAAACATTCTACCTAGCACAAATGTAGTAAACAGTGATGTTATTATTCCAGTGGCCAGTGTTACAGCGAAACCTTTAATTGGTCCGCTACCAATAAAATAAAGGACAAATGCAGCAATTAATGTTGTAATATTTGCATCCAATAAAGTGGTCAAAACCTTTTTATAGCCGTTATCAAAAGCAATTAAAATATTGCTCTCCATAGCCATCTCTTCTTTTATTCTTTCGTAAATCAAAACGTTTGCATCCACGGCCATACCAACGGTTAAAATTATTCCCGCAATTCCAGGTAAGGTTAATGTTGCTTCGATAATTGTTAAAATACTTATTAGTAATATCAAATTAATAAAAAGAGAAATATTTGCAAATAAACCAAATATTCTATAATTATAAAAAATATACAGGATTACCAATATGAAACCAATAACTAGAGAGACTATACCTTTATCTATACTTTCTTGACCAAGATCTGGGCCAACTGTACGTTCTTCAATTATTGACATTGGAGCTGGCAAAGCCCCTGATCGCAAAACAATCGCTAAATTATTTGCTTCTTCTACACTAAAACTTCCAGATATTTGTCCGTTACCGGTAGTAATTGCATCTCTAACTACAGGAGCGCTTACTACTTTATTATCAATAATTATTGCAAGTCTTTTCCCAATATTATTTTTGGTAGCATAAGCAAATTTTTTTGCACCAAAACTATCTAATTTAAAATTTACAACAGATGAATTGTTCAAATTATCAAAACCCGGTTGAGCATCTGTCAAATGTTCGCCGGATAAAACTAATTTTTTTTGAACATTGTATGTTTCTAATTCATTTTTTGTTTGCAATTTTTCATAGCTAGTTTTTTTGGCATTGTTATCGGCGATAAATCTAAAGGTCAATTTTGCTGTAGTTCCAATAATTTCTTTAATTCTTTTAGGATTTTTAATTCCAGGAAGTTCAATTAGTATTCTTTGTTCTCCTTGTGCAATTATAGTTGGCTCTCTAGTGCCAAGTTCGTCAATTCTGGAACGAATAATCTCAAGCGATTGCTCCATTGCATTTTTTTTTATTCTTTTTTTATATGCTTCACTTAAATTAATTATTATTTTGTCATTTAAAATCTGATAATCCAATTCTTTATTTGTCTCATCAATATTTTCATTTAAATTATTTTCATTTAATAATTTTAAAATATTTTCTTTATTGTCTAGGTTAAGCCGTAAAGAAATAATAGATTCTGTTGTTTCAAAGCTTTTATAATTAATTCGTTCCATTCTTAATTTTTTTTTCAATTCAAAAGATTTTGCTTCTAGCTTGTCTTTAAATAAGGGCTTAGAATTCACTTCTAACAAAAGATATGAACCACCTTGTAGATCTAAACCTAAGACAATTTTTTTTTTAGGCAAAAAAGATAAATTTGAAGTAAACAAATTGGGTAAAAAAAATAGAATACCCAATATTACAACAAAAATTATAGAAAAAATTTTTAATTTAGAAAAATGTAGCACTCTAAATTATTTTTTAGGTTCTGTTTTGCTTAAAACCTGTGAGATTGTACTTTTGATAACTTGAACGGATACATTTTCTGAAATTTGAATTTCAGCTTTGTCACCATCCACTATTCTTGCCACTTTGCCCACAATGCCTCCTGCAGTTACAACATTATCACCACGTGATAGTGCATCAACCATAGCCTTATGTTCTTTAATTCTTTTTTGTTGAGGCCTAATCAACAAAAAGTAAAAAATAACAAAAATTAAAATTAAGGGTATGAATTGCCCTATAGCTTTTCCATCCATGAACGAAGTATTTAAACTAAATGGATCATAATACAACCCATTATTATTGATCTTCCAAGTAATTTTTTATTTTTTTTACAATTTTTATACTTTCTAAATTCAAATTTTGACCATTCATAACAAAATAGTCGGTTAATATTTTGTCACTAAAATCAAGCAATTTTTCAAATTCATCCAATTCTTTTTTTGATAATACATTGCAATTTTTCTTAAAAAATCCTCCTAACACAATGTCCATTTCTTTGGTACCTCTGTGGGAAGATCTAAATAATAATTTTTTTAAAAAGTCTGTATTGCTCACAATGAAAATAAATATAAAAATAATAAATATAATCAATGAAAAACAATCTATTTAACTCAATAATTGAAGTAAAGGGTATTGGTCCAAAAATACAAAAAAAATTAGAAGAAAAAAACATATCAAATAAAGCTGATCTTTTGCTAAATCTTCCTACCGGGTCAATAGATAGAAGATTTTGCCCAAAGCTTGATCAATTAGAAATTGGCAAAATATCTACAATTTTTGCTACGCCAATTAAGTACAATTTTCCAAGAATTAGAAATTTACCATCAAGAGTAACGTGCAAAGATGAATTCAGCAAAATTGATTTAGTTTTTTTTAATAGTCGTGAAAATTATATTAAACAAATATTACCTTTAAATGAAGAGGTCGTAATAAGCGGTAAAGTTAATCTGTATAAAAACAAATACCAAATCACAAATCCTGATTATGTAAGAACAATAGACAAAGGACTTAATATTCAAAAAGTTATGTCTAGATATTCTTCAATTTCAGGAATATCAGATAAAACCCTTCAAAAAATTTTCAGTGAGGAGGCTAAAAATATTGAAGAAGTTGAGGATTGGCACGATATTACTTTTTTAAAAAAAATGAACTGGCTATCATGGTCAGAAAGTATTAAGAGAATTCACAATCCCGTTGAGACAGAGGATGTGGAAAAAAACTCTTTATATTATGAACGTTTAGCTTACGATGAAATTTTTAGTAATTTATTAATATTTAATGAAATAAAAAAAAGAATAGAAAAAATAAAAAAAATACCAAAAAAAATATCCATGCAAGAATTGGAAACAATAATCCCAGCAATTCCGTTCAACCTTACCTTTGACCAAAAAAATTGCCTAAATGAAATAATCAAAGATATGATGTCAGAAAAAAAAATGATGAGAGTCTTGCAGGGAGATGTTGGCTCGGGTAAAACGATTATCGCACTTATAGCATCATATCTAAACTGTAAATCAGGATACCAAAGTGCGATTATGGTACCAACAGAAATACTTGCAAATCAACATTTTAAAAATTTTTTAAAAATTTTAGATAATACAAATATTAATATAGAAGTTTTAACAGGAAAAACAAAGTTAAAGGATCAAAAAATTATCAGAGAAAAATTAAAAAACAATAAAATTGATATCTTGATCGGTACACATTCTTTGTTTCAAGATAAAATAGAATTCTATAATTTGGGATTAATCGTAATAGATGAGCAGCATAAATTTGGAGTCAAGCAGAGAGTTAATTTATCTTTGAAAGGTACAGACAATACAGATGTCGTACTTATGACAGCGACACCTATACCAAGAACTCTTATTCTTACTAATTATGGTGATATGAATATTTCTACAATCAAGAAAAAGCCTTTTTCTAATAAGAATATAACAACTCTTATAAAGCCATCTTTAAAAATAGACGAGGTAATTAATTTTATTAATGAAAGATTAGATAAAAATGATCAAGTATATTGGGTTTGCCCGCTAATTGATGAAAGTGAAAAGTTAAAATTAACTGCAGCCATCAAAAGGTACGAATCTTTGAAGAAAAAAATTAGTTATAATATTGGACTAATTCATGGTTCTCTTAAAAAAGAAGAAAAAGAAAAAATAATGCAAGATTTTATAAATGGGGATGTCAAAGGCATTATCTCCACTACTGTTATAGAGGTTGGTATCGATAATCCTAATGCAAATACCATAGTCATTGAAAACGCTGAACGATTTGGCCTCGCACAATTGCACCAACTAAGAGGTAGGGTTGGCAGATCTGGTAATCAAGCGAATTGTATTTTGTTATATTCTTCAACAATTTCTGAGACTGGTAAAAAAAGATTGAAAATTATGAAAGATTCTAATGATGGTTTTTATATTTCTGAGGAAGATTTAAAACTCAGAGGATATGGAGATATTATTGGCTATCAACAGAGTGGTGAAAAAAACTTTATGATTGCAGACCCTATTTACCATTCACATCTTTTTGAGCTTGCGAAAAACAACCTAAATTTACTTCAAGAAAATGATCAAAATAAATATGAAACACTTTTAAAGATTTTTAAAAAAGATAAAATTCTTAACATTATAGATACCGGCTAAGCTATTTTTTTGTATCCAATAGCAGTTTCAAACTCATTAAGTCTCTTATAAATAGATCTTAACTCCGTAATAGTTGTCCAATTTTGAGTAAATAAAGAAAAACTACTATGAACCCTTGCAAAAGCATTTGATACCTGAATAACAAAGCCTAAAGTGATAGCACCAGTGAATAAACCTGGGGCCATAACAAGATAAGGAACTATTACCATAAATTGATCATAAATATTAACCCAGATATCAAAATATCCATAGTGAAGAAAAAGTCGGTGATAATTAAATTTTATTCCTGTAAATAACTCAAAAATTGTATCAGGTTTAGCATAAGCATCTCTATCATCTTCTCCATAAACTAATTCCTTTCTAAATTTGGCTTCTACTTTTTGGTTATTATACTCTAATCCGGGTAACTTAATACCGACAAACCAACTAATAATTAAACTTCCAACACTTGTTGCAAATGCTACCCATACAAGTGATCCTGGTATATTTTTTAATAAATCAATTTCTACTTTTGAAGATAAAGACCAAAGTATCGGTGTAAACGCAATTAAAGTCATAATTGCTCTAACAACTTGAAGACCTAAGCTTTCTACAATTTTTGCAAATCGCATTGTATCTTCTTGCAATCTTTGTGCAGAACCTTCAACCTTAACTCTACCAGAAGACCAAATAGGTATGTAATCAAATGTCATAGCCTCTCTCCATCTAAATGCATATAATCTTGTAAAGTAAGCGGTAATTGTAGCTAAGATAACGTACGGCATTGCTAGATAAGCAAATTCAATAATTTTATCCCAAAACATTGAAATGTCATTTTCAGTAGGTTTTTGCAATAGATCATAGAAACCTTTGTACCATTCATTAATTTTAACAGTGATTGTAACTTGGACCAAAAGAGATAATAATAAAAACAATCCACCACCCCAAGACCATAAAAACCATTTTTTGTTAAGAAAAAAACTTCTAAACATTTTTATGAGAGGAAATTGTCTGCATACGATTTAATAATTTTTTTTATTTTTTTGGCTTCTGTTATCTCGTAATTAATATTATTTTTCTTAGCATAATTTATTGCAGCATTTTTATTGACAAAAAAAAGTTTTACTTGAGATTGCGTATCGGCAGAGCTTTCCCAGTTCATTAAATGATCATAATTATTGTTTTCTTTAATAAATTCTAATACCCATTTTTTACTCTTATTCAGACCTGACTGAGTTGCGGTCTTAGATGGCATGTAAATTTTAGCTTTTTTCATATTTGTTAAATCTTGGTCGGGGCAGCAAGATTTGAACTTGCGACCCTCTGGTCCCAAACCAGATGCGCTACCAGGCTGCGCTATGCCCCGACTGATAACTTATATACATTTTTTATTGATCTTTTAAAGAATTAAGAATTTCATTTTTAAAATGAAAGTGGTAATAAATTATTATGATCCTAAAAATTTCATCGTTTTTTAAATGGTATATCAAGCATGAAAGTACAGCAGGCATAACTTTGCTTGTGATGACGATTATTGCTTTAATAATCAGCAATTCTGTACTGTCTGAAGACTATTTCAAAGCATTAAAGACATATTATTCATTAGGTTTTGGAGACTTTAAACTTAAATTATCTTTATTTCATTGGATCAATGATGCCTTAATGGCAATTTTTTTCTTAGTAGTAGGACTAGAAATTAAAAGGGAGTTTGTGGAAGGTGAATTATCTAGACCAACTCAGGCTGCACTACCAATAATGGGAGCTGTTGGCGGTATGTTAGTGCCAGCTTTAATATATGTAGCTTTTAATATCCAGACACCGGAAACATTAAGGGGATGGGCAATACCATCGGCAACGGATATTGCATTTTCTATAGGTATATTATCTTTATTGGGATCAAGAGTCCCCTTGTCTCTCAAAGTATTTTTGGTTGCTCTTGCTATTATCGATGACATGGGCGCTGTTATTATTATAGCAATATTTTATACAACTGAATTAAATACTACATACTTAGGCCTAATGTTTGCATGTTTTGCTATACTTCTAATTCTAAATAAATTTAACGTTAAATACTTCTCGCTATATCTTTTTGTTGGAATTTTTATGTGGTTCTTTACACATGAGTCTGGTGTTCATGCTACAATTGCTGGAGTACTTTTGGCAATCACTATACCACACAAACAAGATTCATCTCATCATGGTAAATCAATGTTAAAACATGTTGAGCATACTTTAGCCCCTTATGTGTCATTTATAATAATGCCAATATTTGCTTTCGCAAACGCTGGTGTTAACTTTGATGGAATGTCATTTGCGCAGTTTTTAGAACCAGTTCCAATTGGAATTTGTCTTGGATTATTTATTGGAAAACAAGTTGGAGTATTTATTTTCTCAGTTGGTGCAATTAAATTCGGATTAGCAGAAAAACCTAATGATGCAAGTTGGGGAAGTTTTTATGGCGTTGGTATTCTTACTGGAATAGGTTTTACTATGAGTTTGTTTGTTGGAAATTTAGCATTTCCTGAGTCGGAAATTATAGACGGAGTAAAAATTGGCGTTCTATTAGGATCACTATTTTCAACATTGGCTGGTTATGCTTTATTGATGATAACAACTAAAAAAAAGAATGCGATCGCTTAAATTACTAATTTTAATTATTTTATTATATAGTCCAGTAAATGCAAATATGAAAAATGCTTTTGATTTTAAATTTAATTCAATAGATAGCGAAGAGATAAACCTATCTAAATACAAAGGTAAAACTATACTAGTAGTTAATGTTGCAAGTAAATGCGGTTTTACAAATCAGTATGAAGGTTTGCAGTCTTTATGGGATAAATATAAAAAAAAAGATTTTGTTGTAATAGGCGTTTCTTCTAATGACTTTAATCAGGAACTCCAAAACAAAGAAAAGGTAAAAAAATTTTGTGAAGTAAATTTTGGCATTAATTTTCCAATGACTGATATTACAAATATTAAGGGTGAAAATGCACATCCATTCTTCAAATGGGCCAATGATACAGCTGGATTTAAGCCTAAATGGAATTTTTATAAAATATTAATAAATAAATCTGGTCAAATAGAGGATACATTTGGCTCATTAACAAAACCTAATAGCTCCAAACTAATATCCGCTATAGAAAAAATTCTATGATAGAAAAAATAAAAAAAAATAAAAAAATATTAATATTAATTGCCCTAATACTGATTATAGAATTTTCGGGACACGGTATTTTTGCATCACTTTTAAGACTGGTCTCTTAAAAATTTACAAATGTCTCATAAGCATTGTTACTAAACAATAATTATAAAACTAAATCTGCTGACAAACGTCTTTTACTATTGGAGTATTTGAGCAGTCATCACACTTTGTAATTTGCACTAAACATCCGTTTTCTGTTTGTGAAAAATCAACAGTTTTATTACATTTTGAACAAGTGGAAGATAGTGTCATTCCACATTTTGAACAGCTTGCAGTATTTATATTATTCATAATTAACTCCTGTTATTTATTTATAAATTATTTATTAAATAACAAGATAGAAAATAAATTATCTTTGTTAATGATAATCATTATCAAAACTAATAATAAAATTTATTTATTAAATATACAGCAAAGACTGCAATTAAAGTGTATTCAAAATAATACTTAATTTTTATTATTCTATCAAAAAGGTTGCTTTTGTTTGATAAATATTTTTTTCCAATAAAAAACAGTATTTCTATTATTAGAAAAGTTACTAATAGACTAATAAATGTTTTTTTTAATCCAAAATTAGTGACTCCAAAAAAAATACTTGAAATTAGCGTTATATAAGAAATTTTTATAACAAAAATAGTGAGTATGATGTTTGTTTTTTGTGAAAAGTTTTTCTTTAATTTAATAAAAAAAAACGACCATAAGCATGCAAAAATAAATAATGTGAATTCAATCATAAATTTGGCGGTCCCTAGGGGAATCGAACCCCTCTTTCATGGATGAAAACCATGTGTCCTAACCGATAGACGAAGGGACCGGAATTTAATCCTTTTATTTAATATTGTTATAATATCAATAAAAAAAATTAGTTTATTAATTGAATATCTTCAATTATTAGCTCGATATTTGTTTTGCTATTCCATTCATTTAGCTTAATTTTGCCTGCGACATTAAAATTTTTTTTATAATCCAGTAAATAATTTCCAATATCTTTATTTTTTGAATTAAAGCAAATTGCATTCAAATAAAAAGATCCTTTTTGGATCACAACCTTCACATGATTATTGTTAGTTTCTATTACCTTGCAAACTTTAAAATTTTCAAAAGCAAAGACTGGTTCTTTGTTTCCAGATCCGTATGGTTCAAGAGTATTTATTTTTTTTATTAATTCATTATTGATTGCTGAGCTTTCTAAATATGAATCTATATATAAAAGGTTATTATTATCTCTTTTAGATTTATTATAGATTTTTATTAATTCTGTCTTAAATTCATTTATTTTATCATACTCAATACTAAAACCTCCTGCCATTGGGTGCCCTCCGCCCTTTATCAAAATACTCATTTGTTTACATTTTGTAATTGCTAACCCGATGTCAAAACCAAAGATGGATCTTGCAGATCCTTTACAAATTGTACCATTTTGTGAAAGTATAAAAGCTGGTCTATTATAATGTTCTTTTAATCTACTGGCAACAATACCAATTAATCCTTCATGCCAATCATTTTTAACAAGTAATATTATGTCTTCTAATTTTTGTTTATCAACTAAATTTATTGCTTCATTGATAATGTTGCTCTCAAGATCTTTTCTTTTTAAATTAAGACTATTAAGTTCACTTGATATCAAATACGCTGTTTCTGCATCATCAGTAGTTAATAACTTATGACCTAAATTAGATTTTCCTATTCTCCCACCGGCGTTTATCTTTGGGCCTAACACATATCCAATTTCATAAGTTGATAATTTTTTATTAATTTTAGAATAATCAGTTAAAGTTTTTAAACCTAGATTGTTTCTTCTAGCAGCTATTTTAAGACCCTGATAAACAAAAGCTCTATTTAAACTTATTAATGGAACTACATCACAAATAGTTCCTAACATCACTAAGTCTAAAAATTCAAACAAATCTGGTTCATTAGTATTCTTTATTTCAAAATATTTTTTATCTCTTAAAAACTTATTTAAACCTGCAAGAAATACAAAAAGAACACCAACAGCACAGAGATAATAATAATCATCACTTTCATCTAAACGATTTGGGTTGATTACCGCATCAGCAATTGGCAAGTTCTCCTGTGATTTATGATGATCAATAACCACAACATCAACATTTTTTTCTTTTGCAAGCTTTATTGCCTCAAAAGATGTTGTTCCACAATCTAATGTAATTATTAACTTTACATTTTCTCTTATTATATTTTTAAAAGTGTCAATAGATGGTCCATATCCATCTTTTTGACGGTCAGGTATAAAAACCGAATAATTAACATCTAACTTTTTGAAATATAGTGACATCATTCCAGTAGATGTGGCTCCATCGACATCATAATCTCCAAAGATGCAGATTTTGTTATTATTGTTAATATGCTTGTAAATAATCTTCACTCCTTCATCGCAATCTTTAAATTGGAACGGATTGGGTAAATAATTTTTGATCTTTGGTTTTAAAAAACTTTCAACTTCATTTTCTTTAAACCCTCTAATAGAAAGTAGTTTAGCTGTGAAAAAATCAAGATCATATTTACTAGAAATAAGTTCTAAAAGGTTTTTGTCGTATTTCTTAATTACCCACTCTTTACCTTGGACAGAGGAGTTTTTCATAACTGATATGTTTTTTTAACTTTTTTAAAAAATTTTTGAGAATAATGTAATGCAAAAGTTTCTGTTTCGTATTCTTTGTCTTTTAATTTTACTCCTGAAACTAATTCACCGTCTGTTACACCTGAGGCGCAAAAAATTACATCGCCCTTAACCAAATCATCTAAATAATATTTTTTATCAAAGTCTTGAATTCCAAGATTTGTTGCTCTTTTAATTTCATTATCATCTTGAATTTTTAATCTTGCTTGAAATTGTCCACCCAGACATTTAATAGCCGAAGCAGCTAGAACCCCTTCTGGTGCTCCACCTATTCCAAGGTACATATCGACTTCAGAAGTTTTTAATGCTGAAAAAATCGATCCAGCAACATCACCATCTGATATTAGTTTTAATTTTGCACCTAAAGATTTGGCATCTTCAATTAAATGATTATGTCTTTCTCTTTCTAATAAACAAACACAAATATCTTCTATGTTTTTTTTCTTTGCTATGGCTAAATTTTTAATATTGTTTTTAATATTTTCATCTAAATCAACAATATTATTTGGAAGATTGGGACCAACTGAAATTTTATCCATATATGTATCCGGAGCTTGTAAAAGCATACATTCTTCTGAAATTGAAATTACTGATATAGCATTTGGTTGGTTGTTTGCAGCTAACGTAGTTCCGTCCAATGGATCAACGGCAATATCTATCTTGGGATGATCAGATTTGCCCAAAGTCTCACCTATATACAACATTGGTGCTTCATCCATTTCTCCTTCGCCAATAACGACTTTCCCATTAATTCTCATGCTATTTAATTGTGTTCTCATGGCATCTACGGCAGCTTGATCTGCAGCATTTTTGTCTCCTTTGCCTTTGAATAATGAAGATTTGTAAGCTGCAACAGCGGCCACATCAATTATTTGATCTAATAGCTTAGGATCTAGCATTAAAGTTTTTTCAAATCCCTAACTCTTATCATCACTATTTTTTTAAATAATTTTTTATTAATAGATAAATTTCTTACCACTTTTTTTATATTTAATTCTTTTGAAACATGTGTGATCAACATTATATTAGCTGCACCAGATTTTGACGGAGTTTGTAGCAAATTAGCAATACTAATTTTATTTTTCGCTAATGCTGATGTTATTTTTGATAAAACACCAGACACGTCCTTGGTTAAAAATCTAATATAATATCTAGAAATATGATTATCGAAATTGATTAAGCCCATTTTTTTCTTTGCAGATGGTGCTAAGCCAAAAGAGAACTCATCATTACCCAGCATTATAGAAGCAATGTCAGAAATCACAGCAGATGAAGTTGGCCCCTTTCCTGCTCCAGGCCCCTCATATATGGTTCTTCCAATTGGTTGGCCGTCAACTACAACAGCATTAATAACATCGTCTATGTTTGCAACATCTATGTCATTTGGGATCAAACATGGATGTACACGCTGTTTAACTTTGTTGCCAATTTTTTCAGCAATCGCTAATAGTTTGATTTTATAGCCTAAAGATTTAGCAAATTTTATATCTTCTAATTCAATATTACGAATACCTTCAACTAAAAAACCTTTGTTTATAATTTTGGATCCAAACCCAATTGAACTTAAAATTGATATTTTATCTGCTGCATCAAAACCATCTACATCAGCAGTTGGGTTTGATTCGGCATATCCTAATTTTTGCGCATCCTTTAAAATGGTCTGAAAACTTTCATTTCTTTTTTCCATTTCGGTTAATATGAAGTTTGTTGTTCCGTTTAATATTCCATAAATATGACTTAGTCTATTTGCTATTAGGCCTTGTTTTATTGATCTTATTATTGGTATACCGCCGCCAACAGCTGCTTCAAACAATAGATTAACACCATGTTTTTCAGCTAAAATAGATAGGGCATCGCCATGCTTAGAAATTAATGATTTATTAGCAGTTACGACATGTTTATTTTTTTTTATTGATTCAAAAACAACTTTTTTTGCAACACCTTCAGATCCACCTATAAGTTCAACAATGATGTCGATCTCAGGATTATTGATAATTTTAAAAATATTCTTTTCAAAAATATTTTTAGAAAATTTTACCCCCCTGTTTTTTTTAATATCTTTTGCACATACTTGGGAAATATTTAATTTGAACCCAGTTTTTTTTTTTATATCTGAAGCATTTTTTTTTATATTTTTATAAACTTCAAGACCAATATTACCAAGACCAATAATTGCTAAATTAAATTCTTTCATTAAACTAATCCTAATTGTTCATCAAAACCGAACCTAATATTAAAGTTTTGAATTGCCTGTCCCGCAGCTCCTTTTAACAAATTATCTATACTTGAAGATATAACAAAATGGTCTTTTATATTGCTATTGTTGATAGAAATATTAACTTTATTTGTATTGATCACCTCATTAGTATTTATCATTTTAAATTTAAAGATTTTGATAAATTCATCATTTGCATAAAATTTATTTAAAACTTCATAAATTTCATCAATATTTTTAAGTGATTTTACATATATAGTTGAGAGCATTCCTCTAAAAGTTGGTATCAAATGAGGCGTAAAAGCAATTTCTAAACTGTGATCTGAGAACAGTGAAGAATAAAAATTTATTTCTGGCATATGTCTATGGTGACCAACGCCATAAATGGCAATATTTTCATCAATGTTTGGATAATCTTGATTGTTATAAATTTTTTTTCCAGCTCCAGAATATCCAGATTTACTATCTGCTATAATGTTATTAGGTTCAATAATTTTATTTTTTAAAAGTGGTATTAACGGAATAAGTATTGATGTCGGGTAGCAGCCTGGACAAGAGATGAAATTACTGTTTTTAATATTTTTTCTAAAAATTTCTGACAGACCATAAACTGTATTTTTTTGTATATCTGGACTTTCGTGTTTAACATTGTACCATTTTTCGTATATTTTTATATCAGGTAATCTGAAATCTGCTGATAAATCGATAACAACAATCTTTGGAGATATATTCTTTGCTATTTTATGTAATTCTGAATGCGGCAAAGAAGAAAAAAAGACATCACAATCATTTATCAAATTTAAATCAATTTTTTTTAACTTTGGTAAATTTGATATTTTTTTTGGTAAATTTTTGTAAATATCTTCATTAATACTATCCTTTACAAATAAGTATTTAATACTAGCAAAAGGATGTTCATAAATTTTTTTAATTAATTCCAAACCTACAAAACCAGTAGCTCCTGCAATAGCAATATTTAATTTCTTAGCCATATTTCCAAATTTAAATGTGTTTGATTTTAAAACAATAAAAAACTAAAAGAAGGTTATCTTTTAGAAAACTGGAACTTTCTTCTTGCTTTTCTTTGTCCAGGTTTTTTACGCTCAACCGTTCGTGAGTCTCGTGTGAGCATTTTGTTTTTTTTGATGACTTTTCTAGTATCAGGCGATGAACCAACTAATGCTTTGGAGATACCGTGTGTTACTGCTCCCGCTTGTCCACTCATGCCACCACCTTTTACAGTGCATACAATATCGAACGATTCTTTAGATTTAGTAATTGTTAAAGGCTTTTCAATAGCTAATTGATGAATAGGTCTTTTGAAATATTGTGAATAATTTTTACCATTTACAAATATTTTTCCTGAACCTTTTAACATCCACACTCTTGCCACCGCATCTTTTCTTTTACCAGTAGCATAAATTGCATCTTTAGATATTTTGATTATTTCAGAGCTCATATTTAGTTATTTCTAATATTCTTTTTATTTATTTTTCCAAAATCAATATTTTCAATTTTTTGTGACTCATGAGGATGATTGTCTGATACGTAAATTTTTAATTTTGTAAGTTGTTTCTTTGAAAGTGGACCTCTTGGTAACATTCTTTTAACTGCAAGTTTTAAAATTTCCTGTGGTTTGTTTTTTTCCGCTAGATTGCTAGGAGTTCTCTCTTTTAACCCACCTGGCCAACCAGTATGTTTATAATATTTTTTATCTGTAAATTTCTTTCCAGTAAATTTGATTTTTTCAACATTTGTTATTACTACAAAATCGCCATTGTCCATATTAGGTGTAAATGTAGGTTTATTTTTGCCTCTTAAAATTTTTGTAATTTCTGCTGCAAGTCTACCGACAACAATATTAGTCGCATCAATATGATACCATTTATTATCTAATTCGCTTTTTTTAATAAAATCTGTCATTTCGAAAGCTGCTAATTACTGTTTATAATGTTAGCTGTCAATTAAGTTTTGTTGTTTATTGACGTAAAATAGCGTGTATATAGTGCAGGATATTAGTAATATCGACCCTATCTGATGTAAACTTGCTAGGTATATATTTAAATTGCTAATTAAAGTAAAAATTCCAAGTACAACTTGAATACATATCGCAAAAAATATTAACTTAAATGGTTTGGTAATATTCATTCTTCTAAAATAAAAAAAGTAAATAGAAAACGTATATAAAATAATAAAGTAAGCCAATAAACGATGTAACAATTGAACATACGAAGGATTGCTTAATGATTCTATTGAAATAATATTTTTAATATTGACGTCATTTGCTATAAATTGCTCGTTCATAAGTGGCCATGTTTGATAAAGTAATCCCGCATTTAAACCAGATGTAAATGCACCCCATATAATTTGCACTAAAATCAATATGATTAAAAAAAGAATTAAAATTGTTGCAATTTTATAATTTAAAAAAATCTTTTTTTTGTAATTTAATAAAGACCAAAATATCATGCAATAAATAATGATTGCTAAAGAAAGATGAGCAGCAAGTCTATAATGTGAAACGTCTGTATCTGATACGAGACCACTTTTAACCATATACCAACCCATAAAACCTTGTAGTAAGAAAAATATAAATATTAATAAAAAAAAATATGTCTCATTTTTTTTTATTTTATTTTTAAGAAAAAAATAAACAAAGGGAATAATATAAAATAATACCAAAAATCTCGCTAATACTCTATGAATATACTCCCACCAAAAAATAAATTTAAATTCACTTAGACTCATTCCATAGTTTATTTTTTTGTATTCAGGTATCTGTTTATAAAGGTCAAAATATTCATTCCATTTATTTTGATTAAGTGGCGGTAAAATTCCAGAAAATAACTCCCATTCTGTAATTGATAATCCTGAACCAGTAAGGCGGGTAAGACCGCCAACCCATATAAGCAATATTAACAGTATACATGAGGACAGTAACCACAAAAAGATATCTTTTTTTTGATGTATTTGAAGCATAGATTTAGGTATATATTTTAAATGAAAAAAAAAATAAGCAAATTGTCACCTGGAAAAAATTTAGAAAAAGTTAGAAATAATATTGATAAATTAGACTTTCAGATTCTAAAAATATTATCAAAAAGGCGAAAAGAAGTATTAAAAGTTATAAAATTCAAACCAAAAAGTAAAATAGTAGATCAAAAAAGAATTTCAGACATGATTAAAGTAAGAGTGGCAAGAGGGAAAAAATTAAAAATAGAAGGATTTATTATCAGCAATATTTGGTTAACTATGATTAAATCTTTTATAAAATTAGAGAGAAAAAAATATAAATAATTATTTACTATGCGGTGGAAGTTTTTTTTCCACAAACCATTCATGTTTTCTGGTAGCTGGATTGTATTTTTTTAATTTTAATTTTTCTTTTGCCTTTTCGCCTGCTGTCGGCTTGTAAGCATAATAATAATGTTTGCTATTTGGTTTATCTTCTGGAACAAGTCTTACTTTTACTGAACTTTTTTTAGCCATTAATATACTTTTTTAGATCTTTAATTTTGTTTTTTAAATTCATTATTTTTTCTGCGTTTATATTATCATCAGATGTGCTGTCAACAGAGTAATTTTTATTAGTTAATACTTTTTTTGAACCCTTAATTGTATACCCATCCTCTCTTAGTAATTTTTTAATCTTTTTGATATATTCGATATTTTGACTAGAATAATAACGACGACCTTTATATACAAGAGAAGGTTTGAGCTCATTAAAATGCTTTTCCCAGAATCTAAGAACATGAGTTTTTTTCTTTCCAGTTTCAGAATCAACCAAACCAACTATGTCGCAAACTTCTCCGATAGTTTTATAGGCATCCCTAGATTTCATTGTTTATTAATTTTTCTAGATAAAAATTTAGATGGCTTAAATGTAATTACTTGTCTAGAAGATATCTCCTTTTCTTCTAGGGTTTTTGGATTGCGTCCAACTCTCGATTTTTTTTGTTTAATATCAAAAGATCCAAACAAAGATAACTTGACCTTATTGCCAAGCTCAAAATTTTTTATTAAACTTTCAAATATTGAGTCAACAAACTTAATACATTCGTTTTTTGATATTCCAAGTTCTTTATGAGTCAACTCATAAAGATCCTGTCTTGTTACATTATTTGACATTATTATTAATAAAATTATTTTTAATTTTATTAATAAGATTACCATTAATAATTTGATAAGACAAATTTAACGAATTATAAAAAGCAAAAGCATCGGCACCGCCATGGCTTTTAACAACAGGGGCATTTAATCCTAAAAAAATTGCACCATTGTATTTTCTTGGATCTAATTTTTTTTTAATTTCTTTAAATGCAAAATAACTAAATAAATATCCAATTTTAGATAAAAATGAACTAGAAAAGGATTTTTTGATTTCTGTAGTAATAAAATTAGCGGTTCCCTCCGCTGTTTTTAAGGCGACGTTTCCAGTAAAACCATCAGTTACAATAACTTGTACATCTCCATTTTTTATTTCATTACCTTCTACGTAACCTTTGTAATTAAAATTTAAATTTTTAGACTCTTGTAATTTTAAATGTGCATTTTTGATTGAATCATTTCCTTTAATTTCTTCAGATCCAATATTTAATAATCCAGCAACTACTTCACTTTTGTTTAAAATAGTTTTATATAATTCAGAGCCTAAAATTGAAAACTCCACAAGATTATTTTCATTACACTCAATGTTGGCGCCCAAGTCCAACACTATGCTAAAATCCTTAAAATTTGGCCAAATCCCAGCCAGTGCAGGCTTGTCAACACCGTCTATCATTTTTAATATTAATTTGGACATAACCAATAATGCCCCTGTATTTCCAGAAGACACAACGATATCATTCTCCCCTGATTTAACAGAGTCAATTGCCATCCACATGCTGGTTTGCTTTCCAAGTTTTATTGCATCTCTTACTGATATATCACCCGGTACTTTATCTGGTGAGTGAATTATTCTGCAATTGGTATCTTTTAAATATTTATATTTTTTCATACAATTTAAAATTACGTTTTCATCACCGTATATATTTGTGTGCACATCAACATTATTTTCAAATAAAAGATTAATACCTTCTAAAACTTTTTCAGGTGCGTTATCTCCTCCCATTGCATCAACTGCAATGCTAAATTTTTTGGTCATTAATGAATTAATTTTTAGGCTTAAATATTTGTTTACCGTTATACATTCCGGTTTTCATATCCACATGATGAGGCAGTCTAAATTCACCACTCTTCTTGTCCTCTACTACATTTTTAAAATTTGCAGCAAGATGAGATCTTCTTTTTCCTCTTCTGGAGACTGATAATTTTCGTTTTGGAACTGCCATAAGTTATAATAAATGGTTAATTAACATTTAATCAAACATTATCAATAGATAAATAATTGATTAAATAAACAGAAAAATCGTCAATTTTTCTTACTTCTACAAAATATTTTCTTAAAATATTTGATTTGTCATTATTGGTTTTTTTTGAATAATCTTTAAAATCCAATAAAATTGAATAAAATTTTGTCACAATCACTTTCATTTTTTTGTTCACTGACATGTCTCCATATCCAAGTTCTCTAAGATCTGTTTCAATTCTATTAAAAATATAATCAAAAAGTTTTTGATAACTGTCATCTTTTTTTTCTAATTTATTGAAAATTTTTGACAAAAAAATTAGGAAAATTAATATTTTATTGTTAAGGTTGTCATCAATATAATTTTCAAATATGGCTGGATTTCTAGCATCTACTAGAGTTTTGTTGTATATATTTAATATGTTCATTTTTAAAAAATTTTTAATAATCTTATTATCACTAATAATAATTTCTTGTACATTTAATAAAGTGGACAATGTACATGGAGTTTCAAATTTAAAAAATAAAATTCTACTAATAAAAACCGATAAAACAAATAAAAACGACATTGTTCGAATATTAGGTCCAATACCTGTAATAGACAAAAAAGAGAATAGATGGGCATACTTTGAAGTAAGAGAAACAAAAACAAAAATTGGCAAAAAGGCTATTTATGTAAACGACTATGTTGAAATTTACTTTGATAAATATGGAATCGTAAAAAAATTTGAGCTTTATACTCTCAACAACATGAACGATATAAAGTTTGCGAAAGAAAAAACCAAGTCCCTGGGTGTCAAAGACACATTCTCCAAAAATCTCTTAAGTTCTACAAGAAAAAGAATGGAGAATGCGCGAAAAAAATTTCAAAAAAAATAACTAATTAATGAGAAATAATTGCCAGAAGCAATAATGCCACAATATTTGTTATTTTAATCATTGGATTTACCGCGGGTCCAGCAGTATCTTTATAAGGGTCACCAACCGTATCACCAGTGACTGCTGCTTTATGTGCTTCAGAACCTTTTCCACCAAAATTTCCATCTTCAATATATTTCTTTGCATTATCCCATGCGCCACCACCAGCAGTCATTGAAATAGCTACAAATAGACCTGTAACAATTACTCCTAATAACATTGCTCCTAATGCAGATAATGCAGATGACTGATCTGCAATATTTAGTACTATAAAATAGACAGCAATTGGTGAAAGAACAGGAAGTAGAGATGGTACTATCATTTCTTTAATTGCAGCCTTAGTTAATAGATCAACTGCCTTTGCGTAGTCTGGTTTTTGTTTTCTTTTCATAATACCTGGCATTTTTTTAAACTGTCTTCTAACTTCATTAACTACCGATCCTGCTGCTCTACCTACAGCTTGCATACCCATAGATCCAAATAGGTAAGGCAATAAGCCACCAATCAAAAGACCTACTACAACATAAGGGTTTGATAAATCAAAACTCACTTCTATACCGCTTAATGCAGATGATTTTTGAGCAGAAAAATATTTTATGTCCTCAGTATATGCTGCGAATAATACCAGTGCACCAAGACCAGCTGATCCGATGGCATAACCTTTTGTAACAGCTTTAGTAGTATTGCCAACTGCATCTAGGGCATCAGTTGTTTTTCTTACGCTAGAAGGAAGTTTTGACATTTCAGCAATTCCTCCTGCATTATCTGTCACCGGTCCGTAGGCATCTAAAGCAACTACCATTCCTGTTAATGCTAGCATACTTGTAACAGCAATAGCTATTCCAAATAAACCAGCTAAAGTATAGGTAGAAATAATACCCACTACAATTATCAATGCTGGCAAAGCTGTAGCTTCCATAGATACAGCTAATCCCTGAATAACATTTGTACCATGTCCAGTAGTTGATGATTTGGCAACTGATTGTACTGGTCTGTAATTTGTACCTGTATAATACTCAGTAACCCAAATAATTAATCCTGTAATTACCAATCCAATCACTGCACAATAAAACAGATCATTCCCCGTGAAAGATTGTCCAGCAACTTTATAAACTTTTTCTAAACCAATAACAAAATCAGTTACAGGATGCATTGCTGCTAAAGATAATATGGCTGTTGCAACGAAACCTTTGTAAAGTGCGCCCATAATATTTTTACTTTTTCCTAATCTAACAAAAAAAGTTCCGATTATAGACGTTAAAATACATACGCCACCAATCGCCAATGGGTAAACCATCATGCTCTGATTACCAGTAAAAAATATTGATGCCAAAACCATAGTAGCAACCAAGGTAACAGCATATGTTTCAAACAAATCAGCTGCCATACCTGCACAGTCTCCAACATTGTCACCAACATTGTCTGCAATAACTGCAGGGTTTCTGGGATCATCTTCTGGTATTCCAGCTTCAACTTTTCCAACAAGATCTGCGCCCACATCTGCTCCTTTAGTAAAAATACCACCACCTAATCTTGCAAAAATAGAAATTAGTGAAGCACCGAATCCTAATGCAACTAATGCATCGATAACTTCTCTTTCGGATGAGTTATTTGCAACTAAAAACTTATAATAAACAGTGATAGATAATAAAGCCAAACCCGCAACTAGCATTCCAGTAACTGCCCCAGATTTAAATGCTATATTTAATCCTTTTGCCAAACCTTTTCTACTAGCTTCTGCAGTTCTAACATTTGCTCTTACAGAAATAATCATTCCTACGTAACCAGCAACACCTGATAATGCTGCACCAATTAAATATCCTGCTGCAACTAAAGGACTAAATAAATATCCAATTAAGACGAGTACAACAACACCAACAATAGCTATAGTTTTGTATTGTCTGTTTAAATATGCTTGTGCCCCTTCTTGAATAGCACCGGCAATCTCTTGCATAGTTTTATTACCTGCGTCAGATTTTAATATTTGACTACTTGCAAGCCAACCATACGCAACTGCAGCTACTCCGCAAATTATTACATAGTTAATTATTTCTGCTGGGTTCATGAAAATATCTTCCTTTATGTTCTTGGTTTAAAAAGACGCTAATGCCAAAAATTGAGGATAAAATCAACTTAAATAGATTGCTTAATAGCTTTTGCTGCACTATCTAAGACCCCATTTACAAGCCTTTTTTGATCATTGCCGTAAAATTTATCAGTAACGTCCAAATATTGATCAATAACAACTTTAAATGGAACTTTTTTGCAATATTTAAGTTCATAAATTGAACTCTTAATTATAATTTTTAAAAGCAAGTCTAAATTTTTAATACTTAATTTGTTTGATAAATTGTCATTCAATAATTGTTCAAGTTCAGCATTTTTTTCAAAATATCCCGTAAATACTTTTTTTATATGTCTTACAAACGGATCTTTACCAAAATCAATTGACCCATCAGGATTGCTTGTTTTTTCGTAAATTTTTTGAACTAACTTTACTCTGGTCGTAGATTTCATTTTAAGTATTTTAAAACAGATAAAAGAGCTTTAGCCGCCTCAGCACCTTTGTTTTTTTTGGATGAACTTCGCAATTTTGCTTGTTTTTTATTTAAACAATTGAGTACTCCATTCGCTATAGGTAGTGAGTATTTTATGGATAGATCCATAATTGAATTTGAAATACTTGAAGAAATAAAATCAAAATGCGGCGTTTGACCTTTTATAATACATCCAAGAGCTAATGCGGCACAATATTTTTTTGATTTTAATTTAATATTTATTAGCTGAGGAATTTCAAATGATCCATCTACACGATGTAATTCGTATTTAATATTATTTTTTTTTAGGATATTTATTGATCCTTTTAATAAAGATTTTGAAATATCTTTATAATAATCAGAATAGACGATTAAACAATTTTTCATTTAAAAATTTCTTGTCTTTTAATTTTAATACCAAAGCCATCCAGACCTACTATCTTTTTTTTTGATTTTGTAACTAAAATTAAATTATTTAATCCAAGTTTTTTAATGATTTGTGCACCAACTCCATAATTTCTAATTAAATTTGCTGGAGACTCTTTTTTAGAATTCATAAATTTTATAACATTATTGTACTCATTTATTGCGTAATCCTTGATGATAATTAATGTAAAACTATCAAACTTGTATAAATAATTTAAAGCCTTTTTTACATCCTTGATTTGAAGAATATTTTTTTTTCTATCATAGTTTTTTAAAGAAAGGACTCTAACTCTACAATTGTTATAATCTATATTTTTACTTGAAATAGCCAAATGATCTTGCTTGTCAATTGTATTAATAAAGAACTGTTTTTCAAAGCTTTTATTTTTAAATTTTAATTTTGTTTTACGTATTAATTTAATAAAATTCTCTTTTTTTAATCTGTACGCAATTAAATCTTCTATCTTAGCAATTTGTAAATTGTGCTTTTTAGCAAATTTAAAAAGCTGGTCCCTTTTAGCCATGGATCCATCATCATTCATAATTTCACATATTACTGCTCCTAAGGAATTTGATGCCATCTTTGCAATATCAACAGAAGCTTCGGTGTGACCCGTCCTTATAAGTACACCACCTTTTTTTGCAACTAATGGAAAAATATGACCAGGTGAAACTATTTCTTTCTTTGTTGATGCTTTTTTAATTGCAGTCGAAACTGTTTTTGATCTATCAAACGCAGATATTCCAGTGGTGACACCTTTCTTTGCTTCAATGCTGACGGTAAATGCTGTACTAAATCTAGTTCCATTCGAGTTAGACATTAGTTTAAGACCCAGTTTATCTGATTGCTTCTTATCAAGGGCTAAACAAATTAATCCTCGACCATATTTTGCCATAAAGTTTATTTTTTTTGGAGTACACTTATTAGCTAAGAAAACTAAATCGCCCTCATTTTCTCTGCTCTCATCATCAACTAAAATAAAAATTTTACCTTTTTTTGCAAAATTTAAAAGCTTTTCAATATTACAATATTTTTTTTTCATTTTTTTAGAAATTTCATCAACAGATCATACTCTAAATTGACATCCATATTTTTCTTTAAAAATTTAAAATTTGTTTTATCAAATGTATGTGGAATAATATCAACTCTAATACTGCTATTTTTAATTTCATTGATTGTTAATGAAACGCCATTAATTGCTATAGATCCTTTACTTACTAAATATTTTTTAAATTTTGATTTAAATTTAATCCAAAAAATCCACGAATTTTTGTTTTTATTAACGGACAAAATTTTACCAGTATCATCAACATGACCCTGTAAAAAGTGACCTGCTATTTCGTCACCAAATTTGAGAGATTTTTCTAAATTTAAAATTGTCCCAACCCCCTTATTCTGCAGCGATGATATTTTTAATGTTTCAGGTGATATATTAAAAAATAATTTTTTTTTACTTTCGGACTGTTTTCGAATTTTAGTTAATGTTAAACACACGCCATCTATTGCAATCGATGTGCCAATATCTTTTTTAATTAATCGTAAATTGCTCTCTAGAACAAATGTATAATTATTATTTTTATTTACAATTTGATTTAATTTAGCGGTACTTTGTATTATCCCTGTAAACATATCTAGGTTTGTATTTTAAAATAGTATTTTCTTCTAGTGAAATTATTTCATTTGGCTTAATTTTTAAAGAATTTATAAATCTTCTTGCGTTTAACAGCCCATGTTTTTTAAAAAAATGTTTATTTTTTACAACATAAAGTTCATTAATCAATTTAGCTTTCAAAAAACTTTCTAAGGTATGAATACCTCCCTCAATTAATATTTTTTTACAGTTTAACTTGTAAATTATTTTAAGAATTCTATGGCAAACCTCATCTTCGTTGAAATCAAATCTTATTAATTTAAACAATTTGCCTAGCTTTCTAACTCTTTCTCGATCTTTACAATTATGAAAAATATGAGAATTTCGAAGACACGGGTTCTTTAATACTTGAGGATTAATCTTCAACTGTTGATTGATACTAAATATTTTTATTTTTTTTTTAATTCCTTCAATTCTTGAGTCTAGCTTTGGGTTATCATCGTTAAATGTTTTCTGACCAATTAATATAGAATCTGATTTATACCTTTGCAAATGAGCAAACTTGAGAGCATACCTACCTGTAAAAAGTTTTTTTTTATTATGTTTTGAAAAACCATCTCCACTTAATGCAATTTTTGAAACCACATAGGGTATTTTTGCTTTTGATGAAATATTATGTATTTTTGAAGAATTAGACTCATTATTCTTATAAAAAATTTTTACATTTTTTTTATTTAAAAAAATTTTTGTTTTGCCTTTGACACGATAATCAAAATCTTTACTGTTTGTGTAAACATTTTTGATTTTTTTTTTAAGAATAATGTCAACACAGGACGGATTTTTACCTTTATGACAACATGGTTCTAAAGAAGTGTATAGATTGCTATTATATATATTTTTACGATCTTTGAGCAGCTTGTACTCAGCATGAGGTGAACCATCTTTTCCTGTGTAAGAAGTCGATATATTGTTTTTATATACTAGCACTGCACCAACACAAGGATTTGGAAAAGTTTCAAATTGATTTATTTCTGAAAGTTTATTTGAAAGTTTTAAAAAATATTTATTTAACTCTTTACTTTTTGCTTTGCCCATTTATCTTATCCACAAATTGCTCAAAATCTTTAGCTTCTTTAAAATCTGTGTAAACTGAAGCAAACCTAACATAACCAACATGGTCTAATTCTTTTAAACCATCCATAACAAATTTGCCTATTGTGGACGACATAATTTCATTTTGACCAAGATCTTCTAGACTTCTATAAATTTTAGATACAAATTTTTCTATTGTTTCACTATCAATTGGTCTTTTTCTTAATGCGGTAATTACTGACCTAGCTAATTTTTCTCTATCAAAAGAAGACTTTCTTCCGTTTTTTTTGACTACAGTTAATTCTCTAAACTGGACCCTTTCGAAAGTTGTAAATCTTTGTTTGCAGCAACTGCTAAGGCGCCTTCTTCGAATTGCTGTTCCATCCTCTGTTGATCTAGAGTCAATAACTGATGTATCTTTTTCTTTACAAAATGGGCAAAGCATAAATTAATAAATTGGAAATTTCTTGCAAAGTTCAATAACTTTTTTCTTCACTGAGTTTTCAGCCTTAGAATTATCATCTCTACTATTTTTTAATCCACTCAATACTTCATCTACTAATTCAGCTACAAGTTTAAATTCTGCTAAGCCAAAGCCTCTTGTTGTGCAAGCTGGTGTTCCTAGTCTGATCCCTGAAGTTATCCAAGGTTTTGCCTCATCGTATGGTATACCGTTTTTATTGCATGTAAGGTTCGCATTTACCAATGATTTTTCCGCTTCTTTTCCTGTTAAGCCTAAAGGCCTTAAGTCAATTAACACCAAATGTGTGTCTGTCCCTCCAGAAAAAATTTTATATCCAAGATTTTTTAAAGTTTCAGATAAAATTTTAGCATTCTCAATAACATTTTTTGCGTAAACTTTAAAATCACTCTGAAGTGCTTCTTTGAAACACACTGCTTTGGAGGCAATAACATGCATTAATGGGCCACCTTGCAATCCAGGGAAAACTGCTGAATTAAATTTTTTTGCTAGTTCTTCATTATTGGTTAATATTATTCCACCTCTCGGACCTCTTAAAACTTTGTGCGTAGTTGAAGTTACGACATCAGCATAATCACATGGATTTGGATAAACTTTACCTGCTACTAAACCGGAAAAATGAGCCATATCAACTAATAAATATGCACCAACACTATCTGCTACTTCTCTAAATTTTTTAAAATCTATTATTCTTGAGTACGCACTACCACCTGCAATAATTAATTTGGGTTTGCATTCTTGTGCTAATTGCTTCAATTGTTCGTAATCTATGTACCCTGACTCTTTATCGACACCATAGGCTACAGCATTAAACCATTTGCCTGATTGCGCTGGTGGTGCACCGTGAGTTAAATGTCCACCCTGATCAATGCCCATTCCTAAAATTGTATCTCCAGGATTCAACAATGCTAAAAAAACTGCACCGTTTGCCTGGGCTCCTGAATGAGGTTGGACATTTGCAAATTTTACATCAAATAACTCTGTAGCTCTTTCAATAGCTAGAGTTTCTGATTTGTCTACAAATTCACAACCTCCATAATATCTTTTGCCCGGATATCCTTCAGCATACTTATTTGTTAAGACTGATCCTTGTGCCTCGATAACAGCTTTCGAAGCTATATTTTCAGAGGCGATAAGTTCAAGGTGGTTCTTTTGACGATCCAATTCTTCCATAATGGAAGAGTACAATTCTGGATCGCTTTCTTTTAAATTTTGTTCAAAAAAAATATTATTAACTTTTAATTCTTTAGACATTATTAAATTTTTTTACCCTTCTAGAGTGTCTACCTTTTAAAAATTTAGTTTTAAAAAAAATATTCACTATTTTTAAAGCATTAATTTTATTTGTCACCCTTGATCCTAAAACTAAAACATTCGAATTATTGTGCTCTCTGGCTAATTTAGCTGTTTTTGCATTAAAAACTAAAGATGCACGCACTTTTTTATATCGATTCGCTACAATTGACATTCCAATCCCAGTCCCACAGATCAAAATACCAAAATTACTGGATGATATTTTTTTGGCAAGTTTCTTTGCATAATCGGGGTAATCTACTGAACTATTATCAAATGGACCATAATCTAATACTTTAAATTTTTTTTTACACAAATAATTCTTAATTATTTGTTTTAAATTATATCCTGCATGATCGGAAGAAATTAGTACAGAATTTGTGATATTTTTTTTTACCAAGATAATTATATTTTATATTAATGCTTAAAAATCTCAACTTAACAAATAACAAAAAACTAACAATTACTCAAATTGTTAGGAAATTTTTTTTATAATATATTAAGGGCTTAAATGTTTTTATATTTGATATTTTTTTTATTTTTAAAAAAAAAGTGAAATGGTCACCTGCCTTAATTTTCTTCAATTTTGTACAATATAACGAACATATAGACGATTTCAAAATTTTTTTAAGTTCCATGTCGCTTACCTTATCTTTATTAAATGCAATTTTTTGAGCAAATTTTTTTTGGTTTTTGCTAAGTAGTACTATCATTTGATCTTTGGAATTCTTAAAAGCATTAAATTTGCTTGAGTTTTTATCTAAACTCCAAAGAACAAGTGGTGGTTTTAAAGAAACAGATGTAAATGAATTTACTATTATTGCTTCGTATAATTTTTTTCTTTTTGAAAAAACACATACTATACCAGTTGGATAATTAGATAATGCTAATTTGAATTTATTTAATTTCATAAAACAAAATTATTATCAAAACCTCTAAAGAATCTGACATTTTTTAATTTAATTGATTTACCAGCTTTGCCCCTTTTGGATAAATACTTCTTTAAATTTTTATTAACTTCAAATTCTCTTTTTTGGTAATCATAAAATGCTAAATCGTTTTCCAAAGTATTGATTGAAGATAACTTATAACCTCTGCCCTTAAAAGCAATAAGACCAGAACCTTTTTGTAAAATAGGAATTTCTTTTGAGTCAAAAATTATTAATTTATTATTTACATCATCTTTAAAAAAAACAGCTAAATACTTATCCTTCTTATCGTCAAATAAACATGATGTTGCACATTCATCATTTTTCTTAACGTTGAATATTTTTTTTCCTGATTTTTTATTACTAAATAAATCAATAGAGTTCACAATGAAAACAAAACCTTCTTTAGATGCTAATACAATTTTGCTTTTTTCGAAATATTTAAATGCATCAACAATTTTTTCATTTTCTTTAAGTTTTAAATATTTTGAAATTGCAATGCCCTTAATTGAACCAAACTTCAGCGCCCTGCAATCAAGAATATATGATTTGCCAATATTTGATATCATACATATCTGATCAGTGGTTTTGCAATTTATTATTAAATTTGAATTAGAATTTTGCTGCAAATTATTAGTTTTAAAATGACCTTTTTTGGCTTTTAAGAATTGATTATTGATTAACGATAAATTAATGTTTTCAACAACTTCCAATTTAGAAACTAATTCATCTTCTGTTAATACTTCAAACTTTTCTAATGCTGATTTTCTTTTGCCATATGTAGAATTATCACCAAAATGTAATAACACTTCCTCATATTCTTTATTTATTTCTTTTTTTTGTAGCAATTTGGAATTTAAAATTTTTCCAATTCTTTTTTTTTCTGTTTCTAATAATTTAAATTCTTTTTTTATTCCAATTTCTTCTATTTTTTTTAAATTTCTCAATCTCATTTCTAAAATTGCATCTACTTGAATGATTGAAAATTTAAATTGTCGCAACAATTCTCTTTTAGGATCATTTGAGTTTCTTATTATTTTAATAATTTTATTAAGATTTTTATATACAATTAAAAAACCTTTTAATATTTCAAGTCTTTTTTTTATTTTACTTAATTGAAACCTTAAACGATTATTAAGTATATTATAGCGATGCTTTAATAATGACCTTAATATATCTTTAAGATTCATTATTTGAGGTTCGTTTTTTTCATTTAAAACATTCATATTAAGAAATGATTTATTTTTCAGCTCAGTTTGTTCAAATAAAGAATTCATTAGATCGTTTGGATTAACACTTCTATTTTTAGGTCTTAAAACAATTCTTATTCTTTCATCAGACTCATCACTAACATGTTCTAATAACTTATTTTTTTTATTAATTATTACATTCGCAATTTTTTCAATTAGTTTTGATTTATTTACAGAGTATGGAATTTCTGTAACCACAATTTGATATAAGCCTCTTCCTAAATCCTCTATTTTATATTTTGATTTTATTTCAAAAAATCCTCTTCCAGTATTATAAGCTTTGTAAATTTCCTTTTTGTTATTATTTAAAATACCACCAGTAGGAAAGTCTGGACCTTTAATAAATTTTAATAAATCTCTTATCGTGGAAGTTGGTTTATTATTTAAGTGAATTAATGCCTCACAAACTTCATTAACGTTATGGGGAGGAATTGAAGTGGCCATACCCACAGCTATCCCAGAAGATCCGTTAGCTAAAATATTTGGAAATAATGATGGTAAAATTTCTGGTTCCTCAAGTTCACCATCGTATGTCTTTTTAAATTTAACAGTATCTTCTTCTATGCCGTTTAAAATAAATTCTGAAATTTTAGTTAACTTTGTTTCAGTATAACGCATAGCTGCAGCATTATCTCCGTCTATATTGCCAAAATTACCTTGTCCTTCTATCAAAGTATACCTAGTAGAAAAATCTTGTGCTAATCGAACGAGTGCATCATAAACTGATTGATCTCCATGTGGGTGAAACTTTCCGATTACATCACCAACAACTCTTGCAGATTTTTTAAATTGCGATTTTGGACTGAGATTTAATAAGTACATTGCATACAGTAATCGTCTATGCACAGGCTTTAACCCGTCCCTCACATCGGGTAGCGCCCTTTGTGTTATAGTTGATAATGCATAAGCTAAATATTTTTTTGCAAATTGGTGCCGAAGCTCGCCTTTAATTATATTGCTACTCATTCAAATATTTAAGAATCTTTAATCTGTTTTTAAAATTAGATATATTAATTACATCCACTAATCCATCAGTAATTATTTGCGTATTTAAATCAAAAATTATTTTCAAGTCATCAAATAAAAAGTCAACATTATTACCGGATAAAAGGTCTTTTATTTTAGTATTTAGTTCAAGATCGTCCAAATCAATTCCATATCCCATTTTTTTTAAAAAATTGAATTCCCATAAAAGATATGGTTTTAGACTATCTGATTCTAATTTTCTTAAAAATAAATCGAAATCTTCAAATGTTCCATCGTAGGTTTGTCGTTCAGGCATAACTTTAGAAATTAATTCAATAGAAGCGAGTAATAAATTCAATTTAATATATTCATTAAAAAATTTAATTGAGTTATTTTCAATTAGTTCCATGGAAAAATAACCCATTCTATCTTCGCTTTTGGAATTGTAGTGTACCTTTATTTTATTTCCTAATTGCAAATCAGGTTTCTTTTTTTTAGAAGAACTTCCAAATAATAAACCAGAGTAACAACCGTTGTTTTTCGTAAAAACTTTAATTATTGATGTGTTTTCCTTTGACGATACCACGGAAATTAAATAACCTTCATCACTCCAGCGCATCTACTTAATTTTTGAAAGTTTAATTTTAATAAAAAGATTAACTTTTTTTTTCATAATTTTTTCAAGCTGCAATCTTGAATATGTTCCAATATTTTTAATCATATGCCCTTTTTTTCCTAATATTATCTTTTTGTGGGCTTCTGAACGCACAATAATAGTTTGATTAATTGTTATAAATTTTCCACTTTTAATATTATTTGTAATGATTAAACATTTGTACGGAATTTCTTTATGAACATAATATAGCAAAGCCTCTCTGGTTATTTCAGAGAAAAATTTTTCTTTGGTAGTTTTTCTTGAAAGTTTATTGGAACTCTTTGTTGTATTCTTTTCTATAAATCTTAATATTTTTTCAGTATTTTTTTTTTTTAATGCTGAAATATAAAAAATTTCGTCAAAACTATTTAAAAAATCGATAACTTTTATTTTAGATAAAATTTGATCATTATTTAATTTATCGATTTTATTGAATACCAAGATTTTTTTTTTAAATTTGCTTAAGTTATCTTTTATTTTATCTAGATGTCTAAATTTATTATTAATATCTAAGATAAAAATCACAATATCCGCTCTTTCAAGACCTTGTAACGCTTCTCTTAAATAGTTATCGTTTATATTGTCCTTATAAAAACCGGGAGTATCGATAAAAATCATCTGCGTATCTTTATAATTTATTGAAAATTCAATATTAAAGTTCGTTGTTTGTATTTTCTTAGAAACAATTGAAACCTTTTTTTTGGCAAAACAGTTTAATAGTGTAGATTTTCCTGAGTTTGTAGGCCCAGACAAAGCAATAAAAGAGGTTTTCATTATTTGATTTTTAAATGATCTAATAGTTTTTTTGCAGCACTTGTTTCTGCATTTTTTTTAGAGCTCCCAGATGCAATAAAGTTTTTTGTTTTTTCGATAGATACAGAAACTTTAAAATTGGGCCTGTGCGAAGGACCAGAATTAGAAATGTATTTATACTCTGGTAATTTTTTAAATAATTTAAGTGAATATTCCTGCAATTTCGTTTTTGGATCAATTATTACGCTTTCTGTTTTTTTCAATTTTTCACTCCAGATTTTTAAAATAAATTTTTTAGTTTGATCAAAACCTTTATCCATAAAAACAGCGCCTATAATTGACTCGCAAAGATCACCTAAAATTTTTCTTTTACCAGCATTATTTTGTTTTTGAGCTTTGCTTAAATTTAGAAACTGGTCAATTTTCAATTCTGATATAACTTTTGAACAGGTTTCTTTATTAACTAGTGATGCAAGTTTTTTATCTAAATTACCCTCAGTATCTTTGGGATAAGTATCATTTAAATAACTTGCTATTACCAATCCCAAAACTCTATCACCCAAAAACTCTAATCTTTCATTATTTAGACTTATATTTATAGACCTACTTTTATGTGTAAATGCTTGTTTGAGTAAAATTTTATTCGAAAATTTTATACCAAGAATCTTTTCTAATTGGTTTATATCGTTAGCTCTCATCAAATAATTTTTTTTAAAATTCGATTAAAACGTATAGATCTATGCCATTTCCATAATGTAAAAAAATTACCTATATTGCTATTATTTGAAAAAAATAAAAATCTTGCTTTACCTACTAGGTTTTCTTTTTTCACATATCCAACACTCATTAAAAATCTACTATCTTTTGAACAGTCTCGATTATCACCTAAAAAGAAAAAATGATTTTTAGGAACAATATATGGATCAGTATCACTTGATGAGTTCTTTTCAAAATATGCGATTTCGTATTGACTCTCTTTATTAATCTTTTCTCTATATATGTTTACTTTAATACTTTCCCTGCCACAAAAAACATTGTCTTTCCTTATAAATTCTTTAATTATTTTTTTTTTATTTACGTAAAGATCGCCCTTTATAAATTGAACTTCATCTCCAGCTTTTCCTATCATTCTTTTAATATAATCTGTTCGATTATCTGCAGGTGTTTTAAATACAATAACATCACCTCTTTTTGGCTCTTTATAAAATAATCTATCATTCATTATTTTTGGACTAAAAGGAAAAGAATGACGACTATAGCCATAGGAATATTTTGTCACAAATAATCTATCTCCTATTAACAAGGTATTTTCCATAGATGAGGATGGAATATAAAAAGGTTGCAAAAGCAATGATCTTATAATTACAGCTAAAATCAACGCTATAAATAAAGTTTTTAAATTTTCTAATATTTTTTTTTCATTAATAAATTAATTCGATATAATAACCGTAGCCGTTGCGAAAGGATAATCATCACTGATTGATAAAAAAAATTTGATTTTTTTTAACCGCAATTTAACCAAAATACGTTTTTCAACATTTTTATCTAATTTAATTTTAGGTGCGCCATTTTTACTATGATCAATATAAATTTCATTAAAGTTTACAGTTTTTCCAATGCCGGTACCTAGTGCTTTAGCAAATGCCTCCTTAGCTGCGAATTTTTTAGCAACAGAATTTGCTGTTATTTTTACTTTATTTTTTTCCTTTTTGTGAAGAATTTTCAATAAAAATTTACTTTTGTTATTTGATAACATCTTCTCAATTCTTTTTATATTTACGATATCGATGCCTAAACCAACAACTGGCATACTAGTTTATTATTCTCTTGAATTTTTTAATAACTTTAGAAAAACCATCAAACAAACTTTCTCCAATTATAAAATGGCCGATGTTATATTCGTTTATATTCTTAATTTTTTTGAGATATTTTGTTGATTGAAAATCCAGTCCGTGACCTAGATTAAATTTCATTTTTGTTTTATCACATTCAAGTCTACATTTCCTGATCTTATTAAACTCAATGATAATTTTTTTTTTATTTTTCTTTTTTAATGCATTTGCAAATGATCCAGTATGGATCTCAATAGCATCAGCACCTAATTTGTGAGAATTTTGAATATCCTTAATATTTGGATTTATAAATAATGAAACCTCTATTTTGTATTTTTGTAATTTTTTTATTATTTTTTTTAAATTTTTTTGAGAAAGCTTTAAACCACCTTCCGTAGTGATCTCTTGTCTTTTTTCAGGTACAATGCATACATACTTAGGTAATAATTTAATTGCAAAATTTGTCATATCTATTGTAGGGGCCATTTCCAAATTTATGGGTTTTTTAATATTTTGCATAAGTTTGATAGCATCTTTTTTTTTAACATGCCTTTGATCCTCTCTTACATGAATCGTAATTGAATCAGCGCCATATTTGATAACTTCTTTAGCAGCTTTTAACAAAACTGGATGATTTTCACCTCTTGCGTTTCTTAATGTTGCTACATGATCAATATTTACTCCAAGTTTGCTTTTCATGAATTTAGTTTTTTCTACTACCAGGCTTAATAGGTTTAATATTTTTTAAGTGCTCTGGTAAATCATTCTCGGAAAAAACAGGAAAATTAAAATAGATTTGAGAAATAATTTTATTAATTTTAGAGCTGCCATTGGATCGGTCTACTATACAAGCATATCCAGCAATTTTTGCTCCTAAATCCTGCAAACATTTAGAACATTCTAGGCTTGATTTACCGGTTGTTATAACGTCTTCAATAATCAATATTTTTTTATTTTTACAATCAAAACCCCTTCTTAAAGTAAACTCATTATTTACACGCTCTACAAATATATTTGGAACATTTAAAAATTTTGAAACTTGATAACCAACTAATAGGCCTCCGAGTGCTGGGGAGGCAACAAGGTCAAAATCTAATTTTTCATTATCAATTTTTTCAGCTAAAGATTTACATACTTTTTCTGCTGAGTCTGGATACATCATTAACTGAGCGCACTGTAAATATTTTTCACTCCTTAGGCCAGATGAAAGAATAAAATGACCCTCTAATAAAGATTTTGTTTTTTTTAGGATTTTTATGGTCTCTTCTTGTGTTAACATTAGTTTGATTTTCTATGCCTTATAATTTTAAAATTGATAGATCGTACTTTTAATTCAGAAATTAAATTTGTAAAATCCTTTAAGTTTTTAATTTCAACATCAAAAATAAAGCTTAAGAAATCTTCTTTTTTATCAACTAATTCAACATTAAAAATATTGCATTTATGCTTGCCAATTAATGTGCAAATTTCACCAAGTGTACCAGCTTTATGACTTAACAATACCCAAATACTCGACTTATGAATCCTGCTCTCATTTTGAACAGGTAGTTTGTCATGCCAGTATCTTCGTATCGCACTTCTAGCTTTGCCTGTTTTGGCATATGATAACCAATGATATGAAGGAGACTTTTTCGTTGAACTCAATATTTCTACGTGGTCTCCATTTATTAATTCAGTTTGAAGGGGAGAATGTTTGCCATTAATTTTACAGCCTGTGCATGTGTCGCCCAAATCTGTGTGAACTGCGTAAGCAAAATCTACGGGAGTAGCTTTCTTTGGCAATCTAATCACTGCACCATTAGGAGTAAAGCAAAATACTTGATCAGAATACAATTGTAACTTTGTATATTCATAATAATGTTCTGGATTTTCACCAGATTCTAATAGCTCAACCAAATCACTAAGCCAGGAATACTCATAGCTATTTTTTTTGTCGATATTATCGCTCTTTTTATATAGCCAATGCGCAGCGACACCTCTTTCTGCATAATCATTCATTTCAGATGTACGAATTTGAATTTCTACTCTTTGTTTTTTTGGTCCAATAATAGTTGTATGAATAGATTGATACTTATTTGATTTAGGAGTTGAAATGTAGTCCTTAAATCTACCTGGTACAGCACTCCATTTTCCATGGAATACTCCCAACGATTTATAACAATCCATAATATTCTTTGCAATAATCCTAAAACCAATTAAATCTGTAATCTGCTCTAAAGAAACTCTTTTTTCATTTACCTTTCTCCAAATTGAAAAAGGAGTTTTTTCTCTACCAATAACCTTGGCATCAATTCCGTTGTCAATTAGTATGCTTTTAATTTCGTGTATTACTTCATTGAAAATTTTTAATCTACTTGGTGCTATTTCTTGAACTCTGTTGGTAATTAACGAGCGCGCCCCATCATTCAGTACAGCAAAAGATTTATCTTCGAGTTCATCGCGAACTTTGTGCATGCCCATTCTTTCTGCTAATGGAGCATATATTTCCATCGTCTCACGCGCTATTCTCTCTTTTTTTTCTTGACTACCTATTGAGCTGATAGTTCTCATGTTATGCAATCTGTCTGCTAATTTAACTAACAAAACTCTGATATCTTTAGATGTTGCTAAAATAAGTTTTCTAAAATTGTCACCGGCAGTTAAATTTTTTTTTTCTGATTCTAATTTAGATATTTTTGTTACACCATCAACCAGTTCTGCTATTTCATTACCAAATATTTTTTTAACTTCATTAAATGTGGCCTGAGTATCCTCAATAGTGTCGTGGAGCAATGCAGTTGTAATTGTTGGTCCGTCTAGTTTTAATTCTGCTAAAATATTTGCCACTGCCAAAGGATGACTGATATAAGGATCTCCAGAATGTCTTTTTTGAGATTTGTGTGCCTCGGAGGCATACTTATAAGCATTTTTAATTATTTTTTCATCTACATAAGAATTGTAAGATTTAATTTTTTCAATTAATTGCAAATCATCTGACATACTTTGATTATACCAATTTATAAAATTTTTTTAACTTTATTTAGTTCATTGGGATCAAATTTATCAATAATTTGAGTGATAGTCTTTGAAAAAACTGGATGTGTCCAATTTGCATCGAGATCCCCAATGGGTAAAAAGACAAAAGGCCGCAAATGTAAAGCAGGATGAGGAATTTTTAAATTTTTTTCATTTAATATCAAGTTATCAAAACTAATAATATCTATGTCCAAGGTTCTTGGGCTATTTTTTTCTTTTCTTTTTCTTCCAAATAATATTTCAATTTTTAAAATATTTTCTAACAATTCATAAGGTTTTAACTTTGTCTCAATAGATAATGCTGAGTTATAAAAAAGAGGATCTGATTTATTTGGATAAGCTTCTGACTGATAAATATGAGATTTTTTAAAAATTTTGATATTGTAGTTTTTTAAAGTTTGATAAGTTGATTCAATGATTTCAATTGGAGATTTTTTTTTGTACGGTAAATTAGAACCAAGCGCAATAATCTTCATTAACTTGATCTCCTAAAAACCCTGGATTTTTCTCTATTCCAATCTCTTTGTTTTTTTGTTTGCCTTTTATCGTGGAGTTTTTTACCTTTTCCAACTGCAATATTTACTTTTGCTAATCCTTTGGAGTTAAAATAAACTTTTGTTGGAACTACCGTAAAACCATCTCTATTTATCTTGCCAATAAGCTTATTAATTTCTTTTTTGTTTAATAAAAGCTTTCTTAATCTTCTAGGATCATGATTGTTATAACTGCTTTGTTTGTATTCAGGGATATAGGTATTGTGAAGATAAATTTCTCCCTCACTATCCAAAGCATAAGAATCTGCTATACTACCCTTTCCCGCTCTAAGTGACTTCACCTCTGAACCTAAAAGCTCAATACCTGCTTCAAGCGTATCTTCAAAAAAAAAATTAAAACTTGCCTTGCGGTTTTGAGCAACAATATTGCTCGTTAGATTTTTTTTTTTCATTATATTAATGATAAACTTTTTAAAACTGCTCTAATTTTTTCTTTCGAAAATTCTTCAGCAGTTACTAGAGGTAATCTTACCTCCTCTGACATCATGCCCATCAAGTTTAAACTGTATTTGGCTGGAACGGGATTGCTTTCAACAAACATCACGTCATGCAAAGGTAGTAATTTATCAAAAATGCCCTTTGCTTCATCATACTTTTTAGAATTACAGAGAGAATGAAAATCAGAGCAAATTTTTGGAGCAACATTTGCAGACACTGAAATACAACCTGAGCCACCAAGCTTACTAAATTCAAGAGTGTTTTCATCGTTACCAGAAAGCATTAAAAACTCATTCCCCATTTTGCTTTTTTGTTGTGTGACTCTATTTAAGTCTCCTGTTGCATCTTTTACTCCAATTATATTTTTTAGCTCGTATAAACGAGCCATGGTATCTACGTTCATATCAACAACGGATCTGCCCGGTATATTGTAAATAATTATTGGGATACCGCAATTGTCATTAATTTTTTTGTAGTGTTGGTATAAACCTTCTTGTGTAGGTTTATTATAATAAGGGGTAACAACCAAAGCTGCATCTACTTTAGCCTTCTCTGCAAATTTGGTCATATCGACAGCTTCTTCAGTAGAATTTGAACCTGTGCCTGCTATTACTGGAATCTTACCATTGGAAACCTTAACCGCAGTCTCAATTAATAATTTATGCTCCTCATGGCTTATTGTCGGCGACTCACCTGTTGTTCCACAGGGCACAATGCCATTAGTTCCATTCTTAATCTGAAAATTAATGAACTTTTCAAAAGCTTCTAAGTCTAAATTATTGCCTTTAAATGGGCTCACTAAAGCTGTTATAGATCCTTTAAACATAGTTAGTAAATTTTAAATATTTATATATAGAATTAACAAATGATTAAAGGGAAAACTTTGAAGAAATTATTAGTTTGTATAATTATTACTTTTTTAATCTCAAATCACTCGTATGCAAGATTAATCAAGCCAGAACCAAAGCCATCTGAATATAAAAAAGATATTCCTAAAAAGAC